>Ga0114933_10001535_pt1 | contig 25683 bp, 27 predicted proteins | sample 4SBtaG_FD_89691 | JGI IMG/M metagenome (GOLD analysis project Ga0114933, IMG submission 89691) | Deep subsurface microbial communities from Kolumbo volcano to uncover new lineages of life (NeLLi) - 4SBTROV12_W25 metaG | ecosystem: Environmental > Aquatic > Marine > Volcanic | place: Kolumbo... | reverse complement strand
ATTTTGGGATATCAGATGGATTAACAGAATTAGAAACAAATTCAAGAACATTAAACTTTGATAAAAATGGAGATTTATGGATTGGAACAACTGCTGGTGTATTTAAGAAAGACCATTCAATTTTTTCTAAAAAGATTAATAAAAAATGTTTTATTGAAAAGGTTAGTTTCAATGATACAACTTTAACAGATTTTTATAGAAATAAAATTATAATAAATGATGGTGAAATTGAATTCAATCTCGTCGCAATAAATTTAAAGCAAAATAACGATCCTATGTTTAAGTGGAGATTATTAGGTCAAAGTGATAAATGGTTTACTTCAAAAAGTAATATGATTCGATTTTCAAATTTGAAATATCTTGATTATGTTTTTCAATATCAAGCTGTTTGGAGTAGTCAGGAATCAACAAACATAAAAGAAATTTATTTTACCAATAAATATGATTTAATAAATAGTCTATTCTTTAAAATATTTGTTAGTTTTCTATTTATAATAATAATAATTTTTATTTTATTTTTTAATAATGATAGTAATAAAACAGACTTAGTTCCATTAGAAATAAATATATTTAAACCTCATCTTGAAATAATTGCAGAGGGGATTTCAAATGGTAAGAGTGTGTTTAATTCTATAAATGCAAGGTCTATATTAATTATTATTTTATTAAAAAAGTTTATTGATAATTCAGGAGTTCAATCTGAAGAAATAAATAAAATTGTTTGGCCTGAAATAGATGAAGATAAAATTAGAAATAGAAAAAATGTAACAATGTCAAAGATTAGGAAATTATTTTCAATAATAAAAAAAGAAGATTTTATAGAGTTAAAAAATAATATTTATAACATTAATGATAAATATTTAGATTTTAATTGTGATTTGAAAACTTTTATGATTAATTATGAATTAGGTGAATCAGCAAAAAAAGCAAATAATATTTTAGATGCAATAAAATATTATCAGTTAAGTATAAAATATTATAATAAAATTGGAGTTTGTAATCCTCAAAAAATAGAAATAATTGATAGTTATAATAATAAAATTAAATTATTAGCCATTTCATCTGCCAACTATCTTATTGAAAATGAGAATTTATGTTATGATCAAGATTCAATTGAAAAAGCCAATAAAATAATTTAAAATTATTATATTTACCTTATAGATACAATAGTGAAATATCATAATTTTTAATATGGTGCATTTCAATAAAATAACAGCAACGTACTTTCCAAATATAGGAATAGACGATTTTTCACTTCGAATTAATAAAGGCGAAATGGTTTTTTTAGTGGGTCCTTCGGGTGCAGGAAAATCAACTGTGTTAAAATGTCTATACGGAGATGTCAATATTCAAAAAGGGGTATTATCTTTAGAAGGTTCCGACATTACAAAATTGAGTATAAAACAAATTCAAAAACTTAGACGAAAAATTGGGATTGTGTTTCAGGATTATCGACTTATCAATGAAAGAACTGTTTTTGATAATATTTCGTTACCATTAAGAATAGAAAAAAAATCTTCATCTCAAATAAAGCTAAGAACAAATGAAGCATTATATGAAATTGGTATTGAGCATTTAGCTAAACGGTTTCCGAATGAATTGAGTAGTGGGGAACAACAGCGAGTAAGTATTTGTCGTGCATTAGTTAAAAAACCGGTTATGATTCTTGCTGATGAGCCTACTGGGAATTTAGATCCTGAAGCATCTATTGAAATTGTAAAAATATTTGAAAGATTATCAGAGTTAGGCATAACAATTGTAATGTCAACACATAATCATTCACTTATTCAAAATACAAAACATACAATAGTTAATCTTCATCTTGGCACAAGAGTATTAAGTTGATTTCATCTTTTATATTTTTAATTGGCGAAAGTTTTAAAGGGATTTGGCGAACAAGAGTACAATCCTTTTCATCAATATTAATGATAATGATTTCAATATCACTATTAGTTGCAGGGTATTTTGTTTATACTAACTTTAATAGATATTCCGATGAATTAAAAACATCTTATCAAATGGAAGTTTTTTTTAATTCAGAATTAGATAGTATTGAATGTCAAGATTCTTATAATAAAATTTATTCCTTCCCTTTTATTAAAAAAGGTGAATATATTTCAAAAAAAAGGGCAGGAGATATATTTAATAAGCAGTTTGGGCAAGATATAAATTTTGTTTTTGGAACTAATCCTCTGCCCTGTAGTGGCCGATATGATATGGTTGAATCTTTTCGTAATATTGATGGATTGAATGAAATTAAAGAAAAAATTTCAATTTTATCTGGAGTTGAAGATATTCATTATCCATCTGAATTCATTATAAAGTTTGATAATTTATCCTCAGATTTAATGGCTGGATTTATTATTGGTGGTATCATATTTTTATTTATTTCTATTTTTATTATTTCAAATACGATTAAAATGGTAATTCATGCGAGAAGGTCACAATTAGATTTACTCATTTTACTCGGTGCATCAAATGTTTTTATCAAAACTCCATTAATTTTAGAGGGTATTTTCCATGGGATTATAGGTGGTATATTAGCAGGTGGAATTTCAATTTTAATGAAAACAATATTAACTTATTTATTTTATCCCACAATTAGTTTACAAATAATATCGAATTCAATATTACTTTTTTCATGTTTAACTTTTGGTGTTTTATTTGGAATGATTGGAAGTATTATGGGAATCGGAAGATATTTGGAAAAGTAGAAATATATCCGTTTTAATGTTTACTCGCATTTGCTTAAATTGTGGGCTATTGAAGATTAACAATCCGTTGTTAATATGTTATTTTTCTATTCAAAAGTATTAGTTTTTATGAATAATAAATTAATTTTTTCGTTATTTTTTCTATTTTCACAGCTTATTTCTGCTGAATCTATGGTTGGTGTTATCCATTCAGTGAGTGGAGATGTGACAGTTTATTCCAGAACACAAACAAATTCTGTAAAAAAAGCAATAATAGGTAGAGCCATTTATAATGGAGACCAAATTGTAACAAGTGGAAATGGTATTTGCCAAATTCTTTACAAGGATGAAAGTATTTTTATCCGAGTAAGTGAAAATTCTAAAATTAAATTTAGCTCGGCAGGATTCTCTGATATTATTGATTTGATATCGGGTCAATTTTATTGTCAAAAGGCTCAAAATAATAGGGCAATTAAAGTTTTTACATCTATTGGGCAATATAGTTGCGTTAATGGTCGTTTTTGGTTATCTACTAAATTAAATAAAAATGATGAAGTTCTTATACATTCTGGTGAAGTTCATTTAAATAATCAATATAGCTTAAGTGATGTAGATCTAAAAACAGGTGACGCTGGAATTTCATATACAAATGGAGAAGTTATTGTCGGGGGGTATAATGACCTTAGCTTAGTAGAATTAAAACCGCAAACGAAAACCATTGAAGATTTTATTTTACCCATTATTTTAGAAAAAAATATTCCACAAATTCATTCCTATGATTTAATTCCTCAATATAAAACACGAATTTCAATTTTTAATGATAATGTTCAAAGCTTTAGAAATTATCGCTATCAATTTGGTACTCATGCAAATGGTGAATCATATATTCAATTTATTTCTTATTATCATAAATTTGATTTTAAAGTTGGAGTGGCAATCCCATTTGTTTTTGGGAAAGATGGTTTTAGAAAATCAGATTGGGATGATATTTTTGATTTATTTGAGCGTATTAATTATTTAGATTATTTTAATACAGAAAAAAAATATGAAATACATTTAGGAAAAATTGAGAATAAAACATGGGGTGCTGGAGGTTTACTTTATAAATATACAAATACTCAAAATTATCCAAATACAGTAAGAACTGGTTTTGATGGAACAATTTCAATGGGTAATAAATTCCTTAATTTTAATTATTTTATATCAAGTTTTAGAGATTTTAAAAATGGCGGTGGACTGATGGGAATTAGATCAGAAATGTATTTAACAGATTACTTTCCATTAACAATTGGATTTGGATTTATAACAGATCTTAATAATTATTCAGAAATCAATTCAGAACTTAAATTTTCAACAAGAACAATTTCAGGTACGGAAGTTGATATTAATTATAAATTGTTTTCAGGTGTAAATAATTATTTAAATCTCTTTTTTGAATATGATGAAATTTATTATAATGAAGAAATTATTTTTACTAGCCCGAGTAAGGATATAGTTAAAAAACCTGGGGGATCTAATTGGATATTTGGATTTGAACATAAAAAAGGTACATTAATTAGTGAAATTTCTTTTTCACTTGCTTCAAAAACAATGAATAGTGAATACTTTAATTCAGTCTATGATTTAGAAAAGGCAAGATATATTTCAATATCTGAAGATTCTATAATGAATTCTGATTCTCACTTAAATGATTTAAATAATTTTAGATTAAACCATACAACAAACCTTGAAGATTTAACTTTCCAAGACTATTTAATACCAAAAAATATTTATTCAGTTTATAGTGATCGACTGAACTTTTATGATACACCAGGAATTAAGTTTTCGATGCAAAAATATTTTGGAATTTATGGGCATTTTAATTTCAGTTATGGCTTTAAAATGGAAAAGTTAGATGCTCAATATGATAAAATTTATAATAGTTTAAGCGATGATGATAAAATTAATTTTGAATATTTACCAAAAAAATACCATAGTTTAGAAATTCATACAGGGATTGGAGATAAAGTTATCAGAGGGGTTTATGGGTTGAACTTTTTCTATAATCAATATAATGCACCAACATTTTTTAGTTTTAGTGATGAATTAACAAGTGCTGAAATGGGATTTAATATTAGTCTTCGTCCTATTCAGTTTATGCGTTTAATAATTGAAAATAAAATGATACATTTTGATTTTAATAACGATGGTGTTATTGATAAAGCGAATAATATAAATGTTGAATTTAAATTTTCAATTTAGTTAAAATGTCTCAAGCAAAAGAAATATTAAAATTTGATGTTGGTGGAAAAGGATTTAAATGGGCAGCTTATATATTAATTCTAACATCTGTAATTTTAATTATTTTTGGGGTATATTTTTTATCTAATTTAATTAATGAATTTTAAAGTTTTTGCTTCAATATTAATAGGTATGTGCCTGATTGGTATGTCCTTAGGTTATGTACTTGGATTTTATGTTAGAGATATAATTGATTCTAATCATTGGGCTTATTTAGGTGCACCTTTATTGGGTATTGGTTCAGGCTTAGTAATGGTCGGTGCATTATTTAATAAACATCTCAAAACTTGATTTTATCATCTTATAAATCAATCTTAAATTTAACCTCTGAATTATTTTAAAATATTTTAATTTCGTGCTAGGCGGGGAGCTAGCGGTTCCTTGTAACCTGAAATCCGCTTCATGCAGGGTCAAATGCCGTAGGAAGGGTTTTGCTGAATTTCAATTTAATTATAAGTAGTGATGATTTTGTCAGCTCTACGCAATATATGGTGGTTAAACCCCGTCAGATCCGGAAGGAAGCAGCGGTAGATTATTTATATATGTGCCGTAGAATCCTGATAGATAGCTGGCTGTTTTTAAATTGTTGTGTCCAGAAGGTTCGACCTACGGTGCACGGAGATTTAGGAATATAATGAGTTATCAAGTATTATCTAGGAAATGGCGTCCTCAAGTATTTGATGATGTTATTGGTCAATTACATATTACTAAAACATTACAAAATGCAATTCAAAAAGAACGAGTTGCACACGGTTTCCTATTTTCAGGTTTAAGAGGTGTTGGAAAAACGACAACTGCTCGAATTTTTTCAAAAGCTTTAAATTGCTCAAATCCACAAAATAATAATCCTTGTAATAAATGTAATATTTGTAAAGATATTACAAATGGGCGAAGTTTAGATGTACTTGAAATTGATGGTGCTTCTAATCGAGGAATTGATGAAATAAGAGAACTTAGAGAAGCGGTAAAATATCCACCTTCAAATGGTAAATATCGAATTTATATTATTGATGAGGTTCATATGTTGACAACACATGCATTTAATGCATTATTAAAGACATTAGAAGAGCCACCATCACATGTAGAATTTATTTTAGCCACTACGGACCCTCAAAAATTACCTCAAACAATTTTATCAAGAACATTACGATTTGAGTTTAAACGCGTTCAATTACCTATATTAAAAAATTATATTCAACATATATTGGATAAAGAAAAAATAAAATATGATGATGCAAGTTTAATTCAAATAGCAAAAAAAGGTGATGGTAGTGTAAGAGATTCTCTTAGTTTGTTAGATCAAGCAATTGCTTATACAAATGGAAACTTAATTTTAAATGAAGTACAAAATATATTAGGTGTTATTAGTGAAAGTTTATATTGTGAAGTATTATCTGATATAATAACAAAAAAAACAGATTTAATTTCTAATGTTCATACAGCTTTAAACTCCGGTATATCACTTGGTGATTTCATTATTGGGTTAAATCATTTTTTAAATCAAGTAATGCTTATATTAAGTGAGGTTGATATTGATATTGAATTGGGTGATGATACAATTAAGTGGATTCAGTCACAGCCCAATTTACAAGTATTAGATATTTTAAGAATGATAGAATTATCCCAGAATTTTGAATCCAAGCTAAGGCATATGAAATATCCAATATTAAATTTGGATTCTATGTTAGTAAAACTTCTTTCAATGGAATCTACAGTTACAATTTCTGAAGTTATTCATGGAAATATAAAAAATATTCCTCCTAATCCATTTTCTCGAAAAAATATTGAGAATAAGCACGCTGATAAAATTGAGAATAAGACTAAAGTAAAAGAATTAAAAAAAATAGACTCACCTAAATTATCCATTCCTGATGAAAAAGAAGATCCTTCGGGCAAAGTATCTGATGAAAAACCCATAAATGAAAAAAATATTGCTAAAATACAGAATAGTAAATTAGATTTAAACTTTTTTGAACGAAATTGGAATGATTTTTTAGATCAAGTAGAGGCTGAACATCCTAAATATTTAACTTATTTAGCAGATGTAAAATTAAAATCATTTATTGATGGAACATTAACCATTCAATTAAATTCAGAAGATGAATTTAATGCAAGAGGAATAAAAAATAATCAAGTAAATTTAGAAGAAATATTAGAAACATATTCAGGAGAGAAAGTAAAATTATCACTGAATATGGTTAAAGATAATTTAAAACCAACTGTCGAAAAAATAGCTAATGGTATAGTTAAAAAGTCTAATGGACATCCATTATTTGAAACAATTATGGAAACTTTCGATGGTGAATTAATGAGGAGTTAATATGTTTCCAAAAGGTGGAATGGGAAAAATGATGAAACAGGCACAAGCTTTACAGGCTAAAATGGCACAAGCTCAGAGTGAACTTGGAGATATTAGTGTTGAGGCAAATTCCGGCGGAGGAATGGTTGTGGTTTGTGCAAATGGCAATAAAGAAATTACATCAATTAAAATAAATCCAGATGTATTGGAAGAAGATGTAGATTTATTAGAAGATTTAGTTTTAGCTGCAACAAACCAAGCACTTGTTAAAGCATCAGACGCCGCGGAAGAAAAAATGAATTCTGCTACAGGTGGAATGATGGGACAATTTAAAATGCCAGGAATGTAATGCTCCCTGAATCTTTACAGCGAGTTATTGAAGGTTTTAAGCAATTCCCAGGTATTGGTCCGAAAACAGCCCGCAGGCTAGCATTTTATGCGTTAAATTCGAATGTTACACAAATCCAAGGATTTGCAAATTCATTAATGAACTTAACAGAGAAAATTAAAGAATGTGGTATTTGTTTTAATATTACAGAAAATCAATATTGTGATATTTGTAATGATAAATCTAGAGATACAACTGTTTTGTGTATTGTAGAATGTCCTTCAGATATTTCATTAATAGAGCAAACAGGATTTAAGGGTCAATATCATGTGTTGGGTGGAATGTTATCTCCACTGGACGGAGTTGGACCAGATGATTTAAATTTTGAAAATTTCATTTCCAAAACTGAAAATTTTTCTGAAATTGTAATCGCAACAAACCCTAGTGTTGAAGGTGAAACGACAGCCTTATATATCGTAAATTTATTAAAAGATTTGCCAATTAAAGTTTCGCGATTAGCAAGGGGGTTACCATCGGGTGGGAATTTAGAATATGTAGATGAACTTACTTTATTGCGTTCAATGTCAGAAAGGGTTGAAATTACAACTTAATGCAAAAACATATTCCTAATTTACTCAGTTTATCTCGGGTTTTATTGACACCTGTTTTTTTATATTTTTTACTTTTTTCTGATCATGGGCATGCAAAATTAATTTCAGCAATAATATTTACAATTGCATCAATTACAGATGCATTTGATGGGAAAATTGCACGAAAATATGGTTATGAAACTCGAATTGGCGTATTCTTAGATCCATTAGCAGATAAGTTTTTAGTATTATCTGCATTTTTTTCATTTGTATTTTTGGGGGATATTGAATTAATTATGGTTATTTTAATTTCATTTAGAGATATTTTTGTTACTATATTAAGAATGATAATGGAGGCAAAAGGAGTTACAATGATAACAAGTAAAGCGGGGAAATTAAAAACCCTTCTTCAAATTGGAACCATTAATGTAATTTTTCTTTATATATTACTAAAATTTTATAAGTATTCAAATTATTTAGAAATCTTCGATAAATACCAAATTATTTATTTATTAATGTTAATTACAACAATAGTGACGGTATATACAGGTCTTCATTATTTTTATTATAATCATAAAAAATTAAAAACAATATTATTTAACAAATGACACTGATACACAAACTAATCAGCACTTTTTTTTTATCGGAAAATTACCATACGCTCCTGGAACATGGGGTAGTTTAGGTGCAATTCTCATTTGGTGGTATATTCCGCACGATTTAATAATTCAATCCATTTTTATTTTACTATCAATCATAATTGGAACATGGAGTTCACAGATTTATGCGAACCATTTAAATTTAAAAGACCCATCTGAAATTGTAATTGATGAAGTTTCAGGAATGTGGATTACATTATTTTTTGTTCCTCATCAATTAAGTTTATTTATAATTGGATTTATTTTATTTAGATTTTTTGATATAAAAAAACCTTGGCTAATTGATAAAGTTCAATATTATTCTGGTGGAATTGGTATTATGGCAGATGATATTCTTGCTGGAATTTTTTCTCGAATTATTATTTATATTGGAGTGATTTTATTTCTTTAAGGGCATCAATATTAACAATTGGTAATGAATTAGTTTCTGGATTTACAGTAGATACAAATTCTTCATGGTTGGGAAAAAAATTAGTTACTCGAAAAATAATTGTTGAAAAAATAGTTTCTGTTAGAGATCAAGATGAAGCTATTAAATTTGAATTACAATCTTTATTAAATAAAAAACCAGATTATTTATTTATAACTGGTGGACTTGGTCCAACTCATGATGATATTACTCGAAATTCAATTAAAACATTTTTTAAATTGGATGACGATTTCGATCAAAAATATTATGATACCTTGAAAGTTAAATTTGCTGAACGCGGAATTGACATGCCGGAAAGTAATCGTAGTCAAGCAATTATATATAAAAATTGTAAAATGTTAAATAATCCAAAAGGTACTGCAAAAGGGATTGAAGTTAATTTTAATAATACTAAAATATTTGTTTTACCCGGCGTACCAATTGAGATGAAAGCTATTTTTTATGATTCAATTAATTCTATTTTACCAGTTGAATCTAAAAACTCATTGATAACTTTAAGAGCTTTTGGTATTTCGGAGAGTAGTTTAGCTAAAAAAATGAATAAAATTTTAGATGAATGGAAATCAAAAGTTGAAATTGCATTTTTGCCAAGTCATTTAGGTGTTGATGTAAGAATAAATAATTTAGGAAATCCGGAAATTAATTTATCTGAAATTGTTGAATCTATATATTCAGTTGTTGGTAATTATTTTTTTGGAAGTGGAAGTGAAAAATTAGAACAAATAGTTGTTGACGGGTTGAAGTTAAATAATTTAACACTTTCAGTTGCTGAATCATGTACTGGTGGTAAATTAGCAAATTTCATTACGTCGGTACCAGATAGTTCTTCTATTTTTATCGGTGGAATTGTGGCATATTCAAATTCGGTTAAAATGAATTTTTTAGATGTTGCTAAAGACACAATTGAGAAAAATGGTGCAGTAAGTGAAGAAGTTGCAATCCAAATGGCAAATGGAATCCGAGAAAAAACAAACTCAGATATTGGAATTGGAATTACAGGAATATCTGGTCCAACGGGCGGATCCGTTGATAAACCTCTGGGACTCGTTTTTATTGCAATTTCAGGAAAGCAAAATAATAAAGTTAAAAAATTCATACTAAAAATGGATAGAATTATGCATCAGGAAACAACTTCCTATATTGCATTAAATATGATAAGGAGATATTATTTTAGAAAATAAACGAATATTTATAGGGATTCCTGTAATAGTGAATTTAAGTACAATGGTAGAAATGGTTCAAACTACAATTGATGCACCATATGGTGATATTAAGTGGGTCTTTGGAAAAAATTTACATATGACACTATCTTTTTTAGGTAATTTAGATGAAAAGAAAATAAATGAATTAAGCCAAAAATTAGAAACTCTTCAGTTTGGTTCCCCGTTTAATTGTGTATTAACACATACTGGGGTTTTTCCTGATGAAAAAGAACCACGAGTCTTTTGGTTAGGTATAGAAAGAGGAAAAGATAGAGTAATTGGTATTGTTGAACAAATAAATAACATATTAATAGAATTAGATTTACCTGTTGATGATAAATTATTTATTCCTCATATCACGATTGGTCGTGTAAAAAATAAAGAAAATGTGTGGAAAATAGGTTCAAATAATTACTTAAATGCCGTATTTTCACCTACGAGATTCCCCGTGAATTCAGTACATTTGTATCAAAGTGAATTAACTCAACAAGGAGTTAAGTTTACAACAATCGTTTCAAACAATTTACAATAAAGAGGACTTTATTATGGAAAGCAAAGCAAAAGGTAAAAATTTAGATTTAGCCATTACTCAAATTGAAAGACAATTTGGGAAGGGCTCAATTATGAAAATGGGAGATAAAAAAGCATTAAGTATTGACTCTATTTCGACAGGTTCAATTTCATTGGATGCAGCTATTGGAATAGGTGGTATTCCCAAAGGACGAATAATAGAAATTTACGGCCCTGAATCATCTGGTAAAACAACATTAACTTTGCATATTATTGCAGAAGCTCAAAAAGCAGGTGGTTCGGCAGCTTTTATTGACGCTGAACATGCGCTAGATCCGATTTATGCAAAAAAATTGGGGGTAGATACAGATACTTTATTAATTTCTCAACCAGACACAGGTGAACAAGCTTTAGAAATTACGGAAACTCTTGTGAGAAGTGGAGCATTGGATGTAATCGTAATTGATTCGGTTGCTGCATTAGTTCCTAAAAATGAATTGGATGGTGAGATGGGAGATTCCCACATGGGATTACAGGCAAGATTAATGTCACAAGCATTAAGAAAATTAACAGGTACTGTTGCTAAATCTAAAACGTCAGTTATTTTTATTAATCAATTAAGACATAAAATTGGTGTAATGTTTGGAAGCCCTGAAACAACAACAGGAGGGAATGCACTTAAATTTTATTCATCACTTCGGCTAGACATTAGGAGAATTGGTCAAATTAAAGATGCCGACCAGGTGGTAGGAAATAGAACTCGTGTTAAAGTAGTAAAAAATAAAGTAGCACCCCCATTTAAACAGACCGAATTTGATATTATGTATGGTGAAGGTATTTCATTTATTGGTGACTTATTGGATTTAGCTGTTACAGCAAATATTGTACAGAAAATGGGTGCATGGTTTTCTTATGGCGATGCTAAAATTGGTCAAGGCCGAGAAAAGGCAAAACGATATTTAGCTGAAAATGAATCTATTACTGTTGAAATAACAGAAAAAGTAAAAGCATTTTTAGGAATAGAAACTGAAAAATAATATTTTAATAATTTGTATAGGGTAAAATTTATTTTCAAAATACTATTATTTATATTTAATGTAATCTTTTTTTCTACTCTTGCTTTTTCTACTGAATTAGATTTTGAAGTTGTGGTGCATAATGAAGGTGCTTCAACAAAAAATCTTATTTTTCATACTATGAACAATCAATTCCTCACGATTTTAGATAGTAATTTAGTTCCATATTGGCAAATTAAGGTTGATGAAATAGGTTTAGATTTTAAAGTAAATCAAAATAATTTAACTTATTTTCAGAAAGATAGTACTTCTTGGATTGTATTAAATTCAGAAATGAAAGAGGTAGATACTTTAAAATGCACAAACGGACTTAAAGCTGATTACCATGATATTCAATTATTAGTAAATGGTGGTTATATTTTACAATCATATCATGATGAAATAATGGATATGTCACAATATATTCCAAATGGATATACAAATGCGGTTGTAAATGAGTTGGTCATTCAAGAATTTGATGTAAATCATAATTTAATTTTTGAATGGTATGCACATGACCATTTAAATATTGGTGATTATTCAACTTTAAATTTATTTCTTGCTGATTTTACCTGGATGCATGGTAATAGTATTGAAGTTGATTTTGATGAAAATTTGATTTTATCAAATAGAAGAAGTAGTGAAGCAATTAAAATAGATAGAAATACAGGTGATGTTATTTGGATTTTAGGTGGTCCAATGAGTGATTTTACATTTCTTCATGATTCCTTTAATGGATTTTCTAAACAACATGATGTGAGAAGATTGCAAAATGGAAATATTTTAATTTTTGATAATGGTACTCAACATACTCCTCAAATATCTCGAATTATTGAATATGAGTTAAATATAGACAATATGACTGCTGATTTAATTTGGGAATATAGTCACCCTGAGGAATATGTGGGATTATCGATGGGTAGTGTTCAACGATTAGAAAATGGAAATACATTAATTAATTGGGGGAATATTTCAAATTCGGGTGCTATCGTTACAGAAGTTAATATGGAAAAAGAAATTGTCATGGAACTTCATTTTCCAATGGGAAATAATATTTATAAAGTTCGAAAAAATGATTGGCAATTTAATATTGATTTAATGAAAGCTGATTTAAACTTAGATCAAATAATCAATATTTTAGATATATTAGCTGTTGTTAATATTATTTTAGATTCCAATTCATCAAGTACTGCTTTTCAATTATTTAAAAGTGATTTAAATAATGATGGAGAAATTAATATTGCTGATATTATTATAATGATTACACTTATTTTGGAATAGAATTTCATTTTAATTATTGGTATTATTAATTAAATACTTTCACTAACTGGAATAACATCAGAATTTTCTTCCGAACCAATATTCCTTATTTTGGTTAAACGACTTTCGGAATCAGTGATAAGTTTGAAACTAACACGCCGCGACGAAAATTCAGCTTCAGATCGAGTTTGACCATCAATATCATATAAAATCCGACTTGATGAATAACCTACAGAAGCTAGTCTATCTCTTGTCCAAAGATCATATTCACCAATCATGGATCCTTCAACATTAATTTTCAATATATATTTGAGTACATTTGCGGATCTATTTTGAGATAATTTCATATTTTTAAGATATGCATTTAATCCTCTTTTTTTTCCATCACCCCAATCACTACTAGTATGACCTTCTATTTGGATTGCTACAATTTGATTTTTAAAAGCTTCATTTTTTAAAATAAATAAATACCTAGGAATAAAATCATCTAATATGTGTTTAAATTTTTGAGAAAGTTGAGCCTCTCCTTTTTGAAATAGGCCCTCAGAGCTATTAAATTGAAAAGATAAATCTTCGGGATTAAACTTTGCTTCCCAATCTTCAAATTCATCCGAAAATTCTTCTTTTATTTTTTCTTCAATAATTTCTTTTATTTTTTCATAATCAATAACAATATCTTTTAAAGAATCTGCCATTTCGCTTGAAATTTTAATATAATTAATTGCAATGAACAGAAAAATAATTGTTAATCCAGTCATTACATCAGATACATAAGTCCAATAATCTTCTTCTGAATCTTTATAAGAAAACTTACGCATTAATTAACTGGTTTTACCTGAAATTTGATCTAACCGTTTTTCTCCATCAGTTACTATTCTAAACGCAACTCGTCTGGAAGCGGTTTTATCTTCAACGACACGAGGACCTATTTCAATATATTTTAGTTGACTTGAAGAATATCCTATCGAAGTGATTTTATTTCGTGTCCAAACATCAGTATCTCCAATATTTTCCATTTTCAATACATATTCTAATACTTTTGCACTTCTTAATTGAGATAATTCCATATTGTTTAAATATGCTGACAATCCTTGATTTTTCCCATCCCATTCACTACTTGTATGGCCTTCAATTTGAATGGCTGATATATAGTCGATATATTCTTCTTTTTTAACTACTTCTAAATATCGAGGAAAAAAATTATTTAAAACTGTCTTGAATTCAGGAGTAAGATCAGAACTTCCTCTTTTAAATAACACATCAGGGCTATTAAATTGAAATGATAGTGTTAAAGGATCAACTAATGCATTCCATTCACTAAATTCATCCAAAAACTCAAGTTTTATTGCTTCAATTATTTCTTCTTTAACTTGTTCATAATCTTCAACAATATCTTTTGCTTCATCTGTTTTTTTCTTTACTTCTTGAATGAAAGCAATGGCAATAAATAAGAAAATAACCATAAGTACTGACATTATATCAGATACAAATACTCCAAATCCTTCTTCTTGAGTGTTATGTTTCAATATTAAATTATTTTAAGTTTTTTTTGGTGATCCTTTAAGTCTGAATTTTCATCGAGTAAGTTTTTTAAAGTATAAATTAATCGTTTATTATTATCTGACAGTAATTGGGACTGTATATCAGACTCTTTTAATAATTTTTTAATATTTGTATTTAATTCTTGAAGTTCTATTACAGATCTGACTTGCCATTTCCCAGCTTCATCAGCTTCCTTTGATTTTTTCTCAAATGATTGGCTCATTTTTTCAGTTGCTTCTAACATTGTTTTACCAAGGTTTTCAGAAAATTGACTCATGTTTTGTTCAATTCCAGGAACAACTTCTTTGGTTGTTTCTCCAACAGTTAAAGATAATTTATCAATTGCATTCGTTAATTCATCATTTGTATTTTTAATTGATTCCATGAATTGAGTAAACTTTCCCCCCATTATTTCATTTTGATCTTCATGGAATTGTTCAGCTTGGAATCTCATTTTCTTAATTCCATCAGAAATATCACCTAAAATTACAGAATACTGAGATAATCCAGATAATTTAGAGGTCAATTCATCAAGTTTAGCACTATAATCGTCTTTAACAAGAAGCTCTTGTAATAGTGATACCATTTGTTTTTGACTTTCAACAGTATCTGTTTCAATTCCAATGGAACTAGATAATTTTTTAATAAATGATAATAATTCATCGTTATTTGATTTATTACTATCTAGAAGCTCTTTTATTTGAGATTCTAAATTTTGAGGAGTTTCATTGGATTGGGAGTCCGCCTTTAAATTTAATTGATTTATTCCTTCAAGCATTTCACTCATTAAAATCGCTAACGATTTATTATTATCCCCTGATAATTTTAAATTTAATTCATCAAGTTTTTCATTATAATCATTACGATTTAGTAACTCTTTTAATATAGGCACAACATTTTCAGAGTTTGATTCAATGGATTCTTGGGCTTCGGAGATTTCTTCTTCTTCCTCACGACTTAATTCAAACTTTTTTATTATTGTAAATATAATTCCCGCAATTGATGAAACGAAGGCTAATTTTAATCCTTCTAATAGTTTTGGTACGCTTGTATCAATATTATTTACATCAAATGCATATAATCCAATTGCAATGCCAATAAATGTACCCAATATTCCCAAAGTAGATAGTATTGTTGGCAAGATATACTTGTGTTTTGGATGATTTCTCAGCAAAACATAAAATGCAATAATTATAACAATTGATAATGGCGTTAAAATACTCTGTAACATTTTTCCCTTTATTCAGAATGTTAAATATAATAGGATGAGTTAATTCAATTATAATGAAAATCTAATTAATTTTATTGAATTTATTTTAAATATTCACCATTTAATTAATTTTTTACTATTAGGTTTTGAAATATGTTATCTAATAATTGAATTTCAGTACATTTTCTGATGATTTACGAATATAAAAAAAATAATTCTTCATGTGAAGTAAATAGCTAATCACTATTAAATTTTCTATCAAGATTAGGAGTAAATATTGAAAGTTGAGTACATGAATAAGGGCCAATGGGGCAAAGTGGTCGCTTTTTTTTCTGTAAGAACAGAAGAAGGATTTATAATAAAAGGCCTAAAACTCATTGAAGGGATAAATGGTAAATTTGTAGGATTTCCAAGTGAAAAAGGTAAAGATGGTGAATACCGAGATACTGTATTAGCTACAAAAGAGTTAAGAGAAAAGTTAACTCAATTTGCTATAAAAGAATATGGTGGTGATGTAATGCATAATTCAGGCTATGGAAATAATACACCAAATGATTTTAACAATGAAATGCCAGCTCCACAATCAGCACCTGCACCAGCTAAAGCATACGACGATGACATACCTTTTTAAATTTTAAATGTCGCAAATTATTGCGGTAGGGATAGGTGGTTTTATAGGTGCAACTTCAAGATATTTTGTCGGGCTCAAATTAGTAGATATTTTTTCTAAATCATTTACACCAACTTTAGTTATAAATATAATTGGCTGTATTTTATTTGGATATTTTGTAAATCACAGTTTTATAACAGAATCAAATTATCCTTTAAAAGAATTTATACTTATTGGAATTTTAGGTGGATTTACAACTTTTTCGACTTTTGGATTTGAATTTATTTCTTTAATTCAAAAAGGACAACAACAAATGGCATTTATTTATATTGGATTAAGTATTATTCTTGGTGGAATAGGGTTATATCTTGGAATAAGTTTGAACCGATTATTTTCATGAACAAATAAAATATTATAAAATGGAGCGTTACTATGGCATGGTTTTTTAAATTTATAAATTCATCAATAGGTAAGAAATTTATAATGGCACTTACTGGATTATTATTAAGTTTATTTTTAATTATTCATCTGGGGAATAATTTATTGCTACTGGTTGATGAAGATATTTTTAATAGCTTAGTTGGAGGTCTTGGAGGATTAAAGCCTTTAGTCCGTGTTATTGAAGTATTATTAGCAATTCTGTTTATGATTCATATTATAAATGGAATTCGTCTCACAATTCAAAATAAAAAATCCTCACCACAGGGAAATAAAGTAAATAGTGGTACAGAAACTGCCTCTATCTCATCACAAACAATGGCTATTTCAGGAATTACAATCTTAGCATTTCTTATTTTTCATTTAAGAACAATTTGGGTAAAATTTCAAGAAATGCATGCTTCACAAGATCATGAGTTTTTCAATGTTGTAGCAGAGTCTAATATTGGGTTTGGGAATATTTGGATAACTATTTTTTATATTATTGCATTAATTTTATTATCAATGCATTTAAAACATGGTTTTCAGTCTGCATTTCAAACATTTGGATTGTCAGACAGTCGATATAAAACAATTATAAATTGTATAGCAGTTTTTTTCTGGTTTGTAATTCCCGGATTATTTATTACAATTGCTGTATATTTTGGTTTCTTCTTTAACAATTAATAAAAGGGTTAAACAATGGCTTTAGATTCAAAAATACCTGAAGGTCCACTCTCAGAAAAATGGACAAAACATAAGTTTAACATGAAGTTGGTAAATCCTGCCAATAAACGCAAATATAAAATTATTGTTGTAGGAACAGGTTTAGCTGGGGCTTCAGCCTCTGCAACTTTAGCAGAACTAGGTTACGAAGTTGAGGCATTTTCTTACCATGAATCACCAAGAAGAGCACATAGCATCGCGGCTCAAGGTGGAATAAATGCTGCAAAAAATTATCCAAATGATGGTGATAGTATTTATCGTTTATTCTATGATACAATAAAAGGTGGTGATTATAGAGCAAGAGAAGCAAATGTATATCGACTTGCAGAAGTCAGTAATAATATTATTGACCAATGTGTTGCACAGGGAATTCCTTTTGCACGAGAATATGGAGGATTATTAGATAATCGTTCATTTGGTGGAGCCCAAGTTTCAAGAACTTTTTATGCGCGTGGGCAAACAGGACAACAATTATTACTTGGTGCATATTCAGCATTAATCAGACAGATGAATTTGGGAAAAGTGAAATTCCATAATCGTACAGATATGTTAGATATGATTATTCATGAAGGGAAAGCCCGCGGAATTGTTACTCGAAATTTAGAAACAGGAGAAATAAAAGCCCATACAGCAGACGCTGTAATTTTAGCAACCGGTGGTTATGGCAATGTATTCTTTCTTTCAACAAATGCTATGGCTTCTAATGTTACAGCATCTTGGAGAGCACATAAACATGGTGCATACTTTGCAAATCCATGTTTTACACAAATTCACCCAACATGTATTCCTGTTGCAAGTGACCATCAATCAAAACTCACATTAATGAGTGAAAGTTTAAGAAATGATGGACGTGTTTGGGTACCTAAGAAAAAAGGTGATGACCGAAATCCAAAAGATATTCCTGAGAATGAACGGGATTATTATTTAGAAAGATTATATCCATCATTTGGAAACCTTGTTCCGCGAGATGTCGCTTCCCGAAGAGCAAAAGAAATGTGCGATTTAGGTCATGGCGTTGGACCTACAAAATTAGCTGTTTATCTTGATTTTGAAGATGTAATTGAACGAAATGGAAAACCTTGGGTTGTTGAAAAATATGGTAATCTATTTGATATGTATAAACAAATTACAGGAGAAAATCCATATAAATCACCAATGATGATTTATCCTGCAGTACACTATACTATGGGTGGTTTATGGGTAGATTATAATTTAATGTCTTCTTTACCTGGATTGCATGTATTGGGAGAGGCAAATTTTTCTGATCATGGTGCTAATAGGTTAGGTGCAAGTGCATTAATGCAAGGCTTAGCCGATGGATATTTTGTAATACCTTATACAATTGGTGATTATTTAGCAACGGAATCATTAAAGCCATTATCACCTAAGGATAATGTGTGTACCGAAGCTGTAAAAAATGTTCAAAACCGAACTGAAAAATTATTAAATATTAATGGTTCTAGAACGGTTGATGATATACACAAAGAATTAGGTAAAATTATGTGGGAATATGTAGGTATGGCTCGTGAGAAATCAGGACTTGAAACTGCATTAGAAAAAATTCCTAAACTTCGTAAAGAATTTTGGAAAGATGTAAAAGTACCTGGCTCAGCTAATGAATATAATCCTGAACTAGAGAAAGCTGCTCGTTTAGCAGATTTTCTTGAATTAGGTGAACTCATGGCAAGAGATGCACTTGAAAGAGAGGAATCATGTGGTGGTCATTTTCGTGTTGAACATCAAACAGATGAAAATGAAGCAAAACGAAATGATGAAGATTTTACTCATGTTGCGTCTTGGGAATTTGAAGCTGAAGGGAAATCAAAACTTCATCAAGATAAACTTACATTTGAAAATGTTAAATTGACTACAAGGAGTTATAAATAATGAAAGTCACTTTACAAGTTTGGAGACAAAAAAATAGAACTACAACCGGAGATTTTGTTAGTTATGATGTTGAAAATGTATCAGGAGATATGTCATTTTTTGAAATGTTAGATATGTTAAATAACTCATTAATTTCTGAAGGTGAAGACCCGATATCATTTGATCATGATTGTAGAGAAGGTATTTGTGGTACATGCGGTGTATCAATAAATGGGCGAGCACATGGTCCATTAAAGGGTGTTACTACTTGTCAACTCCACATGCGAAGTTTTAGTGATGGAGATGTTTTAGTTGTAGAACCATGGCGTGCTTCTGCTTTTCCTGTTATAAGAGACTTAGTCGTAGATAGAACTTCATTTGATAAAATAATGGAAGCTGGTGGGTATGTTTCAATTAAAACAGGTGGAACTCCCAACGCAAATGCAATTCCAATTCCTAAATTTGATGCTGAAGAGGCAATGGATTCAGCTTCATGTATTGGTTGTGGGGCATGTGTTGCTTCTTGTAAAAATTCTTCTGCTATGTTATTTGTAGGTGCAAAAGTTTCTCAATTTGCATTATTACCACAAGGGAAAGTCGAACGCAAAGAGCGTGCATTAAATATGGTTGCAACAATGGATGACGAAGGGTTTGGAAATTGTTCAAATACAGGTGCGTGTGAAGTAGAATGTCCAAAAGAAATTTCAATTATAAATATTGCACGATTAAATAGAGAGTTTTTTAAAGCAAGTTTTTAATTAGATTCTATAGAATTAATCCAATCTCTGATTAATTTAACACCTTCTTTATGAACTAATTTTCTACCCAATTCTGGCATCATAATTCCAGAATCACTCGACTCCATTCTATAAATAATAATTGACTCATCTGGATTTCCAGGTACAATATTATATTTTAAATTTCCCGAACCACGCCCAGAGGCAACGGGTGTTTTATAATAACCAATTTTGTGTAAATCATTTTCAGAATAATTTAAATACAAACCAGAAGTCATTGCAGGCCCTTTTGAATTATGGCAATGTCCACAATTAATATCTAAATATGCTCTTGCTCTATTTTCAAGTGAAAAATGAAAATCTTCCCAATTTGCTGTAATAGGTATTGATTCAATCTCAGGTAAATTTTCAATTAACCCCATTTGAATCATTTTTTCTAATTGATGATATGGTTTTATTTCTGTAGTTTGGAAATTACAGTTTAATAATCTTGGCTTTGGTCCGATGGGTAAAAATTGATTTTCACTTACATGACATCCTTTACACATATTTACATTTGGTACAAGATAGTTAGCTTTCTGAGGTTTACCATCCAAATCTATCCACGAAACAATTTGTCTATCCCCTGCAATTTCTAAAAATGCATCTGTTTGTTCAGCATTCCAAATATAGGGATATCCAAACCAACCTTCGTTGGTATTTATTAATAATCGAGTTTCAATTATTTGCCAATTATTTTTAGGTTCTCTAAAATCAATGGGGTAATAAAATGTTTTTATTAGAATCGTTCCAATTGGAAAATCAAAATTTTCAGGATTTATATAGGACATTTTCTGTCCTTCAGGTAGTACTAAAAATCTGAGTTTATGGGCGTAATCTGTAAAAAGAGGAGTAGATATTTGGTAAGGAATAACATTTAAGTTTGGGGTTTGATTTTTTAGTGGTCCATTAAAAAAATGATAATCAGATAATTTTGGTTGAGCATAATCTAAAATCCCACTTATTCCTAAAGAAATAAAGATTATCCATATATATTTTATAACTTCATACATTAATTTATTTAAGAATTGTAGGAGATATGCGTGGTAACCGGCAAGTAAATGAAGATTCATCTTGAGAAAAGGAGGTAAAAAATGGTGTGTACCAATTTGTAAAATTATTATTAATATCTAAATTTAAAAATTCAGCATTATTGTTATTCTCTATACAGAATCTATTTTCATTAATAATTTTTCCTTTTGAATCAATATATTGAGGGTCAGGATTACCATCATAAACAATTTCTGGTACATCTTTCCAAAACTTTAAAAACATTAATTGGCCAATTTCATGTTTTAAAGTAGGTGTTTGTGATTTTCTTTCAAATTTATTATCATGAATGTAAATTGATGATGTGTATGGATTATATAACGAATCTAATATAGGTTCCTCAGTTATAAAATAGCTAACAACAGCTGTTCCGACTGTTTTATTATCAATTATATCATTTTCAAAAATTTCTACTCCACTTGTAGCTAAAACCATTATTCCAGTTCCTGCGGGAACTGTTCCAACTATGTTTCCGGGAGGAGCAAAATTAAATAAATTATTTTCTTTTACTAAATTATTATAAACTCGAATATTATGTCCGTCTTTTACTTCTAAGTCTGGTAAATCAAATACTAAAATACCACCTGTATTATCATGCGTGTAATTATCAAAAACATCCGCGTTCGTACTATTTTCAATTTCAATTCCTGCTACATTATGAAATGCTTCACAATTTTTAACAATAATATTTTTAGACTGTCCAACATAAATACCTGCATCTGATGCACCAATTGCGATACAACCATCAATTAAAATATTTGAACACTGTACGGGGTAAATACCATAAGATCCATTTGTTGGCTTTGGACCATTTGTCCATTCTGTTTTTACATTATAAAAATAAATTCTATCGGTATCTTGTGCTTTTATCCCATCACCTTTTGTGTTCTGTACGGTGAAATTTTTGAGAGTAATATTTTTACAATTGATAACGCGTAAACCCTCAGCACCGTCTTCTTGATTAATAAAAGAAAGAATTGAATTATTCATATCATTTCCTTCAATTGTAATATTATTCTTACCTTCAATTGAAAGCGTTCCTTTTATTTCAAATTCACCAGAAGGAATTTGTATGATGCCACCTGTTTCAACTAAAATAAGTTGAGTTTGGAAATCTTTTTCAAAATTACTAAAAAGAAGAATATTAATTGAAAATATAAAAGTTAAAATGAGTTTAAAATTATGTTGTATCATAGCGTCAATTTATGAGTTATTATTATATAGAAACATTATTATTTTTCTGAATAACATCAGCGATTAAAAAAGCGAGTTCAATTGCTTGGCTTGCATTTAAACGAGGATCACAATGAGTATGATATCGATCTCCTAAGGATTTGTCTGTAATTTCTGCTAATCCTCCAGTACACTCCGTTACATTCTGCCCGGTCATTTCTAAATGAATACCTCCTGCATGCGTGCCTTCAGAATTATGAATTTCTATATTTGTTTTTACTTCATCTAATATATGGTCAAATGGTCGTGTTTTATACCCACTTTCAGATTTAATTGTATTTCCATGCATAGGGTCACATGACCAAATTACAATTTTACCTTCAGATTGAATTCGTTTTATTAAATTTGGTAAATGATTTTGAACGAGACCTTTACCATATCTTGAAATTAATGTAATTTTTCCTGCTGTATTATTTGGATTTAAAATATCAATCATTTTTATAAGTTCATCTGGATTTAATTTTGGACCACATTTAATTCCAATTGGATTTTTTATACCTCTACAATATTCAATATGGCCACTATCAATAAATCGAGTTCGATCTCCAATCCATAAAAAATGGGCAGACGTATTATACATCTCACCGGAGGTTGAGTCCATTCGTGTTAATGCTTCTTCATAAGGTAAAAGTAACGCTTCGTGTGATGTATAAAAATCAACTTTTCTTAATTGAGTTGTTGTCTCTGCATTAATTCCTAATGCATCCATAAAATTTAAATTTGCTTGAATTTGGTTTGCTAAATCTCTATATCGTTCTGCTTGAGGACCACTTTTAACAAACCCCATATTCCAAGATTGAACATGTTTTAAATCAGCAAATCCACCTGCTGCAAAAGCTCTAAGTAAATTTAATGTTGATGCTGCTTGGGAATAGGCTTTTAATATGCGGTTTGGGTCAGGGTTTCGACTTGATTTATCAAATGAAATCCCATTTATTATATCACCTTTATAACTTGATAATTCAATACCATCTTTTTTTTCTGTATCACTTGACCTTGGTTTTGCAAATTGTCCTGCCATTCTTCCAAGTTTTACAATGGGTAAATGTGTACCCGCAGTAAGAATAATAGCCATCTGTAATATAACTCTAAAAGTATCTCGGATATTATTTGCATTAAATTCTGCAAAACTTTCTGCACAATCCCCCCCTTGTAAAATATATCCTTTTCCTTCAGCAACCTGAGCCAAAGATTTATTTAATGCCCTCACTTCCCCTGCAAAAACAAGAGGAGGAAATTGTTTTAATTGATCTGTTGCATTTGATAAATCATCTTGTGAGGGATATACAGGTAGATGTTTTAATGTGAAATTATTCCATGAACTTGGACTCCATTTATTTGCCATTTTCGTCCTTTGTTAATTTTGTTGTTTGAATTTGTATTGCTTCATTTATTTGCTTTATCATCATTTTTGTATATGGATTATAAGTTTGTAAATCTTTATATAATTCCCAAGTATCATTACATGTTTGATTTACTAAATCTAATAAATTTCGAAATCCTTCAGTATCAATTGTTGACCTTTTTGCACCAAATTCTTTTAATGATCTTCCTATAAAATGCGTAATTCCTTGACTGTTTGATGCGAGTTTATCATGAGTATCTGGATCAATTTGAATTACCTCTATCCCTTGTCCTGAAAAATATTGTTTCCAAAAATGATAAATATCATAAACATCTCTTTCAGGGTATGCCATCATTTTTAGATTTTTATTTGTTTGATATGAATCGGGGCCAAATAAGGGGTGAGTGGCAATATAACCAATATTTTTTGGTAAATATTCTTTCATTAATTCTTGTGGATATTTTTTTACTGAACAAACATCAATAATCGTTGATTTTGGATTTAACTGATCTTTTATACGAATGATAACATCTTTAAGTGAACGAATTGGAACACAAATAAAAATAGTATCACATTGGATTACTTTTTTCATTGATGTAAATTGAATGCCATCAGGTTCCATTTGTGGCTCTGGGTCATACGCTAAAACATCAAATCCTTTTTGCAATATTGAACTTAATATTTTCCCAAAACGCCCAAAGCCAATTATACCTACTTGTTTCATATAATTTTACCTATAAATAAAAATCCCGCAAAATATTGCGGGACAAATGATATTATTCGAATTAGTAATAGCATCATCCGCCCGATTTTCGATAATTCCAATAATAATAATTAAACATACACATTAAGAAAAATTACCCCTTTGTAATTCCATAGACCAAGGATTATTTATCATTTCGTTGAATTTGTTTAGAAGATTTAAATACGGCTGTAAAAATACGGATTAACTGATTTTCTGATAATTTTCCTGAAGAATATTGTGTGAGTCTTTGAATAATTTCAGTTTCTCTATTTAAATCCTCTACAGAAATGTCTAATTCTTGCTTTAATTCTCCAACCTCTCTTACTATTCGCATACGATTTTCTAATAAATTTAGAATTTTTTCATCTATGTCGTCAATATTCTGTCTGAGGTTTTTTAATCGTTTGTCCATAACAAATATTAATAGTTCTTTTATTAATATTCAAAGAAAAAAGAATTATGAATTTTAATAATTAATAGTAAAAACATAGGTATAGTGTGAAATATTACACTTTTTTACCGTTTTTTTGTAATTACTTAAATTAATCCTTTAAGTGAATACAATTAAATTGTTAATTTATATCATATTAGGTTTTACCTAATTCATTTAATAAACAAATAATAGGAGTCAAATGAAGAATTTGATAAAAATAGTATTTTATATGTTATTAATAAGTTCATTCGTAACAGCTGGAACAATTTCTGGTAAGGTTACAGATGAAGATAATAATGGTTTACCGGGGGTAAATGTAGTTGTAGATGGTACCGGTTTGGGTGCTTCTACTGATGCAGATGGCGATTTCACAATTGCTAGCGTACCTGCTGGTAATCAGTCAGTTACTGCTTCTTTTATAGGT
>Ga0114933_10001534_pt1 | contig 25683 bp, 16 predicted proteins | sample 4SBtaG_FD_89691 | JGI IMG/M metagenome (GOLD analysis project Ga0114933, IMG submission 89691) | Deep subsurface microbial communities from Kolumbo volcano to uncover new lineages of life (NeLLi) - 4SBTROV12_W25 metaG | ecosystem: Environmental > Aquatic > Marine > Volcanic | place: Kolumbo... | reverse complement strand
CGGGGCTGGGCGGCGCTGGCTTGGCGGCGGCAACTTTCGGAGCAGCAGCTTTCGGAGCAGCAGCTTTCGGCGGCGTGGGGCTGGGCACTGCCGGCCTGGGCGCTGCCGGCCTGGGCACTGCCGGCCTGGGCGCTGCCAGCCTGGGCGCTTCCGGCTTGGGCGCTGCAGGCCTGGGCGCTGCCGGCCTGGGCGCTGCCGGCTTGGCGGCGGCGACTTTCGGAGCAGCAGCTTTCGGCAGCGCGACAGCCTCCGCTCCCGTGGAAGACAGCACCGGGGCAGGCTCCACCGGAGCGGACACGACCTGGACTGGCTCGCTGCCCATCCACGATCGAACAAAGAGGATCACCGCCAGTGCAGCCACAACCCCCAGCAGCAGTTTACGATTCCCGCCACCCTGCCCGCCGTTCCCCGCTTTGTCGGGCAACTTTCCGCCCGCAGATAAATCCGAAGGCGCCGCCCCGGGTGATCCCCCTGGACCACCGTCCCGCATGGCGTCGAGTATAGAACTCAAGACAGATCCCCGGCCGAAAGGGCCGCTCGCATTGCCTCGCCCAGCCCCGGGCGCTTGCGACTGGTGTCAGCGTTGTAGAGCACTACCTGGGTGAGTGGGTCAACCACGCCGTTGGGACTCAGTCCCGAAGCCGACTGGAAGGCACGCACCGACTCCTTCAGCGCGTCGTCGTATATGCCGTTGACGGCTCCGTCGAAGTGTCCACTCCGGGCCAGCAACGCCTGCAGCCTCATGACCTCCGGCCCGCCGCTGCCCGAACCGATGCTGCGCACCAGGCTCTCCCTGTCTTTCCAGAGCAAGTGGCCGCGACCGTTCCACGCCTCTTCAAACGCCGAGCGACCTACCAGCAGTGAACCGCCCAGGTCGAGCAACACGCGCTCCTCGTCCATGCCGCGCAAGAGCACGTAGCGTACCAGGCCGCCGTTGCCCGGGTCGAGCTCGACAATAAGCGGGAGGTCCACGACCCTGAGCAAGGCGACCGTCATGTCGCCGGAAAGATACCGCAGCCCCCTGTCCTCGGCCTGCGAGTCGAGGTCCAGCGAGGGGACGCGTGACTCGTCGGAGGTGACCGGGCGGCGCCCCCAGGCTTTGAACAACTCCGACATCGCCGCAACCGCGCCGTCGAACACCGGCTGTTTGCCCAGCCGTCGTTGAAGAACATCGGCCGACCGGATAACGCCGCGCGAGGCCACCACCGGGGCTACCTGCCCCACTGGGGTCGCACCCGACGCGGCACGCGCTTCGCTCACCACCGTGGTGCCGGGCATGTCCGGGAGGCTATCGAGCGAGTGCGAATTCCTGGCCACCGGTGCCGCCGGCGGGCCGGCGGGGCCCGGGTAGTCATCCACCGACCAGACGAGCAGAAAAGCGACGCCGGCAGCGGCCGTAGCCACGCCGGCAGCAACTGAAAGCCGCGCCCCCCAGCCCATCGGGGGGACTGCTCGCAGCGGAGTCCGGACCTCGTGCAGTTCGGCCCTGGCAGCCACGGTTTCGTCCTGGCCCACGCTGCGACGGCCGCGCGTCCAAGCCACCAGCAACGAACGGTGGGCGAGTATATTGATCAGCCTCGGTATACCCCCCGAAAAATCATAGAGCAGGTCCATCGCCTGTTCGTCAAAAAGCGCGGTGGCGTTATTGCCACCGGCAACGTGCAGGCGCTTGGCTATATACTCGCCCAGCTGCTCGCGGTCGAGAGGCTCCAGGTGCCAACGCACCGTGATCCTCTGCGCCAGCTGTCGGAGATCGGGTCGCGCGAGCAGGCCACGTAACTCCGGCTGGCCGACCAGCACTATGTGGATAAGCTTTTCGGTCTCGGTCTCGAGATTGGAAAGCAGGCGAAGTTGTTCGAGGACTACCGGGTCCAGGTTCTGCGCCTCGTCTACTATGATGACAGTGTTGCCGCCGTCGGCTTTCTGGTTGATGAGAAACTCGTTGAGCAGCTCGGTGAGTTCCTTCTTGCTCCTGCTGCGCGACGGCAGGCCGAGCTCAGCGTTGATCGTCTGTAACAACTCGACCGGGCTCAGCACGGGGTTGAAAATATAAGCCCAGGCCAGGTTGCCCGAGTCGCGCAGGTCCCGCATCAGCGCCCTCACCAGCGTGGTCTTGCCCGAACCGACTTCGCCGGTAACGGCAACGAAGCCGCTGCCCTCGTCGACGCCATAGCGCATGTGTGCGAACGCCTCGGCGTGTTGTTCACCGAAGTAAATAAAGTCCGGATCCGGGCTGAGCCGGAACGGCAGGTCGCGTAGGGAAAACCAGTCCTTGTACATGGGACCGCCCTCCATCATCCCCAAGCGGGGGGGGCATTACAAGCTCCATCGCAATCCGTTGCCAGTGTGCCGCGCTGCGGCTAGAAAGAGGAGATGCCTGCTCGCATTCCGCTAGCCTTTTTTACAGTCTCGCTGGCCAACTTTCTCTCGTTCTTGAATTTTGCCTTCTTCTTCCTGCTGCCGGTGTGGGTTCTCAAGCAAGGCGGCGGTGAAGAAGCGGCGGGCAGGATCATAGGCGTAGCGGGCCTGGCGGGCTTGATCGTGCTGCCGGCGGTGGGCTACCTGCTCGACCGGATGGGCAGGCGGCGTTTTCTCATCTTTGGCACGGCGATAGGAGCCCTGACCTCGCTGGCCTTCATAGGAGTTAATGGCATAGGCTGGCAGGTCTACGCCCTGCGCGCGTTGCAGGGCGTGGCCTTCACCTGCTCGTTTACCGGCGCTCAGACCCTCGCAGTACTCTTCGCTCCAGCCTCGCGGCGAGCCGAAGTACTGGGTTGGTTCGGCATCTCCACCATACTCACCCACGCCATAAGCCCTGCCCTGGGCGAGGAAATCGTCCGGCGCTTCAGCTTTGACCACATGTTTGCCTGCGGTGCCGTGGTGGGCGTGGCCGCCTTCCTGGTCAGCTGCCTGCTGCCGCGCCCACCCGAGCTGCACGCCCACCCCGACGACACGCCGGCCGACAGGGGGATGGCACGCCGGGCGGTGGTCGCCGCCTGCCTGGCCATGCTCTGCTATGGCTTTGGATTTGGCAGCGTACAGACCTTCGTGCCGGCCATGATCACCAGGCTCGACCTCGGTCGCGTCGGCGTCTTCTTTACCTGCTGGAGTATAGCGGCCGTGGCCACGCGGATATTCCTCGGACGCGCGTCTGACCGCTTCGGCCGCCGGGCAGTGCTGGTACCGGCCATGGCGACCATGAGCCTGGCCGTGGCCATGCTCGCCTTTGCCCACGACCTCCCCATGGTGCTGGCTGCCGGCGTCGTGTTCGGCCTGGCCCAGGGCCTGCTCTACCCGACCATGAACGCACTGGTCGTGGATTGGAGCCATCCCGAGAACATAGGCCGCACCCAGTCACTGTTCAGCGGGTCGTACAGCCTGGGAATATCGGCCTGCTCGTTCCTCTTCGGAACCATAGTCGAAAACCATGGTTACGCCGCCATGTACGTGGCGTCGCTGGCCGTTACCAGCATAGGCCTGCTGTTTTTCGTCCTCAGGGGGCCGTCTGACCGCGCCCCGGCCTGGCCGGGAGCTCAGGCCGATATTTCGTCCGAAGAGAAGTAGTCCTCGGCGTCACCGGTAACCACCGGCAGGTCGAGTATTTCGTCCTCTCGCTGCACGCGCAGGCGGACGGTGTCACCCGGCTTGTGCATCCACAACAGGTGGTAGAGATCCGCGCGGTCCTCGAGCTCGGTGTCGTTAAGCGCGAGCATCACGTCGCCGGCGTGCAGCCCCGCGCGCTCACCCGGGCTCTCGGGCATTATGCCCGCCAATACCGTCTGCCCGGGCAGCGAGTAGCAGAACATTCCTATCCAGGCCCGCGCCGGGCGCGAGACCCTTCGCCCGCTGGCCAGCAACTCCTCGCTGTGGTCGTAAAAAAGCTCGGCCGGAATCGCCAACGACTGCCTGCCGACTATGCCCAGGTTGAGCGAGACAATGCCCAGCAGCTCGCCCCTGCTGTTGGCCAGCGCACCACCACCCTGCCCCGGGCTGGCCACCGACAGGCTGAGCGCTCTTTCGAGGCGGTACTCCCAGTAGGCATCAAAGGGCTCCGCCGAGGTAACCACACCACTGTCCGTGCGCCTTTCCATGCCCTCGGTGGCAGCCACTATAAAAACGTCGCTGCCGGGACCAATGGTGTTTGAATCGCCGGGCGTTATGGCAGGGACAACCTGGTCGATGTCGACCAGGGCCAGCCCGCTGCCGTAGTCGTGGGCAACAACCCGCCCTTCTACGCTGGAGCCCTCAAGGTCGGTCACCTGTACGCTGTCGGCACCAACTACCACGTAGTTGGGAACCAGCACGAGGCCGGCCTCGTCGACGACCGTGCCGCTGCCCGAGCGCTTGAGCCCCAGCACCGCCACCGTGGGATGCCCAGCGGGCACATTTACGTCGACGGCAACCGTACAACGGGCCACCGAGTGCAGAAGTTCGAGCGGTGCCTCCACAAGAGGAACCTATTCCCGTGCTGGCGGCGCAGCAAGTCCGCTTGACCACACCGGGATCCGCACCTAACAGGTAGAGGGTGACCCGAACCCGTGCAGGACAGGCGGCGCAGGCCCCCAAGTCGCTGCTGTCAAACAACGCGAGCAAGCCCTGGGCCTTCATGCTCGACCGGGCGGGGCCGGGCTGCGGAGGGCTGGCCTCCTGGGCCGGTTCGCGGCCAGCGTCGCTGTTGCTCGTAGAGCCGTCGGGCCAGTCGCGGCTGTGGAGCGAAGGCACATGGACCAGCCCCGACCTCGGGCCGGTTGAATCTATCGCGCGCTTCGTTGAGGCCGGACAGGCCGAGGCCCTGTCTCCGGTGCCTCCGGGTGTGGGCCCACTGCCGCGAACAGTTGGCTTCATAGCTTACGAGCTGGGCGCTTTCATAGAGAAACGCATGCCCAGGGCTGCGCGTCCGTCGAAGCAGCCGCTTGCCGTGTTGTGCACCTACGACCGGGTGCAGGGCTGGGACCGAGCGAGCGGTAGAAGTTTCGAACTGGATTTCAGCCGACGGCTGACCAACGCCTGCCCACCTCCCCTGCCCGTGCTCGACAGCGAAGCACGTGACGAGGACAACGACCGAAAACTCTACGCGAGCGGGTTTGCTCGCATAGCCCGTGCCATACGCGACGGCGAGATCTACCAGGCCAACCTGTCGCGCTGCATCGCGGCCCACTACGACGCCGAGCCCTGGCAACTGTACGAGAGCATGCGTCGTCACCAACCCGTGCCGCGCGGGTTCTTCATGGACTGCGGCGGTCTGCAGGTGCTGGGCAACTCGCCCGAATGCCTGCTGGCGATAGACGGCGAGCGGATATCTACCTTTCCGATCAAGGGAACCCGCGCGCGCGCCGCTCAACCCGCCCTCGACGAGGCGGCTGCGGCCGAGTTGCTCGCCGACCCCAAGGAGATGGCCGAGCACCTGATGATTGTTGATCTCGAGCGCAACGACCTCGGCCGCGTGTGCGCCACGGGCAGCGTAGAAGTCACCGACTTTGCCGCCCTGCGCAGCTTTGCGACCGTGCACCACCTCGAATCCCAGGTGCGCGGTCAACTGTGCCCGGGAACGGGGTTGGAAGAAATTCTACGGGCGGTTTTTCCCGGCGGCTCGATAACCGGCGCACCACGAATCCGCGCCGTCGAAATAATAGCCGAAGTGGAACAGGAAGAACGGGGCGTGTACACCGGTAGCTGCGGCAGCTTCAACGGCCCGCGTTCGGTGGACCTCAACGTCGCCATACGCACGGCGGTGGGCTCCTGTGGCCAACTGCGCTATCGCAGCGGCGGTGGCGTGGTTGCCGATTCGACCATGGAAAACGAATACGAAGAAACACGCAGCAAGGCCCGCGCTTTTCTCGAAGCACTTACACTGCACTCGGGGTCGGCCACCACGGGACCTTCGCGAGCCGGAGCCCGGGTGTGAGTAAAAGGCCAGCAAGCAAGGGGCCGTTCTGTTTTCTCAACGGTCGCTACCCGCCACTTGCCGAGGCCACCATCCCGGCGCTCGACCGAGGCTTCCTCTTCGGCGAGGGGCTGTTCGAAACCTGGCGCACCTACAGGGGACGACCCTTCGCCGTAAAAGAACACGTCCAGCGCATGAAGCGCTCTGCCCGCATGCTGCAGATCCCCTTCGATCCCGACGAGAACTGGGAAGGGCGCACGCTGACCCTGGGCCGCAAGAACGGGCTGGCCGACAGTTCCTGCGCCGTGAGACTGACCATCACCGGCGGCACCGGGCCGGTGACCCTGGTGCCGGGGCCTCGCCGGAAACCAACCCGGCTGATGCTGTTCAGGCCCATGGAGCCGGGCCTGTCCGAGGCCCGCGAGAACGGCGTCGCCGTTCACATGGTGGACTTCGGCGACGGCGTCAACCCGGCCGTGCGAAACCTCAAGGCGCCTTCAAACTACCTCACTGCCGTGCTCGGCAGAACCGAGGCTCGCAAGCGCAACTGCTTTGAGTCTCTGTACCGGCTCGAAGACGGCACCGTGCTCGAGGGCACGACAAGCAACGTGTTCGCGGTGATGGCCGGACAACTGGTCACCACCCCGGTAGCCGACGGGGTGCTGCCGGGCATAACCCGCGCGCTGGCGTTACGGCTCGGCCGCAGGATAGCCCCCGTTGTCGAACGCCCGCTCACGGTCAAAGATCTCGCTGCCGCCGACGAGATTTTTATAACCTCGTCCTCTATCGAGGTGGTGCCCGTCACCCGCGCGGGACGGCAGCGCGTAGGCAACGGCAAAGTGGGAGAACTCACCCGCGAGTTGCAGAAACTCTACCGGGCCTACGTGTCACGGGCTATAGGCCTGCCGGTAGACGAGCTCGGCGAATAAGCGACTGGGCTTCCGGGCAGCCATGCGGCTCAGGAAAACACGAGCAAGCCAACGATGCCGGTGAGCGCGTAGGCCACCGTGCCCAGCAGCGCTGCCCACATAACGGTCAGGCGGGTGCCCGACTGGCCAGTGGTTTCCCAGGTCCACACGCCCAGCGCCAGCGGACCCGACAAGGCCAGCATGGCCCAGGGCATGGCCATGCGCTGGGGATCACCGGCGAGCTCGAGGGGCGACACCATGCCCCACTCGATGGTGTAGACCAGTACCGAAAGCGCCACGATGCGCAAGGCACGGCCGCGACCCCGGCCACCCGACATGGGAATGATCTGTGGAGTTTCGCCTGCCATATTGTCAGTCTGCCGACCAGCCCCCGGCGCGTTCGCGGGCCTCGCCGTCGGCCTCGAGCAGGGATCCGATCTCGTCGCAGGCAAGCGGCTGGTGCCCAGCCATTACGTCGCCGATGAGCGCTGCGATGTCGAGAAACCTGATGTCGTCGGCGAGAAAACGCGCCACCGCCACCTCGTTGGCAGCGTTGACGACCGCCGGCATGCTGCCTCCCAGCGCCAGCGCCCGCCACGCGAGACCGAGACAGGGAAAGGCCTTGGTGTCGGGCGCTTCAAAGCTGAGGGTACCCGCGCGGGCGAGGTCAAGACGCGGCAGGTAGTCGAGATCGAGAAGGTCGGGCCAGGAAAGCGCGCAGGCCACCGGTATGCTCATGTCGGGAATGGCCATCAACGCCACCACCGAACCGTCCACGTACTCGACCATGGAGTGGACGATGCTCTGCGGATGAACCACTACCTCTATGGTCGACGGGTCGACGTCGAACAGCCAGCGCGCCTCAATTATTTCAAGGCCCTTATTCATCATCGTGGCCGAGTCGATGCTGATCTTGTCGCCCATGTCCCAGTTGGGGTGTGCCAGGGCCTGCTCGCGGGTGACCCGGGCCAACTTCTCGCGCGGCAGGCCTCGAAACGGGCCCCCCGACGCGGTGAGCACCAGTCGCCTCACGTCCTGCCGCCTGTGCCCCTGCAGGGCGAGAAAAATCGCGTTGTGCTCGCTGTCCACCGGTAGCACGCGGGCGCCCGAAGCCGTGGCCCTGCGACAGAGCAGCTCGCCGGCAACGACCATTACTTCCTTGTTGGCCAGGGCAACGGTGCGGCCCGTGTCCACGGCCGCGAGCGTGGGCTCCAGCCCCACCGCCCCCACCAGTGCCGACAGCAGCACGTCGGTGTCCGGCGCGGTAGCCACCTCCACCAGGCCAGCAGCCCCGTGCGTAACGCGGGTGGACGTGCCCTCGAGCTGCTCGGCCAACTCGCGGGCGTCGTCGGCGTCGGCCACCGACACCAGCGACGGGCGAAATTGCTCCACCTGCGCCTTGACTTCGGCCACGCGTCGCCCGGCAGCCAGGGCCGTCACATCGAAACGGTCAGGAAAGCGCGCTATCAGTGCAAGCGCGGTAGTGCCTATGGATCCGGTAGAACCCAGTATCGATACGCGTTTTTTTTCGATGGCAGCCACGAGAACGGCTACCAGTCATGGCCGTGACGGCCGACAAAAGCACACCGGGGCAGGCATCCCGGCGATGTTGCTGTCGGGCCTGTTGCTGTTGGCAGCGCTGGCCATGCTGCTGGCGCTCGTGCCGGCAGAAGCTGCCGCCCAGGCGGAAGTGCTCGAGCAGGAAGAGCCCCTGGCCAAGCCCGCGGGCGCCAGCAGGCTTCCCGCCGTGGTGGTGTACGCGGCCGAGCAGGTGGACGGTACAGCGGATGGAACGGTGACTGGAAGCGGCACGGGCTTTGCCACCAGCATCGCCGCGTCAAGCGCTTCGTCGGGCTACCACAGCGTGGCCGAGCTGCTCGAGCAGGCGGTCGGCGTGCAGGTGCGTCGCTTCGGCGGCCGCGATGATTTTGCCACCCTGTCGGTACGCGGCTCAACGGCTGCCCAGGTGCGCGTGCTGATCGACGGCGTGCCGATGACGCGCGCGGCCGACGCGGTGGTCGATCTTTCGAGCCTGCCACTGGACGGCATCGAACGAATCGAGGTCTACCGCGGCTCGGTTCCCGTGGGCATGGCCGCCGCTGGCGCGGTGAGCGTGGTTAACCTGGTGACCCGCCGCCGCGACAGGCCCGGCCTCGCCACCTCGTTATCGCTTGGCTCCCTTGACACCTGGCGCGTGGCCCTGGACGCTGATCGACCGCTGGCCGACGGACACCTCGACGCGTCGCTTTCTTTTCGTTCCACGCGCGGCGACTTCGAGTTCCCCAGCGACAACGGCACCCCACTCAATCCGCTTGACGATAGCGTCGAGCGCCGGCGCAACAACGACAGCCGCGCCCTGTCTTTGCGCACGCGCTGGCGACAGGAGCTCGGCCAGCGGCGAGGGCTGGAGGTCTCGGCCAGCGCCTACCACTCCGAGCATGGGCTGCCCGGACTGCCGCCGTTCGAGTCCTTGAAGGCCTGGCGGCGAAGCTCGCGCGGCACTGCCGGCGTCACCCTGGACCAGGACAACGGCAGCCTGGCGCTGGACCTGCTGCTGGAGGACAACACCCTCGCCGACCCGCGCGCGCCCGGCGAACCCGGGCTGGGACTCGGCTACTCGAAGGGTGATGACCGCAGCTGGCGCGTGGGCCTTCGTGGCAACCACCGCCTCGCTTTCAAAGCGCACCTTGCCGAGCTGTCCTTCGAAGGCGCCTTCGAAGACTTCAGCGAACGCCGCGAGATAAGTTCCGGAACCCTGCGTTCTGCTGCCCAGCGCAGTTCGCTGGCGCTCGCGCTAGGCGATGAACTGCTGATCGAGAACGCCGGCCTGCTCATCGCGCCGCAGCTGCGCTTCGAATCGCTGTGGAACGACTTTGCCGCTTCTCCTGGCGGGGCGTCAAAACGCGCGCGCTCACTCGACCCGGGCCTGGGCCTGTCGTGGAACGCAACACCGACGCTGCTGCTGAAGGGCAACATCGGCAGCTACTTTCGCGCGCCCGACTTCTCCGAGCTGTTCGGCAACACCGGCTTCTCGCTGGCCAGCCCCGACCTCGAACCCGAGAGCGGCCTGAACCGCGACCTCGGCTTCAGCTGGCAGCGCGCCTGGCATCGAGCCCGACTGGGTGGCCAAAGCTCGGCGCGGCTGGAGTACGCCTGGTTCAACAACGACTCGGACAACCGTATCGTCTTCATCCAGACCGGCACGCGCCAGACAAGGGCCATCAACATCGGCTCGGCGCGCGTACGCGGCCACGAATTGTCGGCGACAACCAAGCTGGGGCGCATCCCTTTCACTGGCCAAGCGGCCGGTAGCCTGCTGCTCGAAGCCAATCTCACCAGCCAGGATGCGCGCAACCTGTCGGGCCAGCCCTCGGAATCGGGCCGCCGCCTGCCGGGCATCCCCGACCGCGAACTCTTTGGACGCGCGAGCTGGCAGCGCGGTCCGGCATCGATAGCCTGGCACTACCAGTACCGCGACACTGTTTACTACGACAAGGCCAATGTCTTTTCGTCGGGCTCCTCGGCTCGGCACGGGCTCGAGTTGGCCTGGCGCGCGAGCGACGACTGGAAATTTACGCTGCAACTGGACAACCTGTCCGACGAACAGACGCCCGACGTGTTCGGGTTTCCGGTTCCCGGGCGAGCCCTGTTCCTGGGCCTGTCCACCGCCCTCGACGATGACGACTGAACACTCGACCAGGATAATGGCCGCCGCGTTGTTGGCAGCGCTATTGCTGACGCTGTTGCCTGCGCTGGCAACCCGCAGCTCGGCCCTGTGCGGTGACGCAGACGGCGACGGCTACACGCAGGCCGGCGATGCCCTGTGGACCTTGCAGGCGGCGGTGGGACTGACGCAAGCATGTCCCACTTCGTCGGACTGCGACCGCCTCCAGCGTGCCGATATAAACAGGAGCGGGAACATAGAGGCGTCCGACGCGCTGGCGACGCTGCAGGCCGCCGTGGGTCTTCACGACACGCTGGACTGCGCGGGTGCCCTGCAAAAGCGCGCGCTGGTGGCCACCGCCGGCTGTGATTTTATTTCTGGTGGCGTAGCCGAAATCGATCTTGCCACGCGCAGCCTCGTGCGCCACCTGCCCGGCGTTCTATCCGGCGACAGCGTGTTGCGCGAGCAGGATGGCCGCGTATTTGCCCTGAACCGCTTCGCGGCCAACAACGCGCAGGAGCTCGACCCGGCCGCCGAGCTCACCACCCTGTGGCAGTGCAGCACCGGCCCCGCCAACCCCCACGACCTGGTCATCGACGCGCGGGGCCTGGCCTGGATCAGCCGCTACGACTCAGCGCTGTTGTTGCTCGCCGACCCCGATGTCGGGCCCACCTGCGCCGACTTCCAGGTAGACGAAATCGACCTGTCGGCCTGGGCCGGCGCCGACGGCATACCGGAAATGGACCAGCTGCTGCTACGCGGCGACCGCTTGCTGGTTCTGCTGCAGCTGCTCGACCGTAACGATCTCTTCCGCCCTTCCGGCCCCGGCCGCCTGCTGGCCATCGATACCGTCAGCCGCACGGTGGTTGCCTCCACTGACCTGGCAATCAGCAATCCTTTTGCCGAAACCAAGGGCCTGCTGCTGCGGCCCGGCAGCGGGGAGCTGCTGGTGGGTGGGCCCGGGCTGCTGTTCAGCGACCTCGACGACGGCGGCATACAGGCGCTGGACCCCGACAGCCTGGCTGACCACGGGTTGCTCATTACGGGCAACGAGCTGGGAGGCGACCTCGTCGACTTTGTCATGGCGGGGCGTGACCGCGGCTTTGCCCTGGTGGCAGACGCGGCCTTCACCGTGTCGCTGGTGGAATTTGACCTCGCGCTGGGCAAAGTCTCCCGCGTGCTGTTTTCAAGTGCGACGCTACTGTCAGACCTCGAGCTGGCCGACGACGGCAGCTTGTGGCTGGCCGACCACGACTGTGGCGGCGACGGTCTGCCCACCCCGGGACTGCTGTCCTTTTCTGTGTTTACCGGCCAGCCGCTGCTCAACGGCCCCCTCGCCACCGGCCTGCCTCCCTTCAACCTGCTGCCGCTGAACTGACCCGAAAAAGGGGAGCTGGATTTCAATGGCGAGCCGGGCTACGAAGCCAACCGGAAGCGGCACGGGCCGCAGGAGATATACGACACATGAAACTCTTCTCTTATGAACTCAAAGGCGACACTGCCCACGTGAGCTTTGACTCGGGGTCGATGAACACCCTGTCACGCGCGGCCATTGCCGAGCTCGGCCAACTGGTCAAAGAACTTGAACAGCTGCACGCCGACACGCCGCTCGCGGGGGTCATACTCAAGGGCAACCGCTACGGACTGGGCGCGGGCGCCGACATCGGCGAGCTCAAAAACAGCAGCCGAGAACAACTCGAAGAGCTCATCGACGCCGGCCACGAGACTTTCTACCGCATAGAGGAGGGCGAAGTCCCCTGGGTTGCGCTCATCGACGGCTACGCCCTCGGGGGCATATACGAACTCGCGCTGGCCTGCGACGGCATCGTCGCCACGGGAAAATCAACGCTGGGATTCCCCGAAATCAAACTCAACATCTTCCCCGGGCTGGGCGGTACGCAGCGCATGCCCCGGCGCAGCGGGCTCGTTAATGCCGACGACCCGGTATCAGGCGCAGCCGGCTTCACCGCCGTGCTGCAGGGGGGCAACTTCAAGGCACCCGCCGCAGCGGCCATCAACATGATCGACGCCCTGGTTCCCGAAGGCGAAGACGCCGATAGTTTTGCCGATAAGTTCCTGCGCGAAATCCTGCCCACGCTCGACCGCAGCCTGCCGGCCGACCTGGCCGACGCCGAATCGCTGAGGGAACTCGTGCTGCCCACTGTACAGCGCGCCACCGGCGGCCGCAGCGACCCGCGCGCGCCTTACGTGGCGCTGGACGTGATGATAAAAGGTGCTTCGCTGCCGCTGCGCGAGGCCAACCGCCTTGAACGCGACGCCTTCATCGAGGTGGCGAGCTCGGCACAGGGCAAGGCCGGCATGAGGTTCTTCTTCACCCAGCAGGCGGTGCAGAAACTCCCCCGGGACTTCGCCACCGCTGCAAAGATCACCCGCGTGGGCGTAGACGGTGCCGATGGCTTCATGGGCAACGCCATCGCCTGGCTGGCCCTGGAGGCCGGCTACGAAGTGGTGGCCCACGTACCCCTGCCCGAGTTTGCCGACTCGGTGGCGGACAAGCTGCGCGCCAAGTACGCGCGCCTGGTCAAGAAGGGCCGCCTCGACGAAAAGCAGGTGGAAGAAAAAATCGCCTCGGTGACGGTGGCCACGTCGGTGGCTCAGCTGGCCGACTGTGAGCTGGTGGTCGAGGCGCGCATGGAAAACCGCGAGGTGAAAGCCGAGTTCTACCGTGAACTGGGAGCGGTTATGAAAGCGGGTGCGGTGGTAGCCTCGAACTCGAGCTCGATGGGCCCGGGCATGCTCGGCGAATTTTTTACCGGGGGCGGCGGTGACGCTTCGTGTTTTGTAAACCTGCACTTCTTCAGCCCCGCCGAGAACCCGCGCATGCAACTCGTCGAACTGGTGCGCTCCGCCGCGAGCAGCGATGAGTCGGTGGCCACCGCGCACTCGTTCGTGAAAAAGATAGGCAAGACCCCGGTCGTCCTTGGCGACGGCAGCGCCGGCTTCCTGGTCAACGCCGGGCTTGCCGCCTACATGGTGGCCGCTGAACAGATCTACCGCGAGGGAACGCCCGCGGCTGACATAGACGCGGCGATGAAGGCGTCGGTGTTTCCCATGGGCCCCTTCGAGCTCGGCGACATGGCCGGCGTAGACGTGACCGCGGGCATGATGGACACCATAGCCGATCAGGAAGGCGGCGTAGGCCAGCCGCTGGTGTGGGCGCTCAGGGACGCCGGTCGCAACGGCGTCAAGGTTGGCGCCGGCTTCTACGACTACAGCGACGGCGCGGCTACCGGCGAGTGGGAAGGGCTTGCCGCGCTCGTCCCCGGCCGCGGCGACCGCGTAGCCGCGGCAGACGAGATCGTGGAACGCTGCATGAAAGCGCTGCACGCCAAGGTGCGCGAACTGGTCGGCGCCGGGGTGGCTCCCGACGAGGAGCAGGCCGACCTCTGCTTCGTACTGGGCCTGGGCTTCGCCATGCACCTGGGCGGGCCACTGTTCTATGGTGAACAGGAGGGCTGGAACTGAACCTCGACTCTCCCTCAGCCGCCACCAACCTGGCCGTAGCCGGAGCCGTACTGTTCATGCTCACCGCGTGGGCAGGGCGGCTGGACTTGATGGAACCCGACGAGGGGCGCCACGCCGAAATCGCCCGCGAGATGGTGGCCACGGGCCACCTGCTCACACCTCGCCTGCACGGGAAGCCTTATTACGACAAGCCCCCGGCCTTTCACTGGCTGGTCGCGGCCTCGCTCGCCACCTTCGGCCCGGGGGCGATGGCGGCGCGGTTGCCGTCGCTGCTGGCAGCCCTGTGGACGGTGCTGATCACGGCCTGGTGGGCGTCGCGCGCCTGGGGTCCCGCCACCGGCCGCCTGGCGGCACTGCTGCTCTCGAGCACAGTGCTGTTAATGGCCATGGCGCGCTGGACCGTGGTCGACATGCTGTTCACGGCCTCGCTCAGCACCGCCTTTGCCTGCCTCGGTTGCTGGCTGCTCGACCCCGGCCGCCGCCCGCGCACTCCCTGGCCCTTCTACTTCACGGTAGGAGTCGCGACACTGGTCAAGGGACCGGCGGCGATCGTGCTCGGTGGTGGGCTGGCGCTGGCCTGCGTAGCGCTGTTCGGTGGAACAACCATGCTGCGACGCCTGCGACCCGTAAGGGGCGGCCTGCTGACACTGGCCGTGGCCACCCCCTGGTACCTGGCCGCGTGGCTGGCCGAGCCCGAGTACATAGAAACCTTCCTGTTCACCCACAACCTGGGTCGCTACGCGTTCGCGGGCGCCGTCGGCCACCAGCAGCCCTGGACTTACTACCTGCTAGCCCTGCCACTCGCCCTGCTGCCATGGATTTTTTACCTGCCCGACGCCCTGGCCGGGCAAGTTCTCGCGCGTGGAAGAAAAAAGGCCGCCGTCTTCGCCGCCCTGTGGGCTGCCGTGGTGGTCGGTTTTTTTCTCCCCTCCAGCACCAGGTTGGTCACTTACATGCTGCCGGCTTTTCCTCCCCTGGCCGCCCTGACGGCAGCCTGGCTCGTAGACCGCGCCCGCGCCAACCAGGGTCTGCCGCGCCGGATCGCCGTCATGCAGATGACCTGGACGGGGATAACCTGCCTGCTGGCCTGCACTGCCGCGATATACCTGGCCTGGAGTGGAGAAGTCTCGATAACCCGCTGCCTGGCCCTGGGCCTGGGCCCGCTGGTGACCCTGCCGCTGGCCCGGCGAGGACTGCGCGACCGCGATTCGCAGGCAACCGTGCTCGCGGGTGTGCTCAGTTCGACCGTTCTCGTGACCACCGCGTGGGGACTTGCCCCCGAATTTATAAACAGCCAGCGCAGCCTGCGGCCCGCCGCTCTGCAACTGCTGGCCTCTGCGCCAGCCGAGCGCGAACTGCTGGCCTACAAAGCCTCCGGGCACTCACTGGCCTTCTACGCAAAACGGCTCCTGGCCCGTGATGACAACCCGCAGGCTGTAGCCGACAAGCTCGCACAAAAGCCCGCCCCCTTGCTGCTAACCAAGTCTAAGTACCTGTTTGAACTGGGAAAACTCCCACCTCGTATCGAAATCGTGTGGACCGGAGCGAGGGGCAAAGTGCTGCTGGCGGAGAAGGGAGGGAGTCGAACCCTCCATCGACCGTAAAGGCCGACATCACGGTTTTGAAGACCGGCCGGGCCACCGGGCCCGATCCCTCTCCCCACGCTGACCGGGCTCCGTTACTAGCGTCGGCCCTCTCCCCGGGCAAGCCGACCCCGATGGACCGACAGAAAAAACCTGCGGCCATTGCATTAGAAGCCGGGTCGCGGTTATAAGGGCCGGACCCGGCGCGGCCCACTTAAGGGCCGGCCATGATCAGGGGGACACTGATGAGGGCACTTGTTCGTAGCATAGCGATCGTCGCGGCGATCGCAGTTTTATCACCTGTCACCGCAGACGCCGGCTTCAAATACGGCGACCTGGACATCTCCGGGCACCTGCGTTCGACCAACCTCGTGAGGCACCAGGATTACGACAACCTGGCCTTCATCATGCAGCGCAACTCGGTCAAGCTCCGGCTTGAGTGGAAGTGGCTGCAGCGCGGTAAGGCCTTCGGACGCTACAACGTGCCGTGGCTCAAAAGGTCGGATATCTTCGGCCTGTTCCGGGGTGTCTACGACAGTACCTACGACACCACGCCGGGCATGCTCGAGCGCAAGGATTTCCAGGGCGACTACCTCGACGGCAGTTCGTCCGGTGCCAATGCGTGGAGACTCGCACGACTGGAAACCATCGACGAAGACGTCCGCGATGAACTCAAGTTCAATGCGAGGTTTCGCGAGCTCTACATCGACCTCTACTTCAAGCACATCCCTCTCACCATGCGCATTGGTAAACAGCAGATCGTGTGGGGCGAGACCGACGGCTTCCGCATGGCTGACCGCGCCAACGCCGTCGACCTGAGCTGGCACTTCTTCCAGGAGTTCCCACCACCGGGCTACGGCTTTGACGAACTGCGCATACCGCACTTCATGGTCAAGGGACTGTGGGACTTCAGGCAGCTGGGCAATCTCTCGCAGCCTTTCCTCGAGTTCTACTGGAACCCCGGCGACTGGGAGCCCGGCAAGATATCCTTCCTGCCCAGGCCCTGGGGCGTGAAACTGCTCGACCCGATGGTCAACGCCGCCGGTACCGGAGCGCTGCAGTCGGCATCGCTCTGCCCCAACGACGCCACGCCGGGTGACCCCACCCGCCGCTGCGTCGGCTTGCTCAATGGCACCGAGCTGTTCCAGCAAGGCAACTACAGCAAGAACCCGCTGGAGAACAGCCAGTTCGGCATACGGTTTCACTTCATCACGAACAACGGTATGGAGTGGACGGTCAACTACCTGTACCAGCGCTGGAAGCCCGACGGGTCGCCCACCGCGCTGGTGCGTGGGCTGCCCAAGGACGGCCGTACCTTTGTGGGTACGGGCGTGAGCGGTGCTGATTCGGCCGGCACCATTCCCAACGAGACCTTCTGCGCCAACGTCACCATGGACCCGAACAACCCGTTCACCCAGGTGATTGCGCCCTACGCTACCGGCGAAGCCTGCCTGGAATATTTCGCCCCTTACGTACACAGCGTGGCGGTATCGATGAACTACTTCGAGGCCAAGTACACGCAGACGGTGTGGAGGTTCGAGACCCTGATCGACTTCGACCTGCCCTTCTACGACGGCGACAAGCAGACCGCACTGCTCGATCGCTCGCCCAACGGGCCCACCTTGATTCCCGGCATCAGCAACAAAAACATGTGGAAGGGCGTGATAGCGTTTGACCGGCCCACCTGGATACGGCTGCTCAACAAGAAAACCACCTTCTTCATCACCGGCCAGTTGTTCTGGATGTACATTATCGACCACGATAAGCGGCGCTGCGCGATCAACGATCAGCCCCGCTACCTGCCCGACGGATCGCCCAACCCGGCCTTCGTGGGTTACACCTCGGGGATAGAAGAAAACTGCGGAAGCGACACCGAGTTGCTGCTGCAAGGCGAGCAGGTGGGGCTGGTCGGGCCGCTGGATCTTCCCAAGCTGTCGGCACCCGCGGGCAAGGGGCGTGACACGCTCCGCGAGTGGGAAGTCATAGGCACCCTGGCCATCCTCGGCTTCTACAAGGGTGGATCCTTAGTGCCGGCCCTCATTTACCTGGTCGACCCGGTGAACAGCTTCGCCCAGGAAGTAGCCATTGGACTCGACTGGTTCGTGAGGCCCAACCTGGCCGTAAACTGGACCACCAAGTTCATCTGGGCCGGCGCTCCCTGGGACCCCTACAAAGGGCGAACCAAGGACACCGACGTGGACCGCGGCGAGCTCTTCGAGCCCTGGTTCCTGGCCGGCGGCAGCCGTGGCCGTGGCGAGTCGGGAGTACAGATAACCTGGCAGTTCTAAGAGAGGGTAGATAAAGAACCAGGGGGCTGCCGGAAACGGTAGCCCCCTTTTTTTATGCTGCGCTCGTCAGTCGCCGGATCTAGTCGAACTTGCAGCAGATCGCCATGGCCCGCGTGCGCTCCTCCACCGGGCACTCACTGCCACCCGTCTGCATGCAGGTGTAAAACGCGCCGCGAGTCGAGCCTGGATGCTCGGCCAGGGTCTGTATGTAGCCCATCGCCGAAGTCTGGCAGCTCCCGTCCGCCTCGGGGCGCTCCTCGGGATAACATCCACCACCGGTAAGGAACTCGCCGTCGGCACATTTTACCCGCGAGGCCTTGAGCGCATTGCGCCCCTCTCCCGATGCCTCGGGCGCTACCACCTTGCGGCAGCCGGGCTCGGCCTGGGCAGGCAGCACGAGCAAAGTACCCGTGACAAGCACGGCCGCGACAATGCAGGCGGCCAGCGCCGTGCTTCGCCGCGGGGCGGCAGCCGGACTTCGCCGACGACTCGTTGCGCTCATAGCAGCTTCACTACGATTCGATGCAGAATGATCCATGGATAACTTTTTCCTCCAGCCGGTAGCTGACTCCATCGCGAAAGCGCCGGGCATCCCCGCGCGGGTACGGTCTACCTGAGTCCCACAGGGTAGCGTGTCGGCCACCTGCGAGCCAGCCCACGAGGGGCAGCTCCGAAAAGGACTCGCGGTAATCGATAAGGCCCCTGATCGCTCCTGCCGCCCCCCCTTCACCCCCGGACGGGGGGGAGCCCAGGCGATGCTACGCAACATAAGGTCGAAAGACGTCGTATTCCCCTTGACAGGCAGGCCACAGTCGAACTAGCATCCGCATGAGGCCGTATAAGCTGGATGGGGCGGTGACAGAAACCGGTCCGTGCGCTTGGGGCAGAACCCGCGCCGCTACGCAGCTTACTGCAGAGCGCTTGATCAACAAAGGAGAAACAGGATGAAAAAGTATACTACCACGACGGCGCTGGTCGCCATTTCGGCTTTATTTCTACTTGCGGGAGCCCAGCAGGCCGACGCCGCGCTGAGTAAGGCCGACCAGGGCTGCCGCGGAACGATAGCCAAGGGATTCGGCAAACTTGCGGCCACGGCCGACAAGACCATAGCCGGCTGCCACAAGAGCCGTAACAAGGGTAAGATCGGCGCAGGCACCGACTGCAACCTCCTGGCGCATGCCGACACGAAGGGCAAGGTGGTCAAGGCCGCCAACAAGCTCATTGCCGGCATAGCCAAGAAGTGTCCGGAAACAGGCTCCAAGGCCGTAACCACGAGCCTGATCGACGGCTACCTGTCCTGCCCCGAGCCCTGCGGAACCAACACCGGCGTACCCAACACCCTGACGAGCTTCTCCGACCTGGGCCAGTGCCTTGCCTGCCTGGGTGGCGACGTATCCGAAGGTTTTAACAGCAGCGCCATGGGCGCCCCGGTACCCTCGGGTCTTTCCAAGACCGACAGCAAGTGCCACGGCACCATAGCCAAGGGCTACGGCAAGCTCGCCGCCACCATCGTCAAGGACCGCGCGGGCTGCCAGAAGGGCGCCGACAAGACCGGCGACGGCGATACTACCGCCTGCTCGACCAGCGACGCCAAGGGCAAGATAGCCAAGGCCCTGGCCAAGGCAGAAGCTGGCCTGGACAAGAGCTGTGCAGCCGCTGACCTGGCACTGGTAGCGTCCTGCGCCACCGATTCCCTGGCCAACCTGAAGATCTGCCTCGCGAATGACGCTAACGCGGCTGCCGACGAGCTTTTTGCGGCAGCCTACTCGCTTGACGCGACTATCTGCCCGACGGGCCTGGTAAGCACGCTGCTCGCGGGCGTGGCTCCGGACGGCACCGTAGGGCGCAGCTCGCTCAAGAGCGGCTGGACAGGCGTAGGGCACGGGGCAGATCTTCCGCACGGTTACAAGACCAGGCTCCACGTTGACTGCGGAGCGGGCGCCAGCCCGCCCTGCGGGGACTGCACCGTCACTGGCGCCAAGACCACGGGTGACGCTGCCTACAACGTACGCTGCCGTGATGACATGACGGTGACCTGCACCAACGCTTTCGGAATTGACGCCTCCTGCCCCGGGGTAGGCAACTGCGACGTTATTCTCAGCCCCCCGCTGCCGCTTTCGGCCGGCAGCGTGCCGGTGTGCGTGGTGAGCAGGATCGCCACCGACTACAGCGGCACCGCGAACAACGAATCTGGTTCGGCCGACATAGCCGTAATGCTACGCAGCGTGGTGCACACCGGCATCACCGTGAGCCAGCCCTGCCCCAACTGCCAGGGCGACACGACCTTTGACGACGGCGCAAAAGACGGTACCTGCTCGGGCGGACCCGGCGACGGCTTGAGCTGTGACACCCAGGCCGAAGACGCCACCTTCGGGCCGGTGAGCCTTGACTGCCCGCCCGACCCCCTGGCCAACGTGACCGGCCAGGGACTGATAATTGACCTGAGCGCGACGTCGGGCAACGCGACGATGAACTACGAAAACCAGTGCGACGCACCGCTCAACGCCTTCAACTGCGCCTGCGGAGTGTGCTCGGGCGACACGACCTTCCCCTGCCGTAACAACACCGAGTGCAGCGATTCCGGGCTGGGCACCTGCACTGCTTTCGGAGCGGGCACTGCCCGCAAGCCCAACGGCTGCGCCGATGCCGTGTGCTCACCGGATCCGGCTGACCCCGGCATGGGCGTCTGCCTGGCCGGACCGTCGGTGACCAACTGCGACGGGGCGATCAAGGCTAACGGTCTCGGCTACATTGGCTGCTCGACCGACTTTGACTGCGACCAGCTGGCCTCGGAATGCCCGAACAACGACTGTGGCAACTGTACCCTGGTCGAAGACCGCAGCTGCTTCCTCGATCCCATAGTACTCAGTGGCGTAGCCGACCCCGACAACCCCTTGCTGGCCACGACCTTCTGCATACCGCCGGCGGCGTCGGTCTCGATCAACAACGCCACCGGACTGCCGGGACCGGGCCGGGTGCTGCTCGACTCGATTCCTGAGCGTACCTACGACTGAGGAGCGCGACTGAGGAGCGAAAGACCGCTGCCTTATCAGCCCCCCGGTGCCGCGCGGCGCCGGGGGGTTTTTTTGTGCCCCTCCCCCCCTGTCGGGTGGGTACAATAGAAGGTGCCTCACCATTTGTGGACTAAGCCCCCGGCAGCACGGCTTTTTGCCTTGACAAGCTCGTGGCTATTCTTCTACTTTAGTTACACTCGGGCTGGCCGGGGTCTGACAAAGCAGGGCTGCGCTGCACGAGCTCGCGCCTGCAAAGGAGAATCAATAATGAAGGGTATTTTTTCGAAGGTGTTGTACGTGGCGCTGACCACCGTTGTAGCGACCGGGCTGGCGTTGCCGGCTTACTCTGCGCAGGTAACCAAGACCGAGCTCAAGTGTGCCGGTACCCTGGGTAAGGCCATGACCAAGGTGGCGAAAACAGGCTTCAAGGCTACCGCCAAGTGCCGCGACGCCGACATAAGCGGCAAACTCGTAGGAGCCTGCCCGGACGGCAAAGCCGACCTCAAAATACAAAAGGCCATTGACAAGGCAGCCCTGAGCGGCATCAAAAGCTGTGGCAGCGTCTGCAGTGTCTCGTTTACCCTTTGCGTAGCGGATAATACCTGCCCGCCCCTGGGCGACACCCACGAACTGTGCAAGGGCGGTGGTAAGACCTTCGACCAGGCCGCGCTCAACTTCCCCGGCCCGTTCTGCGAAGCGCAACTGGGTCACGCCATAGACACCGGCGAAGATATAGGCGATTGCGTGGGCCAGATCAGCAGCGGAGTAGCCGACGCCATGGTCGACCTCGTGTACGGTAGCATCGGCAACAGCGACGCCCTGGACAAGGACACAGGCAAGTGCCTCGGGGCCATCGGCAAGAGCGCGGCCAAGCTCATGGGCACCATAACCAAGGGTATCGTCAAGTGCCGTGGCTCCATCCTGGACGAAAAACTCACCGGCCTGCCGTCTGACTGCACCACCATCGATGCCAAGCTGGTGGACAAGACCGCCAAGGCCGTCAGCAAGCTCGAGGCGGGAATCGCCAAAAAATGCACCGACGCGCAAATACTCAGCCTCGACCTCTGCGGATCCGGCGTTGGCGCCACCCTCAGCGTAGCCGACGCGCAGTCCTGCATAACCGCGGCCATCAAAGAAATATCCGACTCTTCTGAGCTGGCCTCAGACCGCAGCTACTCCACGCGCAGTTTTGTAGAGGCGGCCTACCCGCCCGCGGCCAGCTGCGGAGACAACGTCGTTAACCAGGTCCGCCATAACTTCCTGCAGGTCGGCGAAGAATGCGACGGCAGCGACGACAGTGCCTGCCCGGGCGAGTGTATGCCGCCCGGTGACGTGTTTGCCTGCACCTGCGGCAACCTGCCGCGCTCGCGGACCTTTACCAACGGATTCACCGCCGACCTCGACAGCGGCTGGAACGGTAGCTCGCACAACGGCGGCACCTCTGACGGCGCGGGCTACATGATCGAGCGCATCAACTGCGACTGCACCGAGATCACCGGCTGCAGCTGCACCGGCACCAGCGTGGATTCGATCTGCGACCTCAAGGGCTTTCAGAAGCCGGTGTGTTCCTATGACCCCAACGGCGCGGAAAACTGCGACCAGAAAAACACCGTCAACCAGAACAACATCAACGAAGACGCGGACTGCCGCGTCTGCGACGACTTCACGTCCAACGCCGGCAGCTTCTGCCAGAACGACGGGGACTGCGCCTCGCAGTGCTACGACGCGCTGGGCGCCGCAACCGGCCCCTGCGATCGCCAGACCGACTGCGCGGCGGGCGAGGTTTGCCGCGGACAGTGCGACCTGACGCCTTACTGCATCAAGGTACACAACGGTGACCCGCTGCCCATATCGCGCGGCGGCTCAACCCCCGTGTGCGTGCGCAGCGAGTTCCGCGCCGACGCGACCGGTACCCAGGACATGTCTACCGGCCACAACGAATCTTTCATAAGCCTGTTCAGCCAGGTGCACATCGCTGGCGGCGGCTTCGGCCAGGGAACTCAGAAACCCTGCCCCACCTGCGGCGGCTTCTGCGACAGTGGCCCCCGCCAGGACCTGCCATGCGAGGGAACCTGCAGCGTTACCACGGCTACCAGCTGCCGCTTTGACAGCGACTGCCCGGGCGGCGAGAGCTGCACCAGTGCCAGCGACGACTGCGGCGCCGGCGTCACCTGCAACCTGAGCCTGGTGTGCTCGGGTGGCCCCAACACCGGCCTGGCCTGCAGACCGTCGGCGGCGACGACGTTTTTCGGGATAACCTCGAACGACTGCCCGCCCGACTCGGCCAACAACGCCAGTGGCGCGGGCCTCGAGATATTCTTCTGGCCTGCCACCACGGCAGCGACCTCGTTGGCGGCCTCGCTGCCCTGCGAAGCTCCCGGCTTTGAGAACTACGACTGCCCCTGCCCCGCCGACGGCGGAGTGCCCCCGGAACCCAACGCGTGCAACTTCGGCTGCAATGCCGGCGCCGAACTGGGCACCGGCTGCTCCACGGGTAACGGCGGCCGCGGAGAAGCCACGGTTTGCGTGGGTGGATCGTCACCACCGCTCACGGCCTGTGACGATGACGGCGACTGCCCCGGCGGCACCTGCTCAGGCAACCCGACCCACTGCGTGGGCGACCCGGCGACCGAGCTGGTGCCCTGCGCGGACTCCTCGACCTGCGGCTCGGGCACTTGCGTGGACGCCTGCCCCAGCGGGCGTTGCGTGCCGCTTTGTTCGCCGGGTGACACCGTGGCCGGCGGCCGCAACCTGGCCGTGGAAGGTGAATGTGCAGCCGGGCCCAACGTGTACCTCTGCGACGGCAAGACCTTCCTGCCCTGCTCGGCGTCCAGTTCGGGCACGCAGACAGAGTGCGAAGCGGGCATCAACGGGGTACTCGGTGACGCCGACGACATACCCGGCGCCGGCACCTGCACGGTCGAGCCCAAGGCCTGCTTCCAGTACCCGGTAACGGCCATAGGGACCCCGGACGGTACCAACCCCAGCAACGTGTCGAGTTACTGCATAGGCTCAACCACGTCGTCGGCGGTAAACGGCTCGGCCGGCCTGGGCGGACCCGGCAGGCTTCGCACCGATCAGAACAACCAGTGTAACCACACTTCGCTGCCCTGACCGCGAGCAAAGACAGTCTGCTCTGAAGCAGTACCAGGGGCCGTTACCCTCACCGGGTGGCGGCCCCTTTTTTTGTGCGCTGCAGCCGGGGGGAGGCTCGGGACTATTTGGCTGGAACGTCGGGGGCCAGCTCTATGTCGTCGTAGGCAGCCGCCTTCTTGCGGGCCTCGGCGGCCTTGCGCTCGGCTAGTACTTCGTTGTCGCTGTCTGCCCAGTCGGCCAGCCGGATCATCTCAAAGGTACCCTTGAACTCAATGCTTATGGGGAACGGCGCGCTGCCCATGGTTACGTCCACTATGGTGCCGCTTGCTTTGCCCGGGGCGAAGTCGCGAAAGCCCCATACCATTATGCGCTGCCCCCCGCCCAGCATGGGCGAGCCCTGCAGCTTACCCACCACGGCAAAGATGGTGTCGTCGATGTTGCGATCCCTGCGCAGCGACGAGTCGTAGCTGTCGGCCGCGGTCATGGTGTACTCTCCTCGTACAAACGGCCGGCGCTCGGGCAGCGGCAGCTTATGCCAGCTAGCCTTGACAGCAGCCACCTGCTCGGCCGTGGCCGTCCAGGGCTCCGAAGCCCTGTTGGTTTTTTCAAGCTCGTCGGCAAACGGGAGCACCGACTCGAGCAGGCGAAAGTCTAGCTCCTCGGACACCACCGCCGACTGCCCGTCGAGCTCGCCCACCGTTGCCGAGTAGCGCAGCTTGACCACCCTGGCCTCGCTGCGACGCAGGGCCGGCCTGCTCAAGCCCAGGAACATGGCCTCGGGTACCGCGGACAACGCTTTCTTGTAGCTGGCAAGGTCTTCGACGACCTCCGAGTTGACCTTAAGTATGACGTCTCCCTCGAACACGCCGATGGAGCGGGCCTCGGAAAGGGCGGCCGTGTCCTCGAAGCCGGTTATCACTACTCCGCCGTGTCCGAGCAGGCGCCGGGTCTCGGCCGAGATCTCGCCCACCTGCATACGGCTGGCGGCAGCATCCTTGTCAATGCGCACGCGAAACTGCGGCGCGGCGTGGTGTACCAGCAGCCAGACGCCGCCAAGGTCGCGGCCTATGGTGCCCTCAACGGTGGTCGTCTGAAAAAAGGCCTCGGCTCCAGCGCCGGGAAGCAGAAACAGAACGGCAACTACGAGGGGCCGCAGGCGGGATAGCGAAAACATATACATCCTCCATAAGTGCCCGGAATTGCGGGCAGCACGGAATTTTATCGCGAACAGCCCCGTATTGGAACCGTGACCGGGGGTTGCCCGGGCTCGGCCGAGGCTCACTTGAGGCAGGCAGGCAGGATTTATGTTAAGCGCTTGACTTCGCCCCCCCATAGCCGGTAAAACCTAAGCTTGCGTGGCGCTTTGAGCGCTGTTCTGCGCGGATCGACATACATCTTTTAGAAAGGAGAATACCTCGATGACTGACTCGAAAACGAAAATCGGCTCTAAGCTCATGGTGGCAGCCCTGGCCACGACCATGGCCCTGCTCGGCACCGCCTGCGACGATGGTGTGTTCAGCGGAACGACCACTACTACAGTGGCACCTGGAACGACCACTACCACGGTGGCAGCAGCAACGACCACCTCGACGTCGACCTCGTCTTCCACGACGCAAACGACCTTGGCCCCGACGACGACGACGACGGTGCCCGCAGGACCTCCGCCGCTCATCGGTGCATTGACGGTTACCCTGGACTTCAGTGCCGGCGCGACCATCACCGCTTGCGGAGCATCCCTTGACGCTCTTCTGGGTCCCGCG
>Ga0114933_10001533_pt1 | contig 25701 bp, 16 predicted proteins | sample 4SBtaG_FD_89691 | JGI IMG/M metagenome (GOLD analysis project Ga0114933, IMG submission 89691) | Deep subsurface microbial communities from Kolumbo volcano to uncover new lineages of life (NeLLi) - 4SBTROV12_W25 metaG | ecosystem: Environmental > Aquatic > Marine > Volcanic | place: Kolumbo... | reverse complement strand
GATCTACAGGAGGTGCAGGTCGAGTTCGATAGGCCTCCCATAGCTTGTTACCAGAGGTGAAGAGCACCCACGTAAAGACTGTACCGAAAAAGAGGAGCAGAATTGTAGCTGGCCAATGTCGGGCGCCGCCTACTACATCTGCGACTGGCTGTGGCTGAACTCCGTTGGAGGCGTCCTCGAGGTCTAGTATGGATGTGACCCAGAGAGATTGCTCTGGGATCAAAAGCATCCGAGCTGATGGCGTTTCGGAGGGAGCGTTTCGGAAGGATGACCACGTCCCGACATGATCACCCTCTTCAGCGAATTGTGCGTTTGTCGCTTCGCGCTTACGAGCCGCGAAAATCGGAAACTCTGGAACCGTGATAAGACCAACCTGGAAGGCTATTAGAGGGTATGTGACCGCTAGGCGAACTCTATTGCCTGCTAGCGAATCGGCGGTCCACTGCACCTGCCCGAAGGATTCGAAATCGGACGTATCTAATGAGTCTGGGAGGAAGACTATGGTGCCCGGTGCCAGGTCGATAACCAAGGATAGATCGATGAGGTCTCCGATCCCTACGGTATCGCTTGACAGAGTGATGTCAGAGACAGAAACAGTCCCACCAGATTCCTGAGTTAACGCTGCTGCTGGGTCTATCGCAAAGGTGAAGACCACCAGTTGAAAGAGCGATTTCAAAATTCCCGCCCTAGTCATAGTCAGGGCTTAGCCAGATCATCGTTGCATCCTCGCACGTCGACGAAAGAATCCAATGAGAGGTGGCAGGTAGTCATGGCGTGTGTCGACATCTACCACGTCGAGCTTGAGGTCGCGGAATAGGTCGCTCATGCGTTCTTGAACTTGCTGTGAGTGTGCCTTCCAAGAGTCGCGGACCTTACGTTTATTGGTGTTTAAGACCCTGCGATGACCCGTCTCCGGGTCGTCCAATGCTAGCATCCCCACCCTTGGGAGGCTTCCCGTCGCCGGATCGATGAGGCGGATCGGAACGAGGTCGTGATACCAGGCCAGCTTTCGGGCGGCCCGTATCAACTCAGAGTCTGCTTTTGGCCCCGTTAGGAAATCACTGATCAGAAATACGGTTGTTTTCTGTCTTAGCACCCTGTCCGCATAACGGAGTCCCGCCGAGAGCATAGTGGAACGACTCTCTGGCCTGTGTGAGAGGAGTTCAAGTACGAGTCGCATAGCATGGCGTCTCCCGGTATCTGGCGGGATGAAGTATTCCACCTTGTCGGTAACCAGGAGCAGACCTACTCGGTCGTTATTTGTTGTTGCCGCCAAGGCCAAAATCGCAGCGATTTCTGACGCTATAATTGAGTTCTGTTTAGCCCCGGTTCCGAAAGTCTTCGAAGCGGACAGGTCGACTACGATGAGAGCATTTAGTTGCCTCTCCTCTACGAATTCTTTCACGAAAAGGTGTCCACGACGAGCTGTCACGTTCCAGTCAATAGAGCGCACGTCATCACCAGGCTGATACTCGCGTACGTCAGAGAATTCTAGGCCTCGACCCTTAAAGATTGAGTGATATTCTCCTGAAAAAAGCGACTCGACTAGACGGGCGGTTGTGAGTTCTATCCGCTTGAGTTGAGCCGAGACCTCCGCACTGAACACGAAATCCGGGTCGGCCAGCATCAGGGAGCGGGTACTGCCTCGAGCAGTTGCGTTACTAGCTGGTCGGGATCGATGCCGCGCGCATCTGCCTCATATGTCGTGCGTAGTCGGTGGCGCATGACTTTGGGTGCCATCGCCTTAACGTCGTCGGGCATGACATAGTCCCGGCCCTGAAGGAATGCTCTGGCGCGTGATGTGCGCGTCAGGAAGATCGTGGCGCGCGGGGACGCTCCATATTCGATGAGTGAGTCGAAATGCGAGAGGCCGTAGTTGCTTGGCTCACGTGTTGCAAATGTTAGCTCGACAATGTAGTCGAGCACCTCGTCCTCCAGTCGAATGTTAGCAACTGCTTTTCGTGCATCCGCTATCTGATCTGCGTTGATCACTGTATCGACCGGAATATGTGTGCCCTTGGCAACACGTCGAACGATTTCTTTCTCGTCAACGCGATCGGGGTAACCGATCTGGAGCTTCATTGCGAATCGATCAAGCTGGGCTTCGGCCAAAGGGTAGGTGCCGTGCAATTCGACAGGATTCTGTGTCGCAAGAACCATGAAGGGGTTTTCGAGATGGTAGGTCTCGCCAGCGATAGTGACTTGCCTCTCCTCCATCGCTTCCAAAAGAGCTGCTTGAACCTTTGGCGGGGCTCGGTTGATCTCGTCTGCTAGGATAATGTTAGAAAAGATTGGCCCCTTCTGAACCTTGAAGTCTCCTGATGATTGATCGAAAACTGGTGTGCCGATGATGTCCGTCGGGAGAAGGTCGGGAGTGAACTGAATTCGTCGGAATCTGGTGTGGATCGCTTCCGCGAGGGTCCGGACCATGAGTGTCTTAGCTAGCCCAGGAAGTCCCTCAAGAAGAATGTGACCTCCCGTCAGAAGTGCTACGAGTAGCCCTTCAACTGCCTCGTGTTGACCTACAACCCGTTCGTGCACGGTGCTGGAGACACCATTGAGAATATTTTTACCGGTTTCGGTATTTCCTTGCTCCAAACCTTACTCCGTGGTCGAGGTCCCGGCCGATTGAACAATCATGTACAACCAGTCGCGAGTGTGTCGAAGCAGACGAGGTGATTGTTCGTTTGCTTCTAAGAGGCCCGACAATGTTCGGTTGACGGCCGCACCACGCCAGAGGGTTTCAGGTTCCTGCTGAACTAAACACTTCGGCCGCCGCCGCACCCTCGACCGCCATAGTTCGCCGACGCTTGAACCACCTGACAATGCGATCTTCGGTAACGGCTAGGGCTGGAACAACCACCATGATTAAGAGGGTGGCGAATAAAATCCCAAAGCCGAGACTGACGGCGGTTGGCGCCAGGAACTGCGCCTGGATGCTCCGCTCGAAGATCAGCGGTGAGATACCTAGGAAAGTCGTGAGTGATGTGAGGAAGATCGGACGGAATCTCTGACGCGCCGCGTTGAGCAGTGCATCCTCTAGCACAAGGCCTCTGGCCTTCTCTGCATTCACGAAGTCCATGAACACCAGTGTGTCGTTTACGACAACTCCGGTTAGCCCGATGATCCCGAACAAGCTGAAGAGGCCCACGGGAACGCCGATAATTGCGTGTCCTATCAGTGCGCCGATGATCCCGAACGGAATCGCGGACATGATCACCAATGGCTGTATGTATGAGTTCAGCGGGATCGCGAGCAGGGCAAAGATCCCAAGAAGGGCAAGCATGAAGCCACGACCGAGAGATGCGAACGTGTCGTCTTGCTCGGCTCGCTCGCCACTCAAGCCGAATGAAACGCCTGGGTGCCTCTCACTCAGCATCGGTAGGACTACACGCTCTAGTTGGCGATTCACCTCGTCAGTCGTTACGACAGACTCATCGGCATCAGCGGTTACAGAAACAATTCGCTCACCCTCTCGTCGAGTGATACTTGTTGGCGTACTCCCTAGAGAGATGGTTGCGACTTGGTCGAGTGGTGCACGGGCGCCCCCGGGTGTAGACACGCGGAAGACGAGCAGGTCTGCGACGGCGTCTCGCTCCGACTCAGGGAGACGGATGTAGACGGGCATCTCCTCGCCATCGCGTTGCAGTCTCTGAACCTCTGCACCAAAGAACGCACCGCGCACTTGGTTCGCTAGATCTTCGAGGGTGATACTTAGTGTCCTAGCATCCGGACGTAGGTCGATCTGAAATTCTTGCTCACCTCGGTCATCGTCGGTAAGGATGTCGAAGACCCCACTGAACTGAGCAAGTTCGGTGGCTACGTCTGCGGATGCTGCTTTGAGCGCTTGCTCGTCAGCTGATGCGAGCTGAACCTGAATAGCTTCCGCTACACGGAAGAAATCCGATGTGATTGCAAAGGACCTTACGCCGCTTAGTTCAGGCAGTTCTGCTCGCCAAGCGGTCTCAAACTCTAACGGGGTGAATGCACTCACCTCGGGGTTGGGCAACTCAACCGTTAGTGACGCTCTGCTAGAGGACGAGCTCCGAGGTGTGTCAGTCTGCCCAGGCCCACCACCACCTCCGCCACCACCTCCGACCACAGAGTAGAGGTTTTGGATCGGGGAGGGGTGGTCAGACGGAAGGTCCATTGCCATCCGATCTCCGGCTCTCAGGACAGATGCCTCGATCTTCTGAATGACTTCTAGCGTCCGTTCGACTGAAGTGCCTGGCGGCATCTGAAGGTTGGCTACGACGGTCTCACCCTGAATAGAGGGCAGGAAGGAAAAAGGAAGGCGCCCGCCACCGATCAGACCGAAGCAGATGAGTATCGACGCCAGTGCCCCCGACATGATTACTCCAGGGTTGAAGATGCTGAAGCGAACACCCCTGGTGAGCGGTCCAGAAATGAATTTCTGAAGGATGATGTCGACTTGGGCTCGAGTCTCATTGATCCTTACAAGGAAACGATTTGAGGTGCGACTCGATGGGTCATCGTGCGATAGGTGCATCGGCAAGATGAAGAGTGCTTCTACGAGCGAGAGGAGGAGCACCGTAATTACCACGAGGGGTAAATCGATCAAAAGGCGCCCAAGAGTGCCTTCGATAAACAGGAGGGGGGCAAAGGCTACCACAGTCGTGAGAACAGCAAACACCACTGGGCGTGCTATGCGGATTGCTCCTACCTCAGCAGCCTCGAGAGGGGATCGACCTTTCTCCCTCTCAGCGAAGATGTTTTCTCCCATGACGATTGCGTCGTCGACCACGATGCCGAGAGCAAGGATGAAGCCGAATAGTGAGATCGTGTTCATCGTTACGCCGAGGGGGGCGAGTAGCGCGAATGCGCCGATGAATGAGATCCCAATCCCTATTGCTGTCCATGCGGCCAGCTTCAGGTCCAAGAAAAGCGTAAGGGCTATCAGGACTAGCGTCAGACCAAGGATCCCATTCTTGATTAAGAGCTTTAGCCTCCCGTCCAAAACAATAGACTGGTCCTGCCACACGGACGCGGTCACGCCCTTAGGCAGCCGTGCTGAAAAGTTGGCTACATACGTATGGACGGCTTCGGCGACGTCGAGCACGCTCTCCTCTCCGACCCGATAAGCTGTGACCACTACCGCTCGCTGACCATTAAATGTTGCAGCTAGGTCTGAGTTGGCGAATCCATCTGTTACCGTGGCGATGTCACTGAGGAGGACTTCGGTCCCATTGGCTTCTGCAAGCACCACTATATCGCGAAAATCTTCTGCAGTCTGATTGCGCCCCTGTGTTCTGAGCAGAACACGCCCGTCACGAGTCTCGATTTCGCCACCCGAAAGTTCGAGGCTTTCTCGTCGTACAATCGTAGCCAGTTGGGACAGCGAGAATCCGTATGCGTCGAGGACGTCGGAGGACACTTCAATCGACAATTCGTAATCTCTAGTACCTGAGATCTGGACGTCAGAGATCGCTCCAAGCGCGATTAGGTCGTCTCGCGCTTCTTTCGCCAGCACTTTAAGTGCCCGTTCACCCACGTTGCCCGAAACGACCAGCTGAATGACTTGGGAGCGGGGCGATGCCAGATTTACAACCGGTCGTTCAATTTGGACTGGAAACGTCCTGATGCGGTCGATGGCGGACTTTACTTCGTCGAGGACCTGTTGCTTGTCGACACCGCTTCGTAGCTCTGCGGTGACTACAGCGAGGCTCTGTGACGCGGTCGCGTTGACCTCTTCTACTTCGTCGATTGACTCAAGGGCTGCTTCAGTCGGAACGACAATAGCCTCCTCAACCTCGATTGGGGATGCTCCAGGATAAGCGACCGAGATGTTGATCAATTCAGGAGAGAACTCCGGAAATACCTGCTTGCGGAGAGAGATGGCACCAAACGAACCGGCGACCAGGATGAATACCATCAGGAGATTTGCGGTAACCCTGTTGCGAATCATCCATCTTATCGCGCCGTTCATAAACCGCCTCTGCGCGCGGCCCCAGTGCTGGCAGCCCCTGTGTTGTGAGTGACGGTTGTCGTTTCGCTATTCTCGGCCTCGGTATCGGTTTCATTGGAATCAGCGATGCGGATTCTCATCCCCTCTGTCATTACGGCCAAGTCACTAACAATGACTTTCGTTGTGTCGCCCATGTCGGCGATTAAGAACACGGTGTCCTGTATCTCTTGGATTACCTCTACCGGCAATGACACGAGGGTGCCCTGGGTCGTGGCCGCCCAAACCGAAGGACCGTCACGGAGAGCTGTCCTAGGGATGGCGTAGTATGCCTCGACGGCTCGACCGGCGATGCGAGATCGAGCGTATGACCCTACTAGCAACGGAGGTCGTATAGCGGATGCTGCGAATGGGTCAGGTACACGGATGACGATCTGGACTGTCCGTGTAGCTTCGTCGAGTGCTCCTGAAGCGCGTTCCACGAAGCCGTTCCACTCGTGCCACGAACCTCCGAATTCTGAGCGCACAACCGCCGGTATTCGTCCGGCTCCGTCTTCGGCCCAGAGACCATCGATGAGTGCTGCCTGCCTAGTGCTCAGTGAAATATCGACCTCTACCGCTTCTGTGCCGTAAATGTCAGCTATCGCCTGCCCCGGTGAGATGAATTGGCCGATGTCAACTGACTCCGATCGGACGCGGCCCGAGAAAGGCGCGAGTACGGCCGTGCGCTCAAGGTTCAATTCTGCGTCTGCCAATTGGGCTTCAGCTCTGTAAAGGGAAGCCTCCGCGGCCTCGTACTGAGGCTGCTGGCGTGCGAGCTGCGCGGCTAGGCTCGTGTCTGGCGGGGCGTCAGAGCCAAGCCTCTGTCGCAGTAGCTCGTATTCGCGTTGTGCGATCAATTGGTTCTGGGCTGCGATTGCTACGTCTACCCTGCGCTGTTCGACTTCTGCTTGGGCAACGGATACAGCGTTTCGGTAGCTCTGGTCATCCAGCTTGAAGAGGGTGTCTTTTGCAGAGAAAACTCCACCTCGAACAAGTTTTGGGGATACGCTGACGACACGACCTCCGACCTCGGCTGACAGGGTGATTTCGGCAGCAGGCCGGACGGTGCCTGTGCCCTCGACTACGAGTGGCGTGGACCGTGGCGTCATCACTGTCGCGGTAACTAAAGGAGCGAGCCTGGGGGTGGTTATACGCTCCGGGGCTGGGCGGCTAAGAAGCAACGCGCTCGCAATCAAGGCCCCTATCAAAAGTATGGCGGCCTGAAGAGTGAGCCGGCGTCGGGTCGGGGGCTTGGGGATCATCGCTGCCTTTGTTCGGAGTCGTTTGCATTGGTCGACTCGGAGACCCAAGTACCACCTAGGGTTCGGTGCACTTGCAGTCTGGCGGTCGCTAGTTCTCGCTCTGCGGAGGACTGCGTGTCCTTTACATTGAGCAGTGTTCTGAGAGCGTCGAGATAGCCGACGTAATCACCGACGCCTTGTTCGACACGGAGGCGCGCGGCTGCTGCGGAGGCTTCAGCGGCCCTCAATTGTTCATCAACTACTGAGTTGCGGCTTCGCTGGGCGTCGAATCCTGCGATTGCTGCGTCTACTTCTTGGAATGCCGTTAGAACAGACTGAGCGTATCGGGCCGCTTCTTGCGCGTAGCGAGCCTCTGCCGCTTCCTGGTCGGCCTTGAGCCGGCCGCCCAAAAAGATCGGAGCTGTTAGTGAGGCTACGAAGTTTGTGAACCATTGATCCGCTCGGATAATATCGGTGAGCTCCGCGCTTTGTGTTCCGGTAGAGCCCGTCAGGTTGATTGACGGGAGTCGGGCTGCTTTTCGCTCACCCACTCTCTGTCGGGCCGCTTCGAGCCTGAATGCGGCTGCCGCCAGGTCGGGTCGCCTCGATAGTATTCTGGCTGGGATTCCTGAAGGGATTGCTTTGAGGTTTATTGTCGGGATTCCTAACCCTGTCAGCATAGGCTCTACTTCATGCGGGTAGCGCCCAAGGAGCACGGCTAGGCGGCCTCGAGCTGAAACAATCTGGCTTCCGAGAAGAGGAAGGCCGGATCGCGTTGCGTTGAGGTCTTGCTGGATTTGGTAAAGCTCAATCGAAGATACGACACCTCTCTGATAACGGTCTTCCGTCAGCGTCAGTCTCTCTGTTAGAAGATCGATGACTTCGGTCAGAATCACCTCTCGAGTGACAAGGTCTCGGAGCTCGAAATATCCCGAAATCGTCTCGGCTGCGACTGTGATCGCCACGGTCTGAGCGTCAGCGCCGACGGCGAGGTAGTCCGCGTAAGCTGCTCGGCGGCCACTGCTCAGTGCCCCCCAGAAGTCTAGTTCGTATGCGGTGCCTAGGCTTACGCCGAATGTGGAGAAGGTGAAGCGGTCCGGTCGCTCAGGGAGAGTCGGGTCGCTTCCCTCTTCGTTCGAGCCACCAAAAATCGCACCGAACTGACCCGCATTCGCAGGCTGGCTGAAACGAGATGCGTCCGTTCCTGCTGTAAGAGAAGGGAGCAGAGATGACCTGGCGATACGATACTGGGCTCGGACTTCTTCGATTCGAGAAGTGGCTTCTTGGATATCTAAGTTCGATTCCAGAGCAGCTACCACGAGAGCGTCTAATGTCTGGTCCTCGAACGCTTCCCACCAAGACAGGCTCACAGAGGAGTCTTGGATTAGTGCGCTGTCAGCCCCTGTATAGCCTTTCGGCATACGGTCGACTACTGAAAGTGGGACAGGAGGGGGCGCAAGGGAGCACGCGGCCGAGACGGCGACGGCGATGGCGCTCGTCGCTTTCAGCCGTCTCGCGCTTCCGATGGGCGTATCCATAGGGGTCCAGGTTGGCATGCAGAGTTCTTCAGCGTACGCATAAAACTTAGGCAGAACCTAAGGTGCCATGTAACCGAGAGGTGGAGCTTGTGTTCAGCTCATCTCGAGACCTGGATACACTTGATCAGTCGTTTTGGGCGTGCCATGCGGATAAGACCTCAGTTTCTCGATCGGCGGAGAGACCGGAGCGGAAGTTCTGCTGTCTCTCTGCTGGTCTCGAGTAATGGTACTCGAGGGTGGCGGTTGCTGTGTCTGCTAGAGAGCGGAAAGTGAGCCCGGCCTCTACTTCAGGAGTGAGGTCAAACCGCGCAAAACCCTGACTCCCGTCCACAGGTGGGCGCCACACGGGCATTTCTTGGTAGGGGCGCACGCCGTGCCTTGCCAGAAACTCTCGTGGCACCCAAGTGAAAGAGGTTTCGGTCGTTGTGACAGCTCGGATGCCGTAGAGCAGTTCCGCCAAGGGGCGCGGTGTCCGTGGTCCGACGCAGTTGAACTCACCCAGGGTGGCATCCTCAGCCAGCTTAACCGTAAAGTCAGTAAAGTCACGCACGTCAATGATCTGAATCGGGTCAGTCCCGTCTCCCGGTGCCAGTACTTCGCCACCTCGATCTATCCGGACAGGCCAGTATGTAAAGCGATCTGTTTCATCACCTGGCCCGATGATCAGGCCTGGTCTAAGAATTGTGGTGCGGCCCGGCATAATTCTTTGCGCGATGCGCTCCATTTCGGCTTTGCCTAGACCGTAAGGGAGTCGATCCTGATCGTCTGGAACCCCGGCGGTTTCGAAGGTCCATGTCGGTGCATCTGCAGTCATGGGGACACGACTTACGTCGGAGTATGCTGACCGTGAAGACACGAATATGAACTGATCAACCGAGTCTTTGAGTGCCTCTGCGGCCGTCTCGATCCATTGACGGTTGTTGGTTGCGTTGTCGATGACTACATCCCAACGCCGACCCTTGAGGGATTCATAATCTCCATTTCGGTCCCCTCTCAGGGTCTCAAGGTAGGGAAACATGTTTCGGCCCGACCCGCGGTTGAACAGGGTCACGCTGTGCCCACGATCCAGGGCCGAGCGGACCTGGAAGGGTCCGATGAATCCGGTCCCGCCGAGGATCAGGATGTCCAAGCTCCTGGGAGAGTTCTGGATGATCCGCGCACCCCATTGGTCTGCTGGGCGGATTGGGTCATGATCAGCAGGTGAGGCTGAAACCTCTTCGGCTCCCATAGTATTGGCGGCGAGTGCGCCACCAGCGGAAATTTTGAGGAAGTCCTTGCGAGTCGGGCTCATGAAAATCCTTTGAGGGAGGAGGTGGCTGTGCTAGCGAGGGCTTGGGCTGGCCACCCTACTTCTGGGGTTTGTGTATGTCTCGAAGAGACTAGCGTTGATTTGGTGTTGGAGGAGAGGCGGGTTATTACCGCCTCTCCTCCACAGGCTCAATCCCCGGCACCAGCCGACATAGTCTTCATAACGTCTTCAAAGGCGTTCATAAAACGACCCATCTCGTCTTCGGTGCCGATCGATACCCTCAGATAATCGAGCATTGGAGGGAAGTCACGACCAACGGCGACGCCACGCTGACGGAATGCCTGACGGATCGGGGCGACTGTCTGACGCAGGTTGACCATAAAGAAATTGGTCTGGGATGGAATACACTCGTATCCTAGGCCCTCAAGGTCCGAGATCGTTTGTTCGCGCAAGCGCTTATTGTGGACGAGCATGCGGTCAGCGGCCGGCTGGTCTTCCATAGACGCGACAGCTCCCCAGCGAGCTAGAGCGTTAACGCTTCCGGTACTATACGGCCGCATTTCTTGAATCATGTCAGGGGGCGCTATGGCAAAGCCTATTCGCATCGCGGCCATTCCATAAATTTTCGAGAAAGTTCGAGCGATCACGACGCGACGCCCTTCTCGGACGTACTTGAGCGACTCTTCGTAGGCGGGGTCTTCAACGAAGTGATGATATGCTTCATCAATCAGTACCGGGATATCTTCCGGGATGTTGTCTAGAAGGTAGGAGATCTCATCTGCTGTCACGGTCACGCCGGTGGGGTTGTTCGGGTTGCACAGGTAGACGAATCCTACGTCGCGCGCATTCCTGTTCGTTACATCGACCATCCGCTCGATGTTTTGCCTATAGTCTGCTTCAAGAGGGAGAAGCAGTGTTTCTGCATCGATTCCCGTTGCGTGGGAGTAGACAGAGCCATACGAGGGTTCGACCCCTACGACTTTTTTGTCATGGGCCAGCCAAGTAAGACCGACTACATCCAGGATCTCACCGGAACCAGCACCCATCAGGGTGTGATCTCTTGGCACGTCGTGAGCGTCGGCGATGCGTCGTTGGACGTCGTTGTCAGGATAGCCGTACCGCATCGAGTACTTGAAGGCATAAGTCATCGCCTCAAGCGCCTTTTCGGACGGTCCGAACGGGTTCTCATTCGACGAGAGGTGTGCTAAGGCATCGTACTCGTCGACCCGGGATTGAAGCGTTCGATGCATTGGCGCTCCACCGGGTAGGTAGCGGATCCCACGATCTGCTGCCCTGCGAACGCGTGCTTCGGCCACTTGGGGTGTGATACCCACTGTACCTAGTGCAGCAGCGGCGGTGACTCCACCTATAAAGTGCCTGCGTGATACATGACTACTCATTATGCTTACCCTCCTGACTGTCTCAGGCCCGACGGCTCGGGTCCCGACTTCTCAGAATCCGGCGTCGGCGCCGGTTACGCAACCAGGGGCACGTGACTCGTCCTCAGTAGATCGAGCTGAGAAGCCCTTCTTTTTGATGCCAATCTTTGGCTGATCTTGTTGTGCTTAGACTCAAGCTAGCACCAAAAAGCACCCGCTTTTTTCTTCGTTACCAGAGAATAGCTTGATAACCGTCTTGTTGGAGGACGGTCATGGCGGTCATTGCACTTAGAGCGAGCTGAACACCGGGTAGTAACTGGTGTGCGGAGATGTCTCGGGATCCTGCTGTCTGCCCGCAAAGAATGATTTGCCCTCCCCCAGCTATGATTTCTGCGATCAGCTCCTTGTTCGGATTGTCGACACCGTGTCTGGTTCGGTAATGCTCGTCCGTGAGTAATTCGAGTGAAGCAGCACCATGCACCACTCCCGCTACTCGAACATTCTCACGCGGCACCCCCGCGCGGGCGTGCATGTTAAGATACCTCGCCATGGTGTTAAGGCTCCGGTTCTGCTGGTCGGGATTCCCTGCTGGAGCTCTGAGTTCGAAGATCGCTTTATACTGGCGATCCATCGGAGTTTCAAATGTTGGATTTGCAACTGGAAACGTAGGTCCACCAGCGTTCACTATTGGACCTGTGGAGGACTGGCCATATGCGGAACCAGTTATGGCCGCGATTAATAAAAATGTGATTGAGCTGGTGCGCATGTGACTATCCGTGGTGACCGTGATGATTGTCTTTAGAGTGGTCGTGATCGTGTCTTCCTTGATGAAAGACAACGTGGATAAGTGATCCACTGACGAATGCCTGGTAGAGAGCAGGGCCATCCCCTTCTAGGCCGCTGAGGAATTCTGATCCGAGGCTGTATCCTGCGAGTGTCGCGAGTACCAGCAATCCTATTCCTGCCGCTGCCTTTTTCGTACCGAAGCGCGGGAAGATTAGCCACCAAATGACCAAACTCATTGGGATTCGATGTAGGATAATCGCGGCTACTAAGGGGGGATCTGGAGAGGTCGGGGTGAGTGCGGCGCCCTCTAGAAGAGCGTGTAATACCAGTCCCGAGAGCCCGGCCGCTATAGCGAGGTTATCAGTTTCGTCCGCTATACTCTGAAAGGCCCGCTCCACTAAAATGGGCAGAACCAACCCACCTGTAACAGCTAGGATCAGGAGGACGTTTTGTTCTTCCCACGCGTGCGGCAGAACCTGCCAGGCGACGAGCATTGGCACGGCTAAGTACACGAATTTGTCGAACGTCTCCACAGCCGATGGCCGATCGTGCAGCACGCGATACAGAACCGGGGCAAGGAGCGGCGCAAAAGCAACCGCGATGAGATATCCCATTAGTCCGTTGTCAGCGCACTCCGACTAACCCGCGGATTGACTCGATCAAGAGTTCCGAGTCCCAGCCGATCCCATGTCGAAAGACGATTTCTGTAGCGTGTAAATTACGGACGGTTTCCAGGTCTGCGTCGATCATCACAAGGTCCGCAATCTTTCCCGCTTCGATGGACCCGACCTCATCGTCGATTCCAAGCACCTTGGCACCATTGAGGCTCATGATTTGCACGACTTTCTCGGGAGAGAAACCAGCCTCCAAGAGGAGCTCGTAGTTGCGCTGGTCACCGTAGCCCGGAGGGGCAGCGCCGTAACCGGTAGGATCAACACCGGCTGCTAGTAAACCACCAGCGTCGACAAACGCCCGCTCATATTCCATGGCTTTGGCGAACACATCTGGGTCGATCGCACCCTGACCGGCGCGACGGGCGACCGCGATTTCTCGGACTTCCTCGGCAATTTCCGGTGCGAGTACGTCGTAAATCCGTTCCTCAATTGGTGGACGCCCGGCGACTGAAATCTCGTATACCACGAGGGTCGATGTCATGGCGACGTCGTTGTCGATCATATCTTTAAAGGTAGCCTGGACCTCAGGCCCATTCACATCGAGGTTCGCATAATCGCTCCGAAACCCTGCTGGGCATTCATCTGGCTGTTTGTTGGGGTCGTATTCGGAATTCGCGAAAAGGCCGTGCTCTAGATTGTCGATTCCTAGCGCAACAGCTTCCCGATATCCGACCGAACAAAGGTGTGCCGTGACTTTAACGCCATGTGCGTGGGCTTCCTCGATCGCGGCTCCTAGCTCGGCCCTCGATATCCAAGTGTAAGCCTTGAACCACGACACCCCCTCCTCCGCCCAGTATCGGACCACTCGACGGGCTTGTTCTGGTCCCTCTAGCCGGGTCATTGTCTGCGGGCCCTGCTCTCCGGTTAGGTAAGGTCCCGTCGCGAACATTGTTGGCCCGATCACCCGGCCTGCTTCGATTTCGCGCTGTAGATTCAACTCAGCGTAGGGCTGCTGTGCACCGGTAGTGCGGATGGTTGTCACGCCGGATGCGAGGTACAACCGGGAACCGGAGAAAGACAGCTGGGCCGCTCTCCCGTTGCCGCCAGTGTAATAAGAGTGGTTATGCAATCCGACTAGGCCGGGAATGACTGTTTTGCCTGACGCGTCAATGATGTTCGCGGTAGCAGGAATGCGAATGGACCCGGAGGCTCCCACGGCGGTGATCCGGTCTCCCTCGATCAGGATTGTCTGATCTGTCATTGAGGGCGAACCCGTGCCGTCGATCACTGTGGCATGTGTCAGGGCAATTGTTCCCTGAGGTATAGCCACGAACTGACTGGACTCCTGTGCGATGATCGGAGCGAAGCTACCGAGTAACGTGAGTATCAGTGCTGGAGCGGAGCGAGACAGAATCAATTTCATTCGAGTGTTCCTTCGACGTCAAAGACGAATTTCATGCCGGATTCGAGGTGCTCGGCTATGTGACAGTGCACCATCCAGCTACCAGGGTTTGTGAGTTCGAGGAGGATGTCGGTCGTCGAGCCTGCCGGCAACAGCACGGTGTCTTTCCATACCATGTTCTCGTTGCGAACGCCGTTCTGTTCAAGCACTAGAAACCGCTGGCCGTGGATATGGAGCGGGTGCTGCATAGCATGGAATGCGGACCGGTCGTTCTTGACTCTGACCCTAACGACATCCCCGACCTGAAAGCGCCAGTCAATGTCGTTGTTCTCCGCTCCAGTGGCAGAGTCGCGGAGGATCCAAGAAACTTCGTTTCCGCTTGTTGCCCAGTTCATAACGGGCATCGTGCCGGTCCATTCAACCGGGTTGAAGTATACCCAGTCTAAATTCATAGACTGTTCGACTACCATAGGAAGATCGTCGACCTTTAGGCTCATAACGAGCTCTAGATCGGGAGGCGCATCGAATAGGTGGCGATACTTGTCTATGTCGGTAACCACATCCTCATGGGTGCGGAGCATTTCGAATGCGTGCGCGCCGCTCACGGATTCGTTGGTTGAGAGGGGTGTGGCCCCCGAAACGGTCACACGACCCAAGATGGTCTCTTCTTCTAGAAAGAGTCCTTGTCGATGATTAATCCCCTGAACGCGGTTTGCGAGGGACCAAGTCCCGCCTTCAGGGAACAGGACTTCGACCGTGTATCGCTCAGCCGGAGCGAGAACGATGCTCTCTGCAAGGGATTCGCGCTCGAAGCGACTCACGTCGGAACCCACAACCTTGATCGGGAGAGGGGTTCCGGTGTCGGTGTCCGTGGGACGGAAGGATAGGTTGAAGGTTCGCGTGTTTGACGCGTTGGTGAAGTGGAACCGCACCACGTCACCGGCAGTGACCTCTAGTCCGTACTCTGGTTCTCCGTTTGTGAGGAAGACGTTTCCAAAGCGACCCATGAGCATGTAATTAGCTGACTCGTCACCGAAAGGCACAAACTCTTCTGGCCCCAGAAGCAGGTCATCGAGCATTACGACTTCTTCGTGTGCTACAGTGTTGTAGTACCCACTTTCTGCTGATTCCACCACCATATTGCCGGCAAGCCCGAGCTCCTGCTGGACATCTTCACGGTGGTGTGGGTGATACCAGTAGATACCTGGATCGGGAAAGTAGAGCTGATACTGGAAAGTCTCTCCTGGCAGGACGGGATCCTGCGTAACCCCTGGAACCCCGTCATATCGGTTGTCCAACCGAAGCCCGTGCCAGTGGATGGCGGTTGGCATTGGGGTTTCGTTTCTAAAATTTACAAAGATCCGAGTGGCCTCCGTAACTTCGAGAAGTGGCCCAGGGATTTGTTGGTTGAATGCCAGCATGGCCAACTCTCGGTTGCCAACCGTCTTTCTCACAAAGCCTGCTTCGAGGTCGAGCGTCCCCCCGTGCGGAAGCCGGATCACCTCACTAGGGATTGCCTCTGGGAGTGCTGATGCGTCAGTCTTGAGGGCCATCGGAGAGACGGAAGGGCGAACCGACATTACGCCAGGGAGCATCGGAATACCTGCGTAAGTCGGAGGCAAGACCCATGAGTTACCGGGGTTGACCATCTGCTCGTCCATGTTCGGGGAGAGTGGTCCGGTGTGATTCACCCCTTCTTCGGCTGAGGGAGCTAGGGCCATTAGGTCATGAGCTCCCATGCGACTTGACGGCGATCTACCCCTCAAGATGAGTGGTCCGCTGCGCTCCTTCACGTCACCGCTTTCTTCTGCGGTGATCCACACGAGGTACTTGTTAAACGCGACTTCACCCAACTGGTTGAGCCCGTTGGTGACTTCCCCGAGCCGGACCACAGGATCTAGCGCGAGCGGTGTCGCCCATGCGACGAATGCGGTATAGGGCCCTAATGCCAACGGATTTGGAAGGCCTCTGATCCACGCCGTGAGGGCGTGGCGATGCCGCCCATCAGCTGTGACGGTTACCCCGTAGGGAGACCACGGTCGGCGCAGCTCGATAACTCCGGTGGCTTCGGCCCCGCGGTTCGTTGAGAAGAGGTCAATACAGTTTAGGTCCGACGCTGGTCGGTCCGACGATGCTGCCCCTGCGACAGCTGATTGTGGTGCAGCCGCGAAGGGGGAGATGCCGGTGGCGGAAGGTCTGTCAGCACAAACTTCTGAAACGCCAGGGACCTGAGCTAGGGTGTCTTGGGGCAGCCCCGCGACGAGAGCCGTTATCATGGCGCTGACGAAGCTGGTTCGCCGGCGTGTAAAATTATTGTGGCATGCAGTTTTGAGAAGCATGACGTCATGTTCGCCGAGACGTCGCTCGGGGGCAACGGCTTAGTTGGCCCACTTCTTCTGCCGATTGACTGAGATCGCTGGCGGGCGGTAAATTAGGTGAGCCTAATTTACCGCGTTCTGGTCCGAAGATGTTCGATCCTGCCCTTGCTCTAGTGCTATTCGCAGTTTTCACCGGTTTGGCCGTGCTTGTAATGTGGCCGAAATGGGGAGTCTATGCGCGCTTGAGCCGGATGGCGGACATGAGCGAGAGGGTGCTGCTTGAGGATGCAGTCAAGCATGTCTACACGTGCGAGAGCTTGGGTCGGGACTGCTCCCTCGAAAGTCTTGCGGGGCAGCTTGAATTATCGACAGAAAAGGCCGCAGGACTGCTAGGGACCCTAGCCACTTTCAAGCTCGTGGCGAACACACCTGCCGGACCACGGCTCACCGATACCGGGCGAGAGTCCGCGTTGCGTTTGGTGCGTACTCACAGGCTCTGGGAGCGTTATTTAGCTGACCGCACGGGGATTCCCGCAAGCGAATGGCACGAGGAAGCTGAGCGAAAAGAACACACGCTGTCTGAGGTCGAGGTGGACAAGCTGGCTGCGCGGCTTGGTCATCCAGCTTGGGATCCGCATGGCGATCCAATTCCCACGGCAGGCGGAGAGTTACCATCTCTTGATCGGAGCACTCTTTCCGAGGCGCAGGCAGATGACACTTTCGAGATAGTGCACCTAGAAGACGAGCCGCGAATAATCTACGACGCACTTCTTGCAGATGGATTAGATCTAGGGTCGAGAATCAGTGTGACTAATAATGACGACACCGGGGTCGTCATTCGTTCGCGGGGACGGGAATGGCACCTTAACCATGTCGTAGCTGGCAATGTGACGGTTCGTCTGCTACCGGAAACGGAGAGTGCTGACGAGCCAGTTAGCACTCTGCTCCATGTGGGTCCTGGTGGGTCTGCAAGGGTCGCCGGTATTTCACCGGCGTGCCAGGGTTCACAACGCCGTCGCCTTCTGGATCTCGGTGTTGTTCCGGGTACAACTGTCGACGTGGTTTTTGAGAGCGCGGCGGGTGATCCAGTAGCGTATAACATCCGGGGGGCTTTGATTGCCCTCCGTCGTGAACAGGCAGACTGGATTCAGGTCGAGTTTGACCGTGACGCTGCGACCGAAGAGGTGTTGTAATGACTGCGTTTTCAGCCTCTTGCGAGTCGTGCGCGCAGCACCGAGAACAGAGTTTGGTTCGTCTGGGCTTGAACCCTGACCGATGGGACTACCTGATTGCGTTGGCTGGAAATCCAAACGTCGGAAAGAGCACTGTGTTCAACGAGTTGACCGGCCTGCGCCAGCATACCGGGAACTGGCCTGGAAAGACGGTGGTTAGGGCTGAGGGGGTGTTTGGGTACGAAGGTAGCCGTACGAAGGTCGTCGATTTGCCAGGGACATACTCACTTCAGGCGGTGAGTGTCGATGAAGAAGTTGCTCGCGACTTTGTTCTCTTCGGTCGACCGGACGTCACGGTTGTGGTCGTGGACGCGACCCGGCTAGAGCGCAATCTCAATCTAGTGCTCCAGATTCTAGAGATCACCGACAGAGTTGTCGTGTTCCTGAATCTCATGGACGAAGCTAGGCGTCACGGTATTGCTATAGACCCGAGCAGGCTGGAATCACAGCTAGGTGTTCCGGTTGTCACTGGTACGGCGAGAGAAGGTATAGGGATCTCAGACCTGCTGGAGGCTGTGCATGAAGTTGCTACGGGTCGAAGGAAGACCTCGCCGTATCGCGTTGAGAGGCATGCTCCTGACATAGAATTGGTTGTATCGGAGCTCGAACCAATTGTGTCGGCTGCCTTCCCCGATGTACCCAATACTCGTTGGGTATCCTTGCGTCTATTGAACGCAGACGAGGCAGTGCAGGAGGCCGTGCGCTCAGGAGAACTGGGCCAGCTCACGCGTGATGATTCGGGGGACGTGATACGAGATACGCCAGAGCCTGAACGTTCCCGTGTGCTGGATGCCGCCACTCGGCTGCGCTGGGAACTTCCCGCTGATTTTCACGACATTGTGACCGCGCGCTCATATGCTAGGGCGGAAACCATCGCTTCACGTGCGCAGAAGAAGGGTCTGGTGAAAGCGGCCTTCACGTTTGACAGAAGGCTCGATCAGCTGCTGACCAGCCGGCTTTTGGGTTTCCCTTTAATGCTGCTGATCCTGGCGGTTGTATTTTGGTTGACAATCGAGGGAGCGAACGTGCCTTCATCGATGTTAGCCACGCTACTGATTGATCAAGGGCATGCTTGGCTGAAGGCGCTTTCTGCTGCGTTTGGACTGCCTTGGTGGCTGGACGGTTTCATGCTAGACGGAGTGTACCTCGCGACCGCATGGGTGATCAGTGTGATGCTTCCGCCGATGGCGATATTCTTCCCTCTCTTCACGCTATTAGAGGACTTTGGCTACCTGCCACGTGTGGCTTTCAATCTCGACTCAATGTTCAAGAAGGCTGGAGCGCACGGTAAACAAGCACTCACCATGTGCATGGGTTTCGGCTGCAATGCTGCAGGCGTGGTCTCCACACGTATCATCGATTCACCGCGCGAGCGATTGATTGCGATTATTACAAACAATTTCAGCCTTTGTAACGGGAGGTGGCCGACCCAGATTCTTGTGGCCACAATCTTCATTGGCGCATTGGCACCACCTCGTCTTGGGGGAGTGGTCAGTGCAGCGGCAGTTGTAAGCATCGCTCTCTTGGGTGTCGTGATGATGTTTTTGTCCTCGTGGATTCTCTCTCGCACAGTTCTACGAGGAGAGGCTGCTAGCTTCAGCCTAGAGCTCCCGCCTTACCGCCCACCGCGACTGCTCCAAACCCTCTATACGTCTATCATCGACCGAACTTTGATCGTACTCTGGCGCGCGATTGTGTTTGCAATTCCTGCCGGTGCCGTGATCTGGCTCATTTCGAATGTCACGATCGGAGGGCCCAGTATAGCCGAATACTCTATCCAGTGGCTCGAGCCGCTGGGACTGCTTCTGGGCCTTAACGGAGTAATCCTGTTGGCCTATGTGGTAGCCATTCCGGCTAACGAGATTGTCATACCAACCATTCTCATGATGACCGTTCTCGTGACGCCGGAGCTCGCTGATCAAGGAGCTGGGGCAGGAGTGATGTTTGAAGAAGACTCTCTGGTCACGACGGGGGCACTTCTGCATGCAGGGGGGTGGACGCTGCTAACCGCAGTGAACCTGATGCTCTTCAGCCTTCTTCATAACCCATGCTCAACGACGATCTATACTATTTACAAGGAAACGCGGAGCATTAAGTGGACGGCTCTTGCTACTACGCTGCCGGTGTTCATGGGAGTGGTGGTGTGCTTCTTGGTGGCTCAGATATGGAGACTGGCTTCGGTCTGAGGTCGCTTTGGGGGAGAGCGTGTGGCAGAGAGAGCAACGGGGTCACATGGGTTTCGCGCGGAAGGGCCCCCGTGTAACTTAGATGAGAGTCGATTTCAATCTCATCCGGGCGGGCTCCGGAGTGAGACCACCGGAAGGCACATGCAGCTCCCAACAGTGGCTGAAAAAGCCCACATTGAAGACCTCCGCCTCGGGGATGTCCCGATGCAGCAGGAAGTGGAGTTAGTGTCTATAGACCTTCCTATGGAATTGGCTGAGCCTTTGCTGGAACGAGGCGTCCTGCCGGGGTGCCGTATCTGTCCAGTCCAATCTTCCCCTGGAGGAGACCCGGTCGTCTCGGTAGATGGCTCTTTGCTTGCACTGCGCCGGGAGACTGCTGATTGCCTCTGTGTGAGGCTTGTGTCCTCATTCCAGGACGTGGGCTGAGGCTCCCCACGAATCTTGTCCGAGCAGGATCAGGTCGCTAGCGGCGACACCGCTGCGCAGAAACCGTCTTCGGAGTCACCGTTGATTGCGCTTGTGGGCCCCCCGAATTCGGGCAAGACCACACTGTTCAATCGCTTGACGGGACTAAGACAGAAGGTCGCGAACTATCCGGGTGTGACTGTCGAGAAGCACCTCGGCATGGTGAACCTTGACGATGGGCGCCAAGTGTCACTTGTCGACTTACCGGGAGTCCACGGTTTCTCGGCACGCACCTTAGACGAACGCGTTACCCGGGACGTTTTAGAGGGGAAAATCGAAGGCATGCGTTCCCCTGACGCATTGATTCTGATCGTGGATGTTACCCGGCTCGAAGCGCAGCTAATGCTCGTCGAGCCAGTTTTAGATATGGATCTTCCAACGCTACTCGTGCTCAATATGGTTGATGAGCTTGAGGCCCGCGGTGGATCGATCGACCAAGAGGCTCTAGCGGAACGCTTGGGCGTCGATGTAGTGCGAACTAGTGCGAGGACCGGAAGAGGGGTGGAGGAGGTCCTAGCCTATCTGCGCGACCTAGCTGACGGAGACACCTCAGTTGAGAACATCGAGCGAGAGTTGTCTAATTTCGCCGGCTCTCAGCCTCTGCCTGTAATCGATGCCTTCGCTGCGCGTCGGAGGCTGGTTCGCAGTGTAGTTCAGGATGCAGGCTTTGCTTCGCCCCGCCCCTCTCGCCTTACAGAAAGACTCGATTCAGTCTTCCTACATAAAGTGTGGGGTCCGACCATCTTTCTGGCGGTTGTGCTGCTGGTGTTCCAGTCGATTTTCACTTGGGCTGTCCCGCTCATGGACGGGATAGACTGGATGGTGGGGACTTCGGGTGACTGGATCGCAGCCGCGCTGCCGGACACATGGTATCGATCGTTGATCGTTGATGGTGTATGGGCTGGCGTAGGCTCTGTGATCATCTTCCTGCCGCAAATTTTGGTCCTTTTCCTCTTCTTGGGAATTCTCGAGGATTCCGGGTATATGGCACGGGCGGCGGTGATAGCAGACCGGACTATGTACCGGGTGGGTCTTCAGGGAAGAGCCTTTCTTCCGCTTTTATCGGGTTATGCCTGCGCCGTGCCAGCGATTCTTGCAGCACGAACGATAGAAGATGAGCGTGATCGACTAGCAACGATCTTCGTGACGCCGTTCATGACGTGCTCGGCACGGTTACCTGTGTATGCCATCCTCATTGCAGCGTTTATTCCGAACAAGCCTGTACTCGGTCCAATCATGAACCAGCAGGCAGCTACGCTTTTAGGGCTCTACGGCCTTGGGGTCGTGGCGGCTATCGGCACTGCCTTCCTGCTTAAGCGAACTCTACTAAAGGCGAGCCCGACATCATTTCTGATGGAGTTACCGCCCTATCGGATACCTGATCCGCGAACTCTGCTTTTACGCCTTCTTGATCGGAGTAAGATCTTTCTACGAAGGGCGGGCCGAATCATCTTTGCGGTTACGATCGTGCTTTGGGTATTAACCCAATTTCCGCGAACTGAGGGTGGGCCTCCCGATATAGAACAAAGTGCGCTCGGCACCATAGGGCATGTGATCGAGCCTGTGATAGAGCCGCTTGGCTTTGATTGGAGAATCGGGATCGGGATCGTTACTTCGTTAGCTGCTCGCGAGGTCATTGTAGGAACACTTGGTACTATCTATGGGGTTGAGGAGGCTGACGAGGAGTCGTTTGCGCTGCAGGAGATTTTACGACGCGATCTCGAGCCAGGGGCGGCGATAGGTCTTTTGGTGTTTTTCGCTTTCGCCCTGCAGTGCATGTCTACTGTTGCTGTGATGAGACGTGAGACTGCAGGATGGAAATGGCCTGCGCTTCAATTTTTCTACATGCTGCTCCTGGGATACCTAGGAGCATTCATCTCATTTCGGATCTTCTGATCTCAGCCTTACCTGCTGTGTGAAGTGGGTCAGCCTCCGCAGGAGGCAGAACGATGAGCCCAGGGAGGGACCAATAGGTGATGACCTCCGAGCACAAGTTTCAAGCAACTGAGACTGCGGGTGAGGTTTCCGCCATACTGGTTAGGCCTAAGGATGCGCGGTGGTTGTATGTGTTCGGGCACGGATCGGGAGCGGGCATGAGACACGTCTTCATGGAAGAGTGTGCAGAGCTTCTAGCCGTCCATGGGGTCGCGACTTTTAGATACCAGTTCCCATACATGGAAGCTGGCCTGAGTATCCCCAACCGAGCTCCCGTACTCATAGAGACCGTTCGGTCCGCTGTTGGCGCCGCAGGGTCTATTGAACCTGATCTTCCGCTACTCGCCGGCGGAAAATCAATGGGTGGACGTATGACGTCAGCCGCGGCATCCCTTCGGCCACTTGGGTCAGTGCTTGGGCTGGTGTTTTTTGGTTTTCCTTTGCACCCCTCAGGAAGAGAGTCTTCCGAGAGAGGAGACCACCTGAGGAATGTTGGGTTACCGATGCTTTTCTTGCAGGGATCACGTGACAAGTTGGCAAATTTGTCATTATTGGGCTCGTTACTGGACGGGCTAGGAACGCTGGCAACACTGAACGTGTTGCAGGGTGCGGATCATGGGTTCCATGTCCTGAAGCGTTCAGCACGAACCGAAAATGAAGTTCTTGAGGAGGCCTGTGCTGGGTTCTCAGAATGGGCTCGGCAACTAGTGGGTTGCTAACCAAAGAGGCCACGGTGTGCACAGCAGTCAGTATCGGGTTAGTAAAATTACGCATTGACCTCGGATGGTCCTGTAGACATTCTGCCGGTTCGCTTTGAATCGTTCTAAAGGACCTGATTATGAGTTGTAAAGTGTCTCGCTGTGTTGGGAGTGGCGCGGCGGTAGCTGCGTCTCTTGCGTTTGCCTTCCTTCATGCGACCCCGATATCGGTGGAAGCTCAAGAGGAGGTCTCTGCGGTTGAGAAGACATTCTCTGACCTAGGGTACCGAAATGTCGGCCCCTCTCGCGGCGGGAGAGTGACTGCGGTGGCGGGCCATCCCGCTCATCCCCTGACTTTCTATATGGGTGCTACGGGTGGTGGCGTCTGGAAGACTGAAGATTATGGGACGACTTGGAGCCCGATATCAGATGGCTACTTCGAGACGGGTTCAATTGGATCAATCCGTGTGGCACCCTCAGATCCCAGTGTCGTCTACGTAGGAACGGGATCAGACGGGATTCGCTCCAACGTCATAATAGGTCGTGGCCTTTACTATTCAGATGACGCTGGAATGACTTGGGAACGACGTGGCCTAGTTGGGATGGGCCAGCTAGGTGCAGTTGAGGTCCACCCGGACAATCCCGACGTGGCCTATGTGGCGGCGCTGGGTAACCCTTGGGCGAAAAGTAGCGATCGTGGAGTTTATCGGACCCGGGACGCAGGAGAGAGCTGGGAACAGGTTCTCTTTACGTCCGACTCGGTCGGTGCCATTGATCTCGAGCTCAACCCAGCAAACCCGGATGAGATCTACGCCGGAATGTGGATGGGTCGTCGCCAGCCGTGGACTATCATCTCTGGCATGGAGGCTTCGTCTCAAGAAGATGGGATCTGGAAGTCGACTGATGGCGGAGACACGTGGGAGTACAAGTCAGGAGGGCTTCCGGCTGGCCTGATTGGGAAGACGGACCTTTCGGTATCAGCTGACATGCCGAATCGCGTGTATGCTCTCGTTGAGACCACCGACCCGGATGAGGGCCTATACCGCTCTGACGACTTCGGGGAGAATTGGGAGTTGATCAGTAACCAGCGCGGAATCATGAATCGTCCCTTTTACTACACCAATGTGACAGCGGACCCGAGTGATGCAGACCACGTTTATATCAACAACGAGGGTTACTACGAGTCGACAGACGGGGGCACGACGTTCGAGCGTCGTCAGACGCCACATGGCGACAATCATGACACTTGGATAAATCCGGAAAACCCGCTTATTCAGGTCCAGTCGAACGACGGTGGAGCTAACGTGACACTCGATGGCGGCAAAACCTGGTCGACACAGTTCAACCAGCCTACGGCTGAGCTTTACCAGGTTGATGTCGACGACCAGTTTCCCTATTGGCTCTACGCGGGTCAGCAGGACAACACGACGATCCGAGTTCCTAGCAACCCTCCCGGCACAGGTTCTCAGGGTGGTCATCAGGGTAACTGGGAGGCAGTTGGTGGATGCGAGACAGGTCCGGCCGTGCCTAAGCCGGGTGATCCGACGATCGTTTACTCAAACTGTAAGGGTCGCTTCGGCCGTTATAACCAGATCACCGGACAAGAGAAGCAGTACTACGTAGGGTTCCAGAACCTATACGGGCGGAATCCGGCTAATCTCAACTACAGGTTCCAGCGCGTTGTACCCATAGAGGTATCGCCGCATGATCCGAGCACAGTCTATCATGGTTCGCAATTCGTCCATAAGACTACGGACGAAGGTGTGACCTGGGAGCAGATATCTCCGGACCTCACGGCATTCCGTCCTGAAAGACAGATGGTCTCCGGGAGTCCGATTACGCGTGATATTACCGGGGAGGAGCACTACTCCGTGCTGTACGCGATTGAGGAGTCTCCAGTTACGCCGGGTGTGATTTGGTCCGGCTCGAACGATGGCTTGGTGCAGGTAACTCGTGACGGTGGGCAAACATGGACCAATGTCACACCAACGGATATGCCCCAGGAAGGGCGTGTCCAGACGATCGACCCATCGGCTCATTCCGCTGGTAAGGCATACTTTGCGTACTACCGGACACTTCTCGGAGACCTGACGCCGTTCATATACAAAACGGAAGATTTTGGTGAGACATGGGAGCTGCTGACGACAGGAGATAACGGTATTCCTTCTCATCACGCGACAAGAGCGGTCCGGGAAGACACGGAGAGAGAGGGCCTGCTTTATGCTGGTACAGAGTTTGGAATGTATGTCTCTTTCGATGATGGTGAGAACTGGGACAAGTTCCAGTTCAACATGCCACGCACGCCGATTACCGACATTAAGGTTCACCAGGGTGATTTAGTCGTTTCGACGATGGGTAGAGCCTTCTGGGTGATGGATAACCTTTCACCGTTGCGTCAGGCCGATGAAGCCATGGCGGATGGTGGTGCCTTCCTCTTCGCGCCTGAAGATGCATACCGGTTGCGTGGGAGTGGTTTCGGAGGTTTTGGTGCGGGTGCTCCAGACGAGCCGCTGTACTCTCGCAACGGTGCCGAGTTGGACTATATGCTACCGTCAGGAGTGACCTCTGTTAAAGTTGAAATCGTTGACGGCGAGGGTGCTCTTGTGCGGGAGTTCGAGAGTGCTGGCCCGGGTGAGCGCACCGAGATCGCCCAGGAAATGCGTGCGCCTTTCCAGCGCAGGGTGGGGTCACCT
>Ga0114933_10001532_pt1 | contig 25715 bp, 13 predicted proteins | sample 4SBtaG_FD_89691 | JGI IMG/M metagenome (GOLD analysis project Ga0114933, IMG submission 89691) | Deep subsurface microbial communities from Kolumbo volcano to uncover new lineages of life (NeLLi) - 4SBTROV12_W25 metaG | ecosystem: Environmental > Aquatic > Marine > Volcanic | place: Kolumbo... | reverse complement strand
GAAGGACAAAGATGCTGTTGACCCGGTTATTGTTGGTTTCGTCGACCGGATACGAGAGGTTATTGCTACGCATCAAGGTGTAAACCTTCAAAGCCGAATTAAGATCGACATGGAGGCCAAGCAACGAGGTCTCACGCAAGAGCAACGGCAGCTTGGATTATCGCTTGCAGTAAACGGCCCGGTGTCTGAAGCCGAGACCGATGAGCACCTGGAACAGCGTATTGAATCATTTAGGATCTGGGCTCGAAGTATTATTCTTCTACAGCAGCGCGAAGGTCGAATTCTAGCCAGTTTGATTGAATCGATGGCAACCGAGGCGGCGCCGAGATACGGCATTAGTCGTGAACATGTGCACGAATGTATAGAACAAATCTCAAGCAGCATCGATATTCATATCGTTCATGATGATGATGCAATGGAGAATTTTCGCCAGGGTGTGGTCGTGGCGCTCGATGATGGAGTCTCCATCACTTCCACGGACCAACAGGGTCTGATCGTCAAAGCAATGCGCATGGGTTTAAGTGAAGATGTAGCGCAGATAGAAATCCAAAAGGTAATTTCCGCGAATCAATCAAGAGCGCAAAGCGAACATAGCAAAACGCGTGGTGTGCTGACAACGGTTGCGATAAGCGCATTATTAGCTGTGGCAATGATCGTATACGTCATCGTAAAGACTCTTGATTCGACCGGTGAGGTTATCACACAAGTGATCGACACAAACCAAACGTCCGGAGACACGATTGTTGGTCAACCGGTGCCGAAATGGTGGGATGGTGATCTAAGGCAGGACATTACATCGCTCGTTGAGTCAAGCCGTTCGTTTACTCAATCCGTTAGCCTCGTGACCAAAGAGCAAGATGACCTACGTATGGTCGGGTATGACCAGTTAGTAGCGGCAGTCTTTGATAACTTTTCGACGGGAGTTTACGTCAGGCCCAGCCAAGCGGCTAATGGCCAATTCACTGATCAACAATCAGAAGAGCATAACGCAAGACAAGATAAAATCGCACGGATCATTTCAGCGTGTATTGTGCATGAGCCATCAGAATCAAATTCGAAGCGTCTTGTTGAGAAGATTATGAACCTCATCGATTTGGACTTCGTCGAAATAAAACAGGAAGACTTACTCGCATGTAAATCGATGTGGGCGATCGACGTGTTATCACAAGCGTGGCAGTTTTCGAGTGATCTTGCTGATAAGCAAGCGGTCATAGCAGATGAAATCCAGAATCAAATCGGGATTACTCCGCTAGTTGGTGATACTTTCGACGAATCCGGACGCCGCCTAACCGAAGCGGTACGCCAGAATCTAATTGGAGAATTGATAAATCAGATTCAATTCTCACCGGATTTGGCCGCAGCGGAGTTGGTTGACTTGCTTCTGCTGCAGCAACGCTTGCTTCCTGATTCCCAATGGCAGAGTGATGTGATGCGGGTCTTGCAATTGGCGAATCCGGAATCTCTCTTGCAATGGCAGATTTATCGTCCGCTCTACAAGCAGTGTATAGAAATGCCACAGGCATCTACCGTTATTGGGTTAATTAAACTGTTTAGGAATCTGGACTCTGATTCAATTCGAAACGACGTGCTCGGAGATCTATCGACGATAACAGGCCATACTCCTGACCGTACAGCCTCTCCAGAAGAGGTGACTTGGGAGTTTTTTAAGGCGTTTAGCATCAGTCACTTGAAGAGTGAGAATTCAAATGACGAGACAGCCCGGTGGTTGGCTCAGGCAGACAGGACGGTCGCACGGCAATCAGTAATTCCAGCCTCGGAAGAGGCGATGTTTGATGTCATTGCATATATGCAATTCAATTCGGCACTAGGAAGTTCGTTGATTTTTGATGAATCACTTTATCAGGAAATGGGCGATGAGCGACCACATCCACTGACTCCATCGCCCGATGATTCGAACGAACCAAACGGCGGCCGCGGACTTGTGGGGACGATCAATCTACTAAGCAACGCTACGACAGATGAGCAGAAGTCGGATCTCTATTTGGCAATGATGCAGGAAGACAACTTAAAAGCATTGCCATCAGGCCATGCCACGAGTCTGGCAGTCGTACTTTTACAAAACCAATCAGTCGACATCGGTAGCCAGATTCTAGAAATGGCGGGTTTCTTTAGAACGAGCCCGTTTCTACTGGCAAATCTGTCTTCGCTGATCCGGCCTGTCGGATTAACAAATTGGCATCGCGATTTGGTTCATGCCCTCATCAACCAACCCCTTGCCGAGTCTGAGCCTAATGACTGGTGTCTTGCGGCTAAGTCAACGCTATTAGCCATCGCTTCCGATGGGTTCCAGGATGTGAGACGTGGATTGAATAATTCGAAAGTGGACTTTATAGAAGATGCGACGGCCTTGTTATGCGATCGCTATATGAATGTTCTCAGATTGGCGGCGGGTTCCGGACAGCGGCCCGGTCAAAAGATGAATCAGATTGCTCATTCGATCATAAACCGAGAGTTGGCCATGCAATCCCAGTCTGACGAAGTTTCCGGTGAGCTTGCAGCCCTTGAATTAGCCCTTGAATCCTCCGAAAGTGACATCGAGTTGTATGTTCTAAATGTACGATGTGTTTCTCGGTGTCTTGGTTATTCAATTTCGGCAATTGAACCCATGTTAAAGGAGATAATCGATGCACGTCTGCGTCGTCTTGAATTGAAACTGCGGACGTCAAAGTCTATTAAAGAGCAGCTTTATTTTGTGGAACACAGCGTGCTAGAAATGTGGATGATTCGAGTTATCGTTGGTGAGCTAGAAACATGAGAAACAGCACCACAATAATACTCATATGGTTGGCCGTAGTCCTGACTTCCTTGGTAGATGTTGCTTCAGCTGTCATTGTCGTTATCGACAATGGTCGGACGGAGGTACGAGGCTATGAAGTGTCACGTTCAACCACCGTTTTGGTAATCGATCAAGTCAAGAGTGACGGCTCGAGAGAGCGGCGATCGTTTTCATTAACAGATCCGGATGTGCAGGTGTTGGACGCGATTAACACTGCCGACTTAGAGCAGTTGGATCCGGGCAATCCCAAGGCATATTTGGATTTGGCATCCAGACTCGAAGCAAAGGTAACTGACCCGGAAGTTCACGACTTAGTTGTACGCCTGTTTCTCATCGCAGCTCATTTGGATACGGAGAATCTGTCTGTGCAAAGTTTTAGGTACTTATCATTTCGCGGGCGAACGGTTGATGAGACAAATCGCTTTAAAGCAATCTTGCGATCCATTGATAAGAGTGGAAACCCTGTTACATCTCAGATAACGGGTAAGCTCCAGGCGGAATTCCTATTTATTGCCGATCAGATAGCACAATTTCGAATTGGTCGTGCTGCAAATCTAAATCCTGCCGCTATGGAATTCTTAGCTGCATCGATCAAGAATTCCGGGGTAAAGCTTTCAATGACTGACGTAATCGAAAGAGCGAAGCCCGGGGTGAATCAGGTTTCATTCGAAACCGAAGTCGCGCTAGTAACCTTGGAAGCATGGTTGCGTCAACAAGCAACATCAGAGAAGAATAGCTCGTCCAAGTCCGACTGGGCAACACTTTTATCGACGCGTAATATTGCTCCGGCGCGTGCTTTTACAATTGAAGGAGCCACAGAGTTTAATCCGGCACATTGTGTCTATAGCAATGGGCAATGGGTAGCACCAGTTGAGTGACTCGATACGAATTGCTTAGCATGATGTCACAGTTGGCTTTATGAGATCTGTTACGGGTTTGGTGAAGCGTAATTTCCAAATGTGGCGGACACATCCTGAATAAGAACAGCTTCAGCAGCTGACCCAAGTACTTTGACAATTTGATCAGCGTTGATGCCAGTCGGGTTACTGTTTTCCAACCCAAGCCGATGGTTGTAGATTCCAACGACACGTCCAGTCTTTTCTAAAATCGGGCTACCTGATTGAGTAGCCAAGGTGGCAAATGACAACGAGAACTGGATTGGGCTCACGCTGCCAACATCGGCAATTTCGCCATCTCTAATGGTTGATTCGAGAGAAGTAGTATCGGTTAATCCAACGATCGATACTTCCATGTTTGTGGCTGGACCAGAGTTACTTAGTTGAAGTGTGGGGAATGAGTTTCCCATTCCGTTGATGGTGACAGCAGCAATGTCCGCATCGTGATCGTATTGGTCAATGGAATTGGCACCGTAGAAATTACTACCGGACTTTACCAGTAAGCGGATCGCATCCGGGTGGTTTATCAAATGTGCTGTTGTGATCAGTAATCCTTTGTTCGAAATAAAGAATCCTGTACCTTGCTTTAGGATTTCATTGTTGGCATCTAGTAGAACAAGAGTAGCAACAGCTGGCTGGCTAACTTCAAACAGCTTTTCTGTACTGAGGGGCTTCGTTGCTGCGGTGTTTCGCCGTGTTGTCACCAAGAGAGAATCGCCATCGATTTTATAGGTTAGCCCGACGGCCGTGAGCATCTGAGTGAGTGCTGAATTCAGTGGTAATGCAGACTTGTTAAATGAAATGGGTTCATCCGCACTGACACCCGTATTTAATAGCGCTCCACGGTCTAACTCGATTGTTATTTGTAAGGACTTAGAGATTGATGCGAGCACTTCTTGTAGTGGCATGGCATCGAAAGTCCAGTCGACACGTGTGTTATAGAGTTGTTCAAGCAAGTCTTGATTGTTTGAACTCGCCGTGTCGTCAGGTGTCGCTGTGTCTGCTGCATCTTCCACTGAGTCATTAACGGAATCTTGCGAAGACTCGTCTGTGGGTTCATCTGAAGTCTCGGAATCTGTGGCGTCAGAGTTATCTTGAGTGACAGTGTTACTAGCTTGATCTTCAGTTGGATTAGTCGTTACATCATTACCAGTAGAATTTGAATTGGTGACTTCAACAGAGGTTTCATCGGATTGAGCCAGCTCCGAGCTATCATTGTCTGATGTAATCACGGCAATTCCAATCAGGAGCAAAACAGCAGCGGTGACTGCCAGAGTCATTATCACACCAGCGCTGATTCCCGATTTACCACGTGGACGCTGGGGTTTGAAAACGGACTGCGCTGGCTTTTCGTTGTGGTTGCCATTGATAGTCTGGGGTGGTTCCGGGATGGCAGGAGGTGTGGGTATTGGAAAATCGGCTGGAGAGTTTTCAGAATCCGGAACGGCACTAGTGGTGCCGGTAGAGCGTGATGGCACAACATTGAGCCAACGATTTATAACCATCTGGGGAATATTGTATTTCGCCGCGGCAGAGGCGATATCCAGCTGACCAGACGATATTTCGTCGATGATCCGTTGCCGTTGCTCAGGCGTTATTCCTGCTGGATCGCGTCGCATAATGAAGTCTTGGAGTATTGTGGATGATTGCCGCTTTGATAGAAGCTACATACTAGGATAACTAACAGATCACCAATTGTTTTGTTTAATCGTTATGATTGGAATTCTGAAACGCGATATTGTCAAATTCTCGCATATCAAAACCTCACAAACGCGGGGTGTTCTCGACTAAACTGAAACAGTCGGTCATTCGGCGGATAGAAGAATCGAGAAAGAAGTGATAGAGGTTCGAATGGGAATTCGATCATACAAGAGAATCGTTTGTTTGCTTATCATTTTGGTGTTTGCGTCAGACTCTGATGCAGCAAGGCCGAAGGATTTGGGCGAACTTTATGATCTGGCTCAGCAGTCATGCGTAGAAGTGCTAATCAATGGCCATCAGAGTGGTACAGGTTGTATCGTAAGTAGTAATGGTCTGGTATTAACAGCCGCACATGTCATCAATCAACAGCAGCGTATTGAAGTAGTTTCAAAAGAAATTGGCCGCAACGATGCAAAAGTTGTAGCGGTAAATCTTGGGCATGATATTGCGTTGCTGCAGGTGGACAGTGAAGCGGGTAACTTCAAGCCGTTATCTGTCAATCGTAGATTTCCGGCACCGGGCACGGACATTTACCTTTTTGCGAGTCCCCTTTATCGACACGGAATATTACAGCGTGGAATGGTAGCTCGTCGCCAAACGACATTTGAATATCAGGATCGGTTTATTGAAGTGTTTCATGTTGCCGGTCAGGTTCAAAAAGGATCTTCCGGTGGGGTGTGGCTTAACGAACGCGGTGAGATTATCGGAGTACAATCAGGTTCTGTCACAGGTCAGTTTGGACCAGCGGGCATTGCAAACGTAACTCCGGCTAGAGCGGTTGCCGATTTATTGTCGACTCAACAGCATGCGTCCACACCCACCCTTCAGATGTTCGTCGACGAACTGGTGGTACTTTCCCCCGAACTTCTTGAGAAGTTACCTGAGCAAACTATAGGTGTGGTTGTTCAAAAAATGGAATCACGAGGTGCTGCTGAGCAAGGTGGTGTTAATCAGGGTGATGTAATTACTCACATTAATGGTAAGCGCATCCGCATTCGAGATGATTACGTTGGAGCAATTCGTACCATGAAGCCGGGCGATATGGTGACGCTGACATTACTTCGCGGGGATATGACCGAGGCTAAGGAATTAACTGTTCCCGTAGCAGAAATGGAAGCTACTTGGCGAAGCTCTCCGGATGATCAGCCGGTTCATACAACGCGTGAAGATGCTAATTAGGGCGTACGGCAGTCATCCTTAATTGTGACGGCTTTCATATCGCACTAAAATGGAATGTGTCGTTTACAAGTGCTTTGGTCTATCTGAAATTGACATGAGACATCTCCACGCATTCCTGTTGACCCTAGTCGGCTTCATATTACTTGAGCCGTACAACGTATTACTGGCAGACGATTTGTTCTTAGACGACATACTGCCAATTCTGCAAGAGAATTGCCTCTCGTGTCATAACAGTACAGAGTCAAAAGGTGACTTTGCGATCGACACACGTGATGGGCTGTTTGAGAGTGGTTTTCTCATCAAAGGCAAGCCAACGGAAAGCCACTTTGTGGATGTCATTACTCCTGATGCATCCGGTAAGGCCAAGATGCCAAAAGGGAAGGAAGCTCTTTCAAAGCAAGAGATAGCTGCAATTGAGAAGTGGATTTTGGCTGGGGCTCCCTGGCCTGCTGATTTTACAAAGATCGAGCCTGCAGTCGTTACGGATACAGATTGGTGGTCACTTCAAGCGATTGATCGCGACAGCGTTCCCTCAATAGAACGCGTTCCCGAGGGATTCACCATTGAGAATCCAATCGATGCATTTGTACTAGCGAAACAACTAGAACATGGTCTTCATCCATCTCCTCGTGCGGATCGACACACGTTACTACGAAGACTTTACTTCGATTTGACTGGATTACCTCCAACGCCCGAGCAAGTAAACGCCTTTATGACGGATCAGTCGCCTCTTGCATACGAACGGCTGGTCGATCAGCTTCTGGCGTCACCAGCATACGGTGAACGATGGGCCCGTCATTGGCTTGACGTCGTGAAATATGCTGACACTTGCGGATATGACAAGGACAAATTGCGACCGAATGCATGGCCATACCGTGACTACGTCGTTCACAGTTTCAATCAAGACAAGCCATACACTCGATTTGTTAACGAGCAAATTGCTGGCGATGTTCTTTACCCGAATACATCTGATGGAATCCTTGGACTCGGCTTTATTGCCGCCGGACCTTGGGATTTTATCGGACATGTGGAAGTACCAGAGTCCAAGATCGATGGCAAAATCGCTCGTTATCTGGACCGTGATGATATGGTAACGAACACACTCAATACATTTACCAGCACAACCATTCAATGCGCTCGCTGCCATAATCACAAGTTTGATCCAATCACACAGCAGCATTACTACAATCTACATGCCGTTTTCGCTGCAGTAGATAAAGCTGAACGGACCTATGGCGTCGACGCAAGGGTCGAGCAACAAAAGTCAAAACTGACTTCTCAGATAAATTCAGCGACCAATGAAATTGCCTCTATCAACAAGGCCATAGCCGATTCGGCAGGTGATACATACAAGAGTCTAAAGGAAGAAGCTGCACAATTTGCCGATGCAGCCAAGCTTAAAACGCGAATGGCAGCATACGGATATCACAGCAAAATTTCTGCCGCGGTCGATAAAAACGAGTGGCTGCAAGTCGACCTCGGCGAATCTGTCGCCATAGCGGAAATTAGAATCCACCCGACCAGTGATGACTTCAATCAGATTGGAAATGGATTTGGTTTTCCAACGAGGTTCCGAATCGAATGCTCTGATGATCCAACTTTCAAAGAATCAAAAGTTGTAGCAGATCAAACGCAATTCGATTACCCGAAGGTAGGACTAGCTTACTACTCGTCATGGCCGGAATCTATATCAGCCAGATACGTGCGGATAACAGCGACGAAACTAACTTCAAGACTAAACGACTACATCATGGCGATCTCTGAAATTGTCGTATTAAATGAAGCAGACCAAAATGTCGCATTAAACAAAATGACATCAGCCGCTACATCTATTGAACAAGGCGAGCGCTGGGGAAAGCAAAATGCAACTGACGGAATCTGGCCGCTACCAGAGGATGTGGCGAAGACACAAACACGTGCGAGTCTATTACTAAAGGCTGAAGTCGAACTTCAGAAAGCCAGAACACCCGAGCGAGTCACACGGCTGTCAGAGTTAGCCAAGATCGTTCAGAACAGCCAGGCAGCATTGGATGCACAGCCAACTGGGCGTATGGTCTATGCAGCAGCGACTGAGTTTAACCCGCGTGGTGGATTTCAACCGACGAAGGGAAAACCACGTCCAATCAATGTCTTGTATCGCGGCGACATTCTGAAACCAGGAGAGCCTGCAACTCCCGGCACCATTCCTGTGTTTGCGAATACAGCAGATACATTTCCATTGCCTGAAGATCATACTGAGGGCGATCGGCGTGCAGCTCTTGCCCATTGGCTAACGCGAGATGATCACCCGCTTACGTGGCGAAGCATTGCTAATCGTGTTTGGCAATATCACTTTGGAAGAGGAATTGTAAGTAGCTCCAATGACTTCGGCAGGATGGGAGAGCTTCCCACACATCCACGGTTGCTGGATTGGTTGGCGGCAGAATTTCGCGATCATGGACAGTCGATTAAAGACCTTCATCGCCTGATTGTTTTCAGCTCAACATACCAACAGGCATCGACGCACATTGAGCAAAATGCAGCTGTCGATGGCAGCAACCGTTTCTTATGGCGCATGAATCGCCGCCGATTGTCGGCAGAAGAGATTCGGGATTCAATTCTGGTGGTGAGCGGGCGGCTTGATAACCGCATGGGCGGAGAAGGTTACTACTTGTTTGAGCTAGAACGGCCAGAGCATTCACCGCATTACGAGTACCATAAGCACGATCCTCGTGATGAAAACTCACACCGTCGCAGCATCTATCGATTTATCGTAAGAAGTCAGCCGGATCCATTTATGACGGCACTTGATTGTGCTGATTCGTCTCAAAGCACACCGACACGCGATGAGACGATCACGTCAATTCAGGCACTTGCATTACTTAACAATAAATTCAATCTCGCGATGGCTGAGTACTTCTCTCAGGATTTACTACAAAGTGAACAGGATTTAAGGGGTCAAGTTCAGCTCGCGTTTGAACGTATTACCGGTAGAAAACCGGCTGCGAATGATCTTCAGGCATTGGTGCAATATGCTCAACAGCATGACTTAGCGAACCTGTGCCGATTGCTTTACAACCTGAATGAGTTTGTATACGTCGATTAGGCATCAAACACAAATGACAGTCAGTACATCACAATCTGATATTAGATCGACCCGACGGGATTTCCTGTGGCATTCCGGTGGCGGACTCGGTGGCATTGCGCTAGCTGCCATGCTTGGACAAGATGCGTTGGCGGAGTCGGGTGGACGACTTGGCGGTGTCCTGCATCACCCACCTCGTGCAAAACGAGTCGTCCAATTGTTCATGGGAGGCGCTGCAAGTCACATTGACTTGTTCGATTACAAACCAGAGTTGGAAAAGCACCATGGCGAACCAAGTGACTTTGGCGAGAAGATCGAGTTATTTCAAAGTGGTTTTGGGCCGTGGGCCAAGTCTTACTTTGATTTCAAGCCGTACGGCGAATCTGGTAAACCACTAAGCGATGCGGTCAGTGAATTGGGCGAAGTTGTAGACGATATGGCATTCGTCCATAACCTGGTCGGTAAGACCGGGGTACATAGTCAGGCTACGTATTTGCAGGCTACGGGATTTCAGCGCCCGGGATTCCCGGGAATGGGATGCTGGATTAGCTATGCGCTGGGAAGTATGAATGAAAACCTTCCGGCGTTTGTCGTTTTACCCGATCATCGCGGATATGCATCTAACGGGCCGAAGAACTGGGCATCAGCCTTTTTACCTGCTCATACACAGGGCACCACAATTTTTCCGCAGCGCAAGAATCCAATTGAGAATTTGAAAGCTCAATCCGGATTCGTTACTGATGCAAGCGATCAGGACGGGCTTAAATTGTTGAATCGTTTCAATCGTACGTACAACGCAGACCGTGTAGGTGATTCACGACTCGATGCCCGAATCCGTAGTTATGAGCTCGCAGCAAAAATGCAACTAAGTGCTCCTGAAGCCATGGATATCTCCAAAGAGCCAGAGCATATCTTGAAGATGTATGGACTGGAGCAGCTTGGTCGGAAGTACGGGACTGATATCAATGTTCCAGAAGAGGCAGAGTATTTTGGCCGTAAATGTCTGGTTGCGCGACGACTTTTGGAAAGAGGTGTCCGCTTCATTCAAATCTGGTCGGGAAATGACAATAGTTTCCCGCGCCGAAATTGGGATAGCCACGAAGATATCCGAAGAGATCATGGCCCATTGGCCAAAGGCATGGCAATCGGCGCATCAGCACTGATTAAAGATCTGAAACAACGCGGCATGCTTGAGGATACGATCGTATTGTGGACAACGGAGTTCGGAAGGATGCCAAGCACACAAGGTAGCCTTGGACGCGATCATAACCCGTTCGTGTTCACAAACTGGCTAAGTGGTGGAGGTATCAAAGGGGGCGTAACAGCTGGCGAATCGGATCAATGGGGATTCAAGCCTCTGGATAGAGACAATCCCACACAGGTTTACGATATTCACGCGACCATTCTACACTTGCTTGGAATTGACCATAAGCAACTCAATGTCAGACACAACGGCATCGATCGACGATTAACAGACGTGCACGGTCATGTGATTCAAGACTTAATCGCGTAAGCTCTTATGAGCCAGCTAACAGGTTCTCGATTGTGAATGGTGTTTCATAAATGAGATCCTCGGTTTCTGTATCAAATGCGTAGATAAGCAGGGCTGTTAGGTGATTAAGCGCCCTGAATCGCGCTAATAACCAATCATTGATCGGAGGTTGTTCTTCAGATGTCAGGTGTGATTTAGACGCCAATTGCCCATTGTGGTTTCGTACGCATATGCAAATTTCCGCTGTAATGAATTAGTTGTTCGTCAGTGGAGCTGCACGTTACGATGATAACACGACAGATTTGGAATGGATCATCGTGATTCTTGCGTATATTACATGAAATCAACTTCGAGAAACCTCAATGAGAAAAGTCAGACAATTCACATTTTTGATTCTGTTACTGGTAATTCCTTCGTCCATGGTTTGGTCAGCGGAACCAGATATTGTGTTCCTGTTGATTGGTCAATCAAATATGGCAGGTCGTGCCCATCTAAAGGATGGAGATGGCAAGTCAATTGGCACCACTCTGTTGTTTGATGATAAAGGGGAATGGATCCAGGCATCCAATCCACTAAACCGATTTGCAACGGACCGTAAGGTAATTTCAATGCAACGCATTGGACCGGGTGCGGGTTTTGCTGCTGCAATGAATGAAGCGTTAGGTGATACGCGCGTTGGATTAGTGGTGAACGCCCGCGGAGGAAGTTCGATAGATCAGTGGATAAAAGGTCAGCCGCTATATGACAACGCTATTAAACGGATTAAGGATGTGCCGCGTGAAAAGTTCGCTGGCGTAATCTGGCATCAGGGTGAATCCAATGCAGATGACCCGAAGTACATTGAAAAGGCGCAATTGCTTGTGAAACATTTGCGCCAAGACCTCGAAAACGAAGATCTTGTGTTTATCGCCGGAGAAGTCTTCGGTGATAAAAATGTAAATAAACTACTTAATGAACTGCCGGAATCAATATCCAAGTGTGCGGTCGTGTCAGCCAAAGGACTGAAGGTGTTTGATGGTGTACATTTTGACCGCGCGAGCCAGTTGGAGTTGGGACGGCGTTACGCAAAAGCCTGGTTGGCACTGACCAAGAAGTAAGATGTGTCCAATCAGTAATCTCAGAATCACTCAGTCTGCAAGACTTCCGTCGGACTCTTCCAAAACTTCCGAACCTTGAAGCGAGCGTATTTCGCTGACCTTGTCCTCGCTATCGTATTTCACAAGCACCTTTATAGGTGTACCGTCCTCATAACCACCGGCTTCGATCCCGACAAATCCGAGCATTCCCTTCTTGAATTTCTCGGACTTGGTAAATTCCTGCGTAAAGCTGAAAATATCACTCCGCAGACCCTCTTTCTTGTTTGACCAGACAGGTTCACCGAATTCAGCGATCAGTTGTTGTCGGGTCGTTTCTTCCTTCAGCAGTGAAAGGTCTTTTAGTCCGCTATCTGACTCAAAAACGGACGTGCATCCAGAAATGAATGTCAGGGTCATAAGTGTCACTACGAGGCGATACATGGTTATCGATTTTGGGATTGAGAGTGGGAGTAGTACATTACGCCATGAGTAAATGACTTACAAACGATCATTTACAAAGCAAAGGTAGGGGCGGTCAAATCCGCATTGCTCGGCGATTGGAAGCGGTGAGTTTATGTTTGAAACAAGGTAGAAACAAGGTCACTTCGGGGGGGGTGACAAGAACATAATTGAGCGTTTTATTTACACGACTTGATCGCAATACTTATCTACTCAAAAACGTGATATTATGAATGTCTACACTGGAGAGAGTTTACTCCGACATTCAAGGGATTCTATATGTCAAAATCGTCTTACAATTTCAATTCCTTGCTGCTGCTACTGCTAGGCGTTTCAGTAGCGTTTGGTGATGACGATATCGACTTTGCCAAACAAATAAAGCCAATTCTGATAGCTCATTGTGTGGATTGTCACGGCAGCGACTTACAGGAATCCGGATTACGCCTCGACTTAGGTGGGTATGTACTCCGTGGAGGTGACCGAGGGTTAGCGGTTGCCATAGGTAAACCAAGTGAAAGTCTTCTGGTTAAAGTGCTTAAGGAAGACGGGGACATACCTAAAATGCCAATGGATTTAGATCCGTTGACGGATGCACAGATTGCTCTGATTAGTGGTTGGATTGAGCAAGGTGCACAGATTCCGGATTCGGAGAAGATTTCGAATATCAGGCGCACGAGCGATCACTGGGCGTTCCAACGCATTGAGCGGCCAATGATTCCAGATGTAAAAGGACGTGAGTGGGTACGCAACGGAATCGACTATTTCGTATTAAGTCGTTTAGAGGCGGAAGGTTTAACACCGTCGCGCGAAGCGTCGAAAGAGACGCTCATAAGACGATTATCACTGGACTTATTGGGGGTGCCACCGACACCCGAGCAAGTTAAGCAATTCGTATCTGATGAAAGACCAGATGCTTATGGGCGCCTGGTTGAGAGATTTCTATCGTCACCTCGGTACGGCGAGCGATGGGGACGGCACTGGTTGGACCTGGCTCGGTATGCAGATTCAAACGGCTTTACCATTGATGGACCACGTCAAGTTTGGAAGTATCGCGACTGGGTAGTGGAAGCACTCAATAGCGACATTTCTTTTGCGGAATTTACCATTCACCAGATGGCGGGCGACCTGCTTGAGTCTCAGACCTTGCCACAGTTAATTGCAACTGGTTTCCATCGCAACACGTTAGTCAATCAAGAAGGTGGGACGGATGACGAACAGTTTAGAGTTGAGGCAGTTGTTGATCGGGTCAATACAGTAGGATCTGCCTATCTTGGACTGACCGTTGGATGTGCTCAGTGTCATCAACACAAGTACGATCCGATATCACAACGGGATTTCTATCGTCTGTATGCCATTTTCAACAACTGCGAAGACAACAATGATGCAAACGGAATGGCTCCGAAAATCAATGTACCAAGTAAGAGACAGGTAGCAGCAAAACGTCAATTGGAAGATGCAATTACTGCGGTCGAAGGACCACTTAACGAGCATGATAAGAAGTACAAGGCAGGGTTTGACGACTGGGTGAATAAGGTCGCCGAATCCGGTGATGTTAAGTGGGTTGCATTGGATCCAACAGAATGGACGACGGATAAGGGTGCTCTCCTAAACAAGTTGCCAGAAGATAATTCTCTTCTTGTTGACTTCAGCGTTCCGGCGAACGATGTATATAACGTTACTTACGATATCGATCTAAGTCAGATTACGGGCATTCGTCTGCAAACGCTTTCACATACGAGCCTGCCAAGCATGGGACCGGGACGCGCAGACAACGGTAATTTTGTGTTGTCGGAATTTCTGGTCGAACACGGTGAAAAAGGATCTGACGAAACATCGGCAAGTAAAATTACAACAGCGTTTGCAGATCACTCTCAGGAAGGCTACCCGATTTTCCATAGTATCGACGGAAATCAAAAAACTGGCTGGGCCATCAACGTTAAAGAAGGATCTCCAAATGTTGATCGCGAGGCCGTCTATATTCCCGTTGATCCGATTAAACATGAAGGTGGCACACGGCTCATCATTCGAATGCGGCACGACCATAATGTTGCCAATTATCTTGTCGGTAGATTTCTGATTTCAGTTACCGAGGAAGATCCAAAGTTGTTAGAGATTCCTGCAAGCATCAAGACGATTGCCACGAAGGCGGTGGATGAACGATCCGATGCAGAGAAGACCCAGTTGACTAAGGCCTATCAACAGGCAGACAAGGAACGAGCCCCTCTGGCACAAAAGCTCGCCGGTCTACGGAGCGAGCTGGATGCGTTAAACCGCTCAATTCCAACGACATTGGTTCTAAAGGAACTGGCAAAGACCCGTGAAACTCGCATCCAGATTCGTGGTGATTTCCTGCGGCCAGGGGCTGTCGTGACCGGTGGTGTTCCGGAAGTCTTACCGCAGGTTGAAAACGTCGACGAAAACCAACCGAGTAGACTGGATTTTGCGAATTGGTTGCTTTCAAGAGACAACCCGTTAACCGCCAGAGTTACCATCAATCGATTTTGGCAACGGTTCTTTGGTCTTGGCATTGTGGCAACGGAAAACGACTTTGGAACTCAAGGAGAGTTGCCAACTCATCCGGAATTATTGGATTGGCTGGCAGTGGAATTTATCGATGGTGATTGGGGTATCAAGAATATTCACCGTATCATTGTGACCAGCGCCACATACCGTCAGGACTCGAGTATCAGCAGTGAACTGTTAGAGTTAGACCCTACAAACAAATTACTGGCTAGACAGTCTCGCGTACGTCTGGAAGCCGAGGCTGTACGTGATAATTGCCTTGCAGCGGCGGGAGTGCTATCCACGACAATCGGTGGCCCCGGGGTGTATCCTCCACAGCCGACAGGGATCTACATTCTGACACAGCAGAAAAAGGCATGGCCGGAAAGCCAAGGGGATGACCGTGTACGACGAGCGATGTACACGTATTTTTGGCGTTCAAGTCCATACCCGCTGATGCCTACATTTGATGCTCCGGATTCGACGGCAGTATGCACACGGCGTTCGAGGTCGAATACACCGCTGCAGGCGTTAATGCTGGCAAATGACCGTGCATTTTTTGAGTTCTCTCAGCAGCTTGCGACGACGGTACTGCACTCAAAGCTCGAAGGTGATTCAGATCGTATTAAGTTAGCGTTCCAACGCTGCCTGTCGCGCAATCCATCTGCCTACGAGTTATCAAGATTACAACAATACGTTGAGTTACAAAGAATTCGGTATACAGCAAATTCAGAAGCGGCTGAAGCGGCGAGCCCATCCGTATTGCCTGACGGCATTTCCAAAATCGAAGGTGCGGCGTGGACCGCAACGGCACGCGTCTTACTCAACCTTGATGAGTTCATAACCAGAGAATAGTGACCATGGATCAGAAGCAACTACAACTGAAACAACGCTCATTGCAGGAAATCACACGACGTCATTTCTTTGCAAACGGTGGACTTGGGATCGGTTCATTGGGGCTCGCAACCTTGTTAGAGCAGGAATTGTCTGCCGATGAATCCGGTGGGTTACAACATCTCGCAGAAAACCCGCTCAAGGAAAAAGAAGGCCACTTTCCTGGCAAAGCCAAACGAGTTATTTACCTGTTTATGGCAGGTGGCCCAAGTCAGTTGGAGTTGTTCGACAACAAGCCGAAGCTACAGGAGATGGACGGTCAGGTCATACCGGAGTCCTATGTAGCAAACAAGCGTTTTGCATTTCTCAAAAAGGACGCCAAACTACTTGGCACCCGACGAAAATTTAAGCGTTGGGGTGAATGTGGTAGTGAGATTTCCGAGTTGCTACCGGGGTTGGGAAGCTGTGCTGATGACGTGGCGATTGTTCGTGCGATGAAAACCGAGGTGTTCAATCACGGTCCCGCAAAGTTGTTTATGAACACCGGTTTCCAACGATTTGGTCGCCCGGCAATGGGTGCCTGGGTGACCTACGGGATTGGCAGCGAAGCGGATGACCTACCTGGGTTTGTTGTATTACATTCCGGTCCTCGTGGTCCAAGAGGTGGAACTCCGCTTTGGGGCAGCGGTTTTTTACCAACGACGTATCAAGGTGTACCGTTCCTCAATAGCGCTGATCCGATTTTGAACCTCTCAAATCCCAAGGGGATTGATGAAGACGGGCAAGCGGATTTTATCGACGTCGTTGGTGATTTAAATCGTAAGCGACTTGAAGAACGAGGTGATCCTGAAATCGCTACGCGTATTGCCACATATGAAATGGCATATCGCATGCAGTCGAGTGCCCCGGAACTAATGGATTTGTCTGAGGAAACCGAAGAGACACTACAGCTTTACGGAGTTAAAGATACAGCGAAGCCATCCTTTGGTCGAAATTGCCTTCTAGCGAGACGGTTAGTGGAACGCGGTTGTCGTTTTGTGCAGCTATACCATACAGACTGGGATCACCATGGAAATCCCGGAACAAATCTCGGCGAACCACTCGATGATCGCTGCCGCGAGACGGACACACCTGCGGCTGCACTGATTAAGGATCTAAAACAACGTGGGATGTTGGATGACACGTTGATTATCTGGGGTGGTGAATTTGGAAGAACACCTCAAGGTGAACCGCGGGAAACACTCGGCCGTGATCATCACATCGAAGCATACTCGATGTGGCTTGCCGGCGGCGGTATCAAGGGCGGTGTGACTATTGGTGAAACCGATGAGCTTGGTTATTACGGAGTGAAAGATGTCACCCATGTTCATGACCTGCAAGCAACCGTATTGCATCTGCTGGGTCTGGACCATTTGAAACTCACATATAAATTCCAAGGGCGTGACTTCAGACTTACGGATGTTGGCGGCCACCTTATCAAGCAGATTATTGCCTAAGCGGGTGTTAGATCAACGCAGGCAATCTGAGAATCCTCACTAGGCTTGTTAGGCAATAATGTCGTGAATGACATCACCGTGCACATCGGTCAGCCTAATATCACGTCCGCTGAAACGATACGTAAGATTTGTGTGATTCAGACCAAGCAAATAAAGAATCGTGGCATGTAAGTCATGCATCTCAACAGGATTCTCGACAGCCTTGTAGCCCCAATTGTCGGTTGCTCCGTATGTGATACCTTGTTTCACCCCGCCACCTGCTAACCACATCGAGAAACCGTATTCGTTGTGATCTCGCCCGTCGCGACCTTGGGCAAAAGGAGTGCGGCCAAATTCACTACCAAACACAATCAATGTTTCATCCAGCAATCCGCGGCGTTTAAGGTCGAGGATCAATGCAGCGGTAGGCTGGTCAACCGCAGCCGCATTTCGGTTATGGTTGCCGGTTAAATCTCCATGTGCATCCCAACGGCTGTATCCGTTTGTCATCGGAATTAGCAACTCAACAAATCGTACTCCACGTTCCACCATGCGTCTGGCAATGAGGCACTGTCGTGCAAATGTCTTCGTGTGACCATTCTTAGAATTCACGCCATACAGGTTATGTGTTTCCTCTGTTTCACCGGAGATATCCATAAGTTCAGGAATGGCAACCTGCATGCGAGCAGCCAGTTCATAGTTCTCTATGGCGGATTCCAGTGCGTCGACTGATCCAGTCGTTTGTAGTGAGTGAGCATTCAGTTTTCTCACTAATCCGCGTTTGATTTGTTGTAGCTGCAGATCTTTTTCATTTGGATTGACATTGGCCAGTGGTGTACCGTTCGCATTCAAAAGGGAGCCTTGGTACACAGCGGGTAGAAAACCACTACTGAAGTTATCCAAGCCACCCGATGGAATTTGACCACCATTAAGCACGAGAAATCCGGGAAGGTCATTGTTTTCGCTACCGAGTCCGTAAGTCACCCAGGCACCCATACTTGGTCGCCCTTGAACCCCGTGGCCGCTGTGTAAAAAATAATTAGCCGATGTATGTTCCGGAAACTTTGAAGTCAGGGAGTTGATGATACAAATCTCATCCATGACACCCTGAAGTCCATTGTCACCCACTATATGTGGAAACAGATTGCTGGCCCAATTACCACTTTCACCACGTTGTTTGAATTGCCACGGGGACTGTAAAACGGTGCCAATACTATCGAATTGTGTTTTCTCCAATTTCCCGATGGTTTGTCTTGGATCTTTGCCGTTGTACTTAATCAGATCGGGCTTGTAGTCCCATGAATCAATCTGTGAGACGGCACCTTCCATAAACAGGAAAATAACAGACTTGGCTTTGGCAGAAAAGTCTGTGGAAATCACATTCAATGAACCATCCGCAGCGTTGAGTTCGTCGCTGGCAAGCATATGGGCAAGGGCGATAGACCCAAGACCAGCTCCTGCATTTCTCAAGAAGTCACGGCGTGACATTCCAGTATGTGTTGGTGCAGGTGTGAGCATGTGTTGTGATTAAGTGCTGTTAGTAGATGTAAATAAAGTCGTTTGCACTAAACAAGGCATGTGCAAAGTCATGCCAAACCTTGATGTCGTTTGAATCAGTGTTGTGAAAATCGGCGAGCGACTGAAGGACTTGTTTGCAATTGTTAATGACGACTTCGTTGGCCGCTTTGCCGTAGAGTCGTTTGTGCATTTCCTGCACCTTGGCATCCGTTGTATCGAGTTCCTTGGAATGAGATATAGCTTCTGCCCATTTAAGTGCTTGTTGATAAATCAATGGGTCGTTCATGAGAGCTAAGGACTGTGCCGGAACATTTGTTACGTTTCGATTGCCTCTGGTGGTAAACGGAATAGGAAAGTCAAACGTTGTCATCAATGTTGGCAGGAAGTTTCTCCGCACAGCGATATAGATACTACGACGTCCATTGCCATCAAGTGGTCCACTCTTAGACGGTGCTCCGCGACCGACAACGAACTCGGTAAGTTGTACGGGAACAGGTGCGCCGTGCATCTGAAGATTCAGTTGTCCACTGACTGCAAGAACGCTGTCGCGAATGGCTTCAGCTTCCATCCTCTTAACAGAGGCACGATGTAATAGGGTGTTCTCTGGATCGATCATCTCAGCCTTTGTTGAACTGGGTTGGCTGGATAACCGGAAGGTGCTGCTAAGCGCGATTCTTCGAATGAGCCGCTTGATATCCCACTGGTCGTCGTGCATAAACTGCCACGCCAAATGATCCAATAACTCAGGATGACTTGGGCGTTGCCCGAGAAATCCAAAATTGTCGACACTACGGACGATGCCCTGACCGAACATATGGTGCCAAACACGGTTGACGATGACGCGTGCAGTTAGAGGATTCTGCTCATCAACGATTTGATTAGCCAAATGCATGCGTCCGCTGCCATTCGTTTCAACGGGAGTCGCATGAGGAAACGCTGTCGGGATCATTCGCGGTGCTTCATGCGTGGGTTGTTGTGGATTGCCTCGATTGAGTACGTTTTCATTGACGCCATTTCCGTCCATCAGAGATACAGCAGTACGTGATTGAATCTTAAGCTGCAGAACGAGTTTGTCGGTCTGTTGCTGGAATTCGTTAGCAAGGCTCACCAATTCATTCTTAGTCTGGTCGGTCACCGGAAATAACTCAGGCTTGTTAATGATCCAATTCAGGATGCTGGCATCATCTGCCGGATGATCACTTTGAGCAAGCGCATTGTCGGCAAGCAGTGTTACAGACTGCTGGGTTCTCATTGCGATAAAGTTGATTAGCGCTACTGAGATATTCGTTTCATTAATCCGGCATGCATCAATTAAAAAGCTGCTAGGTCTAGCAACCAGTGCAGGCTTCTTTTCAGCTTGAACAACCAACTCCACTCTCAGTGGCTTTCCGGGTATGGCACCAAATTCAACATGAGCCCGATGGGCGTCCGTCTTTGTCAGATTCTGTTCGACCCATGCTCGCTTTGTATCGAATTTTGCTCGTACGTTCTTATGTATGGGGCCGGCCACCATCAGATATGAATCTGCCCCAGCGTAGACTTCTGCAGCACCGGAGACGAGATAAAAGATCCGGCCTGAATCCAGGGTGGTCTTTGGTGTACGAAGCATACGTCCGGCTCGGGCAAACGCTTGCAAATTGCCGCTATCTTTTTCATTCGCCGGATGTAGTTGCAGTACGTCCCAAAATGGATCTTTGATGGCAGCGCCGTGTTCAATGATTCCTGCTATGGGCTTCTCTGGAGAACCGATGACCAACTCCCCTACTCTTTCTGGCATACTTCCAAACGTATAGCCATCTTGCATAAAACCATCCGTTTCACCATTGCGATAGTCAGCAATGATTTCGACTCCATCCAACGCCGCGGTAGCAAGGTCGTTCTGTTGTTCATATGCTTTTGCTAAAGCGTCTAGCTGTTGACGTATTTCATCCTGAGTTGGCTGTTCAATTGCAATTGCCAGCGGATGAAAAATATGAGCGGTGTCGTTTCGTGCTGCTCTAATCTCCGCGACCCACGGTTGGTCTTTGATATCAGAGTCTTGTAAGCCTTTGTTTTTTAAAACGTCGACAGCAGCGACGAGTTCTTCCCGCATTCTGTTCACAGAAGGTGTTAGTGCTGCGGAAAACCGACTCGCAAGATCTTTCTTATAAGATGCCTTTGCAACTTCATAGGCTTGCGAGATATTTCGGTTGTGTTCTGCGGTTTCAAATCTCACCTGTCGAAAACTAGAGCTAAGAATGAATCCGCTCAAAGCATAGTAATCCTGCTGAGTGATAGCATCGAACTTATGGTCGTGGCACCTTGCACATGCAACGGTTAGTCCCAGAAAGGACTTGCTCAGGACATCGATTTTATTATCGGTGCGATCACACTCGTCCTGGCGAATATTTACTGGTGCATGTACTTCTTCTCCGAGGAATGCCCATCCCGTTGCCACCACAGATTGATTTGCGCCGGTAACGGGATCTAATCGCGGCTGCGTTAGTAGGTCGCCTGCAATATGTTCTTTTACGAATTGATCGTACGGAATCCCAGAGTTGAAAGCATCGATCAGGTAATTTCTGTAGTGCCAGGCGTTTGCTATTAGGAAATCACTCTCATGTCCTCTGGTTTCCGAATAACGCATCAGATCCATCCAGTGCCGAGCCCAGCGTTCTCCGAACCGAGGTGATGCGAGAAGTGCATCTACTGCGATCTCACGTGCATCAGGTCGTGAATCATTTTCAAATTCCTCGATTTGCTTAGGTGTCGGAACGATACCTAGTAGTGCAATGTGCAAGCGACGATACCATGTGGGGCGATCTGTGAATTCGGTTGGTTGTAGGTGATGCTCATCGAGTTTAGCGAGGATGAAATGATCGATCTCATTTTCCGGCCAATTAGAATCGGAGTAATCAGGTAGCGGCTGTGGTTTGGGGTGTTGCCAAATCCACGGCAATCGTTCAATTCGCTCCGTCAGATTAAACGAGCTGTCTCCTTTGGCTACAGGTTCATTTGGCCAATAGGCACCATCTGTAATCCATTTTTGGAAATCTGCAATAACGGTTGCAGGCAGCTTAGGTTTTCCCTCTGGCATTTGAAGATCGTCAAGGTGCTTCATAGCGCTGATGATAGTGCTTTGCTCTGGTTTCCCCGGTATTACCGGATTGCCATAAAACCCTTTCTTGGTCAGAAAGGAAATATGATCAAGTCGCAATTCAGACTCTTGCTTATTGAGTCCGTGACAGGAAAAGCAGTGGATTGCCAATACCGGCCGAATTTTCTTTTCAAAGAAATCGGCCTTCTCTTCTGCTCTTAGAGAATCTGTCAGCGTAGAAGAGATAAGAGCCAGAACTACAATAGCCCGCGGGATGCAATGGATAAACCGAAACGTACGGATATAGAAATTATCATTTCGGTGCGGCACTAGGGATATCCATTTACCTAATCAATGTTCACTAGAAACAGATCGTTTTTACCATTTCGTTCGGAAACCACAAATAATTGTTGGCCATTTGGATGCCAAATCGCAAAGTCATCTTTTTCTGTATTAGTGGTTACTTGGTGTTCGTTGGTGCCATCTGCGCTCATCACGTAGATATCGTAATTACCATCACGGTTACTCGTGAATGCAATCTGTTTATTGTCAGGTGACCACGCGGGTCGTGTATCCATGGTGGGGTTGTCGGTAAGTTGTAAAATACCTTCTCCGTTCTTTGACATTATATGAATGTCGAAGTTTCCTGATCGAGTAGAGGCAAAAGCAATCAGGCTGCCGCTTGGTGAAAACCGTGGATAAGTATCTAGCGCCCCATTGGTCAATTCAATTGGTTCACCTCCATCGACGTTCAATCGCCATAACTGCTGTTCGGCATCTCTCGTTGGAAATGAAAAAATGATATGAGAACCGTCAGGTGATGTCGTGGCACGCCGTACAGCTGCGAATCCACCTCCTGGATTGTGGCTGATGGACTTACTTGTCTTTTTGTTTTCAATGACGACCGCATTATGAAGATTGCCATCATTTCGAATGAAGCAAATGACTTCACCGGATTTTGAGGGTGAGTAGCTGAATTCATTAGTACTGGCACTTGGATGCACTAAATCTGATTCCAGGGATTCTAGATCAATTGCGCGCAATTGAACCAAGTTGAATTGTTCCTGGACGCTATAGATGAGCTTTGAGCGATCAGCGGACAGTACCAGGTCACTCTTTAAGTGCCCGTCATTCGTAAGCCGCATTGGTTCTGCAGCGGAAGCAGGCGTTGCCGCCATGCAGAACAGATAGATCAGGATAAGCAGGTAGCGATGCATCTTAACTAGTCAGTCTAAATCTAAAATAGCTCGTGGATAAACTCGCCATCGGGCAGAACGTTTAGCTCAGCTCGCGCTACACTGTCGATACCCATGCAATCCATCATGGTCACACCAACCCCTGTTGGTTCGATAGGTCGCGTAATCGGCTTTTCAGCCTTTGGATCACTGGCACCAATCACCTGTCCGGTTTTTACTCCGGCTCCAGACCACAATGAGAAATAGCAGCCTGGCCAATGATCACGTGATGCCCGCTTGTTGATTCTTGGTGTACGTCCAAATTCACCCATGCAGACAACAAGGGTGTCATCCATCAAGCCACGGTCGAACATGTCATCCAGAAATGCCGAGAATGCACGGTCAAATATAGGACAATGTCGACTTGGCAGGAGATCAAAGTTTCGAATATGCGTATCCCATCCGAAGTCAGTGTTCGGGGTATAAGCTTCGACGTATTCACTCCAATTGACGTTGATAAAAGGTACACGCGCTTCAACAAGTCGGCGTGCGAGTAACAGGCTTTGCCCGAATGATGATTGGCCGTAATCCTGTCGCAATTCGACAGATTCTTCTGTTAGGTCAAGTGCTTTGACAGCGTTACGCGATGTCAGCAGGGTGAATGCCTGCTTGGATTTAAAATCCCACTTATCGAATTCATCTGCCGTTACACTCGATTGAATATTGTCCAGTTGTGACTGTAGCGATTGGCGAGAAGCAAGGCGGTTTTGAGTAATGCCATCCACGAGCTTAAGAGCCGGGATATCAATCTCACCTAATTCACTGCATTTAACAATGAACGGATCGTATGCCTGTCCCCAGTCGCCACCACCGTAGCCGTCGATGAGCTTTACTACGTCACGCGGTATTCCGTTACCAAGCATCATATATGGCGGTAATGCACTGGGGCCATGATGTCTGGCCACGATTGAGCCCCAACTGGGTTGAATCTCAATACCACGTCCTTCACGGTATCCGGTGAATCCGAAGGTTCCGGCTCCGGGGTGTCCGCCATCATGGGTAATGTTCGATCTGATCAGAGCAAACTTATCTGCCCGTGAGGCGAGCTTGGGTACAAGTTCGGAAAATCGCACGCCAGGCAGTGCAGTTGGAATGGTTGCGAATGGGCCACGGTAATTCTGTGGTGCTTCAGGCTTAGGATCAAATGTATCTAAGTGGCTCGGGGCACCCCACAACCAGACAAACACGATTGACTTTGCTCGACCGGAGGCCGCGTAGGCTGATTCCGGCATTGCCAGATTGGCCGCTAATGGTAATGCGGCGCCTGCTTGTACAAAGGCACGGCGTGAAACACCGCTGCAGCTACTGCTCTTAAACTTTCCGAATGAAAACATGATTATCGTACTGGTGACTATCGAGTTATTTATTCGCCTGATTACAGCTGAAGGGCCATATCACGGCTCGGTAGTATATTGTAGCTGCAATAATGAAGGTAGGCCTGTTCAACGTCTACTAGAAAATCCCTTTATTCACGATATTTGAGACGTCTTGGCCGGTCATGACTCCGATGGCGTTTTGCGTAGCTCGGATTCGCAAATCGATCAAAGACTCTTCAGAAACAAATGCAGCATGCGGTGAGATAAGCACGCGCGGGTTTTGCATTAACGGCTCTGAGAGGTCGGGTGGTTCCGGGTCTTGTACATCGAGTGCAGCGCCAGCTATCTTTCCAGAATCCAAGGCGCGGCCAAGTGCTGCATGGTCAACAAGCCCGCCGCGTGCTGTGTTAATGAGAAAACTGCCATCCTTCATCATGCCGAATTCCTTGTCACTAATCATGTGATGATTCGAGTCGGAAAGCGGTAGATGTAACGTGACGAAGTCACTACGGGCTAGTAACTGTTCCAATGGTACTACGTCGCATCCTTCTACAGGTTGCGACAGATCGTTTCGTGTACCGAGGACATTGAATCCGAGTGCCCGAGCTTTCTTAACAACGGTTTCTCCGATGTGTCCCAGTCCGATCACGCCGACGGTGCGACCCTCTAACCGCTTCAACGGTGTGATGCTGTCACGAGTGTAAACGCCTTGTTTGGACTTTGTATGAAAGTCATGCAGATTGCGACCCAGAGTGAGTATGGACGCGATTGCGTGCTCGGCTACTTCAATCAAACAGTAGTCTGGCACATTGGTTACAGGGATACCCAACTCATTACATGTGTCGACATCGATATTGTCCAAACCGATTCCCATACGTGAAACAACTTTACAATTGGGCGATGATTTTATGACGTGCCTGGTGACTGGTGCCCAGCAGGTCATAATGCCATGAACATCGCCAGCTAGAGCTGCCAGCACTTCTTCATCTTGGGAGTCTGCAATGACATAGCCCAGACCTGCTTCATCAAGCAGCTGTTTTTCAATCGACAGGTCGGGCCATGCAAAATCTGTTATGAGAAGTTTCACGACAATCT
>Ga0114933_10001531_pt1 | contig 25718 bp, 42 predicted proteins | sample 4SBtaG_FD_89691 | JGI IMG/M metagenome (GOLD analysis project Ga0114933, IMG submission 89691) | Deep subsurface microbial communities from Kolumbo volcano to uncover new lineages of life (NeLLi) - 4SBTROV12_W25 metaG | ecosystem: Environmental > Aquatic > Marine > Volcanic | place: Kolumbo... | reverse complement strand
CTATCTCCATAGTCTAACGGGTCTGCTTTATATTCGGAATCTGCGTTTGACATTGAGGGTGTTTTTTCAGTCCTAGTGCCTAACTCTACCTTTTCTTTTGTGAAAGGATTTGTCACCTCAACGTGTGTGCAGTGTTGTTCTATATAATCATCTGCTACCTCTGGCCAAGTCTGTTTTACTAACTCTTGAGTTGATGTCATTAAGTCAGGCCAATTAATCTTAGTGCTAGGTTCTCTTATCAATGGTGATTTAAAGAATCTTCGTTTACCATCATCTTCATCCATTTCTAAAAACCCAAGCATTACTAAAGATTGTAACAAAGGATTTAAATTCTTTTGTGCAAATGGTAACCCTGCTGCTCTAGCAGCCTGCTGTAACTCTTTCATAGATAATTTTGCTACATCACTACTAACCATACCATAAGAATCCATTTCACTATCAGGTATCAGTTGTAATATATCTATGCCGTGCGAGGGCATCTGTAAACATTCTGTCACGAATGTATCTATGTATATCTGTGTTGCCAACCAGTTATGTTTTGGTGTGACTAAACCATATTCTACACCATCCTTTTCACAAGTCATTATTTCATCTGGAAAGAATCGTGCTACAGCGTTAATAATCTTTAGAAAGTAATGAACTTTACTTCTAGCTATTGGAAAGAGTGTTGGTATAACATCAAATAAGAAAGGAGCACACGGATTTCTAATCTTAACCGCAGCAGAATCATCACGACGAATAATACAATCAACTATATGGTCTTTTAAACCTTTAATATCTTCATCACTCATAGTTTGTAAATCACCATCAGGTTTAGCAATAGAACGTAACTTTTGTTTTAATACATCTTCTGTCTGCTTAACTGTGGGATTTGTGTGTGTAATCATATACCTACGTTCTAACTCAGCATCTAAAAACAAATTACCGCGTGTATTTTCAACTGCTTTACACATAAACACAAACTTTGGATAGAGTGTTTGTGTCCTAATATCTTGTATAGTCACATCAGTTCTTTTTCTTTCAGCAGGTCTATCGTCTGCCCACGTCTTTAATATTTCAATAATACTTTCAGGACATTTCTGTGCCTCTGGAATAGCAATAAATCGAGAACGATTTAATGTTTCCATATCATACCATAGGGCGGTGTCTGATAACTGTTCCAACACAGCATAAGGTATACCAGTATCTTCTAGTAATTCAAACACCGCATTCATTATTACTGTTTTACCAGTTCCACTGTATGCGTTAATCATAAAGTTAGTATCTTCTAACAAATATGCTAACGCTGCTGTCACTGCTAGCTTATCCTCGCCTATTATAGGAACAAGGTCGCCTTTTTTATTCTTTACATTGTGAAAGTAATTGACAAGGTCTTCAATTTGATATTTCTTACTCAAGTAATCACCATCACTAACATCATCCACATCATCATAAATAATGCGAATAACATATACCACATTGCTTCATTCATTTCTTCATTCATCTAAATTCTTTTGCTTTTCTTACGTCCAGCACTCCATTTTCTATTAATCTTATTGCATAAGACTTAATCGTACTATCATTTGAACGTGGTGATAACTCTTTTATTTTTATAAACAAGTCTATTAAATTAAAGGGTTGCCCATCATATTCAACTAATTTTAATGCTATTTCTTCTGGAACCTTCCACTTGAAATCCCTCACTTTGTTCTGATGTGGTGATAACGGTGAAGGTCTTTGAACTTCAGGAACATACATCTTCATATCATCAATCATTTCAACTTTATACCCATTGACTCTAGCACCTTTTAATGATGTTATTTTACCTCTTGTAAAAGCAAATATAAAATCACAAGGATTCTTTTCACTATCAAAAAGAGCAGAAAATGTTCTTTGTAAATAGGTGTGGGTTGTCAAAGTTGTGCTCAGATATTGTATGTTAGCATTTCCTTCTTCTATATACAGACCATAAGTATAGTCGTGTATTTGTGGTAATCCTGCCTCACAGTAATAACACTTATCACCGCGAGCTTGCCAGCAGTCCACTCGTCTCTGCTTCTTGGCGTCCCAATGCTTTAATCTATGCAAAGGGTTTACGTATGCAAATTGAGCAAGAGCAGTCATTGAGTCTGCAAGCCAGACCCTCTCACTTTTACCCGATTGCAACCAGTCGCTGTAACTACTCACTTTAGTCTTGTAGTTGTTGCTTTGCGCCTTCAGCACTGCGTTTGTATAGACGGAAGTAGGGTCTGTTTTTACCTTCTTCCCAGTAGGAATTCCTAAACATTACCACTTCAGTTCCGTCTGCGAGTTTTCCACCGTAGTAGATATCTCCTTTCTTGCTTTCATTTCGGAAGAGACCCGAGAGTTCTTCCAAACCATTGTTGTTGTTGTCAGCCATTTTTTTGCCTCCTTTGCTATGTATACTAAGACCCTATTTATACTTTGGGTTGCGTCTAATTTTACCCGTTCCGACCTCTACAATCCATTTCTGGCTGAGTAGGTCAAGATTGCCGGCTTGTTCAGCAGCTAACTTATCTTCAGTATACTCTTTTTCGATAGTTAACTTGTCTACTGTCGGCTTTAGTGCGACTAAACATTCACCACAATACCACTTAGTATTTATTATACGTGCGTTATATGCTGAAAATGTTGAGTCACCTTCTTTGATGGGTTGAGTGCACCATTGGCACTTACCCAGAAGCGTACCTTTACTTAATCCTCTACGTCGCATTAGTTAATCATTGAGTCCGCTGGGACTGCTGGTGTATCTCCTTCAAATCTTACTACAAGATGTTTGTCGCCGTGCAACTTCTTTAAATCTTTAGCAAACTTTGTAAAACATTTGAATACATCTGCTACTGATTCACCTTTAGACGTAGGAACTATTTCTAGTCTTGCTACACCTAAATTTAACACGTGTTTATTTCCCCCACGCAATGCGCTATTTTGTTGGTCTAGTTCATACATTCCCTGAACTAGCGCCATCCTTTCCATTTCTGTTTCCTTTTCCGGTTTCATTTCTTTCTGCATTTTCTTCCTCTTCTGGTTCTTCTAGCACCTCACGCAACCGCTGTGCGGCTGGCCAGATGACCTTGAACTCCTTATCCAAAAGGCCCAGTTTATATAAAAGCTTGTATAGCCCTTTACCCAAACCGACAGCCTCACTGACTTTATTGTCAACAATCTCGATGTCACCCTCGAGCTCTTTAAGTCTTTCCAGTATGTCATTAATGTTCTCAACGAAGGGCCACCAATCACTTGTAAGCTCTGCGTTTCTTATATCTATGCTTGTTTTCCATTGTCCGTGTGGAGTTTTCATCTAATCGCTTCCTTTTTTTTATATCTCTAATGTGGATATGCACAACGTTTCCGCTCTTGGGACTCTTATATGGTTTAATATTACCAAACCAATAGTCTTTACATACTTCATATGTCGGCTCAAGTCCGCGATTCATTACTTTTTGAATTAACTTATGTCTAAATTTAGGGTTGGATTTGTTCCAGCACTTTTTAAATCTATCCAAACATTGTTCCATCGTATATATTTTCCTCTTCTATTCCATCCGCTTCAGTTAATGTTTCAAACATTTTTTTGAAATCGTCACTTTCGTTCATTTCTTTCATTTTACCTAATCTTTGTTCAAAGAATTTAATATAAGCAAGAAGAACAATACAGTCCCTTTTGCTCATTTTGTAACTAGAATCTATTATACTCACACCTTGTGGTATACTAAATGGTGTTATTGTGTTAAATATTTGTATCCATTTTTCATAAACTGCTCTTTCTGTGGGAGTTTTAATTAAAGTATCCACTCTCAAATCTTCTTCTGGGTCTTCCAGCATTTTTTTGAATTCGGATATAATAGTCATTGTTTGTTATCTGATTGTTAGTTTATATAAGTATCGGCGTTAAATCCCATCGTAATGGATTAGATATAGGTGGTAACTCAGTTGCTAACTTTTCTACCTCTGCCCATTTAACTGATTTTTTAGTTGTATCATATAACTTTTCTACGTCTTCAGGTTTAACAGCAAAACATCTTTTATTTCGTGGTTTATCCTTTCTTATTAAAAAATAAGATTGACCACCGTGTTCTCTTACCTCTAAAGCAGCATCCACTTGATGTTTAGGAATAGCACGTTTCTTATTATAATACAAAGGAAATGAAGTTTCTCTTTTGCTAGTCTTACATTCAATAAGAACGGGAACTCCCGATTTAATCATCATAAAATCTCCGGGTTGCTTTTCTGCAATAGCTTGTTTAACGAATCTAGACACATCATTTGTATCTTGTATTCTAAACCAAAAACAATTAACTTCATTCAAAGATTTCCTTACTTCTGCTTCAAAATTCTTTCCCGTGTCAACTTTTCCCATTAAAAATCCCCCAAAGTGGTTATACTCATCAATTTTGCGGCTATATTAAAATAACGCTCATTTAATTCTATACCTATACTATCTCTCTGTAATTTGTGAGCAACTTCACACACTGTGCCGCTGCCTACAAAAGGGTCAAGAACTATATCACCCTCTTTAGTGCTTGATTTTATACACCTTTCTGGTAATTCAAACGGAAACACTGCTACGTGTTCACCTCTATATTGACGGGGTGTTATCCACCATACATCTCTTGCATTCTTTTCTGTGCCGTCTTTGTTTTTTTCTTTTGCTTCTTCATAATTATAATAATATTTCTTATTTTTTGAAAATAAAAAAATGAATTCGTGTGCTCGTGTAGGTCTATCTTTCACTGGTTCTGGAACTGGATTTGGCTTTGCCCAAATTATATCACTTCTCAGATACCACCCAGCTTCTCTCATAGCAAATGCTAACATCCACGGTATACCTACTAAGTCCTTCGGTTTTAAGTTATCACCTTGTTTCTTGTGGTTTGCTGAACGTCTGCCTTTTAAATCACTGCCAACATTACCTGAACCAGACCAAGACTGACCGACGTAGCAATCTCCTATGTTTATCCATACAGTGCCATCGTCTTTTAACACTCTCTTTATCTTTTCAAATAATATAACTAAATTCTCAATATATTTTTCAGGTGATGATTCTAATCCAATTTGTTCATCTGCTCCGTAGTCACGCAGTCCCCAGTAAGGTGGAGAAGTCACGACAGTTTGCACAGATTTGTCTGCTAGTGTTTCAACTACTTCTATGGCGTTTCCTTGTAAAATGTTTATCTTTGGCATTTACTCACGTTTCCTTAGCCGTGATGTTAAAGCAATCTGCCACAAAAAATAAAAGAATATGAATACGATTATATCCCAATTCATTTCCACCTCGTTCTTGTTCTTACGAGCTGTCTACAATCAGGGCAACGGTTGATAGATTTGTCCCAGATAGATGTGCATATTGAGCACCAATTCCAGTTGTCATAGCCACCTGTTGTAAATCGTGGTCCTATAGGGCATTTATCTCCGTTTTTAAATACTCTTGTCATTTCTTTTTCTTTCCTCTGAGCTTATTCTCTTTCATAATTTGTAAAATTTGTGAAGCAGTCGGTCTACGTCTACCATATTTCTTACGAATTAATTTTCTAATTTCTCTGAATCGCTCGTCTTTGTCCATTTTCTAAACCAATTCCTTTGTGCTATTCTCACTACAAATCTAAGCAGGGCAAAAGAATATGTTTTATTTAATTTAATCCTGCCGTTTATAGGTCGAGCATCCTCTGTATCGTTAGGGGAATTTAATCGAGTGACTATGACTATTGTTTTCTCTTCGTCATCCCACTCAAAGCTAGCAAATTTCAGTTCACGTTTAATTTTCATTTGAATACCTCAATTATCTATCTGTATCTATTATATAAAGGTTATCGTAGCTGTTCTAACTTCCATTCTTCCTTTGTATAATCTCTGCAATACCAATTCCTACTGTAATGTATATCCCATCGACAATCATCACAGTAAATACGTTGTAATCCTTTACAAGGTGTCACTTGGTTAGAGCAAAGATAACACTTACTCAATGTAGTCCCACCACGGCTCTGATTCGCCCCATATATCTTGGCCTTCATATATTTTGTCTAGCAATCTCATAAACAAAAACATAATTGCTATTATAACTTTATATCTTCTCTTCATTTTTTCTCCCTATGTATTTCACTTCCCATAACGGCATTGTAAAAAATGACATCTCATCATTTGCTCGTTTAATGTTCATTCACCACACTCCTCGCAACACTTGTATCTCTCCCTATAAGCAACACAACTTTCACAATTACAATTTAAACACATATCAGTCATTTATCTGCTCCGTAGGCCACCAGTATGGGTAGCTTTCAATTTCATATGTTGTATACTTTATTGGTTCGTCAAAAATGTCGCTATAATAATCATAGTCTTTACGTAATAGATTCATACGGTGTGATTTGTGAAACTCTGCTCTACCAAGCCAAGGGGGTAATTTAAAATCATTAGGTGTTTTATAAAACTCCATTGTGTTGTTATATCCACGACTTATCCATTCCTTTATCATAGCATTAGCATATCTTTTCAAACAATCTTCATATCCTTTCCACATTAATACAGCAGGATGTGTTTTCCATCCTTTCTTATCATATGAGGGGTCTAATGCATTTAATATTTGTTTAGCTTCAACACGTTGTTTGCCTAATCGTTTGTAATCTAAACATTTAGCACTGTCTTCAAAACTTCTAAACGGTAAGAATGTCTGCATTATCCCAAGCACTCCATACACATACACATAGAATATAATTTACTGCATCCATCTTCAGGGTCTACAGTGTAGTATCCTTCCTTTATCATACTCTTTAACCAAGCGTCTTGTTCTTTCAAAGGCATTTGGTAATGTATTATAGCTGCAATATTGTCGATATAATCTTTCAATATCTCATTTTCTTTTACTAATCCTTTCACTTCAACGGTAAGTCCCCCTGCCATCTCAGCTAATTGCACACATTTTGCTCTCACTTCTTGTTCATTCATCGTCTATTACCTCATAATATAGACTTGTGTCAGTATCTATTCTTCCACAGCATCTACACTTAGGTAGACCTGTGTGTCCATCTGCTTCATACATTTCATTAAATTCTTTTCTTGTTATTTTATTCATTTATTTCCTCTGCATACTTAGTATGCTGTTTTATATTTCTCCATATAAAATATAATATAGCTAGTATAGGTCCGTCAATCACTGCTATAAATATAATCCAATCTGTTAATGTCATTTTGTAAAAAAGAAATATGTTTTTAACATCTGACAGGTTGGACAATCTACATTGCTACCTGTGCATTTGTTTTCACAGTATTTCACACCCATCCCACTAACCTCGTGTGATGTGCTCGACCATTACTCTTGAATTCGTCTACTCCATCGGTCCAAATTGACGTGTGCCTATCTTCAGTCCATATCATACAATCGCTACAGTAATAGTGCGCTAGTATATCCATATCGAGATTGCCTTTGTCAAACTTGGCCTGTTGCTTACATTTAGGACAATTACGGATTTGGGTCATAAGACTCCCCGCATTCCAAACAACACCCCATCAACAACTCCTTGCTACAACAAGGACAGTTATCGTAGAGTTCTGCATTTCGTTCTCTTTCTCTTTCACTCATTTCTTTTCCTTTTTATTCTCACCTTTTTAACAGGTGCTATAATCTTATTAAAATCTATAAACCTTCCTCCCTTCTCAGCGCTAGGTGGTAAGGTATAACCTTCATATGGTATTTTAGTTGCTCTCTTCTTCATATAATCCTTGTTTGTATTTTTTAATACAGTTTTTACAATTAACTTGTAAGATTGTATTATGTTTAGCAGTTCTTGCTTCTTGGTGGGTCATCTCGTGTCCACATAATGTTCTTCCTCTTTGAGCATTATAAAGATGTCGTCTACGCATTGTCCTCTTCTGCTCTTAATCGTGCCACTAATCGCATCAAATCGTTCTGTATCCCTTGTAAGTAATACAGCGTCATCTCTATCTCATCGAGAATTGTTTCTTCTGCATCTAAAACAGTATAATCCTCGCCATCATCTAGCGCATAACCGATTATAACTTCACCATCTATTGATGGTTTGTCTTTTCCACAGATGTAATCTAGCATTTCTTCTTTAGTCTTTTTCTTTTCGCTCATTTTCTTCCTCTTCCATTTCAATTAATTCATCTTCAGTTATTTCTGGGTCTAGCATTGTATCATCAAATACTACAGGTGATACAGAAAAGCTATTGTCCCCCATTTCGGTGACTGACTCACCTACTATTTTCTTGGTTCCTAATCCAATAGTTCCACCTAATGTGAATTGACCCATCGGTGTTCTCTCAGCATCATCCTCGTGGTATGACATTCTCTCATCCATCAAGTCAAAGAATACGTCATTATCAAACATATCTGCTAACAATTCTGCCCATAGCCTTGCCATATTTCTCTTTTTTCTCTTCATATCTGACCTCGTAGGTGGGAAGAGCAGAAAAAATACATCGCTACAATGCAAACAAACAGGTGCAATACTATTTTGCTATTTTCATCTTCCTGTTTTACTACGAATCTGCTTCTTCCCATTAATCTAATCACTCTCGCTCCTATTTAAATATTTGGTAATATCGTCATCACTAAGTGCTAATATTGGTGTGTTGGGTGGTATAATGTGCAGTGGTGATGGTGTATTGTGAGCAACGTGCCACCAAGTTAACACTTTACCTTGCGACCACGCTAAAAAACCACATCTTGTTGGTTCATTGTATTGTGTTAAAGCTACACTCCACTCACTTTGTTCTAAATTTAATATAGAGTAAATAGCAGCAGTGCGTCTAATCCATTGTTTGGCGGCTTGAAGCCGTTGTGACATATGCTTTTGTGCTCCTATCTTTTCTGAGTGTTTGCATTGTGATTTGAATCTTTGAAAATCTGATAACATTGAACTGTGAACAAGCACTTCTTGTGGTTCATATACCTCTATTGCTCTGTTGGTCCACTCGGTTCGACCTGTCATAATAAAAAATGTATTGTTGTGGCTGTGATGTATTGGGTATTTTAAATCAGGCCAACGACATCTTCCACTTCTATACAGCACAACATCTCCTGTGATTGTATTGTCAAGAATACCATTCCAGAGTTTAACTAAATGCTCTCGTTTAATCTTTTCAGATTTTGCGTTCGTATCAACTCGGAATAGCTTATGAGGGTTGTGTCTGAATACAGTTGGTCGTTTATTAACATAAGCTAATGTTGCCCAGTATCCAGCATTGTCAGAAATATACATATCATCTTGATTTGATGAAACTATTCTCCCTACCCAGCTAGCTTCAATAGCATTGAAGTAAAAAACTCTCTGTTCGTCAGTCATAGCTCGGATTGCGTCTGTGTTTGTTATTGTTATTTCCATAATTAATCAGTATTTACGGGGTAAAGAGCTAACTGTGAGCCACGCCCAAAGTAGACTCAGCGGTTGACTTGTCAAAGGTGAGAAACAAATGCCTTAGCATTGTGTAATGAATTCTGTAGTGGCCACTCATCATACCGCAAAACCATATACCCAGCCAAAAGGGTGCCACACTCTACGGACAATGCTTTAATCAACCAAATTAACTCTTTACCTATCCGCTTACTTTCTTAACCTCCGTAGTAAATTTTTGTCTTTTCTGCTGAATCTTCCTAATTTATTCCTTTTCCTATTTTCAGCAATCTTATCATATACACCTCTTACTTTCATTTCTTCAAGCCGGTTGGGTGTTTGACCTATGTATATTCTTTTACCTTGCTCATTTACAAACGTAGCTGTTTTGTATTTAGTTTTAATCAACTCGCTTGAGAACCACTCATTGTGGCAACCCGAGCATCTGTAGAAATCTTCTACTTTTCTGAGGTTATCACCTGTCTTATCTAAGCACTCGGGACAATCTAACTTTACATTACCGCTATGTTTTTTACTAATGCCAATCACCTTCACCGTATTCATACAAGCTTGTGTATTCTTCTAGCGACTTAATGTCTACTAATGCATCAGGTCCATCACTACGCACTGTGACATATCGACCGATTACAGCCAACTCGTCTGGGTGCTGCAACATTGCATCTGTCATTCGTATTGATTTCTTGGATTTAGTCAATTCACAGTGGACATCGTGCAATTCATCTAATACCATAAAGCCTTCTATACGCTCTACTTCATTGATTACTAAGCACAGTTTATCTTCTGCGTCATCTAAAACATCCCAATCATCTTTTGCTTGGTTTGATGTATAATATGTGACTCCACCTTCAACTTTCTTAGTGTATCCACTGTAATTGTTGTATGCACCCCAGCCATACGAACTGTATGCGTGAGATGGTTTATACTTAACTTGGTCTGGATTTGCGCTAAGATGACGTTGCATAGTAGGAATTAATGTTTGCTTGAGAAATGCAACTGAATTACTTAAGTCTTTAAAAGACACATATTCACTTCCACTGTGGGCATTGTAATAACCTGCAGCTAGATTGATACCATTAATCTCTAATGATACTACACCCTCGCTGACATCGGATATTGAACCCGTTGAAGTTTTCCAATTTGCATCTAAATTATCTAGCATAGTTGTAATATCGTCAGATGACAATTGATAGTCGCTGTTAGTTGTAATGATTTCGTCATTACCACGTCTATCTACTGTGACCCAGAATATACAATCAGCGAAATAGTCTATATGCTGATTCATTGCGTGTCTTACTCCGTTGCATCCTGTTTCTTCTGCTACTGTTAGTAGGCCGGTCAATGGAATTTGAAAATTCCTATCGGTTATTAATTTCAATACAGCGAAAACACCGCATTTATCATCGCCACCAATCACTTGATTGTTTTTGCTTTTAAATACTATGTCGTCTGCGGTTTTGAAAATGCCTACATCAGCAACTGCGTTCGCCACTGTGTCCATATGAGCATTAACAATGATACGGTTATCTCCTTCAATATGGTTTTTGAAGTAAATATTACCGACACTGTCAATCTTATGCTCTATTTCGTGGGCGGTCAAGTAATTACTGACATACGCTACCATTGCGTGCTCGTCACCAGATGGTGAATAGATTGAAAACATTTCTCTCAGCAACTTAATGTCTGAAGGCTTGTTTTGAACCTTGAACTTAGTCAGTTTACTTTGCTTTACTTTAACTGGTGCTTCTTTTGGCATATCAATAATTACTTCATCATCAGTAATTGTGAATGCTTTATCTACGCCAGTGTTTTTGCGTTTACTGCTCATTTTCTTTTTGTTTTACCTCGATTATTTCGATGTTATGCGCTCGAATTCTTTCTTGCGCTGCGTAAGTGGAATGTTTTAAGCTACTGTTTCTTATAAAATGCATAGAAGCAGACTCATCTTGATAATAACAATATTCTGCTTCGTCTGTATGTGGTTTTTCTAACCAATAAGGTAGCCACCAAGCGGTAGCTAATTCTTTTTCAATAGGCTTAAATGTAAAATTAGAACTGTCTGCGACATAGCTCTTAATTGATGAGTCGTGTCGTGAATACTTGTGAACTGCTATGTGAAAGTCTATACCTGCTTCACCAAATGTTTCTACACCGAATTGATGTAAGCATTTGAATACTGATACATAAATATCTTTCTTAGCTTGTGTTTGTTCTGATAAATATAATCTTGATGGTGTAATGTAAATAGGTGCTGATTTGTCTTTCCAATCATCCTTGTAAAACTTTACAACTGAGCGACCTATGATGTGGTCATCGTGTTCGTCATACACCAGCAATAATAAATGTGGATTAGTTAGCATATCCATCATACCGAAAGCATATGATTCGTTATTGTGGCTAACTTGGCAACTACCAACTGTTTCGTTGAATCTGCTCCACTCTTTCATTAGACTAGCATCGAAACCAACACGAACAGGTAGTTTGATACCGCTTGAATTAGTTTGATACTGTTGTAATAAAGGCCAATATGTGCTATTGTCGTCATAATAACCGGGAATACGGTTTTTGTATGAGCGATTGAAAATATTATTTAATAATTTACGCAAGTCAGCGCCTTCATTAGTTTTGTTGTGTCTTAATTGATGCGTCATTTTTCTTACATCAACAAAGTCCAAATTGAAACGTAGCCATTCGTGGCCTAATTGCTCCATTGACAGGTCTTTGCCTGCTCGAACACTTGATTCTTTCTTATCGTAATACTGAATACAGCTTGAACACACGTCACGCAGTGGGTGATACAGCCCATATTTTCTATGTTCTACAATAAATAAATTATGGCTAATCATATCACGCAAATGGTGAGCAAATTTCTTATAGTGCTCTGATGTGACTTCCATCTCAGAGCGCCAGAAACCGTAATCGCTACCGTATCCGATATGTGACTTCATTAAATACAAATTGCTAGATTCATATGACTGATAATGGCCATAGAATTGCTTTTTGAAACTATAAATTGACTTTTCGATAGATGGCGATGATTGTTCTGAGCCAAACTTTCGATAGTGCTTGTCTAAATTAACTTTGTTATTTGAAGTAAAAGCGTCATCACTAATGTGGCGCTCACGTTTGTTATAACAATCGTAGCACTGTTGTGAATCTTCCCAATAATCAGCATATACCTCATTCATATAGATAGAGCAACCACAATTACAACACGAGTCTGCTTCATAATCACTTGCATAATCGCTGTGAACTATTGTGCCACCGTAGCTATAGTATTCTTCTCTGTTAAAATTAAAGTATTCATCGCTGGATTCACAGATGTGGTATTCATCATCAATACAGCTTTGACACACTGCATCACCGTGAATGTCTGTTGTGCTCTGATTATAACCAATATATTCGTCAGAACAGTTATCACAGCACCACACTTCGTCATAGCAATCTGAGCAAACGTCACCGTGTGTTGAAGTGCTGTGCATAACTTCATCAGCTTCTACTGCTTCGCTACAGTTGGGGCATTTACATTGCTCTTCTTCTTCAGGCATTGCTATTCACTTCCCATTCCAGCATTTGATTGCTCAATAGCAGAACGGCACTTTTACAACCGCTCTGAGTATATAAACTTATGGTAGCTGCGAGCATTTCTCTCACTGCTACAGCATTTGCGGGGAACCCAGCAACCGGAGTTGAGGCTTGAACGAACCTATATTTTGCTGCTGAATTCCTTTCCGCTGTGTTCATTAATATTTGTAATTAAATCCTAATCCTAGCATATGTCTGCACCACTGCTTGAAATTATACCAAGTCATTAGCGACGACCTCTTTTATACAGCATTCCATCAACTCGTGATTTATCTGCATCATAGCGGGCTTTACCGCTGACTCCACCTGTGTTGGTGCTAGTATATCCACCCTCTGAGCGGATTCTTCTTAAGATAGCTTTTTGGTTGTTTGAATCAATAAGACGTAGCGCATCTAATAGCTGTCGGACAAAGGCACCGATAGCTGCAGGATGTGTCATCTCGCTGTCGTCAAACCAAAACGTAGCCATCTCTTCCAGCCCTTGACGTAAAGGCTGGTCGTTGTCATCAAGACCTAGCAAGGGCGTTCTGCCATCTAGCGAACGGTGCCAAGCTAGTAATTTGTGGATTTGCTCCATTGTGACTTGTTGCTCCATTTTTTAACTCCAGCAATTGATACTTCGTAAGCACAATTGCAACTTTACAACCGCTCTACATATATAAGTCTATGGTAGCTGGAAGCAAAAATCGCGGCACTGTAGCGAAACCATCCTGCTAGATATGCTAAGTAAAGTATATTCTAAACTATATTATAGCTTCGCTTAGTAAGTGCTTATTAACATTACTTAAGTGCTAAGTAATTACTATTGCTTAGTATATGCTATATCTATGCGGATACTTAAACTTAGCTATTACTAATATACTGAAGATATTGCCTTTCGTGTGCTTCTTTCTTCGCACACACACAAACCAAACCAGTTCAGCAAACTAGAACCACAGTTTAGGTTCATTATTGTTAAAAGAGCATTGATTGCATAACGCTATCCCCCAAATGGTCAAGCGATTGTTTCTCACGAGGGCAGACCGCTGCAGCGCTATGTGCTACAGCGTAAGTTTCTCACCTCGGCAGACCGCTACAGCACTATATGCTCAAGCATTCTCACCTAGCTCGAGCAGTCTGCTGCAGCATTTAAAAAAAGTCAAGGGTGCCCCCCGAGCGCAGAGAGGCGCACCGTAGCTCTTTTTCTTTAAAATTTATAGAAATCTCAGAGAGCAGTTTTCCAGAGGGACAAACGAACGAAACCCTCAGACTTGCTCAGGTCTATTTTTTTGCTTATCGACGCTTCCGATTTAGCAGCTTAACTTTACTTCCAGCTGGGTTCCATTAGCTTATTCAGTTTCCTGAATTGCTCAGAATGGGATGCAACTTTAGTGTTTTCAAACAGATGATTCATCTGCTCATAGACATCTTCCTCAAGCACTTTTCTTCCGAAAATTCTGCATTGGAAAATCTTGCTATCTTCTTTTATGTAATTGCTAACTGAATCAGTTTGCCATCCACCGGACTCACTATTCCAGCGACCGCCGAGAATGGTCACAAATTCACCTTTAGCAACTGCAACTAATTTCTTTTCTTCTTCGCTCATTTTTTTTTCCTTAATAATTGTGGGGCACTAATTCTTGAAGCGCAGTGCCCGTATCGCTAATCGTCTACTAGCTTGTTTACTTTAGCAGTCAGTGTGTGGCCCTGTAGCCAGACTCCTCAGCTGTTTCAACTCCAAGTTAGACAGCGCCTTTTGTGTAAGGCTTGATTCCTGTATGGGGGCTTTTGGCGGGTTATTTCTTACCGCTCTTGCCCTTAGAGGTTGACTCAGGTAGTTTGATACCAAGCGATTCTAATGCCATAAAAGCAAGCTCCTTTAATTCTGTCTCAGGGACAGACTCAACGAATGCTTTCTTCTCGGTATTATCTGCTTTGGTTAGTGCAACACCAGCCTTCTCTCCAACTGATAATCCAGATTTAAGTTCTTGTCTCATCACAGCGCCGAGTGCTTTGTAGAATGCATCGTGCTCACTATCTTTTGATAGTTTGCTGATTGCAGTTCCCATAGCTACTCTGCTACCGTGAGGACGACCCATAAATCCAGCCTTTCGTAGGACAGCGTCAAATGCCTCATAGGACATACGAGCATAAGATAGAGGTTGTTTACTCATCTTTATGTTGTGTATGGTTTCTATACAGGGTATTAAATCAAGTCAGCAGACTCAACTGCTACCCTTGACTTAATCGTGATAGGGAGGTTCCTCCAGCAGGTCTGTTTACCCTCTTTACTCTGAGTTGTTTTTGCCTCCGCTAATATAACGAAGTATCGAAAAGCAGTATTAATTTCATTGGACTATTTTAGTCAGGTTTCAATTTCCCCGCCCCTTGCACCTTGTGGATTTTACAATACCAGCAGTGACTTGTCTTAACTGTATGTCTTACTGTTTTGGGACTTTCTGGCGACCTACCTATAAGTGGTAGTCTACTTACGTAGTTTGCATTGTAGCAACTTACGATACCCTAGCAAATATATATAACTTTGCATAGTGCTCTACTATATACAATACCCTCTTTAACACCCTAAAAACATCTAAATCCCTTATATAGCATACTCTACCCCCCGTCTAAACTTCTCTTTAAGATACACAATTAGTTCCCCCACCCCTTTAAACAAATCGAGGTAAATTTTGAAATAGTACCCTTTACAAATATATAGTATGAACCAATGCCCAAAGTGTAGGTCCCGCGCTATTTTTGTACATTACGATGGAACCTCATATTGTACGAGATGTAAGTAATTGCAAAAAAAATTGGGGCTAAATTTTGAATCCTGCCCCACGGATTGTTTACTTAGTGTTATTGAGAGCAGTCTTAACTTTTCCCTTAACTAAGGTTTTTAGTTCGTCGTCCTTTTCATCCCAAGCAGTTAGAATTACATTCTTAAGAAGTTCATCTTTTACTTGTGCCTGAAGTGTTTCATCCAGTTTTTGATAGGCGACCTTTTGCGCTTTGGTTAGATTATCCTCTAACAGTGCTTCAATTTGAGTGTCGTACTTTTTCAAATACTTATTCAATATTGGCATAACCGCAGCTTTGAGTGCAGGATTTGTATAACATACAAACGCAACCAAAGCTCCGACACAAGCCAATAGTGCAAGCACCATAGGTTCCTCTAACAAACCACTTTCTTCTACTGCAGTAACGACATCTAATGTCATATTATCTGCAGTGTTGTTATCTGTTTCGTTAGCCATTTTTTTTCCTCGCGAGTATTGAGGTCGCGGTTAGGTTCGTATAAATCTTTTTCGACCAACGCGCGGCCCTCAGTAATTGAATACTCCGTCTTTGTATTTAAAGATTACTTTCTACGTTTCTTTTTAATTTCAGGTTCACAAGGCTTTTGATAGAACGCACACCACTCACATAAATTGTTTGGTTTCAATTCATAATTATCTTTATCAAGTCCCTTTTCTTTTAAAGAGTCGTGAACTCCCCTGATTAGATTTTGTGCTTCCTCTACTTCTGCAGGAGTGATTCTAACAAAATACGATTCGTCATACCGTAACCAGTCTATACCCGCAAAGTGTGGCATTGTGCCAGTATCATTATAATACAAAAACGCGTAAATAATCAATTGCCGGTAATAATCGTCAGGCAACCAGTGGCCATATCGTTTACTAGTTTTATAATCAACGATTGATATATTTTTTTCAAAGTCTTGGACAACACTATCTATAATGCCCATTATTTTGTGTTCTTTATTGTGAACTCTTTGTTCCGCAAATTTCGGTTTAAGTTGGTTAAGGGCCATCCAAGGAGATTTCGCAACGCCCCAATCAACTAATTCCTCTAACTTCTTTTCTATCTTTGCGCAAAAGTTTACTAACAGTTGAATAGTTTCCCTTTCCATAACGTCTGCATCTATGTTAGGGTCATCGAATAACCAAGGCATTTTTTGTTTGCGTTCTGCCCACCTCTTTCTAAATTGAAGTAATGCCCATTCTTGAGGTTCACCATCGCGCCAAAGAGTAGGACTTTTAAATTTCTGTTCAAATATATTTTCTAAAATATCGTGAACTATGGTGCCGCGGAAAAGATGGAGTGTCAACTTATCCGGTAACTTTTCTATGTATTTGTAATAGAATGCCCGAGGACATTGCAAAAACAAATTTATTTTTGAGGGAGACAAACGATGTTCGCTTGGTTCCCAATCGTCAGGCCTAATGGTTGCGCCACTGTCATCAACAGTCACAGTGTACGTTGTATCAGGCGAGTCTTGTATTCCTTTCATTTTTTTAACATACCCACACAGTATATAAAACCACCACCCCTTACTTAGTATATACTATACATAGATATATCTTAGCTTAGAAATATACTTTAGCCTTTGATGTGAAATAAACATACCGTATTTTCAACATAGCTTTTATATAATAAAATCGCTAAATTATTCTTATGGCCCACGATGACTATGGTGCTATCAATGTAATATCGGACGAGGAACGCGAGTTATTAGGCATTGGTGGAAGTAAAAAACCAGACGAAGAAGAAGAAGGAGTCTTCGAACAAATAGGTAAAACCGCAGATAAAATTGGAGAGACAAAGTTAGGCCAAAAAATCGGGTCTATTCTAACTGTCATTATCTTAGCAATGTTTGGTAGTGGTACCGCGGATTTAAGTATGTTAGAAGATTTATGGGGAGAAGAAGATATAGGACCTGTCGGTGGTTGTATGGATGCTGGAGCAGTTAATTTCAATCCAAAAGCAACCTTTGATAATGGAAGTTGTGCTTTTCCTCCACCAGTGATTTATGGATGTACTAATCCGGATGCTGAAAATTATAACAAGGAGGCAACTCACGATAATGGGCGTTGTCAATTTCTTGGCGGCCCCGGAGAAAACAATACAGGTAACAATGAGACACAGACTAACGAGACAATTTATGGGTGTATGGACATAGACGCAGAGAACTACAACGACAGAGCCGAAGAGGATGATGGGACTTGTGAGTACGAGGAATACAATTGTACAGTTAATCAAACTTATTTTTACAACGGTATGCAATATGGAAACTACTCTAGGGAAGATAATACCCTCAACATCACAGTAGATATAGACACAAATTGCGACCAAGAAGATTTGCCTGTGATGGTGACATTCGACGTTGGGCACATCAAGGTAGAAGACAATGAAACTGTATGGAACGGATATATGTGGACTGACCATTTCTACAACGTAACAGGTTGGGAAGCTGACGAGTACACAATGACTTCGGGTCCAGAATACTTTACAGAACCTTATACAGGATGGTATATGATATACGTTAATCTTTACGCAGATTACGGTAGTAATGGCACTTATGAATGGGTCAATTACTTTTACATTCCTGAGATAATATTGGAGGAAGAATGAAAGCATCAGATATGCTTGTTCTAACCAATATGTTAAGTAAAATTTTATCAGATGTAGATGATTTGAAAATGTTAATAAAGAAGCAAAGCTTTAAAAACTTTGAAAATAATTATAATGGAGAAGATGAGTGAACGAATGGTTATTGTTAATGTTAGAGGTGATAGCAGCTGTCACTGCTTTTCTGGGTATGATTATATGCCTACTGATGGTGATTGTTGCTGTAAAACGAATTGTGCCCAAACGAAGAATGCCCAAAATAAAAATACCAAAGAAGGAAAGGAGGACTGAGAAAATGAGTAAAGAAAAAGGAGAAGGAATAACATTCAACGACATTTTTATGTTTATGATTGCTGTACCGTTAGTTTTACTCTGGGTTGGGTTTGCAGGTTTCGTTATACATAGCGGACTTAATGACGCAGCGGTTCTTGAACAAATTGAAGGATATACAACTTTAATAGCTATTTTAGGTGGGCCAGCCCTTCTAATTATTAAAGATGCACTTGACGTTTGGAAACAAGAACAAGCAGAGAAAACAGCTTTCTATAAAGTAAAAGCTCAAGCAGTTATTGATTATAATGATAACGTTTTGAGACAAGCACAAGATATAGAAACTAAATCGCAAGAACACGAACATAAAATGCAAAGTAAAAAATGACCGAAACGTTTATATGTCAACATCTCTTAATTTAAATTAGGTGACTGATATGGTTAAATGTGAATATTCAGGTTGTGGGGGAGAACCCTCATATGCAGATTTTAAAAACGCTAGTAAATGGCCGTGTTGTGGCAAAGTAGTTAATCTAAGATTAAACTTTCCTGCTGCACCAAAGCCAACACCGGAACCTGTAGTGGCTCCGGCACCTGCCAAGAAAAAGGCAGCACCAAAAAAGACTAAAAAGTCAAAAAAGAAATAAGGTATAAATATGGCACCAAAAGATAAAAAATTAGAGTTCTACAATGGAAAACACGATGGTTCTGTGTCTCCTATAGGATATGCAAGTGAAGAAGATAAAAATCCGAATCTAGTAGCAATTGATGGGTTGAAAGATATGCCAACCTACACATCAAAAACTACTGATGGTAAAGTCAGTTCAGGTAATTAAAGATGAACGATTTTGAAGGAGAACAAGTTCTAAAAGAATTAAAAGAACTTAAAGACCAAGTATCTGGTTTGCATCAAGTTGTAGAAGTATTAGAAACGTTGCTACACGATTGTTGTTGCGACAATAAAGATGGCAAAAAAGAAAAAAAGTAATCCAAAGAAATGGATTCAAAGCGCAGTTAAAAGACCCGGAGCATTTACAGCAAAGGCCCGTAAAGCAGGAATGAGCGTGAGTGCATACGCTACGAAAGTATTAAAAAAGGGTTCTAAAGCAGACGCAAGAACTAAAAGACAGGCCCGTCTTGCGCAAACTTTTAAAAGAATGGGCAGTAAAAGAAAAAAGAAAAAGTAGGAGTGTGAAATAATATGGCTAAAAAAGGATTATATGCAAACATACACGCAAAGAGAAAAAGGATTAAGGCAGGTAGCGGTGAAAAGATGAGAAAGAAAGGACAGAAGGGTAGACCTACTGCTAAAGCTTTTAAGAAGTCAGCAAAGACAGCTAAAAAAAGAACATATAAAAGGAAGAAGAAGTAATGGCACCTCGTAAAAAGAAAACTGCTAAAAAACGAAAAAAAGGTAAAGCTATACGTAAAACAACTAAAGGTAAGAATGCTAATTATAGACCAACGAGTAAAGGCGCTGGTATGACAAAGAAAGGTGTAGCTGCATACAGAAGGAAGAATCCGGGAAGTAAATTAAAAACAGCAGTTACAGGTAAAGTTAAGAAAGGAAGTAAAGCAGCTAAAAGGAGAAAATCCTTTTGTGCAAGAATGAAAGGAGTTAAAGGACCAACTAGTAAAGGCGGTAAGTTAACTAGAAAGGGTGCAGCGTTAAAACGATGGCGTTGTTGATATAATGGAAGATAAAGTAGAAGAATATGAAGCTCGGTTACGCAAAAGAGTAGGTGAAGGAGAGTATGAACGTCATAAAGAACTTGTTATGTTGTTGGCACGTAATCTTGCAATTGAAGACGTGCTTTGGGAAGAAATTCTTATACATATTCGGAATTTTGACGTACGAACAAAGTTATTGCGGGAAAGAAATCAAATTGTTAAAGATATTCATACTGAGTTTCGTTCTCTTAACATTGAGATACCTACTTTAATAGAAACAAAGACCGAAAACTTTATGAACTTCTTAGGAGACTTAGAAAACGATGACAGCGATAAAGAACGAAACGAAAGAAATCAAAGCGACATTACAGGGTAATAACAAATTTGACTCTGTTGAATTAGAAAAATTCTTTGAAGAAATCCGTAAGGATGAAAAAAAGATGGAAAAACTAATTCGTTCTTTTTGTGAAACATATTTAGTAGATGCACAACAAAGACCATTAAGATTAAGACCTTTACAAATATCAATTGTTGTTAAAGCCCTTACACATCCTAACGGGAATTCAAAAAAGCAACGAAAGATGGCTATTTTAGCACCACGTGGTAGTGGTAAATCGTGGGCATTGTCTATTGCTGTAGTTATTTGGATGTTTTTCCGTAGATTTAGAGACCTCGTTTTTGTTATTGCACCTACTGAAGACCAAGCTGCATTAATTTTTAACTACGTATACCGTCACTTCCGTGATAACACTTTTTTAAATTCGTTAGTAGGTGCATATAAATTACACAATAAACCTTCAATTAAAATGAAAGGTGGTACATTATTAAGAAGAGCACCAATTGCGCCTTCAAATCAAGGTCAAGCTATTCGTGGACAGCATCCTACCTTCCTTGTCGTCGATGAAAGCCCTTTAATATCTGACGAACTATTTGTAGATAACGTAGAACCTGCAATTGTAGCCAATAAAGCGCCCTTTATCAATTTAGGCACACCGAAAAGTAAAGAAAATCATATGTTTCGGTATCTGTTTGATGAAGGATATGCCGAAACGTTTGAAAGACAACATTTTACTTGGCGAGATGCAGTTATCAAGGGTGAAGCGTACACTGCACCTTATGATGAAGAAGAAATGTTGAATAAAATGATGGAGTGGGGAGAGGATTCAATCCACTGGAGGACAGAATACGAGTGTGAATTTATCGAAAGTGTATCGAATGTGTTCAATACTAAACAATTGAGGAAATGTTTCGATGACTACACCTTTATCCAGCCAGAAGACGCCCGAGGAAAGAAGATTCCTAACTGTTGTGTGGGTGTGGATATTGGCAAGTCCGTTAATAGCACTGTTATTAGTGCTTGGATTACCGAAAAGTCCGACGAGGATAATATTGCAAGACTTATTTACTTGGAAGAAATCGGTCCTAAGTCAGGTGGGCACGATATACCATATCAACGACAACGTATTATGGCAATCGCTCGTGATTTTGGAGCTCAGCGTCTTATTATTGACGCTACTGGTATTGGCGGTGCGTTTGAACAGGAGATTCGATTAGAATGTATACCAGAAAGTATTCATTTTATGCCTTTTATTTTTACAGGAGGCCCAAAAGGGACAAAAACTTATGCTTATCGTGATTATGTACAGTATATTCAAAAAAATATGGTCCGCGTTCCTAATCCCCAGAATTTATCAAAGAAAGAAGAAAAACTAATGTATAAATGGTATAACGAACACGCAACATTAGAGTATGTAATGGACCATACACAAAAATCAGAGAAAATAGGTGCACCGAAAGGCAAACACGATGATTATTGCGATAGTTCAGTTTTAGGTATCCACGCTTGTTTGGGTATGTTACCAGCAGAAAGTAGTTTTGGTTCAGTGCAATTAGGTGGTCATAATCAAAGGGGCGGTCGAGGAGCTCCACGTGCCTATTCTATCGGTGCAGGGGGGCGAAATGCACCTAATAATGTTAATTTACCCCCTCGAGGTATGTAAGCAAAACTATAAATATCTGTGAAAACAGTATTAAAAGTAGGTTTTATCAATGGGTCTCGGAGATTGGATTAGCAGACGGTTCGCTACCGTCGGAAGTAACCCTCCATTTAAGGAGGATGAGCCACGTAATTTCGGTGAAGGAGTTATTAGAAGATTAAAGCTAACCAACCAGACTCAATCCTATCAATATGAAAAACATATTGGTGATAACCGTAAGTATATGAACATTTATTTATCAGACCCGATAATTAGAACTTTAATTGACTTACCTTGTTTATATGCGGTTAAAGATGGATATGATATTGTAACTGAAGACGCAGATTTGAGAGAAAAAGTAGAAAAACTTTTTACAGAAATTAATATTGATATGACAATCTATGGTTGGCTACGTAATGCTCGAATCTTTGGTTCTGGTTATTTAGAATGGACCGGAGACAACCTAGTACTGCGTTCTTCTCAAAATATGTTTATCCAAAGGAACGAACACGGCCAGTTAATGTATTATTATCAAGATACAGGGGCTGACACAGAGAATGTTAGGTTTGAACCTGACGAAATTGTACAATTACAAAATAACCCTTTTGATGATTATGCGTATGGATTATCAGACATACATACAGTTATGTATTTAGTTAACTTAAAAGATTACGCATTAAGAGATATTGGTGTTGCATTAAATAAACACGCAGTATCTAGATTTGATATATCTTGTGGTTTACCTGATATGCCGTATGGACCTGATAAAATTGATGAAATAGTTGAAGCATTTAACGCATTACAACCCGGAGAAGATATAATTCACGGTAATGACATTCAAATAAAAGAGTTAGGAGGAACTGAAAGAGCATTTGAGTATGGTAAATACACAGATGATATTATGGATAAAATACATATCGCATTAAAAGTTCCAAAAACAATGTGGGATGACCCAGAAAAAGCACGACCTATTTTTGAACCTTACGTAAAATATTTACAAAAGGCAGTAGAGTCTGCTCTTAATTCACAATTAATGCAAGAATTAGGAGACGATATTAGATTTAAGTTCAGACAATTGAACGTAGAAGATGCATTTACCAAGGCAAAAACTGATATGATATACTTATCAGAAGGAGTATTGGCATCTTCAGAAGTTAGGGCAGAAAGAGGATTAGACCCTGACGGAGTAGTTCCTTTACAACCAACGACACCTAATGTTAATGTTGCAGGAGGAAAAAACGTTGATAAAAAAGAAGAATCTAAACGAACTGATAAACGAGGCACAACCAAAAAGGGAGATGTCCGTAAAACAGCACGTAGAGCGTATGAACCTAAAAAAGGAAATAAACCAGCTGCCAATGCAACGGGAGATAGAAAATGAGTCAAATCAATAAATGCGTAAGTCAACTAGGACCAAACTTAAAAAAGCGTGGTATTACTAATCACGAAAAGATGGCCACCCAGATGTGCTCGATGTGGGCAGATGAAAACGGGGTAGAAAAAGAATTTGGAGTTGCAAAAGCAGAAGAAACACAAAAAACCTTCGCTTTAGATTTCAAAGTAGAAGATGTTAAACTTGATGAAGAGGTTAAAGAATTTACTGTAAAAGCTATAACTTCTGGGGCTCACGAGTATGAAAAAGATGGTAAAGACCATAAGGTTTATATAGAACCTAATATGCTTAAAGATAATATAGAACTCTTTAAAGAGTTGCCTATATATGTCAACCACCAAAGGACGCCTGAAGATTTAATCGGAAAGGCAATAAATCCTGAAGTGGAAGAATTAGATAATGGAAAGATTGCAATTAAAATGTTGGCACAGATATCTGAACCAACAGAAAAAGCACACGAAGTGATTGGTAAAGTAAAAGACGGGGATATTACGAATGTCAGTATTGACTGGTTTTCTAAAGATGTGGATGTGATGGGTGACATCTATGCCACAAATATTAGACCAGTAGAAGTGTCATTTATAGAAAATGATAAGATGGAAGCAGTCTGTGGAGAATGCACAATTGATAAGGAATGCAATACACACGAACCTGAACAAGTGGAAAAAGAATTTGCACAAGAACCTTGTTGTAATTCTTGTTCTAGTGGTGGGACGTGTAACGATAACGAAAAAGAGGTCGATAGTATGAGCGAAGAAGTAAAGCACAACGATTCAGACAAAATAGTCGAAAGAGAGTTTGCAAATCTTAAAACGCAACTTGCAGAGATGGAAAAGGCACACACTGAATTGACCAGTAAATACGAAGCAGCTATTGGAGCTGTGGATGATTTTAAAGCTAAAGAAGAAGAGCGCAAAGCTGCCGAAGCTGACCGCAGAAAGAAAACTTTAGTTAATAATATCATCTCCAAACAAGTACTTATTGGTTCAGTAAAGGAAGAGTCAAAGGATGACCGTTTCAAAGAGTTGGAAGATTGGGATGAAACCAAACTTGTAGGATTCAGCGAGGCTTTAGAAAACATACCAACTCCTGAGAGTGAGAAATCATTCGGTAAAGGAATTGCTGCGGATTCTGAAGAGAAAGCTGTCGAAGAAGAGGAAGAGACTGAAAGGCTCTTCGGAATGGCTTCAAATGGAGAAATCCGTTTGAACAGGAAAGCACTTAATAGAGGTGAATAAATATGGCAACAGAAATTATAGTAAATGACGGTGGAGCACCATCCCGAATTATACCATATACAGCTTATGAAACATTATCAGCTGGTGAATACGTGCATATGAACAGTGTCGGAAAAATTGTTCAACAACACGTTAGTGGCTCAAGAGGACTAGGGTTCTGCTTGACTGCTGCAACATCAGGTAACATTGCTTCAGTTGTAACTGGTCACGGAATACAGCTCAACGTCTATGTTAGCGGAACCATCGCCGCCGGAGACGATTTAATGGTAATCAGGTCAGCAGATGACGGATTAGTTAAAAACGCATACGGTTCAGGCGGAGGACACAAATCGGTCGCACTTGCTCTTGAAGCAAACAGTGGTGGCCCTAACCTGAAATTAGTACAGGTACTCTGAGGTGATTAAATATGGTTACAGCACAAAAAGGAATATTAACAACCAACAACGAAGGTTCATTTTCTAATACCGGAGGAACAGGAGAAAGAGTTCTTATTGATTATAAGGATGCATTAATTGACTACAAAGTCACTGCATTACCAGCTCTACAAATGTTTACCGAAAGAATGAACACGGATACAGGCGGAAAAATAGATATCACATTTACTCTTCCATCAATGGCTATGGAACAGATAGATGAGGGAACAACTCCAGCATACCAACACACAAAACTACGCTCCGAGAGAGTGGACGTTCGTGAGTGGGGTATGGCAGTAGGTGTTACCCGCAGGATGATTGAGGATTCAAGATTCAACGAAGTTGAATTAGCCCTCAACGAAGCAAGAAGGTCGGTAGAAAGACACATCACTAAACACACAGTTTATGCATTG
>Ga0114933_10001530_pt1 | contig 25718 bp, 25 predicted proteins | sample 4SBtaG_FD_89691 | JGI IMG/M metagenome (GOLD analysis project Ga0114933, IMG submission 89691) | Deep subsurface microbial communities from Kolumbo volcano to uncover new lineages of life (NeLLi) - 4SBTROV12_W25 metaG | ecosystem: Environmental > Aquatic > Marine > Volcanic | place: Kolumbo... | reverse complement strand
CTGGGCAGGTCGAGCACCCACTCGACCTCGAGGCGCTCCGGGATGACCTCCCAGAGCGAGCAGCGCTTGGGCTCCTGCCAGTAGGCGACGCTGTAGTTGAGGAACTCCTCCTCGTGGGAGAGGTCCTCGGCGTCCAGGTCGAAGCGCCCGTCCGAGGTCACGTTGCGACGCCCGATCAGCCAGATGCGGCCGTCGTCCTCGAAGACGAGCGGGCTGTCGTACTTCTTCGGGTCGTGGTCGCAGGTCCAGTCGGTGGGGGCCTCGGCCCGGCCCAGGCAGACGAGCGAGCCGAAGCCCTCGGCGTCGCCGGCCTCGTTCCGCACGACGGCGACCACGTCGCCCTCGTCGGTGAACGCGAAGTCGGTCTCGGAGCCGCCACCGGTCCAGACGACCTCGCCGTCCCAGTCCAGGCCGTCGTCGCTGGTCAGCCACTTGACCTCGAGCGCCGGGAGCCCGTCCTGGTCGTAGATGCCCTCGCCGCCGGTGTAGCCGATCATCGTCGGCTCGCCGTTCATCACCCGGGTGCGCCAGGGGATGAAGCCGTCGTCGAAGATCCACTCGGGATCGGACCACTCCGAGCCGTCGAAGATCGCCCGCATCGCGCCCTGGGGCTCGAAGGCGAGGGGGTCTTCTCCCAGCACCGCCCAGTGGAGGATCAGCTGGCCGTCGAAGGAGAGGAAGCGCGGCTCTCGCAGGTCGGTCGCCATGAAGATCGGCAGCGACAGGTCCCAGGTCTCGCCGCCGTCCGCCGACCGAAGGACGTAGAGGTGCGTCTGGTCGCTGGCGAAGTGGTCTGGCGCCGTGCGAAAGGCGAACCAGGTCTCCCCGGCGTGCTCGACGACGTCGAGGTTGTTGGCGCTGGCCTGGACCTCGACCTGGTCGGGCAGGCCGGAGCTCGGGACGACCCGGATCAGCTCGCCGAGCTCCGGGTCCGCCGGCAGGATGCCGACGTCGCCCGAGGTGCAGGCGAGCAGCAGGATCACAGGAGCTCCTCGACCTCGGGATCCAGGTACAGGCCCTCGAGCGCGGCCTCGGCCCAGGGCTCGTCGATGGTGCGCAAGGCCCGCACTGCGGTGATCTGGACGCATCGAAGTTCGGACCACATCACGGACTCCAGGAAGCGCACGGGCCCGGTCGGCTTGCCCTCGATCAGCGAGGCGCAGCCAGAGCAGACGAGCACCGCCCAGTCCTCGTCGGGCTCCTCGTGAGGGGAGCCGTCGACCTCGACGACGGAGAGCTTGTCCGAGGACTCGCAGAGCTCACACCGGCTGCGCGCGCGGCGCGAGAGGTTTTTGCCCAGCGCAGCGACAGCGGCCTGGTGCGCCTGGTGCTTCTCACGACCCTTCGCCACCGGCCACCTCCTTGATGCTGAGCGGGCGCATGCACTCGGGGCACTGCTCGGCGAGCCGCCTGCTCTCGAGGGCGCCGCCGGGGATGATGACCTCCTGGTCACAGGAAGGACAGCGTGCCTCGATGTCCAGCAGCTCCGCCTCGGTCTTGTATGTCCGCCACGCCATGACGCCGGCGATGAGCGGCACCAGCCAGGTCATGAAGAAGTGGGCGACCGGGACGAAGATGAAGCAGGCGCCGACCACGATGCCGCCGATGGCCATCGCCGCGGCCTTGGTCGTGCGCTTGCCGGCGTCGTGCTCGACGAAGCGGCCGACCCCCTCGGTGTACTGGCCGGTGTCGGTCTCGAGCAGCACTCTCATCGCGCCTCCGCGGTCAACATGCGTGCGAAGCGGTCCCCGCCCTCGTCCTCGTCGAAGGGACAGCTGACGCTGGCCTCGCCGAGGGTGACGGTCACGGTGGGGGCGCTCTCGTCGCCATAGGTCTTCACCCGCGCGCCCTCGATGGGCACGCGGCCGTCCTCGTTCCACAGCTCCCAGCGGACCAGCTCGCCGCCGGTGACCATGCAGCCGGAGCTGCCGTCTCCCAGGCCGGAGTGGTCGTGGTACAGGTCGGGGAGCTCCTCGGCGCCGAGCAGCTCGCGGCGGCGGAGCTCCTCGATTCGCCAGGTCTCCGCCTCCAGGCCGCTCACCAGCGCGTGCGGGTCGAGGGCGTTCTCGACGATGGCGCTCATCGACCCGACCGCGCAGAGCGTGGCCGAGGCGCCGATGCCCAGGATGAGCAGCGCATAGGCTGCCAGGCCCAGCTTGGACAGCTGCTGGAAGCAGCCCTCGGGCTCGCTGTCGTCGGCGGCGTGCAGGTGGCGACTCACGGCCGCGCTCGATAACGCGCCCGCCCTGACGGGAGTCGGCGATGAAGCTCAAGGGCGACAACGAGCGGGCAAGGCTCGAGAAGAAGCTCATGCGCGAGGTCGGGCGCGTCAACGGCGACTTCGACATCATCGCCGACGGCGACCGCATCATGGTCTGCCTCTCCGGGGGCAAGGACAGCTACGTGCTGATGCACCTGCTGGACCGCATCCGCGTCAAGGCGAACCTGGACCTGAAGCTCATCGCGGTGAACCTCGACCAGGGCCACCCAGGCTTCGAGCAGCAGCGCATCTCGGGCTGGTGCGAGGCCGAGGGCTACGCCTACAAGATGCTCCAGCGGGACACCTACAGCATCGTCCTGGACAAGATCCCCGAGGGCAAGACAACCTGCAGCCTCTGCAGCCGGCTCCGGCGAGGCATCCTCTACAACGCGGCCGAGGAGCTCGGCTGCACCAAGATCGCGCTCGGTCACCACCGGGACGACCTCGTCGAGACCCTGATGTTGAACCTGCTGTACAGCGGGCAGCTCAAGACCATGCCGCCGAAGCTCTACTCCGACGACGGGCGGAACATCGTCATCCGTCCGCTGGCCTACTCGTCCGAGGCCGACGTCGCGCGGCTCGCCGAGCTGGTGGACTTCCCGATCCTGCCCTGCAACCTCTGCGGCTCCCAGGACAACCTCCAGCGCCAGCAGATCAAGGCGCTGTTGGGGGACCTCGAGCGCAAGAACGACAAGATCAAGGGCAACATGCTGGCCGCCATGCGGAACGTGCGCGTCACCCACCTCCTCGACTCCGAGCTGCTGCGCCTCAAGGCCGCAGAGGGTGAGCGCCCGACCGGGGACATCGCCCTGTGAGGAGCCTGGTCACCGGCGGCGGGACCGGCATCGGCCGAGCGATCGCCGAGCGGCTGATGGCCGAGGGCCACGAGGTGGTGGTGGTCGGACGCCGCCCCATCGATCTGCCAGGCGCCACCTGCCTGCAATGGGACATCACGCAGCCCGGCTTGATCGAGGCCGTCGGCCCGGTCGACCACCTGGTGAACAACGCCGGCAAGGGCCACGTCGCGGAGCTGTCGGAGTGGACCGACGAGGACCTCCGCTCCTTGCTCGAGGTCCACCTTGTGGCGCCGACGCGGCTGGCTCGAGAGTGGGCGGCCTCGTCGTCACCGGGCGGGTGCTGCGTGAACATCGCCTCGACCCTCGCCGAGCGCTCGGCGCCCGGACTCGGCATGTACGCCGCGGCGAAGGCCGGCCTGGTGTCCATGACCCGGTCGCTGGCCCAGGAGCTCGCCCCCGAGCGGCGAGTCAACGCCCTTGTGGTCGGCGTGGTGGAGACCCCGATGACCGCGGACCGGGACCTCTCGGCCCTGGAAGCGCTCCATCCCCTCGGGCTGGGCGCGCCCGCCGACGTCGCCGGAGCGGTGGCGTGGTTGTTGGGGGCGCGGTGGGTGACCGGAGCCGCGATCCCCATCGACGGCGGGCAGCTGCTCTGAGGACCACGATCACCATCGAGGAGCTCGCGGTCGACTGCCTGATCGGCTGCCTCGACAGGGAGCGCCAGCGCACCCAGACCATTCGGGTGGACCTGGAGCTCGAGGTCGACGCCCGGGACGCCGCGCGCCACGACAGCCTGCGACGGACCTGGAACTACGCCGAGCTCTGCGACCAGGTGCAGTTCGTGCTGCGCGCCGGGCGCTTCTACCTGCTCGAGACCGCCGGCCAGGTCCTGGTGCGGACCTTGTTGCTGCCGCCTGCTCCGGCGGAGTCCCGACCGCGGGTGCTCGCAGCGCGGGTCTCGTTGACCAAGTTCGGCGTCCTGCCCGGCTCCGCCCGGCCCCGGGTCGATGTCTGGGCCGCCGCCGAGGAGCTCGAGTTCGGGCGCGAGGACAAGGAGTGGGGGAGCGTCGAAATCATCGATGAGTCGCGGCTCTTCGGCCTCTACCGGCTGAACGTGGCGCCGGGTCAGGAGATCCCGAACCACGTGCATCGCCGCATGCGCGAGGCAGAGCTCGTCCTGACCGAGGGCCTCGTCGGCTGGCGCGACGGGGCCGAGCCCACCTCCCTCGAGGTCGGCACGGTCTTCGAGTGGAAGCTCGACCAGCCCCACGGATACCGCTGCGTCGGACCCGAGGCCGGCTCGATCCTCTGCATGGACGCGCCCCCGTTCTCGGCCGAGGACGAGGTGGTTGTCCCTTAGAGGGAGCGACCACCATCCACGGTCAGCACGTGACCCGTGATGTAGGTGGCCCCGGCCAGGAAGACCGCGGCGTTGGCGACGTCCTCGGCCGTGCCGAACTCGCCGGTGGGGATCGCGGAGCGGAGGCGCTCCTGGATCTCGAGGGCGAGGCCCTCGGGCAGCAAGACGGTGCCCGGAGCGATGGCGTTGACCCGCACATCGGGGGCCAGCTCGACCGCCAGGGCCTTGGTCAGGCCCACCAGGCCCGTCTTCGACGCCGTGTAGTGCGAATACCCGGGGTCCGGCCGCTCGATGTCGACGATGTTGATGACGCAGGACAAGTGCGGGAGCAGCGCCTGGGTGAGCAGAAACGGGGCGCGCAGGTTCAGCGCCAGCATGTCGTCCCAGGCCTCGAGCGAGACCTTGGCGAAGGAGCACTTGCCCCAGTCGGCGGCGGAGTTGACCAGGACGTCGACACACCCCACCTCGCCGGCCAGGCGCTCGATGGCCGCCGGGTCCCTCAGGTCGGCGTTGACGTCGGCCTTGGAGCTGTGGGCGTGCCGGATGACCTCGTGCCCGGCCGCTTCGAAGGCGTCGGCGATGGCCGCGCCGACCCGGCGCGCGCCGCCGGTCACGAGCACCCTCACCTGGACTCCCGGATGAGCCAGCGGCGGTGCTTCTCGATGTCGTCGGCCAAGACGGCCTCGAAGGCCAGGCGGCCCTTGCGGAGGGGGTGATCGAAGGCCAGCTTCCAGGCGTGCAGCGCGACCCGACCGAAGCGGTCCCGACGGCGCCCGTAGAGCGAGTCCCCGACCACCGGATGACCGCAGTGAGCCAGGTGGATCCTGACCTGGTGGGTGCGTCCGCTCTCCAGCCGCGCCTCGACGAGGGCGACGGAGCGCGGCAGGTTCTGGACCCCGCGAACATGGGTCACCGAAGGCAGACCTTCGCGCACGACCGCCCGGAGTCCGGTGTGCTCCAAGCGCCCGAGAGGGGCCTCGATGCGCTCCCACTCCGGGCTCACGTGCTTGTGCACCAGCGCCAGGTAGCGGCGCTCGACAGCGCGCTCTTCGAGCAGGGCCTTGAGCCGGTTCTGCGCGATCTCGCTCAGGGCCACCATCATCAGCCCGCTCGTCGGCTCGTCCAGGCGGTGGACGGGGTGGGCCTGGCCGAAGATGCGGGCCAGCAGGGAGACCAGGTTGTCGTCGCTCCCGCGCTTCGGCGCGGCCACGCTGAGTAGCCCCGAGGGCTTCCAGACCACGGCCAGGTGGTCGTCCCGGTAGACGACCGCCGGATCCCGCCCCACCACGATGCGGGGAGCGCGCTCGCGGAGCTCGACGTCCTCGGCCTCGACCTGGCGGCCGGCGTCGGCGGTGGGCACGCCGCGCACCCAGACCTTGCCGGTCTGCAGCGCCTTCTTGCGGGCCGCCCCGGTCAAGCCGTGGCCCTTGAGCACCTCTCCGAGCGTCATTCGTAGCGGACCTCGACGATGACCTTCTTGCGCTTGCCGCCGGGGGTGTGGATGACGACCTCGTCGCCCTCCTCCTTGCCCACCAGCGCGCGCCCGATGGGGCTCTTGTAGGAGATGCGGCCCGAGGGCACGTCGATCTCGTCCTCGCCGACGATCTGAAGGGTCTGCTCCTCGCCCGCCTCGTCCTCGAGGACCACGGTCGCCGAGAAGCGCACGACGTCTCCGACGAGCTCTGCGGGGTCGACGACCTCGATGCTCTCGATGCGCTTGGAGAGGTAGCGCAGCCGCTTGTCGATCTCGCGGAGCCGCTTCTTGCCGTAGATGTACTCGGCGTTCTCGGAGCGGTCTCCGAGGGAGGCTGCATACGCCACCTCGGCGGTCATCTTCGGGCGCTCGACCTTGAGGAGCGTGTCGTACTCCTCGACGATGCGCGCGTAGCCGCGGGGGGTGATGTAGCTGGGCATCCGTGCCCTCTATCGCCGCGCCTGCAGAGCGGCCTTCCACTCGCTCGTCAGCGGCTCCGGCCAACCCAGCTCGGCCAGGAGCACCCCCTCGGCGGCGAGCACTCCGACGAGGTCCTCGATCTGCTGCTCTGCGAGGTCCTGGGTCGGCATGGCCTCGGCCTGGGCGGCACAGCGCGAGCACCCCAGCTCTCGCCAGCGGGCCGGGGCGGTCTTCAGGTGCTGGTCGAGGACCTTGCGCGTGCCGGGCAGCAGGTGGCCGATCGGGGACATCTCGGGCCAGCGTCGCTCGCCCTCGGCCGGCGTCATGTCCAGCGAGGTCGGCAGATCCCCGCCCACGTCGCCGGGGGAGAGGAGGTGCGCCCCCGGCGGCAGGGTCTGCTCGTCGAGGAAGCCCGCGCCGGTGAAGACGATGCTGCCGTCGGGCATCAGGGTCGCGCCCTCGGGCACGGCCGCGGCGATGTCTCCGCGAGGCACCAGCAGCGCGACCACCAGGGTCAGCCCCGACAGTCCCGCGCAGGGCACCGGCCAACGCCCGACCAGGGTGTTCAGCGGCCCGCGCTCGACCGAGGCCAGCGCGTCCGAGGTGGTGCGCGCCAGCACGGCGACCCACAGGAGGTAGCCGTAGATCACGCAGGAGACGGTGGCGTCCTGGACGACGAGGTCGACCCGCGGAGCGATCAGCGCGCCGGCCAGCACGAGCGCACCGACGGCGAAGCGCCAGGCCGGGCCGTCCTCGAGGCACCACTTCACCAGCCAGACCATCGCGGGGGCGTAGAGCGGGGCGTAGAGGATGTGGAAGGCGGCGGCGTCCGTGCCCAGCCAGGCCAACAGAAGGAAGGCGCCGCCGAGCCGGACCTCCTTCGAGGGACGCCAGAGCACCAGCCCGGCGCTCGCGAACAGGCTGGCCGCCAGCAGGCCCCTGTGCCGGACGGTGCCCAGCTCGACCAGCCAGGCGGGGAAGGCCATGCGGTCCAGCCACGCCGGCGCCACGGTGTCCTGGAAGCGCGCGGTCTGCTGCAGGGCCTCGAGGAGCTCGGCGGGGGAGGTGACCAGCAGGCTCACGCCCAGGATGGGGAGTCCGACGAGCAGGCCGCCGACCGCGGTCTTCCAGCGGCCCCCGAGCAGCCAGGGGAAGACCAGGACGGCCGGCACCAGCTTGAGGCAGGCGCCGACCCCGACGAGCGCTCCGGCCAACAGGTCCCGGTTTCGGTAGACCGCCAGGCACGCGGCCGCTCCGAGCAGCGCCAGGAGGTTGTTCACCTGACCGAGGCGGGCGGCCTCGACCGCCGGGAGGAAGAAGCCCATCAGGCCGACGCCGACGCCCGCGGCGACGACCCGGTCTCGCCCTCCCGGCACCAGGACACCGACGGCCAGCGCCGAGGCCAGCAGCAGGGCACCCCACACTCGATTGAAGGCCTCCCACGAGAGCGCGCCGAGGGGGGCCATCAGCGGCGCCGCGGTGGCCGGGTAGAGCGTGCTCCAGATCGCGGCGCCGACGCGCAGTCCGCGCTCGTCGTAGACCGCTTGCAGCGACGCCGGGTCGACCGGGCTGAGGCCCTCGAGGAAGGCCGCGCCGTAGAGGTAGAGCGGCAGCGCGTCCGACATGCGCGTCTGTCCGTCGTACAGCACCGATCCGAGCGCGGCGAAGACCACGCCGGCCAGCCCGAAGAGCCAGGCGGCGCCTCGCTTCACGTGACGAAGACCGGGACCTGACTGGCCCCCGAGGCGACGTTCGCCATGGGCCCGGCGGCGAGCCGACACAACAGGCCGGCGAAGCGCCCGCGGATGAGGAAGGGGTCCAGGTCCACGACACGGTCGTGGAGCGCGTAGCCGTTCCTGGCGTCCGGGAAGGGGACGACCTCGATGGGGACGCGACGCTGGAGGACATGGGCGGTCGCCTGGTCGAGGGCCCTTGTCCAGCTCTCGTCGTCGCAGCTCCACCCGAGCACCACGCCGGCCCCCCCGTGACCGGTGAGCGGCTTCAGCACCAGCTGGTCCCGGTCGGCGAGGGCGAGCTCGCGAAGCTCCGGGTCCTCGGCGTCGAACACCGTCGTCCACGGCACGTGCTCGACGATCATCGCCCGCTCCGCCGCCGAGAAGACGCGCTGGTACTCCGGGTCCCACAAGAGCGCGAAGAGCCCCTTGCTGTGCAGCAACGCCGTGTGGAGCGAGTTCACCATGCAGATGGCCTCGGCCCGGTAGGCGTCCAGGAGCGCCTTGCACTCCTCCGGCCGGGCGAGGATGTCCGCGACGAGGAGCCGCCGGTAGACGAGGTCCACCTTCTCCCCGTTGAGCACGAGCTTGCCGCGGGAGAACTCCAGGTCGCGGGGGTCGGCGACCTCGCAGCGCACGCCCGAGGCGCGGAAGGTCTGGCGCAACAGCTCGAACTCCCAGCGGGTCGGCACGTCCCGGAAGTCGACGATGGCGATGAGCGGTGGGCTGGAGCCCCCCCACTCGCGCCAGGACTCCTGGACCGCGCGGACCAGGTGGGGCGCGCTGGCAAAGGCCGTCGCTTTCATCGACCGCATCAGCGGGTCACGCTCGAAGACGGCGCTGAGGGCGTCCGCGTAGCCGATGCCCGCGGGAGACTCGGCGTTGAGCTCGAGGAAGCGGGGCTGGCCGGCGTCGACGAAGCAGTCCACACGGGCGACCACGGCCGCCGAGCCGTAGCCCGGGTCGATGCGGGCGAGCTCCAGCGCCTGCTCCGAGATCCCCATCCGCCTCACCAGGCTGCCCGCGCGGCCGTCCAGGCCGTCCTCGAGCATCGCCTTCTTCAGCTTGCGGATGGCGCGATGGAAGCTCGCGATGGCTCGGGTCAGGCGCTTGACGAGCGCCTGGTCGACGAAGTGCGGCCGCCGGTGCACGCAGAGGGGCTGATCGCCGTAGACCGCCCCGGCCGCGCGGACCTCGCGCAGGAACTCCTCCGGGGGGATGGGGTCCCGTTCGAGCCGTTCGTGCCAGCGGGCGATGGGGTCGATGGTTAGGTGCCTCTCGTGTATGCAGGCTATTCCGACCTCCTCGGCCAGAGGGCCACGATGCGACAGCTCGTGGACGCTGCGAGCGCCGGTTCGCTCCACCACTGCCTCATCTTCGAGGGGCCTCCGGGGGTCGGCAAGGCCACGGCCGCGGTGCGTATCGCGATGGCCGCGGCCTGCACCGGCGAGGCCTCCGAGCTGCCCTGCGGCGAGTGCTCTTTCTGCCGGCAGATGGCGAAGGGCCTGCACCCCGACCTCATCCGCATCGAGCCGGATCCTGGGCGAAAGAGCGGGACCATCAGCGTGGCCCAGGCCCGCGAGCTCATCCGACAGGTGCGCCTGCGGCCCTACTCGGCGCGTCGACGGACCGTGATCATCGACCCGGTGGACATGCTCGTCCCCCAGGCCTCGAACGCCTTGTTGAAGACCCTCGAGGAGCCGCCCGAGGGCACTGGGTTCATCCTGGTGACCTCGCGCGTCAGCTCGCTCCTGCCCACGGTGCTCTCCCGGTCCCAGCGCGTGCGCTTCCGCGCCGCACCCGAGACCGAGCTGGTGCCCTGGCTGGCGGAGCGCGGCGTCCAGGACCCTGTTCGCGTCGCCCGCTTGTCGATGGGCTGCCCGGGGCAGGCGCTGGCCCTGGCGGACGGCGGCCTCGCCGAGATGGACGAGGCCCGATCCACCCTGGTCGGCCTGGTCGAGGGCAGCCTGCGCGATCGGCACGCCACCCTCGACAAGCTGGCCCGACGCAAGGAGTCCAAGCGCGAGGTGCTCGAGCTGCTCGACGCCCTCGAGGTCCTGTTGGCCGACTGCTCCAAGTGGGCATGCGGCGGTCGGGACGCGCTGGTGAACTGTGACGACGAGGAGCTCGTGCGCCGCTGGTCCGAGGCCCTGTGGCCCCGGGGCGTCGAGGCGCTCTCCCGCGAGATGGACAACGCCCGCCAGCGCATGGAGGTCAACGTGAACCCCCGCCTGATGCTGGAGACGGTCCTGTCGCGGACCAGCGCGGCGCTGGCGTGATCTTCGACAGCCACTGCCACCTCGATCCGAACACCTACGGGGGCGACGCCGGCGTCGACGCGGTGGTGGAGACCGCCCGGGCCGCCGGCGTGACGCGCATGCTCAACGTCGGGGCCGGCTACGGCGACGGCTCGGCGGCGCGTGCGGTGGCGGTCGCCGAACGCCACGAGGGCATCTGGGCCAGCGTCGGCCTGCATCCCCACGACGCGAAGCTGTGGAATCCCGCCGTACGTCAGGCCCTCGAGGCCCTCGCCGAGCGGCCCAAGGTCGTCGCCTGGGGCGAGATCGGCCTGGACTTCTTCTACGACAACAGCCCCCGTGAGCAGCAGCGCCTGGCCTTTCGCGAGCAGATCCGGATCGCGCGCTCGCGAGCGCTCCCGATCATCATCCATGACCGGGACTCCGAGGGCGAGGCCCTGGCCATCCTGGACGAGGAGGGGGCCTTCGAGGGCCGCGTGCTCTACCACTGCTATGCCGGCGACGTCCTGCAGCTCGACAAGCTCGTCGAGCGAGGCGCCATCGTGTCGATCCCGGGGGTCGTGACCTACAAGAAGGCGGTCGAGCTGCACGAGGTCGTGAGGGCGGTTCCGAGCACGAACTACCTCGTCGAGACGGACGCTCCCTTCCTGACGCCGGAGCCCCTGCGAGGCCGTCGGAACGAGCCCTGCCACACCGCGCTGACCGTCGAGGCGGTCGCCCGCTTGCGAGGCTCGACGCCCCAGGTCGTGGCGCAGGAGACCTGGGAGAACGCCTCTCGCTTCTTCGGCATCTGAGGTCGTGTAAGGTCGCGGACTCACCGTCGTGGAGGGCCGCGTGATCGGACAGACGATCAGTCACTGGGTGCTCGAGGAGAAGCTCGGCAGCGGAACCTACGGCGAGGTCTACCGGGCCGTCCACGCCCACGACCCGGAGCTTCGCGTCGCCGTGAAGGTGCTTCACCCGGCACTCCGGGAGGATCCGAACTTCCTGGAGTCGCTCCGGAACGAGTGCCGACGCCTGGACCGGATGGACCACCCGAACATCGTGCGCTTCCGGGACCTGGTGGTCGAGCCGCAGCTGGCGCTGGTGCTCGAGCTGCTCGAGGGAGCCGATCTCTCCCACCACATCGGGCGCTCGCCGATCTCGATCGGCGACATCGCGGCCGTCCTGGAGAGCGTGCTCGACGGCATGGCCTACGCCCACGGACGCGACGTCGTCCACCGGGACATCAAGCCGAGCAACGTCTTCCTCTGCTCCGACGGGCGGGTCAAGCTCCTGGACTTCGGCATCGCCCGGGCCGCCGACAACACCCAGGCGACCAAGACCGGCCAGCTCAGCGGGACGCTGGACTACATCGCGCCCGAGCGCTTCACGGCAGGCGGCGGGGGCCCCTCGGCCGACGTCTACAGCATCGGTCTGTTGGCCTGGGAGATGGTCGCCGGACGACCGGCGTGCCCGGACGGAGACCTCGCTCGCAAGATGGGCTGGCACCTCGGTGTGGGCGTGGACGACGTGCGGACCGTGCGCACCGACGCCCCCGAGTGGCTCGCGACCCTCATCAGCAAGCTGGCCTCGAAGGACAAGGCGGATCGCCCGGCCGACGGAAACGCCGCACTTCAGCTGCTGCGCAACCTGCGCCCCACCGGTTTCGAAGACCAGCAGTCCCTGACCGATCCGCGCGGCCGGCGCCCGGAGACGAACCCGCCGGGCACCGTGACGCTGGACAAGAAGAGCCTGCCACCGGTCGAGTCGGCCCCCGCGGCGCCGCCGCCTGTCGCGAGGCCCCCGGTCGAGTCGGCGCCGCCCCCGGGTCCGCCGCCTTCGGCCATCCCGCTGGCCAAGAAGCCAGAAGCAGCCGCCGCGCCGGATCCGCTCCCCCCGCCGCCGGCCGAGCCCAAGAAGGAAGGTCGATCGCCGATCATGGTGGGCGGCATGGTCGCGGTCGGCATCACGGTCGTCGGCGGCGTCCTGCTCTGCTGCGGCGGCGGCGCCGGCGTGGCCCTGCTGGGCGGCGGACCCGAGATGGAGGGGACCTGGACCGGCATCTGCAAGGCCGCGTACCTGACCGATCCCGAGTACATCATCCCGCTGCCGATCGAGCTCAACATCTGGAGCCAGAGCGGCGAGGACTTCAGCGGCCTGGCCAACCTGGAGTTCAGCAGCGAGCACATCGCCGGCGACGTCAGCGGCTGGACCGGGACCGAGGGCTACGTCTACATGACGGCCAGCCTGACCTACTCCGACGAGACCATCCCCCTCGAGATGAGCGGCACCGTCACGGACAACGTGATGCAGGGCACCTGCTCGGTGAACATCTCGGATGACGTGCTGTTCGGAGATCTGACGCTCGGGAAGACCCGCTGACTCGGCCGGGCGCTGCCGCGGTGGCCGGAGGCGCCTGCCTTGTGGCCTCCACGCTCTCGGCGCTCCTGCTCTCCGGCGCCGGACCGGTAGCGCTGGCACTCGACGAGAGGGTCGAGCTGTTCGCCTGGCTGGTGCTCGCGCCGACGGTGCTCGTTCTGGGTGTGGCGGCGCTCTTCGCACGCGGACGGTGGTCCGCGGTCGGCTACGGCCTGGTTCCGGCAGCCACGCTGGGCGTCCTGGCGCTCGCGAGCCACGAGGCGACCCTCGGCGCCTGGCCCGACCCGGACCTCCAGTACCGGGCGTTGGGCGGCGTGCTGGTCCTCGGCGTCCTGCTGCGAGGCCGGCTTGCACCCCCGCTCTGTGCCGCGCTGGCGGCGACCGTGCTCGGCACGACGGTCTGGATGCTCCCGGAGCGGTCGCCCTCGGCTGCAGGCGACGACCGGCTCGTCGTGCTCCTCACCCTGGACACCACGCGCGGGGACGCCTTCGACTTCATCGACGACCGCGACGCGGCCTCGACGCCCGAGCTGTCCGCACTCGCGCGGACCTCGACGGTCTTCCGCGAGGCCCACGCGCCCATCGGCCTGACCGGTCCCGCGCACACCAGCTTCTTCACCAGCCAGGCCCCCATCGAGCATGACGTGCTCGGAAACGGCGAGATCGTCGGCGCCGATCTGCCCTGGCTTCCGACGGAGCTCCAGGCCGAGGGGTGGACGACCCGCGCCTACGTCTCGGCCTCGGTGCTCGATGCGGTGTTGGGCTTCGACCGCGGCTTCACGGTCTTCGACTCTACCTTCCAGGGTCGGCTGGCCCGCGCCCACCCGCTGATGCGCTTCCGCGGCTACCAGAACCTGCCGGGCAGCGCGCACTCCAGACCGGCGAACGAGACCCTCGAGCTCGTCGACCTCGAGCCCGAGGGGCCGACCTTTGTCTGGGTCCACCTCTACGACGCGCACTGGCCCTACACCCCCACCGTCGAGGCCGCCGAGGCCCAGGGCCTCGAGGGCGTCCTGGAGCTCCCCGACACCCTGCGCGGCCCCGGCGTCGAGGACGACGAGCGACGCAGAGGACACAGGCAGTACCTGGCTGAAGTCAGCGATCTGGACGCCGCGGTCGAGGCCCTGTTGGAGCGCCTTCCGCCCGACGCGACGCTCGTGGTGGTCGGGGACCACGGCGAGTCGATGGGCGAGCACGGCGACTGGTTCACCCATGGCCACGACTCACGCCGCGCGGTGAGTCACGTGCCCTGGTTGGTCCGCGGTCCCGACTGGCCGGCTCAGGTCGTGGAGGAGCCGGTGAGCACCGTCGGCGTGGGGCCGATGCTCCGGGACATCTGTGGACTCGGGGCCGAGGTCTCCTCGACGGTCTGGGTCGAGACGGTCGCCATGAAGAGTGGCGCCTTGAAGCTCGGGCCCGAGGGGCGCGACCGCTTCATCAACGGAACGGTGCGAGACGCCAACGGTTCGACGACCGTCCACGCAGAGGGCGGCCTCGAGTCCGAGGGCCTCGCCGACGACAGGCGGGACGCCGCCGCGACCGACTTCGCTGCGCGCGCTGCGTTGGCCGGGGGCGGCACCGTCGAGCCCTCGCTCGCCGTCGCGCTCGAGGCCCTCGGCTACGTGGAGCCCTAGGACGGAGTCAGAGGCTCAAGGCGTCCAGGGCATCGCGGATGCGGGAGATCTCGCGCTGGCGGTCCCGGATCTTCGGCATCTCCCGGCGGGCCTCTTCGGCCAGGGCCGTGTGGCGGGCGCGCTCCTTCTGTCGCCGCGCTCGCGCGGGGATGACCTCCTTGCGGTACCAGGCCACGAACTCGGCCCGGCGGCCCTCGAGCTGCTGCTGGGCGTCCTCGTTGATCTTGTCGGCGCTCCGGTCGAGCCAGATGCGAAGGGCGTCGCGGACGCCTTGTTCGGCCTTGCGGCGCACGTCCTCGCCGAGCTTCTCGCGCTGGGTGCGGCGCTCGTTCTGGGTCTGCACGAAGCCGAAGGCCAGGGCGGCCATGAAGACCACGAAGGCCGCCAGGTAGGTGCCCGCTCCGGCGTCCCCGCCGCCGCGGATGTTGACGCCGAACAAGAGCCCGATCGACATGAAGCCGTAGAGGATGGTGCGGCCGTACTTGTACATGCCGGAGCCCAGCCCGGACTCCTTCTGGTCGATCGACACGGTGGGGAAGTCCAGGGAGCCGTCGATGGCGGGGGGCTGCAATGGGGCGAAGCGAGGCGGCGGGATGGGCAGGTCGCCGTCTCGGGGGGTCCACTCCCGACGGACGAGGCGCTCGAAGTCCTGGTCCAGCCAGCCGTAGGCGTAGGTGCCCCAGGCCTGGACCCACTTGGGCAGCTCCTGCTTCAACAGGTCGATGCCGGCGGCGTTGACCGAGGCCTCGAGCCGCCCGCTCACGACCAGGACCTCGGGGTCCAGGCGCTCTTGGATGACCTTCTCGACCCGGGGCATCATGCTCCGTCGCCCTTCGTCCAGTCGCGTCCGCAGCGTCGAGGGCTTGATCAGCTCCTGTTCCAGGCGACGGCAGGCGTCTTCGAGACGCTTCCAGGCGTCGGCGTCGTCGCCCTGGGACTGGGCGGATGCGAGCTTGGCGTCCACGACGGCCTGGGCCTGCAGCGCCTCCGTCTCGACCTTCTTCAAGGTCTTCGCGGCCAGAGGCACCCACGCCGCCAGCTGCTCCTCGTCGCCGAGGTCGGTGGGCGGCACGAGCGCCTTGTTGCCGAAGCGGCGGGAGAGGTCCGCGAGCGACTTGAGCTGGCGGGACTTCGCGGGCGACAGGGGCATCAGTCGTAGGGGTCGATGCGGTCGGCCAGGCCTGCGAGCAGCGGCCCGACGGCGGGGACCTCGGCGGCGATGCCCTGGACCAGGTCCTCGACGACGCCGCGCAGCCGGATCTTGCGGTCTGTCACCTCGGTCCCGGCCTGGTCGAGCTCCTCGCGCCAGCGGTTGCCGATGGCCTCGAAGACGCCGACGCGGCGCTCGGCTTCCTCGCCGATGCGGCCCATCGCGTCCTCGCCGCGGGCGTCGACGGCGTTGATCAGCTCGTCTCCTCGGGCGCCGAGGTGCTCGATCTGCTCGACGGCTCGAGACTCGATCTGCGTCTGGGCCTCTTCCTGCTGGGCGATGAGCTGCTGGCGGTTGTTCTCGCCGGCGTCGTCGATGTCGTTTCGGTGCTGCTCGGCGCGCGCCAGGAGCTCCTCTTCGGCCTCGTGGCGTCGACCTCGGAGGTCTTCCTCGGCTTCGGCGCGACGGTTCTCGATCGTCTCCTCGGCTTCGGCCCGACGGCCCTGGATGACCTCGTCGGCCTCGGCGCGGCGTGCCTCGATGTGCTCGTCGGCCTCGGCACGGCGGGCGTCGATGCTCTCTTCGGCCTCGATCCGTCGACCTTGGATGACCTCGTCGGCCTCGTGCCGGCGGGCCTCGATCTGCTGCTCCGCCTCTTCCTGGCGGCTGAGGATCACCTGCTCGGCCTCGGCGTGGCGCGCGGCGATCTGTTCGTCGGCCTCGATCTTCCGGGCCTCGATCTCCTCGAGGGCTTCGGCCTTGCGCTGCTCGACCTCGGCCAGCAGCTCGGCCTTCAGCTCGTCGAAGAGCGCGCGAAGGTCGGCCTCGACCTGCTCGCCCATCGCATAGGTCGCGGCGGCTCCGGCAGCGGCACCCGTAGCGGCGCCGGCCACGCCAGCCGTGACCGCGGACGTCCCTTTTTCGGACATGAGGACTCTCCTACCGGCCTGACTGTCGACCGGTCGGCGAGTCTACCCCTGCTTCTTCGCCTGATCCGGAGCGTTCGCGTCCGCCTCGGCCGTGTGGACCGGGAACACGGGCGTGGTGCCCTTGTTGCGGCGCTCGGCCTTGGCCTTGCGGCCGGCCTTCTTGGCGCGAAGCTTGCGCTTGAAGCGCGTCGTCTGGGTGTTGGAAGCCATGGAGCTCTCCGAGCGAGCGATAGAACCGCCGCCATCTAAGGCAGGGCGAAGGCGGTGTCAACGCGGTTAGCCTGCCTGCATCGGAGGCGCCGAATGCTCCTGCTCCTGACGAGCTGCATCCTGCTTGAAGACGAGATCAACGACATCACCGACGAGATCGAGGGGCTCACGAACCCCCTGGTCGTCCAGTCGGCCTTCCTCGGCGTGGCCGAGCCCGACGCCGGCGACGACATCGACCTCTCCGGGACCGAGTTCGAGAAGGGGAGCGGGATCACCGTGTTCCTCGCGGACGCCGCCAGCATCGACGAGATGGACGAGGCTCCGGTCTCCGGCGCGGGGGTCAAGCTGCGCATCGGGGACACGCCGATCTACGACCTCATCGAGGCCGAGGACGACGGCCGCTACACGCTCACCGGCGAGGACGGGCTGGAGTACGAAGCCACCGCCGACGCGGTCTTGACCATGGGCATCTCGGGCTCCCAGTCCTCGATGAGCACGGTCCTGCCGCCGCCTCCGGACCTCGACTTCGAGCCCCAGGGCAGCACCGGCGAGGCGCTCGCGATCAACCTTGCGGGCACCGAGTACGACCAGGTCCTGGCGGTCGTCATCGACGGCGAGGGCGAGGTCACATGGTCCAACCAGCCCGAGGACATCCGGGCCTGGTACGAGTTCGCCAACGAAGAGGACGGAGGCCAGTCCTTCGAGATCCCGGGCGAGGCCTTCAAGCGCGATGGCGCCTACCTGGTCGGCGTCGCCGGGCTCGTCCGGGCGGACGACGCCAGCTTCGAGAACATGAACACGGCGCTGTCGTCGCTCCTGGCAGGGCAGATCCTGTTCCAGCCCTATGTCACCGTGACCGTCCCCTGAATCCGAGTTGACGCCGTTTGCGCGTTGACCCCCCGGCGGCACCCGGGGTACGAAGTTCGTGCAGGGGCCCGGGAGTCGTCGTGCTGTTTCTTGCGTTGGGCTGTGGCATCGAGAACGGTGTCAACGGCGAGCGCGTCGAGGTGGATGAGCCCTTCGGCGAGCTGTTGATCGAGCCCGATCACATCGACTTCGGCTTGATGAGGCGCGGGGACTCCTTCTCCGAGGAGATCACCATCACCTCGGTGGGCTCCGGACCGGTCGACATCGAGCGCATCGATCTGACCGCGCCCTCCTCCTTCGCAATGACCCTGACGGAGCCGCTGGGCGAGCTCCCCGCCGGCGAGTCGCTCACTCTGGTCGTCGACTACACCGCCAACACCCACGACGAGCCCGGCTGGATCTCCGTGACCAGCGACGCCGTCGAGCCACGGGGCGAGGTCACCCTGTGGGGTGGGGCCATCGTGCCCGCCCTGTCGATCGACCCCTCGGCCGTCTCGATGCTCAGCTACGACGGCCTGGAGATGAGCGAGTTCGTGACGCTCAGCTCGGTCGGCACCGCGACCCTGGACCTCGAGTCGATGCTGGTCCTGGGCGATCCTCAGTTCGAGGTCCTCGGCGACATCCCGCTGTCGCTGGAGCCCGGCGAGTCCACCGAGCTCGAGGTCATCTGGACGCCCTCGGGCGCCGAGTACGACCAGACCGAGATCTGGCTCACGGACAACACGCCGATCGGCTCGGCGATGATCCCGGTCGAGGGCCTCATGATCCCCCCGTGCGTGGGCCTGGCCGAGGCCTGGGAGACCGGAGTCCTGGCCGCGAACACCACCCAGATGGGCTCCATGCGGCTGCAGAACGTCGGGGACGACCCGGACATCTGCGTCGATCACTGGACCATCTGGATCAGCGAGGACACCCAGGACATGGGCCTGGGCGATCCCTACTTCGATCCGGGCCAGGCCTACCCGACCGGCTCGATCACGCTGGCCCCGGGCGACGCCGCGCTCTTCTCCTACGGCGGCGTGAGCAGCAACGCCTGGTACTGCGTCGAGCAGACCCAGATGACCTACCCGACCTCGAACTGGGACTTCTTCGGAGCCCGCGTGCCGCCGGTCCTGCTGGGCGAGATGCTCTCCGGCGACCAGGACGGCGTGTGGTCCTGGTTGGGCCAGAACCCCGCCTTCGTCGTCGGCCGCAACACCAACGTCGTGGCTCCGGAGGAGACGGTCGAGGTCCGCTTCCTCAACCTCGGTCGCCGAGTCGGCACGGTCGAGATCAGCGAGACCATCCCGGATGGCTGGGTCGCCACGAACTTCTCGGTCGACCCCGACCGGTACGAGACCAACGACGACAGCACGACGTGGTTCTGGTCCTTCGAGATGGCCGGCGCCATCGACACGGACGAGACCAGCCACACGATCTACGACGACCGCACGCTCACCTACGAGCTCGTCCGGGCCGGCGGCGACTGCGCCGCGCGAATGTACTTCGAGACGCCCGGCGCGAGCTGGATCGACGGCTCGGGGGACGCCCAGATCTCCGAGGGCTCTCCGCTGTTGGTGCTCTGCGAATAGAGGGACGGAGGGCCACGGGGACAGAGGGGCACAGGGGAGCCGCACCGGTGTCCCTGGGTCCCTGTGCCCCTTTCCCTCAGGGACTGGGGCCGGCGGGCATCCATGCGCGCGCCCTCCTCAAGGCGGCCTCGCCGTTTTCGGTGAGCGGCTTGCCCATCCGAGCCACCCCCGGGCCGAGGCTCATGCGGAAGCCGCGCAGCCCCGCGACCAGCTGAGGCCTGCCCCAGACGAGGCGCGCGCCGTCCGCGTGCGCGGCGCTGACCAGGGACTCGGCGGCTCGGTCCAGGCCCGGGCCGTAGCCCTCGCGTGAGGTGATCTGGCAGGTGTTCAGGGCCAGCCGCCGCCCACCGCGGCGGGTCGTGACCGGCCAGATGACCGAACGCATGCGGGCCTCGCCGCCGCCGAAGGTTCGAACGCGGGGCTCGGCGCGGTCGGCCAGGGGCTTCGAGAGCTCGCGCAGGGCGGGGGTGTCGAGCTCGGGCGCGGCGCGCTCGGAGCAGGCCAGGTCGTGCACCCAGGGCTGGTAGATCTCCACCACCTGGAAGCCGAGGCGCGAGTAGAAGCCGCCGACGTCCTCGACGAGGTTGACGGTCAAGGTCAGCACGTCGGCGTCGGTGCTCTTGGCCAGGGCGCGCATCATCTGGGAGCCGATGCCGCGGTGCCAGTGCGTGGGCGCGACGGCGACGGGACCTGCGTGGAGGATCGTGAGCGGCTGCCCCTCGACCACCGCGGGCCGAAGGCCGGCGACGAGGGCACCCACCGGGACGCCGTCGTCTTCGGCGAGCACACCGTGCAGCGGTTGCCACCAGAGATCCGAGAAGAGCTCCAGGACCTCGTCGGTGTAGCGCAGCGCGTCCCGGTAGTGACCGAAGGCCGCCGCGAGGAGGGGGACCAGGCGCGGCACGTCCGCGGGCTCGATGGCCCGCAGGCGGGTCAATGGATGGTGACCTGGACCGGGTCCATGGCGGCGATGCCGCCGACCTCGAGCACCCGCTGCAGCGCCTGGCCGCGGGCCAGAGCCTCGATGACCTCGTCCCCGGCGATGTCTCGGAGCGCGGCCTCCTGGGCCGACCGGACCTGCTGTTCGTTCAGGCTCTTGAGCACGGCCTCCACCAGGGTCTGGCGCCGGGGCAGGACCATGCGGCCCACGTCCTCGGGCTTGACCACGCCGGCCTCGTCCATGGCGACCTGGACCGCGGTCTCGATGCCGCCCAGCTCGTCGACCAGGCCGACCTCGGCGGCCTGTTGCCCGGTCCAGACGCGCCCGCCGGCGACGGCGTCGACCTCGTCCCAGCTCATGCCGCGGCCCTCGGCGGCCTTGGTCACGAAGGTGTCGTAGAAGGCCTCGATGCGCTCGCGGACCTTGGCGCGCTCGGCGTCGGTGAAGGGATCCGTCAGGTTGTAGAGCATCGCGAGCTCGCCGCGCTGCGAGGACCAGGTGGTGATGCCCAGCTTCTCGTAGAGGCCGGCCATCGCAAACTTGCCGCCGAAGACGCCGATCGACCCGGTCACCGTGCCGGGCTCGGCGACGATGTGGCGCGTGGCCATCGCGATGTAGTAGCCGCCGCTCGCGGCGTAGTTGGCCATCGAGGCGACGACGGGCTTCTCCTCGTCCAGCTTCTGGATCGCGCGCCACATCACGTCGCTGGCCAGGGCCGAGCCACCGGGGCTGTCGATGCGCAGGACGACGGCGATGACGTCCTCGTTCTCCTGCAGCTCCTCCAGCAGCTTCACGGTCGAGGCGTCGCCGATGTAGTCGCCGCCGAAGCCACCGCTCGAGGAGTCCCCGTCGATGATGGTGCCCTGCAGGTGCACGACCGCGACCTTCTCGTCGGCGCGGCGCCAACGGTTGCGCACGCCGGCGGCGTACTCCTCGATCTCGATGAACTCGATGCCCTCGTCCTCGAGGGCGTCGTCGAACTCGTCCTTGTAGGTGAGCCCGTCGACCATGCCCCGCTCGAGCGCGGACTTCGCGGTGACGGGCGGGTCGTGGATCAGCTCGGCGATGACGGTCGGGTCGACCTCGCGGCCGGCGGCGATGTCCTGGGTGAAAGTGGCCCACAGGCTGTCGAGGAGCTCTTCGTACTGGACGATGCTGGGCTCGCTGGGGCCGGTGTTCTCGTAGGCCTCGATGGCCGACTTGAACGTGCCGACGCGCTCGAAGTCCCCGGAGACGCCGATCTTCTCGAAGGTGCCTGCGTAGTAGCTGGTGGACACCTTCAGCCCGATGGCCATCGGCACGCCCTCGGGGTGCAGGTGGACGTCCCCGCAGGCGCTGGCCAGGTACCAGTCGATGTTCTCGTAGACCTTGGACCACGCCCGGCACTCCTTGTCCGCCGCGTCGAACTCGGCGATCGCTGAGCGGATCTCCTGCGCTCCGGCCAGACCGAGCCCGTGCCCGTCGAGGTGCAGTACCAGGCCGCCGATGTCCTCGTCGGCCGCCGCCTCGTGGATCGCAGCCGCGATGTCGTGGACCGTGAGCGGAATGTCCTCGGGATCCACGATCAGGCTGTCTGGCTTGGGACCGTCTGCGATGGGTCCTTCCAGGTGGACGTGCAGCCACTCCGAGGACTCCGCGTCGGCCGAGGCCAGCGAGAAGTCACCGAAGTCCTGCTCGTTCACGACGAGGAGGACGACCGCGACCGCGGCCGCAATGAAGATGAGCAGGCCGAGGCCCGAAATCCAGAGGAGAAGGCGAGTGCCTTTCTTCAGCGCCATGGACAGACGCTAATGCCCGTACGGCCTACCAACAAGCCCCGCGGAAGCGGTCGAGGAAGCGCACGATGTGCGTGTGCACCGCTCCGGCGGCGTCCCGACCGAGCAGGGGGTCGAGGTGACTCCAGCTCGCGTCGAGCTCCACGAGGTCCGTCGGCCCGGCCATGTGGGCGAGGACCGGGGTGGCGTCCTCGGGCCGACACAGGCTGTCCCCCCAGCTCGTGACGAGCTGAAGGGGCGTCTTCAGCCCATGCAGCGCGCAGGCGTAGTCGACCCGGTCGTCGCGGTCGACGAGGGCGCCGGCCTCGAACCAGCGGAGGACCTGGCGGAGCAGGCCCAGGTGCAGGTCCTCGGCGCCGTGCACGAGCAGGCCTCGATGAACCGCGCCCTCGGTGCGCCCCGCCTCCTGGAGCGAGGGAGCGCTGATGGCGCTCAGGGCTCGCGTCGGGAGCCGCATGATGCCGGGGAGCAGGCGAGCCGCCCGACGGAGGGTGCGCGCCCGGCTCGTCGAGGCCGAGAAGCGCACCGGAGCCGAGATCGCGCAGCCGGCGGCGACGTCGTCTCCCCGGGAGTGGGCGAGGTGGGCGTAGAGCAGCTGCCCCCCGAGCCCGTGTCCGACGTAGAGCGCCTTGGCGAAGCCGCTGTGCTCTCGGATGGCCTGCAAGGCGGCGGGGAGGTCCTGGGTCGCGAGGTCGTCGAAGTCCCACGCACGAGCCGTCGGCGGCGCGATGGCGCTGCGGTCCCCCCGATGCTCGAGCAGGTAGACGGAGAAGCCCTCGGCGGCGAGGGTCCGCGCGAGGGAGAGCTTGGGGTCGTAGTCCAGGCTGTGGCGGTTGACGCCGAGTCCGTGGACGAGCACCACCGGCTCGCCGGCGCCGCCGGGGCAGGGGTCCAGGCGGAACAGGGGGGCCTGCCAGCCGTCGTCGGTCCGGTAGTAGAGCCGGGCCAGCACGCGCGGGTTCGGGGGGCGCGTGAAGCGCTCGCGGCTCTGGGGCTGCAGGCCGCGCCAGGCGGTGGCGAGTGCGGCGTGCGCGGCGGTCCGCACCAGGTCCCGAGGCTCCGGGAGCTGAAGAGGACCGGTGAATCGGGAGAGGTGGCCCGTGGAGGGGGGCGGCTTCTCAGCCACCACCCCCCTCCAGGGCGAGGGGTTGCAGGTCGCGTGGGGCGTTTGGCTTCAGCGGGGACTCGTGCCGGGACACGCCCAGGCCCGCATCGAATCCTTCAGCATCCTCAACAACGGGTGCTTGCAGCAGCATCTCGGTCAGCAACAACGTCCAGAACAGCGATCAGCGCGAACCTGCAAAAGTGGGAAACCTTGGGGGTCGAAGTGGGGTTGACCGCGCATTTGACGTGTCAACACTTGGGGTTCTACCACGGGTGAAAGATCAGGCAAAGGATCCTGAAAACATTTCTGAAATGTTGTTTTCAGATCCGTGAGTGTTGACCCATGATCAAGGGGCACAGGGGCACAGGAGTCGTGAAGGGCGACAGGCGACAGGCGACAGGCGCCGCTCGGTCACGCCCGCACCCCTGTCGCCTGTCGCCTCAGGGAATCGCGATGACCCAGGTCTCGTCTAGGAAGTCGTTCGGCCACGGCCCGCCGTAGTCGGGGTCGTAGCAGGCGTCTTCGGGGCAGGAGCTGACGCAGATGGCCTCGTTGAGCTCCTGGCTCTCGTCCGTGCCCCAGTGGAGCACCAGCGCGTCCAGGTACTTCTCGCAGTAGTTGTGGTCGGTCGCGACCACGCGCAGCGTCTCGCCGGCCTTCGCGTCGAGGACCAGGGGAGCGTGGGTGCTGCGGGACTCGCTGGTGTCCGAGAAGACCAGCGTGCCGTCGAGGTAGACCGCCACGTCGTCGTCGACGGCCCAGTGGTCGAAGATGCTGGCGCCGCCCGAGAGCGTGTACTGCGTCGGCTCGTCGATCTCCCAGACCGTGACGTCCACGGTGTCCTCGTCGGACTGGCCGTCGCCGTCGACAGCGCGAAGGGTGAGGGTGATCTCGCCGGGGGGGAGGTCGGTCTCCAGCGAGACGTCGCTGCCGTCAGGGGTCGAGGTCCCGAGCAGCGCCCCGTCGGCGTACCAGGCCACCAGGAGGTCGTCCGGGCCGCCGTCGTCGACCGCGATGCCCTCCAGGCCCACGAGCTCGCCCTCGATGAAGTAGTTGCCCCAGTCGGGCGAGGTGATCTCGACGCTCGGCGGCTCGCCCACGTCCTCCGTGTTGCCCAGCAGGCGGACCTGGACCACGGGGTCGTCGGGGTCGTTCGTGCCGATGAGCAGGCTGCCCTCGACCGGCTCCTCGTCCACCGGCGTGAAGGTCACGTCCAGGGCCACGCCCGTGCCCGAGTCAAGCTTGTAGGGGAGCTCCATGTCGGTGGTCACGGTGAAGACGCCCGCCTCGTCCTCGAGCTCCAGGGCGTCGATGCGGAGCCGCCCCTGACCCCGCGCGACGATGTCCACAGGGAGCGTGGAGCTTCCACCGAGGGCGATGTCGCCGAACCAGAGCGTCTCCGGATCGACGTCGATGTGGGGCTCGACGCCCTCGCCGCTCAGGGCGACCTCGACCGCGGGGTTGTCCTCGTCGTTGCTGATCAGCGTCAGGGTGCCCAGGGCCTCGCCCACTTCCTCGGGGGCCAGGCGCACGCTGATGTTCGCGGTGCTGCGCGGGTCGACCTCGTCGGGGAAGGAGGTGACCGTGTAGCGCTCGTGGCCGGAGAGCTCCCAGCTCAACTCGAGCAGGCCGATGCCCTTGTTCTCGATCTCAAAGGTCAGCGTGACCTGCGCGCCGATGACGACCTCGTCGAAGTCCAGGGCGTCGAGGTCCACGACGAGCTCGGGCTCGCCCTCGACGATGCCGGTCTCGGGCTGACAGGAAGCGGCGAGGAGGAAGAACAGCACGGCTGGAATATAAGAGGTGGAATGAAGGTCCTGGGAATCGAGACCAGCTGCGACGAGACGGCCGCCGGCGTGGTGGGGCCCGAGGGCGTGCTCTCGGACGTGGTCTACACCCAAACCATCCACGAGCAGTACCTCGGGGTGGTGCCCGAGCTGGCCAGCCGCGCCCACGCCGAGAAGCTCACCGCCGTCGTGCGCAGCGCCCTGGACGAGGCCGGCCCCGTCGACGCTGTCGCGGCGACCAGCGGTCCGGGGCTCATCGGAGCCGTGCTCGTCGGACTCTCCTTCGCCAAGGCCTACGCGGCCGGCGCCGATCTGCCCTTCGTCGGGGTCAACCACCTCGAGGGACATCTGTTGAGCCCGCTCCTGGAGCCCGAGAAGCCGACCTTTCCCTTCCTCGGGCTGGTCGTCAGCGGGGGCCATACGACTCTGTATTTGGCCAAGGCCGTCGGCGACTACGAGACCCTCGCCACGACCGTCGACGACGCCGCCGGTGAGGCCTACGACAAGGTCGCTCGCGTGCTCGGCCTCGGCTACCCGGGCGGTCCCGTCATCGACCGGCTTGCCTCGAAGGGAAACCCCGAGGCCATCCGCTTCCCGCGTCCACGCGCCACCGGGCTCAACTGGTCCTTCTCGGGGCTCAAGACCGCGGTGCGGAACAAGGCCGAGGGCAGCGACGAGGACATCGCCGCTTCCTTCCAGGCCGCCGTCGTCGATGTCCTGCTCGATCGGGTGCGCAAGGCCTCGAAGCAGACCGGCGTGACCCGCGTCGCGCTCTCCGGAGGGGTCGCGGCCAACAGCGAGCTCCGCGCCCGCTTCACCGCCGAGCCCGGGCTCCAGGTCTTCCTGCCCGCGAAGAAGCGCTGCACGGACAACGCGGCCATGATCGCCAACGCCGGGCGGCTGCGGCTGGTGGCGGGCCAGCGAGACGGCCTGGACGTCTCGGCTCGGCCCAGCTGGACCCTCGACTCGCTGGCGCGCCCTTGAGCGGCGAGCACCCCCGGGACACCCTCCGTCGACTGGAGCAGCAGGCGCGCAAGCGCTTCGGCCAGAACTTCCTGGTCAGCGAGCATGCGACGAAGCGCATCGT
>Ga0114933_10001527_pt1 | contig 25738 bp, 15 predicted proteins | sample 4SBtaG_FD_89691 | JGI IMG/M metagenome (GOLD analysis project Ga0114933, IMG submission 89691) | Deep subsurface microbial communities from Kolumbo volcano to uncover new lineages of life (NeLLi) - 4SBTROV12_W25 metaG | ecosystem: Environmental > Aquatic > Marine > Volcanic | place: Kolumbo... | reverse complement strand
TGAGAAAGACGGGTTAGCGGCCCATGAAGAGGTCGGGCTGTCGGGGGCCAAGCTGGATATTCTCCGCTCGCCGCGCGACGTACCGAAGCCCCCAAGACGCACAGAAAGCCCGGAATTGCTGGCCGCCGAGACCGCGCGTGCCGGCGATCAACGGCCGGATGTCCACGTCGAGGTCGTCGACGAGGTTGGTCAGCTCCCGAAATAGCGCCAGTTCGCCCGTGTCGACGTGTCGCTGCACGGATTCTGCGATGGATGCTCGGCCCCGCAGCGGTCGCCCGTCGGTTTCGATGTCACAGATCGCAGAGGGCTCGGACGTGATCGCGTCGATGCTGCCGAGCGCGCTGAGGATCGCCGTCGCCGACTTCGGTCCGACACCGCGCACGCCCGGGATGTTGTCGACCGCGTCGCCCACCAGCGCCAGCCAGTCCGCCACCTGGTCGGGCCGCACACCAAACCGCTTGTGCACGTCGACGGCGCTCTTGGCCACGTCGCTGGTGTAGTTCATCCAGCGCACGCGAGCCCCCACCAGCTGCATCAGGTCCTTGTCGGCGCTGACGACCGTGATCTCCACCCGTTCGGAGCGTTCTGCCAGGCGGCGCGTGAGCGAGGCAAGAAGGTCGTCGGCCTCAAATCCACGCTGGACGTAGGTCGGTAGGCCCATGGCGCGACAGGCCGTGATGGCAGGTTCGAACTGCGGCTTCAGATCCGGCGGTGGATCGCCCCGGTTGGCCTTGTATTGGGCGTACAGGTCGTTGCGGAACGTGCTCTGTCCGGCGTCGAAGACCGCCGCCACGTGGTGGGGCTTGTGCCGGGAGATGTGGCTGACAATGCGGTCGAGCAGGCCCGAAATGGCGTGGTTCGGTGTGCCGTCGGGCGCTTTGGAAGGCCACGCCCCGTAGTACGCCCGAAAAAGCAGCCCGGTCGCATCGAGCAGGTGGATCTTCACGGCGATGGCTCGGTCGATGCGCGCGCTCGGAGTCGTGAGGCGTGGATCGTCTCCGCCGCTTTGACGATGTGCCCAATCGCCGCGAGGGCGTCTTCGTCGTTGTTGGGCAGGTGTTTCCACAGGATGGACGCGATGGGTTCATCGGCAAGCGCTGTCAGGTCGCGCCACTGCATCGCCGCGAACACGCCGATTCGAATGGCAGCGCCGTTGAGTCGCACCACAACAGCGGCTGGCTCCCCGCACACGAGCACCATGCCGCCGTTGGTCGTCATGGGTCGAACCGGTTGAGGCAGTACCGGATCCAACCAACCCTCGGCTTCGTCGATGCGCACTCCAATGTCATCAGAGCCATGGTTCACGCCGCAACGGTAGCGGCTGGATCGCCCCGGTGCCAGCGGCAGATACGTCGCGTACAGACAGGTATGACGATAGATCGATGATTCGCTGTTTGCGTCTTTGCGTATCGAGGCAATAATCGCCGTGGCACGCGCAAGGAGATGACGATGAGCGGTCCCGTAAGTGGACCTCCCGCATGGGGATCTCGCGCTTCTGTGGTGGCGATGGTCGCGTTTGCAGCGGCGCTGTTCGGCGGTCCCGATGACGCTTCGGCGACCGAGATGGCGATCGACGAGATGTCGGTTCACATCGAGGCGATCGCCGCGCGCCTGGACCGCGGAGACCGGGACGCCGTGAGGCCCTGGGTCAAGCAGCTGACCGATAGATACAAGCCGGCGGATGCTGGCATCGTGGGCGGCGTCAAACTCGGGCTGTTGCTGGCCCGAATTGGCGATGACGCTGGCGCATCCCGCTATTTCCGGCAGGTGGCCGAGCACCGCAGCCTCGGAGCGCTCGACGCACGCGAACACACCCACCTTGCCGCTGCCGTTTACGCCGTTGGACTCCCCGAGAAAGCGGACAGCGTCATCGCCACATGCAAGCGCCGCTGGCCGGACCTGTTGCTGTCCTGTCGACGCTGGCAAATCGCCGCCACGGCCGCGGCGAAGGACGACTGGGAAGAGGCAGCCAGGATTCTCGACGCCGAGCTCCGAACCGGCGCGTCGAACCGCATGGAAGCCGGGCGGTCCGCGCCACTTTGGGTGCTCCGTCTACGTTTGAGCGCCGCAACTGCGCTGCGCGATAAGGTTGCCGTCGGACATTGGCGTTCCGTTCTTGTGCGACGCGGCGCCCATCTCAACGACTACGCGACGCCGGCACCCCGCATCGAAGCGCCCGCCGATCCGCCCAAGCGAGCCCGTCGGTCCGGGCTGACCTGGATCGTGATGAGCCTGTCCGTTGTGCTGCTGAGCTCACTGCTCCTGGCCCGGCGCTCCCAGGCGTAGCCGGCGTTCACAAGCCTTGCGGCCGAATCATGACGTGAACTTCGTGCCCGCTTCCGCTTTGTCGACCAGCAGCTGAGTCGGCGCGAATCGCCGGCCGTAGCGCAATTCGAGGGCCCGCAGACGCGCCGCGACGCTCTTGGCGCCCTGCTCATCGACGTAGTGGAAGGGCCCGCCGAGGAAGGGCGGAAACCCGATGCCCATGACGGCCCCGAGGTCGCCGGCTTCGCTCTGAAGGAGGATGCCTTCCTCGAGACAACGCACCGCCTCGTTGACCAGCGCGAGCAGCAGACGCTCGCCCATCTCTTCGAGGTTCGGGTTGCGGGTGTTGCTGCCGTTGGGGAGGTGTCGGTAGATGGCTTCGTCGACGACCTTGTGGCCGCGCACTGTCTTGGACTCGCCGTCTTCGTAGACGTAGAAGCCCTTGCCCGCCTTACGTCCGAGCCGACCTTCCTCGATGAACCCGTCGATCGAATCGGGCGGAAATTCCATGTGGCCGCAGTAGTGCTCGCGCATGACACCGAGCACCTTTTGACCGACGTCGATCCCGACCTCATCCATCAGCGTGATCGGCCCGACCGGGAATCCGATTCGCGTCGCGGCCTCGTCGATCGACTCGACCGGGTAGCCCTCGATCGCCATGAACGTGGCCTCGATCATGTACGGCGCGAGCACGCGGGTCGTGTAGAACCCGGCGCAGTCGCGGACCACGATGACGTGTTTGCCCATCTTGCGCGCGAGGTCGACGGTGCGCTTTGTGGCCGATGGCGCGGTCTTGTCGGTCACGATGACCTCGACGAGCGGCATCTTCTCGACCGGGCTGAAGAAGTGCATGCCGACAACGCGCTCGGGATGCTTGGCCTGCGCGGCGATGTCGGCGATCGGCAGACTCGACGTGTTGGTGGCGAAGACGGCTTCCTTCTTCGTGCACGCCTCGAGCTCGGCGACCATCTGCTGCTTGAGCCCGACAATCTCAGGCACGGCCTCGATGACAATGTCGGCCTGGCCAAGCCCGGCCCATGTGAGCCCGCCCGAAATGCGTGCCATGCGCTCGTCGACGCCCGCCTGCTTGTAGCGTTTGCGCTTGCGAGCCTTGCCGAACACCTTGCGGGCGTACGACAGCCCGCTACCGACCGCCTCGTAGCTGATGTCCTTGAGCCGAACCGTGACGCCCTTGTCTGCGAGAACCGTGGCGATTCCGGCACCCATCAGGCCCGCGCCGAGCATGCCAACGTGGGCAGAAGGGGTTACTGACAGGTCTTCGGTGCCCGGGCCATCGATCTTCTTGAGCGTGGTGATCGATGCGAAGACACGGCGCAGTCCGCGCGATTCGGCGGTCATCAGCAGCTCGCCGAAGCCCTTCGCCTCCGCCTCCGGTGTGCCCTTGCCAATGACGTCAAGGATCTTCAGCGGCGCCGGGTAGAGCCCCTTGGTCTGCCCCATCACCTTCTTGCGGGCCTCGCGCAGGACGATCGCCCGGCCAAGCGCGTTGCGTTCGAGCAGCAACTCCTGGACCTCGGCCTGCATGTCCTGCTTGCGCTCACGATCGAACTTGCCGTCAGCGATCTTGAGGGCCAGCGCGCCGGCGGCCTCCATCAGCTGGTTGGGCGGCACAACTTTGTCGACGAGGCCCATCTTCAGCGCCTTGGTCGCGCGGATGTTCTTGCCGGTGAGCATCATGTCGAGCGCATTTGCGAGCCCGACAAGCGGCGGCAATCGCGTCGTTCCGCCGGCGCCGGGGAGCAAGCCGAGCATGACTTCGGGAAACGCCAGCTTCGTCTTGACGCTGCTTGAAGCAACGCGGCCATGGCAAGCGAGGGCCAGCTCCAGGCCACCGCCGAGGCAATCGCCATCGATCGCGGCAACCACGGGCACGGGCAGGCCTTCGATGTGGTCCATTGCCTGCTGGCCATTGCGGCTGAGGCGCTCGCCATCGCTGACCGACGTGACACCGTTGAGGTCGTTGATATCGGCGCCGGCGATGAAGCTGCCATCTTTGCCGCTTGCAAGCACGATCGCGCGAACTTTGCCGTCTTTGCGCGCCTGCTCGAACACCGACTCGAACTGGTCGAGCAGGGCGACCTGCAGCGTGTTGACCTTCGCGCCCGGGACGTCGAACCAAATCACACCTACGCCGGTGGCGTCAGCGGGCCGGTAGCGCAGCGCCTTGGGCTCGACGGGGGCGCCTGACTTGCCGTCGCGTGTGTTGGCGTTGTCGGGGGCGTCTTTGGCAGCGGCGTCTTTGGCAGCGGCGTCTTTCGCGGCGGCGTCATTCGCAGCGGTGGGGGAGTTGTTCACGTTGGCGGTTGCGACCATGGTGGCCTCCGATTCGATTCGTCTGTCGTCTGCTTGGTCTGTCGGGCGTGTGTGCGTGGTCTGTCACGCGTGCGTCAGTTCCGCTCGAGCACCATGGCGGCGCCCATACCACCGGCTGCGCACGCCGTGGCGATGCCGATTTCCCCGTCGCGCTGGGCGAGGATGTCGAGCAGCTGGCGAATCATGCGTCCGCCCGTGGCCGCGAATGGGTGCCCGTAGGCGATCGACCCACCCCAAACGTTCAGCTTGGACCGGTCGACGTCGCCGACCGCTGTGTCACGGCCAAGCTTGTCCTGGTTGAAGCTGTCCGACGCCATGCACTTGATGTTGCTCAGCACCTGCGCCGCGAACGCCTCGTGGATCTCCACGACGTCCATGTCGCCGAGTTTTGCGCCGGCCCGATCGAGCGCCGTGGGCACCGAGTAGGCGTTGCCGAGCAGCATGTTCTCGCGCGGGTCGAGCGCCGCGAATGCGTAGCTGCGCATGAATCCAAGCGGCTTGACGCCGAGCTCTTTGGCCTTGCTTTCGCTCATCAGCACCACGCAGGACGCGCCGTCGGTCAGCGCGCTGGACGTCGCAGCCGTGATCGTGCCGTTCTTGCGGTCAAAAGCCGGCCGGAGCCGCGCGATCTTCTCCGGGTCCATCTTCGACCGGATGAGGTTGTCGTCGGCCACCGGTCCTTTCGGCGCCATCACGGTCATCAGCCCTTCGGCGATCCAGCCCTTCTCCCTCGCTTCGTGGGCGTTGCTGTGGCTGGCGACCGCGAGCTCGTCCTGGTCGGCGCGCGAGATGTCGAAGTTCTGCGCCATCAGCTCGGCGTGCTGCCCCATCGTAAGGCCCGTGTACCGCTCTGTGAGCGCCGGCGGCGACGGCAACAGGTCGAGCGGGTTGACCTGCGCGATCGTTTGCACGAGCTGCACACCGGACTGGCGTTGGGCTTTCTGAAGCTGGTCGATGACGCGCTTCTTGTAGGTCACCGGCGCGTGCGAGGTAACGTCCACCCCGCCAGCGAGCACGATTTCGGCACGACCCAGCTCGATCATCTCCGCTGCGCTGGCCGCGGCTTGGAACCCCGTGGCGCACGCTCGCGTCACGCTGAATCCGGGCACCCGGTACATGCCGAGGTTGAGCGCGACTTCACGGGCGATGTTCGGCGCGCGTGGGACCGCGATAACCGTGCCCCAAACGACCTCGTCGACCTGGTGGATGTCGAGATCGAGGCCGAACAACGTCTCCCGCGCGACCTGTGTCGATAGCTCGACCGGATCCACGTCGTTTAGCGTCGTCCATGCCTTGGTGAACGGGCTGCGCAGACCACCGACGATGGCGACCCGCTCGCGTTTGATTTGAATCGTGGCGGGCGCGCCGTTGCCGTTCTTGGGCGCGGCGGTTTTGGGCGCGGTGGATTTGGCGGCGGCTGTCGTGTCCGCCCCGACTTTGCTGACGGCCGCTTTCCTGGCGGCAGGCTTGCGGGCAGGGCTCTTCTTGGCGGACGCTCGCTTTGTCGCTGCCGTTTTTGTCGCCGCCGTTTTTGTCGCCGCCGTCTTTGTCGCTGCCGTTTTTGTCGCCGCCGTCTTCGTCCCCGCGGCTCTGGTCGCTGCAGCCTTGTTCGGAGCCGCCTTCTTGGGAGCCACTTTCTTGGGAGCCGCTTTCTTGGGAGCCGCTTTCTTGGGAGCCGCTTTCTTGGGAGCCGCCCGCTTGGTAGCTGGCGCTTTCTTGGCCGCCTTGCGGGCCGGAGCCTTCTGCGTGGGCTTTTTCGCCGCCGTCTTTGGGGTGGTCTTGTCGTCGCCAGCCATGGTCGCCTCCGTCAATTCGAGGCGCAGGTTGTCGCGGCTTTGACGCACTGTGTCAAGGGCGCAGTTCGCCGTTCGCGTGACAGATGGGCGCGGATGGACCCCACCTCTTGCGTTCAGATGACGCGGCGCGGCATTGCACCGACGACGGCTACTTGCCCTGGTGGATCTTCAACTCGATGCGGTTGTTCTTCTTGCGCGCCTTGCGGCTCTTGCCTTCCACCAGCGGCTTGGCGTTGCCGTGCGCAAACAGGACGAAGCGGCCCGAATCGATGCCTGCGTCCTCGTAGAACTTGCGAATCGCCGTGGCCCGAGCCATCGACGTGGCCTTGAGCTTGGCCGGCTTGCCCTTGCCGTCGGCGTGGGCGTGGATCTCGATCTTCACGGCCTCGTTCTCGAGCAGCAGCTCGAGCAGCTTCTCGAGCACCTCCGACGATTTGCGCTTCAGCTTGTTCTTGCGGCCGAACTTCACACCCCGCAGCGGTCCGTCGAAGAGCTTGGCGACGTGATCAGGCAGCTTGTCTGGGCACCCGTCCTTGTCGCTGACGCCGTTGTACGTTTCGGCCTTGTTGGGGCACTTGTCGGCCGCGTCGAGGATCCTGTCGCCATCGTTGTCCGGGTCGGGGCAGCCGTCGCCGTCTTTGAATCCGTCCTTGTCCTCGGCCTTGTTGGGGCACTTGTCGCGGGCGTCGAGGATCTTATCGCCGTCGTTATCCGGATCCGGGCACCCGTCGTTGTCCTTGTACCCGTCCTTGTCCTCGGCCTTGTCGGTGCATTTGTCGGACGCGTCGGGGATGCCGTCGCCATCGTTGTCGGGCTCGGGGCAGCCGTCGTCGTCCTTGTATCCGTCCTTGTCCTCGGCCTCGTTGGGGCACTTGTCGGCGGTGTCGGGGATCTTGTCGTCGTCGTTATCGAGCTCGGGGCACCCGTCCTTGTCCAGCCAACCGTCCTTGTCCTCGGCCTTGTTGGGGCACTTGTCCGTGGCGTTCGGGATGCCGTCGTGGTCGCTGTCTTCGGGCGGGCCGCCGATCAGGTACGTGAGCCCGACCAGGACCTGCATGTTGTTGGTGACCGCCGTGCCGTCTTCCTCGACCTTTTTCGTCTCGGCGTTGACGCGGTCTGGGCGACCAGCAGCGGGCAGCCAGCGCAAATCGAGACGTCCGCGCAGCCGAAATCCGAGCTTCACCTCTGCCCCCGCCGTGATCGCCATCATCGGGTCGGCGTCGTTGTCGCGAACGTGCTTCTTGTTGGCGTCCTGTACGAACTGACCGGCGCCGATCCCCAGGAACGGCGACACGCGCTGGCGGGTCATGAACTTGTAGCGCGCCTGCAGCTGCCAGTTGAGCACGGTCACGTCAGAGGAGTGGGGCGCCTTGCTGAACTCATCGTCGGGCAGCTTGGACGACAAGAACCCGAAGTCGCCCTCGATCGACAGCGATTCGCTGAGTTGGTAGCCGGCACGAATGCCGATCGTCGGTGCATCTTCGGCGACGTCGTGCTTGAAGAACGCGTCGCCCAGACCGGTCACCTCGTCGAACATCGTGTACCCAAGGGTCAAGCCAAGCTCGATTCGGGGGTGCCACTGTTCTGCAGCGAACGCGGGAGTGGCGGCCAACATCGCGATCATCGCGATCGAGAAGGCCACGCGGCGTATCGCCGTCTTGGTGCCAACCTTGCGCATGGATCCAAACTCCGAGCCGGCTCTGTTGCTGGGCCGTGCGGGCATGTAGGGCTGTGCGGACAGGCGTCGTGGCGACGCAGCCGCGAGAGCGACCAACCGTACCGCAGGCGCCATCGCAGTTCCAAGCCCCCCACGACGCCGTTTGGCCGGTTGATGCCGCTTCAGTTCACCGTTTGTGCTCTGGCGATTTCGCGGCGAATCGTAAAGGCGCCGCCACAAACCCGTTTTCGCAACGTTCTGTTACAGACTCGTCCTTCCGCCGACGTTGAGGGGTCTGCTACGCTTCGTCCCGCTCACTGCCAGGATGCCGATGCACCGCGAACTCCGGCGACGTCCCCCCAGTCAAGACCGCCTCAACCAAGCGGATGGCTTGCGTTTTGGGGCCGTTATGGCCGTGTTATGCGCGACGTTGTTGAGCCCGGCTTGCGGCGGCGACCCCGAGCCGGCCGCCGAAGCAGACCCCACGGAAACGCCCGACGCCGGCGATTTCGACGCCGGACCGATCGACGCGGGTGCCGCCGTTGATGCCGGATCGGCGGTGCCCGATGACGTCGCTTTGCCCAAGGGCGCCAAGGCGCTGATTCTCGCCGTTGTGCCCGCCAGCGGCCCTACCGCCGGCCTGACCGAAGTCGAAATCAGCGGCCTCGGACTGTCGATCACCGACCAGGTCTTTTTCGCGGAATCTCCGGCAGTTTCCGTCGATATCGTCGATGATCACACGCTGAATGTTGTCGCCCCGCCGCGCCCGCCCGGCATGGTCGATGTGATCGTGCGGCTCGACGACGCGGTGCCCGAAAAAGGCATCGAGGCGACCGAGATCACCTTCCCTTCAGCGTTTCGCTACGTGGCCGACGTCAAGGTCTCGGGCGTCGCCCCGAAACATGGGCCCAGCGATGGTGGAACCCTTGTGACCGTGACTGGCGCCGGTTTCACCAAGGACACCCAGTTCGTTTTCGGTGAGCGACTCGGCATCGATCCGTTGATTGTCGACGAGCATACGGCCGCAGTGCACACGCCGCCTGGGCTGCCGGGACGCGTCAACCTGATCGTGGCCAACAGTGATGGCAGCGCGAAGCTGCAGAAGGCGTTTACCTACCGTGCGTTTCCGACGATCGCGACCGTTTCGCCCGCGACGGCGTCCAAGCATGGCGGGGGCACGGTGACGCTGCACGGCAGCGGCCTTCTCTCGTCTGCAATTGTGTCGGTCTTGGCGCCCGACGGCACGTCGTACAAAGCCAAGATCAAGGGTTCAGAAGCGGCAGGAGCGCGGCTCCACGTCGACGTTCCGCCCGTCAAGACAGTCGGCATCTATGGCATCCGCTACAGCAGCGGCAACGGCACCGCCGAGGCGCTAAATGCCATCACCTACGTTGGTGCGACGCCCGCGGGCAACCAGGTCGCGTCGGTGTACCCGGCGGCAGCTCCCGCGAATGTGCCGACCAAGATCGCCGTGAGCGTGACCGGCCCCATCGCTGGCGCTGCGTCCGGTAAGGTCCAGGTGACCATCGACGGCTCGAAGTGCGAAGTGCTCGATCACGACATCGCGCCCGGTCAATCGGCGGCTACCGTGCAGGTTCTGACGCCACCCACCGGCGCGAGCGGTCTGCCAAAGAAGGTCGACGTCTACGTCAAGGTCGGAGAGCTGGCCGCGCTGGCTAAGGAAAGATTCACATATCTTCCGGCAATACCGCGAATTGTGAAGGTAAATCCGAGCGTTCTTGATTGGCACGGCGGCACCAAGATGGAGGTGACCTACGGACCCAACCCGACCGCCTTTGGCAACATCGTCGGCGCTCGAATCGGTGCGTTGCTGGCGACCGGAATCAACGGGCTCTACAAAAAAGGCGCGCCCACGGCGACGATTACGATGGTGGCACCGAAGGGGAGCCCGGGACCTGCCGATCTGCGCCTCGTGTTCGAAAACGGCGAGATCCTCAAACCCAAGGCGGTTGTCTTCGCCGGCCTCGTGCCCAAGCTCGGTGCGCTGACACCGGCTCGCGGCTCCCAGGCTGGCGGCACCTACGCCCAATTGATCGGCAACGGACTGCACCGCGCAAAGCGGCTGTTCATCGGCGACCACGAGGTCAAGAAGTGGAAGGCGGTCCACCCGGGCCTGATCGAGCTCTACACGCCGCAGGGAGACCCCGGGCCGGCCCATCTTGAGGTGTGGTTCAAGGACGATCTGCCCAAACAGCAGCTGGAACACGCGTTCGTTTACTACGACCCGATGTCGGGCAACTACGGCACCTGGGGCCCGCCCATCGATGGCGCCGTCAACGTCACCGTCATGCAGTCCAACATGGGGGCCAAGCCGCTCGAAGGCGCGCTGGTCGTGGTCGGCACCGATCCGCACACGCCCTACCGCGGCCTGACCGATTCGCGCGGCCAGGTGACGTTCTCGGACAAGATCTTCAAGGGACCGATCATGGTCTCGGCCACCAAAGCCGGCTACACCGCCGCATCGGTCGTCGCCGTCAACACCGAAAACGTCACGCTGCGCCTCCGTAAACACCCGACCCCATCGCCTGGTGCGGGCGCCGGACAGCCGCCCGAGAAGTACAAGGACGGCACGATCTCAGGCACCGTCGTCAACGCGGCCAAGTACCTGCAGCTACCGATGGGCGATTGTGGCGACTCGCCGGTCACCGATGGCCACTGCAAGACGTGCAAGACAGACGCGGACTGCGCCGGCAAGAAGACAAAGTGCGAGCTGCTCACCGACCCTCTCAGCGGCTTCAACGTCGGCGGCGACCCCGGTCTCGGCAAAGCCCCGGATCCGCCGGCTGAGACCACGCTGACCGGGTTGCCGGTGCAAAAGTACTGCACGTCAGCTTGCCTGGAGGACGCGGACTGCCCCAGTGGATTCGAGTGCCGCGCCACCGCCTGGACGCCAGGGAACACGAAGTACCGATGCACGCCTTCGATCGGAAAGCCTGAAATTCGCTGCGAAACGTCAAGTCCATCCATGTTCGGCGGCAACCCGAAACCCGGCCCCGGCGCGAGCGTCGACAAGGACTACAAGTTCACCATCAACTCGCGGCTCGGCGACCTCGCTGTCATCTGTCGGGCGGGATACATCGAGAAGAAATCGGGCGCGTTCAAGGTGCTGATGCTTGGCGTGACCGAACACGTCCATGTGTCGACCGGGAAGCTGACAAGCGGCGTGAAGGTGCACTTGAGCGTGCCTCTGAACCGGCGAATTCGCGTTCGACTCGACCGCTTGCCGATGGGCCCGGACGCGGTGGACATGCGACGCGGGCTCACGTTCGCGATCGATCTCGACGCCCAGGGCTATATCCCGATGGGCGAGGTCGAAACCACCAACATGACCGACATGCTGGTGCTCGGAAATCAGCCGTCCTCGTTCACTGGCCCCCTGGCCGGCAAGAACTACTCGATGTACGGCGGAGCGAGGCAGCTGACGGGCGGCACCCCTGTCGCAATCGCGATGGCCGAAAACGTCGTCGTGGACGGCGCCGACCACATCGCGCTGTGGAAGAAGGGCGACAAGAATCCGGTGCAGTCAACGGCGATGAGCCAGGCGGTCAACGACATCAGCAGCGGCGGCGGCGAAACGTACGCGGTCGGCGACAACGGCTACATCGGCGCGTGGAGCGGGACAGGATTTACCCAGCAGGCTTGCCCCGTCGCCAAGGACCTGCACGCGGTCTGGGCGTTGCCAGGTGGCGGCGATGCGTGGGCTGGCGGTGACGACGGAGTCTTGCTGCGACGCTACGAGCTCGGCTGGAAGGCGATGATCAGCCCGACGAACCTGCGCATCGTGGACATTGCCGGCAACGGCAAGGACAAGGTGTGGCTGCTCACCTCGGACAATCAGCTTCAGCGGCGGGTGGGCGAGCAATGGCTCTACGTTGGCGGGCCGCTACCGGTGCCCAAGCCGAAGTCGGTCTGGTACGAGAAGGACGCCGACAAGGTTGGCGCGATCCTCTACACCACGGACGGTTGGCTGGTTGCTGCCGGACATCGCGGCGGGCTGTGGCGCGCCAAACCGAGCGACACCAGCGCCGCGCTGAACTGGGCGAAGTTGCCGACCGCGACCAATTACACGTTGCGCGCGCTCTGGGGCCCCAAGGGCGATGACTTTTTCGTCGCCGGTGATCGAGGCTTCTTCGGCCGCTTTGTCGGGGGCAAGCTTACGTCGTTCGAGCAGCACACCACGCGGCCCCTGTACGCGATCGCGGGCACCAGCAATGGTGTCGACGCAGTCGGTGGCCTTGGCGCCTGGGTTCACCTCGACAACAACGGCAAGACGCACGACCGCTCGATCAAGGGTCTGACCAGCGACCTTCGTGGTGTCGCGGAGGTGGCTGCAGGCAAGGTCGCGGCCGGCCAGCCCGTGGTCGTCATCGGCCCGTACGTCGAGATGCCGTACTTCGACAAGCCCAAGGCCCACGAAGACATCGGCAACCGGATGCAGTGGCACGCGCGGCCCGGCGTCACGCCGACGCTGAACCTCGTGCGTATCACCAACTACGGGTACGCCACGATGTGGGAGCTCTTCGTCAAAGGGAATGTGACCGACGTCAAGCTGCCCGATTTCACCAAGCTCGGCGTGGTAAGCCCGCTGCCAGGCGGCCAACTTCGTATTCGGTTGTGGCGAATCTATGCGCCGGGTCTGGACATCGACCACTTCAACCACAAGCAATTGAGCATCTACCGCTGGGTCTCGTACGCGTACAACTGGATGCTGACCAACCAATCAGTCGGCCCGATCGACGCGACGCTCCCCCCGCAGATTCCGCCGGGAATCCCGCAGCTGCCTCCCGGTTTCTAGCAGCCTGCGCCAACGCTCCGCTTCGGCGCAGGTGCTCGTTGTTTGTCAGGGGGCTGAAACAGCCCCCTCGGCCGAAAAAAGTGTCATTTTTCGGCCTCACCCCACATTCGCGCTTTGCGCGGCAGACTGCATCCACGTCCTCAATGATGAACGACACGATTTGCGGCGCAGTCTGCTGGCTCCCACACCCCAACGCGTCCGTAATCGGCTGTTTGCTTGCATCCGCCGATCGCGGGTGTATGCACGTTTACATGGCGATTCGTTTACCGATAACCGGCTTCGTCGCAGCGATGATTGCGTCCTCCATTTGGATCGGACTGTGCGCGCCGGCCTGGGCGACTGACAAACCAGCCAAGGCCGTGAAAAAGGACGGAAAACCGGGGAAGAAGGACGGAAAACCGGGCAAATCCGGCGAGGACGAGGTCGACTGGCGGGGCCTGTACCGCATGAACGAAAAGGGCCACACCATCAAGAAGGAGCGGCCGCCGCCCAACCCGATCCGCGACCTCGCCCAGAGCGCGCCATACCGCATTCATGTCGCCACGTCCGACGGCAAGAAAGTGGTGATCACCGACGCATACACGCTTGAGCGGTGGCGGGTTTTCGCGGCGGAAGACGTGCGTGGATACGCGTTCAACAACGACGGGGCATGGCTCTACGTGGTGCATGACGCCGGCGTCGTTTCGTCGGTAAACGTCCGCAACGGCAAGGCCAAGAGGATGGCGACGGTGAAGCTGCCCGACGGCGTCGAGGTCGTCGAGGTCATCGGCCACGGCAAGGGCAATCACCGGTTCGTGACCGTGGTCGTCGGCAAAGGCCCGCGTCCACTCGTCGGGCAGCCGTGCGGCACGTGGAGCGGGATCAAGCGTTTCCGTATCCGGCAGAAAGCCACCTGGCCCAAGGCGACCGTGATAACCGAGAGAGGGATGCACGATCTGCGCCTGCGTCGTCGCCGAAAAGGCACGTCTCCCAACACGCGCTACGAGGTCTTCCTCGGCAAACAGCTCAAGGCGACAAACAAGATCGGCGGTGGCTCGGTCGGTGTGCTCAACCGCAAGCCGCTGCCGTCGCGAAGCATCGGTTTTCGGTGGATGCGCGACTCGCGTGGCGTCATCGTCAAGCACCGGCGCACCACGGCAAACGGATGTCGACACCGGCTTGGAGTTGTGTCGTTTCGGCAGCCGGAAGCGCAGCGCGTCGCGTGGTACCGCCAACGTCGCTGGACGAGGTGGTCGCTGCCAGCCGATGTCAGCGTCGTTCGCGGGGATCTCGCCCACAACGACGTGCTCTGGGCGCCCGATGGAATGCGTGTGGTCGGTGTCCGCAACGGTAAGGCCGTCGTCATCGAGCCCGTCGCCCGCCACCGCGGTCACGTGGCCGTGATCAGCCCCGCAACTCGGTATTGGCCAGCCGTGCGGCCCGGCGTACGCAGCCTTGTCGTCGGCACGGGCGCGCTGCGGCACGCCGAAATCCTGACAGAACAGGGCGATCTCGACACAGCGCGGACCCAGCTCGCCGCCGCGCTCGCCAGGACGTCGCCAAAGCCAACGGAAGATTCGGTCAAACGCCTGCGAAAACGCATCGGAAAACTCGAAGTCGTGCGTCGCCGGCGCGCCCTTGAGATCGGCGTGACTGACGCGTCGTTGCGCGGTCGCCGGTCGGTCGCGATCCCCACGGGCAAGGGGGTAGCTGTTGACGCTGGCAAGGGTGCCGCTGTAGACCCTTCAAGCGCGCCTTGAACCGCGAGCGGCCACGCCTTGATTCCGACGCAGTTGGATCGGTTTGGCCAGACCCGCAATCGCGCGCAAGGCCCGCGACCCGATCACCGAATCCGCAATTGTGGACCCCGAATCAACCGCGGACAGCATCCACCGCGCACTGGCGCGGCCGAACGACGGAGATGAATATGAGCAGCCTCAAGCAGCGCCTTGCCGACAAGATTCCGCAGTGGCGCGAGGAAGTGCGCGGCATCGCCAAGCAGCACGGTGGCGTCTCGCTGGGCGACACAACGATCGCCAAGGTCACCGGCGGTATGCGCGGCCTGAAGTCGCTTGTTTGCGACACGTCGTACCTCGATCCGATGGAAGGCATCCGCTTCCGCGGTCACACGATCCCCCAGGTTCGCAAGGTCCTGCCCAAGCCCGGTCCCGATCTCGAGGCCTACCCCACCGGCCTGTGGTACCTGCTGCTCACCGGCGAGCTGCCCACCGCAGATGAGGTAAAGGCGCTAGAAGACGACCTGACCGCTCGCTCTGAAGTGCCCGGTTACACCTACGACCTCATCCGCGCGTTGCCCGTCTCGGCCCACCCGATGACGCAGTTCAGCGCTGCGATCCTCTCGATGCAGCCCACCAGCGAGTTTGCCCGCCAATACCACGAAGGGCTCGGCAAGCTCGACTACTGGAAACCGACGCTCGACGATGCGCTCAACCTGGTCGCCCGTCTGCCCGTGATCGCCTCGTACATCTACCGGCGCACGTACAAGAACGACATCCACATCGCCGCGGATCCGACCCTGGATTGGGGCGCCAACTTCGCGCACATGATGGGCGTGCCCGACAAGGCGTATCAGAACCTGATGCGGGTCTACCTGCTCATCCACGCCGACCACGAAGGCGGCAACGTCAGCGCGCACACGTCGCATGTGGTGGGGTCGGCCCTGTCGGACGTCTACTATTCGGTCAGCGCGGGCATCAACGGTCTCGCCGGCCCGCTGCACGGTCTCGCCAACCAGATGTGCCTGCAGTGGATCAACGAAGCGATGGAGCACTTTGACGGCCGCGCGCCGACACACGATGAAGCCCGCGACTACGCGTGGGAGACGTTGCGTGCCGGTCGTGTCATCCCCGGCTACGGTCACGCGGTGCTCCGCAACACCGATCCGCGCTACACCGCGCAGCGCGAATACAGCCTGGCGCACGGCATGGGCGAACACCCGGTTGTGAAGACGGTCCACACGTTCTTCGACGTGGTGCCCGGCGTGCTCAAGGAACACGGCAAAGCCAAGAGCCCGTGGCCCAACGTCGACGCCCACTCCGGCGCCCTGCAGGTCTACTACGGCGTCACCGAGGCCGACTTCTACACCGTGCTGTTCGGCGTTTCTCGCGCCCTCGGCATCACCAGTCAACTGGTCTGGGACCGCGCCCTCGGCATGCCGATCGAGCGTCCGAAGAGCGTCACCGTCGCGATGTTGCGCGACGCCGCCAACGGCTAGCCCCAACGCCGGTCACTTACAATGTAAAAGTTTGATTTTCCAATCAAATTCATGCGAGCGGGCGAAGCCCCGGGCTCAGTTGAGCAAGCCCGCCTCCGCGGGCTCCGCCGCGAACTCCACCAGCAGCGGCTGCCTACCCACGTTCGTCGGCATCTGGTGCACCCACATGCGCCGCACCGAATCCGCCATGCGGACCGCAACGCCGAGCCCTCGAAGGAGGGCTTGCTCAACTGAGGCCCCGGCTTCAGCCGGGGTCGCTAAGTGACCGGCATTGCGGCTAGCCCGCCCTATTTCAGCGCCATCGCGCCGCCCTCGTAGCGTTTGTCGGACGCGGCGAGCAGCTCGGTCACGTTTCCGGCTTTGTCCCGCGTCACCGCAACCGCTTGCACGTCGCACCACGGCGCGCGCTTGGTCGTCTTGTGCTGGAAAGCAGCGAGCGCTTCTTCCTTGGCTTGCACACCCGTGTGGTCCTCGATCCAGGCCGCGTCGGGATAGGCCTGGTGATGCAGGCGCGGCGCGTCGATGGCCTGTTTGAGCGGCTCGCCGTCGACGAGATGCCGGTACGCGACCTGGAAAACGGCGGTTGGAATGCGGGTTCCCCCAGGCGCCCCGATCACGAGCCGCGGTTTGCCGTTGTCGAGCACGATGGTCGGCGTCATCGATGACACCGGTCGCCGCCCGGGCCGGTACATGTTGGCCTTGCTGCCGGCGAGCCCAAAGGCGTTGCTGTCCTTGAGCGTGTAGCTGAAGTCGTCGAGCTCGTTGTTGAGGAAGATGCCGCTGTTGGACGCGAGGATGCCGCTGCCGAACAGCAGGTTGATGGTGTGCGTGGACGCCACGGCCATACCGTCTTTGTCGACGATGGACACGTGGCTGGTGTTTTGGTGGTTTTCCAGCTTGCCAGGTGGACGGATCCGGGCTGATTCGCTGGCTTTCTTGGCATCGAAACCGGCCGCGAGCTTGCGTCGAACAGCCCGCGGGTAGACGTCGTCGAGCTTCTTGGCCTTGACGTCCGGGTCGCCCGAAAACGCCAATCGCATCAGGAAGGAGCGGCGCATCGCCTCGACCAGTCGGTGCATCATCACCGGCTGATCCAACCCGGGGAGTGTCGTTTTTTCGCCCTTCTTCGCGGGTTTCTTCATGAGCTTGCGGGACGTCTGCGCCATCAGCTCGGCCATCGCCAACAGCTGGGCACCACCGGCGGACGGCTGCGGCATCGTCAGCGCTTGCCGGCCGAAGAAGTCACCGCGCAGCGGCTCGCTCTCACGCACCTTGTAGACGCGCATATCCTCGTGGTCGAGCTTGCCACCGGTCGCCTGCGCGGTGGTCACGATGTCCGCTGCGACGTCTCCTTCGTACAAGCCCGCCACGCCTTTTTCCGCGATCGTCTTGAGGGTCTTGGCGAGGGCGGGCTGAACGAGGACATCGCCGATCTTGATGATGCCGCCCCCTTTGCGGGTCAGCAGCTTCTTGGCGTTGGGGCCGAGTTGTTTCCAGGTCCACGCCGCCGCCCGGGCCAGCTTGTCGCCGACTTTGAACCCTCGGCGCGCCGTTTCCGACGCGGGCATGACGAGGTCTTTCCACGGGCGCGCGCCGTATTTCTCGTGGAGCAGCGCGAGGCCTTTGACATACCCGGGCACGCCGATCGCCAGACCGTGACGTTGGCTCCGCTTGGCGATGTGGCCGCCGTTTTTGTCCAGGTACAGCTCGCGTTTGCCGTTGCGGGGCCCGGTCTCCCGGAAGTCGAAAGCGCGGGCAGGGCGGTCATCCCCCGGCGCGACGATGGCGAACCCTCCGCCGCCGATCCCCGTGGATTGGGGCGTTACGACCGCGAGCATCATGCTCGCAGCCACCAGGGCGTCGACCGCGTTGCCGCCATCGAACAGGGCCTTGGCTGCTGCGCGCGTGGCGAGCGGGTGTGCAGTCGCGACAGCGCCTCGGGTTCCCTTGGCGACAGTCGGCAGCTCGAAGGTGATAAACGGGCGGTCGGGATCGGGCGCGTCGGGGGCCTTGGCGGCGTTCGTCGCGGTTGCTGCGGCCGGTTTATCGACAGGTTGTCGAGTTTTTTTATTGACACTCTGTGGAGTAATCTTCTTCGGCGCGTTGGATTCGGGCCGCTTTCGGCACCCCGACACTGCGATAGCGCCCACCGCAACGATCGCGATAAGTCGGGCGACCGTCGTCGCGTTGAAAGGTGCTCTCATCGTCCCATCCTCATGACCGCTGACGCTTCATGCGCGCGCCCAAACACGCCCCATCCTCACGCATGAAAACGCACAACTGCAAGGACCTCGCGCCCTTGCGATCGATCGGGGCGACCTCTACTATCCCGCGCCCGCGCACGATGGCGCGTCCTCAGGCAACCACACAGGCGAACGGAGACGATCGATGAGCACCGACACAATGGCCGCACCAGGCGGCGGATTCCTCCTTGAGACCTGCGGCGCGCGGCCCGTCTTTGCGCCCGAGGACTTCAACGAAGAGCAGCGTGCGATCGCTTTCGAAGCCCAGAAGTTCATCGACAACGAGGTTCTGCCCAACGAGCGGCGGCTCGAGAGCAAAGAAGGCAAGGCAGCGCGTGAGATGGTCGACGTGCTCCGCAAAGGCTGTGAGCTCGGCTTCTGCTTGCTCGACATCCCCGAAGAATACGGCGGCCTGGCCGCCGACAAGGTCACAGCGCTCCTGATGACCGAGAAGATGGGCGCCAGCGGCGACTGGTCCGTGACGTTTGGCGCGCACTCGGGCATTGGCCTGACGCCGATCATCCTCTTTGGCAACCACGACCAGAAAAAGAAGTTCCTCGAGCCGATCGGCATGGGTGAATTCGTCAGCTGTTACGCGCTGAGCGAGCCCGGCAGCGGATCGGACGCCCTCGCGGCGCGCACCACAGCGGTCCTCAACGAAGAGGGCACCCACTACATCCTCAACGGCACCAAGCAGTGGATCTCCAACGCGGCCTGGATGGACGTCGGCGTTGTCTTTGCGAAGGTCGACGGCGACAAGTTCACCGCCTTCATCGTCGAGAAAGACACGCACGGGTTCTCCATCGGCGGCGAGGAGCACAAGATGGGCCTGCGCGGCTCGTCGACCTGCCAGCTGATCTTCGAAAACAGCCCCGTCCCGGTCGAAAACGTGCTGCACCAGGTCGGCAAGGGCCATCACGTCGCGTTCAACACGCTCAACTTCGGCCGCTACAAGCTCGGCGCATCGGTGGTCGGCGGGGCCAAGAGGGCGCTCAAGGAAGCGCTGCAGTACGCGTCGGAGCGACGTCAGTTCCGCACTCGGATCGTCGACTTCGGCGCCATCCGCGAGCAGATCGCCGACAGCATCGTGCAGATCTACCTCGGTGAAGCGCTCAACTACCGCATCGCCGGCATGGTCGAAGAACGCGCCGCTGCGGGAGACGCCAAGGATCCGCGTTCGGCGATGTCCGCCGTCGAGGAGTACGTCATCGAGTGTTCGATCTCGAAGGTCTACAGCAGCGAGGCGCTCGATCGCATCCTCGATCGTTGCTTCCAGTGGCACGGCGGCTACGCCTTCGTCGAGGACTACTTCGTCGAGAAGATGTACCGCGACGCCCGCGTCAACCGCATCTTCGAAGGCACCAACGAGATCAACCGATTGCTGATCCCCGGCACGCTCATCAAGCGGGTCATGCAGGGCCGCCTCGATGTGCAGGGGGCGATGGGCGAGCTTGGCGGCATCCTCGCGTCCGGCAAGGTTGCCGCGATGCCCGATGACGAAGGCCTCGCCCGCGCCGAGTTCGCCGTTCAGCGCGCCAAGTGGCTGTCTATGTTGGTGTTCCAGGCGGCCACCGGTGAGTTCGGCGTCTCGCTGGACAAGGAGCAGGAGTTCCTCGTCGGCTTGAGCAACATGATCATCGACACGTTCGCGGTCGATTCCGCCATTGCGCGCACCAACCAGCGCATCGCCAAGCACGGCGACTCGAACAGCGGAGACGCCGCCGCTGTCTGCAAAATCGCCGCCTACGAGGCGCTCGATCGAGCCGTTGTCGGTGCACGTCGCATGGTCGAGAGCATCTTCGAAGGCGCCGAGCTTGAGAAGTGGCAGGCGCAGGTCGAAATGCTCGCAGCGCACGTCCCGGCCAACGTTGTCGGCCTCAAGCGCCAGGTCGCAGCCAGCACCGTCGACGCCGGTCAGTACACGCTCAGCAATTACTAGTGGTCCGTTTCAGAAGCTCTGATGAGTTGCCGGCCGGACGTCGGACCACTAGTAGGTGTCATTTGCAAGGGGCCTCGCGGGGGAGGCCCCTCGGCCCGAAAAGCGTCGTTTTCGTGCCTCACCCCAACCTCCGCTGCGCGGCTGTTCCACGTTGCCGTCAACTGATCGTTTCCTCCGCAACGAGACACTCGATGTGCGCGGCGCAAACAGCGAGACGTTTCCGCTCCCGCTCCCGCTCCCGATCCCGATTCACATGAGCTAGAGCGGGTCAGCTACGCAGCGGAAGCCGTGGCCGTCCGATGACACGCCGGGCCCGAGCAAGCCGTACGAGACGATGATCGCGACGCCGGCTTTGCCTTCCCGGTAGTCCCCGCCCTTGCTGATGCCGTAGCCGTTTTCGTCCGGCGGCTTCGTCCGGTCTTTGCGGTAGTCGATCCACTCACGCAGGTTGCCGGCCATTTGCACGGTGCCCCACGGGCTCGCCCACTTGGCGTACTCCTTGGCGGAGACGGGTTTATCAGCCTTGCCGCCAAATCCCTTGCACAGGTTGAACCCCTGGCCGCGTTCGTAGTGGGCGTGCATACAACCGATGGCGCTGCCCCAAGGGTAGATGCGCGCGTCCGTGCCGCGGGCTGCCTTTTCCCACTCCTCGGCCGTCGGCAGGCGTTTTTTCGCCCACTTGCAGTACGCGTTGGCGCGGTACCAATCGATGAAGTTGGCCGGCAGGTCGCCCGGCTTGGACAGGCATTGGTTGGGGGCGCCTTTGCCGCCGTCCTTGCATTGCGGCCACTTGCTGTAGCCCTCGCAGCCTCCCGCTTTCACACACGCGTTGAAGGCGGCCGCGCTCACCTCGTACTTGTCGGCGCAAAATGCAGGCAGTTTGGTCTTTTTCTCGGCCTGACCGAATAGAAAGACGCCCGCGGGGACGTGAACCATCGGGCCGTGGGCGTTGTCGCACTTGGTCGAGCCGCCCGCACCGCCCGCAGAACCCCCGTCGACCTGTGCTCCGCCCGCGTCAGGTTGCGACGCGCCGGCGTCAATGTGGGTCTGCAACGCGCTGCCGTCACTGCCGGCGACATCGTGCGCAGAGCCCATTGAGTCCGGGCCCGTCGAGCCGGCGTCTTTGGCCGTCCCGTCGAGGCTGCCCCCGTCTTGCCCACCATCGATGGTGGACGGTGTTGGCGACGCGGCGGCGCACGCACCAGTCAGGACTGCGAAAAGGAGCACGGTGGTCGGTGATTTCACGTCTATTCATGCTGACGGGTTCTGCTAGATTTGCCCACCGATGAATCACCGCCCTCTCATCGTCGCTGCGATCGTGGTCAGCCTCGCCGGCGCGATCGGTTGCAGCGATGAAACCGCGGATTCCGTCACAAAACTCACAAGCGAGCAGCTCACCGATCCACAGGCCTGCAAGGACTGCCACCCCAAGCATTACCGCGAGTGGTCCGGTTCGATGCACGCATACGCCGCCGATGACCCTGTCTTCATCGCGATGAACAAGCGCGGCAAGCGGGAGACGAAGGGCGAGCTTGGTGACTTCTGCATCAAGTGCCACGCGCCGATGGCGGTGAAGCTCGGGGCGACGACGGACGGGCTGAACGTCGACGAGCTGCCGCGGCACCTCAAGGGCGTCACCTGCATCTATTGCCACAGCGTCACCAACATCAAAGACGACCACAACGCGGCGATCGACATCTCGGTCGATGCAATCCTGCGCGGCGGGTTGGCCAAGCCGCTCGCAACCGGCGCACACAAGATGGAGTACAGCGCGCTGCACGACGGCGGCCACCTCGATTCGTCCAAGATGTGCGGCACGTGCCACGACATCGTCACGCCCAGGGGGCTGCACATCGAGCGGACGTTCAAGGAGTGGCGCGATTCGCTGTTCAGCAGCGAGCAATTGGGCAAGTCATCGTCGTGCAGTTCGTGTCACATGCACACCGACTTCGGGAAGGCCGCCAATGTCAGCGGCGCTGAGATCCGCAAGGTTCACGCCCATGACTTCCCCGGCGTCGACCTGGCGGTGACCGAGTTTCCCGAACGCGCCACCCAGCGCAAGCACGTGCAGGAAGACCTCGACCCGACGGTCCTGGCCCAGCTCTGTGTCGAGGTGACGGCGACCACCCAGACGCGCGTCGAGGTCTTCCTGCAGAACGTGTCGGCCGGACACAGCTTCCCGTCAGGCGCTTCCGCGGACCGCCGATTGTGGGTCGAACTCATCGCGAGCAAAGGCGACAAGACGATCTGGTCGTCCGGCGTGGTCAAAGACGACGAGGCTGTCGCGGACAAGGGGCCATCTGTGTGGCTGCTGAGGGACACTTTGCGCGATAAGAAATACAAGGAAGTTCACATGTTTTGGGAGGCTGAGAAGACGGACAGTCAGCTCCTGCCCGCGCCCCCCAAGGACACCAAGACGGGCCCGGAGGCGGCGGAGACGCGCAAGTATCGAACCTATGTGCTGCCGTCCAAACCGGACAGCCTCAAGATGCGGCTGCGCCTGCGTCCGATCGGGCTCGATGTGCTGAACAGCCTGGTCAAGTCGGGCGATCTCGATCCCAAACACGTCAAGAGCCATCCGACGTTCGACCTCGCAGGCGGGGCGCTGAACTGGACCGCTGCTGGCGCCAAGGAGAAGACAACGCCCACGGGCCGGAAGGCGTTGTGCGTACCCAAGCTGCTCGTCGAGGGCGCTGACGACCCGCTGGCAGGAGCTGACCCGTACACCCCCGGCATGTCGCTCAAGACCAAGAACGGTCAGGTCACCGTCCGCCTTGAGAAGTCCGACCCGGCCCCGCCCGCTGAGGGCAAGAACACGTGGACCGTCAAGCTTCACGACCCCAACGGCAAGGCGCTCGACGGGTTGTCGATCGAGGCGGGCACGTGGATGCCCGATCATCACCACGGCTCCCCGATCATCGGCAAAAGCAAGGCGCTCGGCGGCGGTCGCTACGAAATCTCGCCCATCGAACTATTCATGCCCGGGCTGTGGGAAATCACGTTGGGCGTCAGCGGCAAGGCGACCAGCGGTATCGCGATCGACGACAAGGTCGTGTTTCGGTTCTGGGTGGCCGAGTAGTACCGTTCGCGCCCGCTGCGAGCTGGGCGGAATCTGAGGAGATCACCATGAGAAACGCTGCGGTCTTGGCGGCAACGCTCGCCGTCACTTTCACGTTCTCTGCCTGCGGGGAAGAAGCCAGCAACGGCAACGGGGGCGGCGGCTCCTCCGTCGACTCATCCGGTTCGACCGCTGACATAGCCGCAGCGGCGGACTCAGGTGCTTCGACGGACATCGCTGCCACTGTTGATGCAGCGCCGCTGAACTGCAGCGACCAAGCGCAGCTCAACCTCTACAAGAAGCGTATCAAGCCCCTCGTCGATGGCTCCCAGCCGTCTTCGTGCAACCAGTGCCACCTCGCGGGCGTCGACCTCGCGATGTACGTCCAGAAAAACCCCTGTGAAACGATGGCGTGCATGGCCGCCAACGGCATGGTCGACCTCAAGAACCCGAAAGCATCCAAGATCCTGCAGCAGATCCTGCTCGCCAAGCCGCAGTCGACGCTGATCACCAAGGACGTCATCCAGGCCGAATACGACGGGATGCTCGAGTGGATCAGCCACCTTGGACCGTGCATGGACCAGACGTGCGGGAAGATCGACAAGGCCTGCCAGAACCCCTCCAAGAAGGAGGGCGAGACCGGTGGCGCCAAGGCATTGCTCGGCGATTGCTCCGAGAAAGACCTCGCCGCGTCCTTTCAACAGAAGATCTGGAAACAGAAGGGCCGCTGCTCGCCGTGTCACGTCCCGCCGGGCAGCACGCAGTGGAACAGCAAGGTCTTCTTCGCCAACACGGGCAAACCCGCGATCGACGCGCTCAACTCGATGTACAACGTGATCGGCATCGGCGCCATCAACGTCGAAACACCCGATCAGTCGCTGCTCCTGCTGATGCCGCTCGCCCAATCGGCCGGCGGATTGCCCCACAAAGGCCACACCAAGCTCGCCAACAAGAACGACAAGAACTACAAGTCGTTCCTCGCTTGGATAAAGGAGTACGCGGCCTGCCAGAAGAAGTAGGGCGGCATAGCAGACTGCGCCAAAGCTTCGCCTCGGCGCAGGTGCTCGTTGTTTGCAAGGGGGCTGAAACAGCCCCCTCGACCGAAAACAGTGTCATTTTTTCGGCCTCACCCCGAAAACTCGCGCTTCGCGCGGCAGACTGCACTTAGGTCGCCCACGATGACCGACACGATTTACGGCGCAGTCTGCTAGAGCCCCTCGCGCATGTGAATCCGTAGGCGCGTGTTGCGTTTGATCGGCCAGCGGCTAATCTCGCGGTCTTCCTGTCCGTCTGCCCACAAGCCGCTGCGGAGACACCCATGAAACGCATCCTTTTGCTGACCGCCGCCGCCGCGCTGCTCGTCGCATCCCCCGCGACCGCCAAATCGAAGGCCAAACGTGGCAAGAAAGCCGCTCCCGCCAAGGCCGCTCCAGCCAAATCCGGCGCGTCCAAGGCCGACGTGATCAAGCCCATCAAGCGGCTCATCGGCGCGGTTCGCTACGGCAAGAACGCGATGGCCCTCAAGCAGTTCGACGGCCCCGGCCAGGCGCGCTTCATGTTGACCGGACACGGCAAGAAGCTGACCGACGCCCAGACCACCGAGTTCATCAAGCTCTTCCACCAGATGTTCGCCACGATCGCCTTTCCGAAGGTGAGAAAGGACTTCCAGAAGCTCGAGACAATCCTCTACGACGAGCCCAGGATCCGCGGCAGCAAGGCCAAGGTCGGCACCACGATCGTCATCTTGCACCCGGTGAAGAAGCAGGAGATCAAGGCCACATTCGACCTGTCCCGCGTCGGCACGGCCTGGCAGGTCGTCGATGTGCAGGTCAAAGGCGACAAGTCGATGTTGACCAACATCCGCGTCGAGCAGGTTGGACCGATCCTCAAAGAAGGCGGCCCCGATCACCTGCTTGGCCTGATGCGCAAGCGCGTCGCGTCGATGAAGAAGCGCTGATCACCCCGCCTGCGTAGCGATAACGCGCACACCCTTCGGAGCACGACCCTTGACCAAGCTCATCGGCCTATGGACGGGGCTCGTGACCGGACGACCCGGTCTCGTGTTGGCCCTCGTCGCCACCGTCACCGCGCTGTCGGGCGTCGCAGCCAGCGGCCTCTCGATCAACACCAATCAGCTCGACCTCATCAGCGATGAGCTGCAAGAGGTCAAAGACGTCAAGCGTATCGACGACATGATCGGCGGTACCGGCCATCTGATCCTGGCGCTCCGAGGCAATGACGAGGCCGCGCTCAAAGACACCGCCGACCAGGTCAACGCGTACCTCAAGGCCGACAAGAAGCGCATCCGCGAGGTGACCTACCGCGTCTCCGTGGAGTTCTTGCAGCGCAACGCGGCGTTGTTCATGCAGACGCCCGACCTGGTCGAGCTGAAAAAGCGCGTGATGACCAAACTGCG
>Ga0114933_10001524_pt1 | contig 25776 bp, 24 predicted proteins | sample 4SBtaG_FD_89691 | JGI IMG/M metagenome (GOLD analysis project Ga0114933, IMG submission 89691) | Deep subsurface microbial communities from Kolumbo volcano to uncover new lineages of life (NeLLi) - 4SBTROV12_W25 metaG | ecosystem: Environmental > Aquatic > Marine > Volcanic | place: Kolumbo... | reverse complement strand
GATAAGGGGCGTCTCATGACGCTCTTCGAGAAGATCATCGCCCGGGAGATCCCCGCGGACATCGTCTACGAGGACGAGTTCTGCGTGGCCTTCCGCGACATCAACCCCCAGGCGCCGACCCACGTCCTCGTCGTCCCGCGCAAGCCGGTCGTGAACGTCGCCGAGGCCGAGGCCGAGGACGCCGAGCTGCTCGGGCGCGTGCTGCTCGCCGCCCAGGCCGTGGCGAAACAGGAGGGTCTCCACGACGAGGGCTACCGGTTGGTGGTGAACAATGGCGCCGGCGCGGGCCAGACCGTCTTCCACCTGCACTGCCACGTCCTCGGCGGGCGGCCGCTGGTGTGGCCTCCGGGCTAACCATCCATTATGAGCACGGGCTGACTGGGAGGAGTGTTGGCGACCTACGACGCCGGCGTGCACGTCGAAGCCTTCGAGAACATGGAGAAGGGCCTGAAGACCGTCTATGCGGTCCCGGCCACGCTCGAGTACTCGATGATCTGCTCCGGCGACCGCTTGGAGTTCGGGTCCATCGGCTCCATCACCGTCGGCATGGTCCGTCGGTACACCAGCCTCGAGGCCCTGTGCGAGGCCGAAGGTTGGCAGAACCTCGTCCCCGAGGCCCCGAGCCAGGACGTGGCGATCCAGAACATCCGCGGCATCATCGAGTGGGACACGAGCATCGAGGATGAGTCCGGCGTCCTGAGCCTTCGCGTCCGCGAGGTCCGCCGGAAGATCTAGCGGGTCTCTGGGGCGCCGCGGGCGAGCTCCCGCAGTACGCCGGCCGAGAGCTTCGAGAGCGCCGAGTCCACGAACTCGGAGAGGTCCAGGTCCGTGCCGCGCTCGTAGGCGGCGGCCTGCAGCGCCATGTCCAGCTTGTCGCAGGCTTGAACGAAGCGGCCCTCGGCGGTGACGCCGTAGTCGTCGAAGCAGCCCGTGAGCTCCTCCGCGTTCGGAAGCGCCGCGACCAGGTCGACGAAGGCCTCGCGTTCGCGCCGAGCCTTCTCGTCCCGTGGGACCCCGTCGTGAGGCGTCAGGTCCCCGACGCGGACCTCGGCGAGGTCGTGGACCAGCGCGATCGCCAGCGCGCGCTCCCGGTCGAGGTCCGGTGGGCAGAGCACGAGGACCAGGGTGGCCACGCCCCAGCTGTGGGCCGCGACGGACTCGGGATCGGGCACGCAGACGCGGACCCAACCTGCTCGGGGCAGGGCCTTCAAGGCGAGGGCCTCGATGAGGGCCTCTCTCACGTGACCCGCGCGCGCTGATCCGGCCGCGCCATGGAGAGCACGAGCGGAGACGAGGACCCCTGGGCCTCGAGGAAGTCCTGCTTGTCGCGCAGTCCGCGCCAGCCGCAGTCGATCAGGGCCTGACCGACGGGCGCCCCCAGCGTGTCGCCCGGTCCGGGCAGGAGCACCGCCTCCGGGGCGAACTCGCCCATGGCCGCCTGGACGCAGAGGCTGAGGTCGAAGGTGTCGGTGACCTGGGCGCCGAGCGTCCACGCCGCGATGACGTGGGGGTCGGCGTGCGGTCGATGGCATCGGCCGGAGCCGTCCACCAGCGTGATCCGAGGCGCGCGGAAGGGCAGATCGGCCAGCTCGTGCCTGGCCTTTTGCGAGGTCTCGGCCATCAGCGGCGTGTGGAAGGCGGAGTGCAGCGGCAGCTGGAGCGGGAAGCTGCGCTGGCCTCGCCCGACCTTGGGCATCTCCGCGAGCAGCCAGCGCACGGCCTCGGTCGTTCCGGCCAGCACCGCGGTGCCTCCGAGCCGGATGGACAGGTGCACATCCGGGTGCTCGAGCGCGGTCTCGACGGCGGCGACGAGGCCCTCGTCGAGGGTCCAGTCCTCGCCGGCGACGGGGTAGAGGACCTGGCCTCCGACGATGTTCCCAGCCTGCCATGCGCCCATCGTCTCGACGAGGCGTGCGGCGTCGGCGAGCTCCAGCGCCCCGGCGGCGTGGAGCGCCGTGTACCAGCCCATCGAGTTCCCGCCGACGCAGACGATCTCGCCACTCCGGAGAAATTCGAGGTCGGCCAGGGTCGCTCCAAAGGTCAGGATGCTCGCGTTCTCCCCGGCGACGTGGGTGCGCCCGGAGAAGCGCTCGGCGACATCCATCTCGCGCAGGGTGGGGCGGCCCAGGGAGGCGCGGTAGGCGTCGAGCTGATCGAGCACGGCGGACTCGGACGGCAGGCTGCCGAGCTGGTCGCGCTGGTAGCTGCCCCGCCCGGGGCACAGGAGCATCAGCCGCACAGGGACCTCGCGCCGGCCTCGATGTCCGCCTCCTGCACCAGCACGAGGTTCGCGGCCGCACCCAGCGGGATGAAGGTGTCGTGGCCGCAGACGCGTTGGATCGGGCCCGCGAAGCCGCCCTCGACGAGCTCGGTGACGAGGGCCTCGGCGACGCCGCCGGTGCGCCGGGTCTCGTCGACGATCAAGACCTTGCCGGTGGCCTCGGCCTCGCGGAGGAGGTCCTCGACGGGGAGGGGGGCCAGCCAGCGGAGGTCGAGCACGCGGGCGTCGATGCCCTCGGCCCGGAGCCGCTCGGCGACCCGGAGGCTCATCCAGAGGCCGTTGGCCCAGCTGACGATCGTGAGATCACCGCCATCGCCCCAGGTCCGCCCGCGGCCGATGGGCACGGCGCCGCTGGCGGCGTACTCGGTGGTCCACAGGCCGTCGCCCTCGGCGTGGAGGTCCTTGGTCATGTAGAGCGCGATGGGCTCGAGGAAGGCGCAGACGCTGCCCTGGGTCGAGGCCGCCGAGAGGCAGGTGCGCAGCATGCCGACCGCGTCGTCTCCGCGGGAGGGCGAGGCGATGATCAGGCCGGGGATGTCCCGCAGCACCGCGATGGAGTTGTCGTTGTGGAAGTGACCGCCGAAGCCCTTCTGATAGGCGTAGGACGCGATGCGCACGACCATCGGGTTGGCGAACTGGCCCTGGCTGAAGAACTGCAGGGTCGCCGCCTCACCTCGCAGCTGGTCCTCGGCGTTGTGGAGGTAGGCCAGGTACTGGATCTCGGGCACGGGCAGGCAGCCCAGCTGCCCGGCGCCCAGCCCCAGGCCCAGGATGGCCTGCTCGTCGAGCAGGGTGTTGAAGACCCGCCCGACGCCCGCCTTCTTCGAGAGGTCCGCGGTGACGTGGTAGACGCCGCCCTTCTTGGCGACGTCCTCGCCGAAGACCAGCATCTCCGGGAAGCGCAGCAGGGCGTCGCCGAGCGCGCGGTTGAGCTGCATGGCGAGGTGACGGGGGCGGTCCTCCTCGGGCAGGCGCGGCTTCCAGAAGCTCCGCCGGAGGTCCTCGTCGAGCGCTCCGACCGAGGCGTGCTCCAGCACCTCGTCCGCGTGCATGGGGGCCAGGCAGCTCACGACCTCGTCCGCGGTGGTGATCTTGGGGCGGCGAGTGACCTCCTCGCCCAGGGCGGCGATGCGAGTCCGCAGCTCCTCGTAGGTGGCGAGCAGCTGGGCGGGGGTGCGCCAGCCCTGCTCGACCAACAGCCGCGCGGTGGCCAGGACCGGGTCGAGGGCCTCGGCGGCCTCGATGTCCGTGAGCGTCCGGTAGAGCTGCTCCACGTCGCTGCCGGCGTGGCCGAGCATGCGGACGACGCTCAGGTGGAGGAAGACGGGTCGCCGGGTGGTGCGCGCGTGATCGACCGCTTCCTGGGCCGCCCGCCAGGCATCCGGCAGGTCCAGCCCGTCGCCGTGGATGTACTTCAAGCCAGGCCGCGCCTGGTAGTTCGCGGCGATCCAGCCCTTGGGGGTCTCGACGCTGATCCCGCGCCCGTTGTCCTCGCAGACGAAGATCAGGGGGAGGGGGATGTTCTGGAAGGAGGCCCAACAGGCGGCGTTGATGGCGCCGGCGGCGGTGCTGTGGTTGCTGCTGGCGTCGCCGAAGGTGCAGACGACCACAGCGTCCTCCGGACAGCCCCGGGGAGTGAGCCCGAGCCGCTTCATCCGGTCGATGGCCATCGCGGCGCCGACGCCCTTGGGCAGGTGCGAGGCGATGGTCGAGGTCTGCGGCGGGATGTTGAGCTCCAGGCTGCCGAAGACCTTGTGGCGTCCGCCGGCGATGGGCTCGTCGCTGGAGGCGGCGCAGCCGAGCAGGACGTCCAGGAGCGGAGTGACTCCGGGCACCTGGCGGGCCCTCTCGACGTAGAAGCCCCCCGACCGGTAGTGCAGGAAGGCCGGATCCGTTGGTCGCAGCGCGCCGGCGACCGCCGCGTTCGCTTCGTGGCCGGAGCCGCCGATGGTGTAGAAGCTCTCGCCTCGCGCCTTCAGGGCGCGGCTCTGCAGGTCGAGGTGCCGGCTCGAGGCCATCGACTCCCACAGCTCCAGCGCACGTCGCGCGCTGAGCGTCGCGCCAGGGCGGACGGGGCTGTCCAGGTCGCCTCGCGTCGGCCCCTCGGGGAGGGCGGCGAGGGCTTCGACAAGGTTGCGGTCGACGACCGAGGCCCGATTGACGGCCACGGCACCTCCGTGCTGCGCCGGGGCGACTAACCCGGTCGGGTGGCGCGAACGAGGGCGTAGCGCAAGGGCCCGGACACTCCGCGGCGTGCGAGGTAGCGCATACCTCGCGCTCCCAGGCCTCCAGGCAGGCCGTCGACGCCGGAGAAGGCGTCGCCCCAGGCGGCCAGGCCGCCGATGACATCGGCCGTGCGGTTGTCGACGTGCACGTCCTCGAAGCCGGCCTCGAGGTGGTGTTCCCAGGCGCCCAGGGTCTGCAGCGGAGGGCACCCCATGCCCTGCTCGGCGGCCCGGAGGACGCCCTGGTCGTAGAGCCGGAGCTGCTCGGTCTGCCGCAGGACGACGGCCGCGCGGAGCTGGCCCCCGGGACGCAGGGCGCGCCAGCACTGCCGCACGAACTGCCCGAGGTCCCGGGCGTAGTGGGCAGACTCCAGCGCGATCACCGCGTCGAAGTCGCCGTCAAAGGGCATCCGGTCGAGGTCCCCGCCGCGCACGGTCAGCCGCTCGTGGGGTGGCGTGCGGTCCCGACGGCCGTCGACGATCTCGAAGGCGGTGATGCGTCGCTTCGGCTCGCTCAGCCAGTAGTGCGCGGGTCCGCCGAGGCCGCTGCCCACGTCCAGCCAGTCGCCAGCCGGAAGCCCCTCCACGAGCTCGTCGCAGAGCGCGAGCTGGGCGTCGTGGATGGAGCGCCCGTCGGCGAACAGTCCGAGGCAGAGGAAGTCGCTCCCGCTCGCGGCGCGGAGGGTCTCGCCCATCCAGGCGGCGTGGTCGCGGGCGCGCTTGGTGGCATCGATTCGGGTCAGCTGGCGCAGGGCTCTCAGCACGGGGAGCGCTCCGGGTCTTCCAGGAGAGTATGCAAGAGGCCCTCGCGGAGGGAGGACTCGCTGCTGACGAAGCCGGGCAGTCCGAGCTGCTCGATCAGCGCCAGCACTGCAGCGGCGCCTCCCGGGAGCGAGGCCAGGCGCCGCGGATCGACGCCGGGAAGCCGCTCGGGAGCGGGGCCGTAGAGGCGCGAGACGAGGTCTCGCAGTTCGGCGACAGAGACGTCGAGCCCGTGCCGGTTTGCGGGGCGCTCTCCGCGGGCGATCGCGGCCATGCGACCGAGGGTCAGTGCCGTGCCGGCGCAGCCGACCACTCGCGGCGCCGTGGGGACCTGGAGCGGCCGAAGGCAGGAGGCGACCGCCTCTTCGATGGCCTCCCGCTCCCACTCGGCGACCACCAGGTGGCCGAGCGGCAGGCTCTCCAGCAGATCGACCCGATCGGTGCGTCCGACGATGATCTCGGTGGACCGCCCGCCCAGGTCGAAGACGAGGGCCTCGTCAAAGCCGAGCCCGCGCTGGGCGCCGGACCAGGTCGCCAGGGCCTCCTGCCGGCCACTGAGCACCTGGATGCGGATGCCCAGGGCTGCGGCTCCGTGGATCAGGCGATCGGCGTCGGCGGCCTCTCGGACCGCAGCGGTGGCGCTGGCCTCGAAGGCGACGCAGCCGTGCTCCTTGGCCTGGGCCAGGAACTCCTCGAGGGCCCCGAGGGCGCCGGCCAGGGCCTCGTCGCGCAGCTTGCCTTCCTCGAGCAGTCCGAGGCGCACCGCGGCGCGCGCGACCGCGAGGGTGTCCGGCCCCTCCGGCCCCATCCGCGCGACGTGGAGGTGCAGGGAGTTGCTTCCGATGTCGACCACCGCGACCGGCGCGCTCAACGGAAGCACCTCGCGAAGCTCGGCGGGGCGAACCAGATGAGCTGCCCCGGGCTGCGGGGGGGCAGGGCGTCCAGGCGGTAGCAGGCCACGGTCGCGGGCTCGAAGGCCAGGTGCGAGGCTCCGATGAGCCGGCCGGCCAGGCGCGAGATCCCGGGGTTGTGGCCGACGATGACCGGATCGACCAGGCCGATGTAGCTGATCTCGTCGAGCAGCTCCGGGTCCGTGTGGATGACCTGGGGCATGACCTCGATCGGGAGGCCGGGGTACTGCTCCTCGATGAGCGCGGCGGTCTGCTGGGAGCGCACCAGCGGGCTGCAGACGATGGCTCCGGGGAGCCAGCCGCCGGCCTTGAGGCCCCGCACCACGTCGCGCACGATCTCTTTGCCTTGGGGGGTCAGCGCGCGGCTCGCGTCCGAGCCAGCGAAGCCCTCCGCGATGCCATGGCGCATCAGCGTCAGCAGCATCGGGTGAGATTAGAACCGGTGGGTTCCGAAGTCCACGCCGGCCCGCCGCGCCGCCTTGGCGATGGCGGCTATCAGCTGCGGCTCCTCGTGCTCGTCGGCGTCGCGATGCGCTTCGCGCAGGTGCTCCTCGGCGCGCTCGGGCTCGGCCCGGACGAGGGCCAGGCGGGACAGGACCCGGTCGCGCACCGTCGAGGCCTGCGCCAGGGCCTCACCGGCCAGGGCGGCCGCCTCGGGCCCCTGGGTCTGTTGCGCTCGATGCAGCAGGAGATCGACGCCGTCGAGCTCCGGAGGCGGGCTGTCCTCGAGGGTGTGCTCGGCGAGGCGCGCGTAGATGCGGCCGTTCAGCGCCCTCAGCTGCTCCAGGCCACGCAGGTCGCCGGCGGCCTTCGCGATGCGCATCGCGCCACGGCAGAGATCCCTGGCCTCCTCTGCGCGACCCTGCTCGAAGACCGCCTGCGCGAGCAGCCCGGCGACGGGACCCGCGGGACCCTCCGAGCGCCGGAGCTGCAGTTCGGCCTCGGCCCACCGTCCCGCGCGCATCAGCGCCAGGATGTCCTGCACTCAGCCGTGCCCGCGGGCCGAGAGCGCCAGCCGGGCGACCTCGGCCTGGAGCGTGCGGGGCACGATGACCTCGCCCGGGACGAGGTCCTCTGTGGCCAGCCACTCCAAGGTCAGACCCAGCAGCGCGAAGTGGAGCAGGACGGGCTCGGGAGAGCCGGCGTTCAGCACGATGTTCAGGGGGTTTCCGCGGCCGAGCACCGTGAACCACGGCCCCTTGTCACGGAGCTGGTAGCGCACGCAGTGGGGGCCGAGCTGATCGCCCCGGACCGCGGCCGCCTCGAGGCCGCGCACGTCCACCTCGTCGGCGCCGTGGCCGGCGTTCACGAGCACGATGTCCGAGCTGGCGCCGCGCAACTGGTCGACGGTGACCGCGTGGCGCGCGCCCGTCACGGTGACGGCGATGTCGGCGCGCTCGAGGCCCTCGGCGACCGTGCGGGTCGGGAAGCCGTCGTAGGTCGCGACGAGCTTGCGAATCGGGTCGATCTCGGAGACCTCGACCGAGGCGCCGCGGGCTCGCGCGTAGCTCGCCAGACCCTGACCGACCGGGCCGTAGCCGACGATGAGCACGCGCCGTCCGGACAGGTGCATGCCCGTGATGTCGGTCAGGCAGGGCCACAGCCCCTCCCCGACGCCGTGGCGGTTCTCGACGTTGTACTTGAGCTCGCTGTCGTTGATGTTCACGACGCCGAAGGGCAGCTCGCGCAGCTCGCGCAGCCGGTTGATGCCCGTCCGGGTGATCTCGACGGCGCCCTTCACGTCGGCGACCTGCTCCGGCGCACGCGACAGGAGCGTGCCGAGCAGCTCGAAGCCCACGTCGGCGACGAGATCCGGGCCGTGGGCGATCGTGGCGAGGTGCCGATCGTGGTTGTCCCGATCCCGGCCGTGCACGACCTCGATGCCCTGGTTGCGCAGCAGCTCGACCACGCCGGCGTCGGTGGTGTGCACGTTGGCGGCGCAGACGACCCACTTTCCACCCCCGAGCGTCAGCTCGCGCAGGAGCGCGGCGGTCAGCGTGGTCAGGTGTGCGTTGACGGCGATCGTCCGGTCTTCCCAGGGTCGGGTGCGCGCCCAGCGGAGCCCCAGCCGGGGCATCAGCGGGAAGAACGTGTTGATCCGGTCGACTTCGGCGGCGGCTTCGGTGCTTCGTTCCACAAGGCGGACTAACCGCCGCTCACACCCGGAACACCTCGCGAATGACGCGCTTCACGACCGAGGGCAGCGCGACATAGGTCGGGGCGTGGAAGCGTCGGCCGCGACCGGCCCGGGCCATGCCTCGGCAGGCGCGGGTCCCCTGGGGCAGATCCCGTCCCAGCTGGACGACGTGCAGGCAGGGGAACCGCCCGGCGACGTGGATCGGGTCCACGCCGACGTTGGCGATGCCGTCCGAGAGCAGCAGACCGACGCGCTCCCGGCGACGGCTCTTCCGCAGCTGCTCGTGGCCCGACTCGAGCCCGGCCGCGATGTGGGTGTAGCCGTGGGCCGGCACCATCAGAACCCGGCGCACGAGCTCGCGGATCGGCAGGGACTCGCCGAGGCGAACCAGGGTCTCGGACCTCGTGTCGAAGGAGACGATCGCCACGTTCTCGAGCTTCATGCGAAGGATCGCCGCGGCCACCGCCACCAGGGCGATCTTCTCTCCCGTCATCGACAGGCTCATGTCCAGGATCGCCACCACGTCCGCGTCGCGCTGCTGGCGGCGTTCGACGACGATGTCCTGGGCGTCCCACGGGGCCTTCAGGCCGTCGGTCGGGATTCGCCGCGGGTGCTCCAGCGTCGCCTCGAGGTCCAGGGAGCCCGCGGCCGGCCAGCGATCCTGGACCTGGCGCGTGGGTCGCGCCGCGTGCCTCAGCAGCGCGCGGGCCCGGGCGAGGATGGCGTCGATGGCCCGGTCCGTGGCCACCCGGAGCTCCCGCTTGCCGGCGAGCACCCGCTTGAGGCGATGCAGCTGCTGGGCGGCCTCCCAGCCCGAGGGCAGCTCCTCGATCTCGATGGCGAGGGAGCGTGCGGCGAGCAGGGGCGAGGCCGGCTGCGCCTTGTTCGTCAGCGGCTCGGCTGGCCGCTCAGGACTTTTTTTTTGAGGTCCGCCAGGAGCGCGTCGAGCTCGGTGCCGCGTTCGTCGAGCAGCTCGATCCGCGTCGGGAGAGCGAGCGCTGCCGCCTTGGCGAGGTCTCCCTCGAGCTGGGTGGCGATGTCGGCGATGGCGACCGCCGCTCGAACGCTCGCGCCGCGTCGCACCCGAGGGTCGCTGCGGGTCGCACGCACGAGCTCCACCGCGCGGATCATCGTGTCCTGGCTCGGTGAGCAGCGCGTCCGAGCCTGGACGATTCCCAGCTCCTCCGGTCCGCTCTGGTAGTCGAGGCGGACCAGCTCGAAGCGGTCCATGAGCGCCTCGGAGAGGTCACCGGTCGCCACGAACTCCGCGGGGTTCTGTGTGGCGATGACGCAGAAGCCCTCGGTCGCCCGGACCTCGCCCAGGTGGGGGACCTGGACGATGCCCTCGTCGAGGGCGGGGAGCAGTACGTTCTGGACGCCCTCGGGCATGCGGTTCAGCTCGTTCAGGAGCAGCACGCCGCCTTCCCGCATCGCGCGGATCAGGGGGCCCGCCTGGAAGGCGTCGGGCTGGTAGCCCCGCTCGAGCACCGTCGGTGGATCGAAGAGCCCGACCAGGCGGGACTCGGAGTAGCGTCCGTCGCCGTCGACCCGGTGCAGGCCGCGGCCGAGGTGGGCTGCGACGGCCTTGGCGAGCTCCGTCTTGCCGACGCCGACCGGTCCTTCGAGCAGCACGTTCCGGCCGGCCGCGACGCAGGCCAGGAGCGAGGCGAGCTCGTCGGCTCGACCGACGATGCCGTGGGTGTCCTGGATTGACCGAATCGTTGACAAGTCGAGAACCTGTGACCGCTATATCGCGCCCATGTTCCGACACATCTTCCTCTCCAAGATCCATCGCGCCACCGTCACCCAGGCCGATCTCGACTACGTCGGCAGCATCACCGTGGACGCCGATCTGCTCGACGCCGCCGGGATCATCGAGGGGGAGAAGGTGGACATCTACGACATCACCAACGGCAACCGCATCGCGACCTACACCATCGCGGGCGAGCGGGGCAGCGGCATCGTCGGCGTGAACGGGGCGGCCGCCCACAAGGTGCGCCCTGGGGATCTGGTCATCCTCTGCGCCTATGGCTGGATGCCCGAGGCCGACGCCCGCAAGTACGTGCCGACGGTGGTCCTCGTCGACGACGCCAACCGCATCACCGAAGTCCGTCAGCCGGAGAAGGCGCCGCGCATCGAGGGGACCTTCGCGACCACCACGGCGCCCGCGCCCTCGGCGTAGCGGACCGTCGGGTCGACGTAGCCGACGGCCTCGAGCAAGCGGACCACCGCTCCGGGGTCCCGTCGCACGGTCGGCCACTGCAGCAGGTGGTCGAAGACGAAGCGGTCGTCGGTCGGCATGAGCAGGTTCAGCACCAGCGTGCTGCCCCCGGCGCTGTGGGCGAGCAGGGCGCGCAGGAGCGTCGCGACGATGCGGTCCGGCAGGTACTCCAGGAGCCCGTCGGCCACGAGGACGTCGTGGGGCCCCAGGTTCACCAGCGACAGCCCGGTCGCGATGCGCGAGAGGTCCTCGGGCACCACCCGCAGGCTGACCTTGAGCGGCGCGACCGAGGCCGAGTTCAGGAAGGCGAGCGCTTCGCTGTCGTTGTCGACGGCGGTGATCTCGCCGCCGCTGTTCGCGAGGATCGGGACCAGGCGCGCGATGGTGGTGCCCGGACCGACGTTCAGGACCAGGACCCGAGCCGAGCGATCGGGCAGGGCGTCCTCGATGGCGTTGATGGTCGGGCGGATGCGGTCACGAAAGCCCAGCGGGGTCTCCATGCGCTGCAGCGCGCCGTCGAGGACCTCGCCCAGCGCGTCGCTGCCCTGGGCGGTTCCGGTCTCGACGTGGGCGAGGAGCGCCGGGTCGCCGGTCCTCCCGGAGCGTCGGGTGATGGCGAGCTCGGCAAGGCGGGAGCGGATCAAGTAGGGGCTCAGCTCCTGGGCCAGCAGCTTGCCGGCGACCTCCGCCTCGGCGGGGCTCAGTGCGGCGAAGAGCCTGCGTCCGCTCTCTACGAAGCGCTCGAAGACCTCGGCCAGAAAGGTCTCCGCGTCCTCGTGTCCGGTCCGGCGCACCTTGGCTTCGGCCTGGAGCAGCTCGCCCTTCATCGTGTCGGCCAGTGCGCGGGCGCCGCGGACCTCTTCGGGCACGGCGGCCCGGTCTCCGCCGAGTCCGCCCGATGCGGCCGCGGCGGTCAGGGCGCGGAGGCGCTTCGCGAGCAGGCGGGCGCTGGCCCGGTAGAAGGCCGAGGCCAGCTTGGGATCGCGCCGAAGCTCGGCGTGCAGGCTGTCCTCGGACCACTTCAACAGGACACAGTCCTCGCCGGCGCGCACGTCGGCGCTGCGGGCGTCGCCGGTCAGGAAGCTCATCTCGCCGACGACGGTGCCCGGGCCGAGTACGTCGAGGACCAGCTCCGGACGCGCGGTGCGATCGACGACCTCGAGGCTGCCGTCCTCGATCCGGTAGAAGTCGCAGTCGGTGTCTCCGGCCTGGATCACCAGCTCCCGACGAGGCACACGGATGCGCTCCGCCACCTCTTCGAGGCGGGTCCGCGCCTGCGGGCCCAGGTGGTCCATGAACGACATCAGACGGAGATGGCGCCCTTGCGGAAGTCGGAGGCGCCGATCTTGACGTTCACCAGCGCCGGCTTGCCCGACTCGAGGGCGCGCTCGAGAGCCCCGCGCATGTCCTCGGGCCGCTCGACGTACTCGCCGTGGCCGCCCATGGCCTCGACGATCTTGTCGTAGCGGGTGAAATCGAGCTTCGTGGCGGGGGTGCGCTCGTTGCCGAAGATCTGCTTCTGACCCCGGTAGATCTGGGTCCAGCAGGCGTCATTGCCCATCACCCCGACGAAGGGGATGTCCTGGCGCACGGCGGCCTCGTACTCGAAGCCGTTGAGGCCGAAGCTGCCGTCGCCATAGATGACGAAGACGGGGTCGTCCGGCCGGGCGAGCTTGGCGGCCATGGCGTAGCTTGGGCCGACGCCCAGCGTGCCGAGCGGACCCGGGTCCATCCAGTGGCCGCCCTTGTGCGCAGAGACCAGCTTGGCCGCAGTGCCGACGATGTCGCCGCCGTCGCAGACGATGGTCGCGTTGGGCGGGATGACGTCGGCGAGCTCCTTGGAGAAGCGCAGCGGGTTCACCGGGCTGGCGTCGCTGGCCATCTCGGGCAGCATCTTGTCCAGCCGTGCCTGCTCCATGCCACGGACCTGCTCCAGCCACGCGGTGTTGGTCTTGGCGCTTCCGGCCTCGACGAGCTGCTTCATGACCAGGCCCGTGTCGCCGACGATGCCGACCTCGGGCCCGCGGTTGTGGCCGATGACGTCGGGGTCGAGGTCGATCTGGACGACCTGGGTGGTCGGCGGGATCTTCTGGCCGTAGCCCAGGCGGAAGTCCCAGGGCGTGCCGAAGACAAGCACCACGTCCGCTACGGCCATGGCCTTGGAGCGGCAGAGCCGGAAGCAGTGGTCGTGGGTCGGAGCCAGGGCCCCTCGGGCGCCGCCGTTCAGGAAGGCCGGCAGGTCGAAGTGCTCGATGAAGCGGGTGATCTCGTCCCGATAGGGGCTCCACCACCACTGGGTCCCGACGACAGCGACGGGCCGCTCGGCCGAGGCCAGCAGCTCGGCGGCACGCTCGATGTAGGCGGGGTCGCCGCCGGGCGCGGACTCGGTGCGGTAGTTCTCCGGCCAGGGGCAGTCCGGGATGCGCACGAAGTTCATCAGGATGTCGAGCGGCATCTCCAGGAACACCGGGCCCGGCACGCCCGTCGTCGCCTTGCGGAAGGCCATCGCGATGTAGTCGGGGATGCGCCGGGTCTCCGGCACGGTGATCGACCACTTCGAGATGCTGCGCAGGAGCTGGCAGTGGTCCATCTCCTGGAGCGAGCCCATCTCCTTGAAGAAGCTCGGTCCCTGCCCGCCGATCAGCACCATCGGGGTACCGCCCCGGAAGGCGTTGGCCGCGGCGGTCACGGCGTCCGTCACGCCGGGGCCCGCGGTCACGGCGGCGACTCCGGGCTTTCCGGTCGCCCGGGCCCAGCCCTCGGCGGCGTGCCCGGCGGCCTGCTCATGGCGGAAGTCCACGACGCGGATGCCCTCGTCGAGGCAGCCGTCGTAGATGTGCTGGATGTGGCCTCCGCACAGGGTGAAGAGGTGGGAGACCCCTTCCTTGGCGAGGGCCTTCGCGACGATTCGGCCACCGTGCAGCATCGATCGGACTCCTGAGCTTCGAGGGAGGCTATACCCAGGCCATGGCGAGCAGGCCCACGCGGCGCGGACTGATCTTCGGAGGCGCCGCGCTGGCCGCCGCGAGCGCGGTCTGTGCCGGCGTCGTGGTGAAGCTGCCGGAGCCCGGTCCCGGCCGACGGGTCCTGAGTGAGCGGGAGTGCTTCGTCGTGGGCAGGCTGGCCGACGCCATCTGGCCCGAGGGCAACCCCATCGGCGTCTCCGCGGTCGAGGCCGATGTGGTCGCCGGAGTCGACGAGCTGCTCGCGGACACCCTGGGCTCCGACCAGGGCACGGCCTTCCGACAGATCGTGCGCGCGCTGGACGCGGCGGTCGACGTGGAGAGCCCGGACCTGCTCGAGCGCATGCAGGCCTGGCAGGGCCCGGAGGAGCTCTTCAAGCGAGTCGCCACCGATGGCATCAAGGCGGTCCTGGGGCTGGCCTACTTCAACCACCCTCGGGTCCTCGACGCCGTCGGCTTCGACTCCCGGTGCCACCGATGAGGGTGCTCGGGGCCGCCGACTACGAGCTCCCCCTCGAGGTCAGCGCCGAGGTCTGTGTGCTCGGTGCAGGGGCTGGCGGCATCGCCGCGGCCTGTGCGCTCGCGGAGCGCGGCATCGACACCGTGCTCTTCGAGGAGGGGCGCTTCTGGCGGCCCCAGGACTTCAAGCCCTCGAACCCCTGGGCCTTCCGCAACCTCTACCAGGAGCGAGGGGCTCGCGTGGCCCTCGGCAACGGCTGGCTGCCGGTCAACGGCGGTCGAGGCGTGGGCGGCTCGACGCTCATCAACTCCGCGATATCGTTCAAGACTCCGGCCGTCATCGTGGATGACTGGAGGCAGCGGGCGGGGTTTGACCCCGAGGGCACCTTCCTGGAGCACATCGACCGCGTCTGGGGCACCATCGGGATCGTGAAGAACCCTGAGATCGTTCAAGGAATGAACAACAAGGTCTTCAAGCGAGGGGCCGAGGCCCTGGGCCTGACCGGGGACTACCTGCATCGCTCGGCGCCGGGCTGCACCGGCTGCGGCGTCTGCCAGCTTGGCTGTCCCACCGGCGGCAAAAACTCGGTCGATCGGACCTTTCTCCCGATCGCGATGAGGACCGGAAACCTGCGCACGTTCTCGGACTGTCGCGCTGAACGTGTCGAACGAGAAGATGGGATTATCGTTGCAGTTTCTGGGTCCGTTCTCGATCCGGAGAGCCAAAGACCTGCTGGCAGGTTCCGCATCACCGCGGAGCGCTTCGTGCTCTCCGGCGGCTCGATCGGCTCGCCTCGCTTCCTGATGAAGAACGACCTGGCGCCCAACGAGCACTGTGGGTCCCATCTGCACCTGCACCCTGCGGCGCCGGTCTACGCCGGCTTCGACGAAGAGATCGTCCACTGGGAGGGCGTCTCCCAGGGCTACTACATCGACCGCTGGGAGAAGGGCTACCTGCTCCAGACCGGGACGGTGACCCCCGACAACAACTTCCTCGGCCTGCCGCTGGCGCTGGGTCCGGAGTCGAACGAGGTCATGGCCAGGCTGCGACACGTCGCCCTCGCCGGAGCCCTCATCCACGACGAGGACACCCTCGGCGAGGTCGGCGAGACCGGGCTCTTCTTCGACTTCGGAGAGCACGACCGCGGCGTGATCCTCGAGGGCCTGCGGGAGTGCTGCGAGGTCTTCTTCGCGGCGGGCGCCAACTGGGTCGTGCCCGGGGTGGTCGGCGCAGGCATGTTCCGCTCGGTCGAAGAGATCGACATTCCGGACGACGTGCCCTTCGACCGCATCCTCGCGGTGGCCTCGCATCCCATGGGCACCTGCCGGATGAACGTCGATCCGGCCGAGGGCGTCGTGGGAGCGGATGGCCGCGTTCACGGGCTGGACAACCTCTTCGTCGCGGACGCCTCGGTCTTCCCGACGGCGCTGGGGGTCAATCCACAGGTGACGGTGATGGCCATCGGCTTGATGGTCGGGTCGCGGGCCTAGGGGCTCGGCGTCTTCGCGAAGAACCAGTCGGAGACCTCGTGCTCCGATTCCATGCGCTCGGACGCCGCGGCGGTCGTCGTGGGGGGAGGCACGATGCAGGCGTCACCGGGCTCCCAGCCCTCGGGTGTCGCCAGCGCATGCTCGGTGTTGAGCTGCAGGGCCTTCACGAGGCGAAGGACCTCGGCGACGACGCGGCCCGTCGTGAGGGGGTAGTAGATCAGGGCGCGGACGAGGCCCTCGGGGTCGATGACGAAGACCGCTCGGACCGTCGCGGTCGAGGACTCGCCCGGATGGACCATGCCGTAGAGCTCCGCGACCTGGCGATCGGTGTCGGCGATCACCGGGAAGGTCACCTGCACACCGAACTGTTCTTCGATCGTTCGCATCCACGCGATGTGGCTGTAGATGCTGTCGACGCTCAGGCCGATGAGCCGGGTGTTGATGGCCCGGAGCTCCTCGGCGATGCGCGCGAAGCCCACGAACTCGGTCGTGCAGACCGGCGTGAAGTCCGCGGGGTGGGAGAACAGCACCACCCAGGAGCCGGCGAAGTCCTGCAAGGCGATCTCGCCGTGGGTGCTGTTGGCTCGGAATGCCGGGGCGCGCTCGTTGATGCGGGGGATGCTCATGCCAGGGAGACTAACGGAACCCGCTCCATATCATCGAGTGCACACCATGTGCAATCAAGGGTCGGGTACCGCCTGGATCCCGGTCAAGGCGTTGATGAACATCGGCTTCATGACCGCCTCGACGTGGGCGCGGGTATCCGGCGCGAAGGGGCCTCCTTGGCGGGCGTGGATGACGAGAGCCTCCATGCCGAGGAAGAGGACCCAGTACACGTAGGGGTCGAGCTCCTTGGCCAGATCGGCCTGCATGTGGGAGTCCACGATGTGCACCAGCCGGTGCATGGTGCGCTCGCGGCGGGGGTGCAGGGGAGAGCCGGGGTTGGCGGCCTCGGCCTGGATCTCCATCACCAGGCGGCCGCCCTCCTGCTGGAAGTCGAGGTAGGCGTCGATCCCGGCGTGCAGGCGCTCGAGGGGATCTTCCGCCTCTTCGATGCGGCCCTTGATCAGCTGCACGAGGTCCTCGGTGATCTGCTGGTAGAGCGCGTTGACGGCCTGATCCCGATCCCGGAAGTACTGGTAGAAGGTGCGCCTCGACAGACCCGCGGCCTTGACGATCTGGGCGACGGTCAGCTCCCGCAGCCCGTGGCGCCCCACGGCCTTGGAGACCCCTTCGATGAGCTTCGCGCGGGTATCGGTCGCCACCGGCCGAGCTTAGCCGACCGGTGGGATGCACGCTCTGTGCGTCAGTTGTCGAAGAAGAAGTAGTTCAGCTCCGACCACTCGCTGGTCACGCCGCCGGTCGTGCCGCGCACGCTCCAGGCGTAGTGGGTGTCGTCCACGACGGGCCAGAAGGTCTTGTCCGCGGCGTAGCTCGAGTAGCTGTAGTAGTGGTTCCAGTCCGAGCCGTCGTACCAGTAGACCTGGAGCTCGTACTTGTCGGCGTTGTCGGTCCAGGACATCGTCACCGAGGGGCCGTAGACGGTCTCCCAGCCGGTCGGGTCCATTCCGCTCACGGCGCCGCCACCGCCGCCGCTCGAGGCGCCGGTCAGGGCCACGCTGCCCCAGTTGGTGCCCGAGTAGAGGTCGCGACTGATGACCACCGAGTCGTAGCCGGAGGCGGCCACGGTGACCTCGGTGACGCCCGTGCCGACGCCCTCGAAGACGTACTTGCCCTGGCTGTCGGTGACCGTGGACCAGCCGGATGAGAGGTCCACGCTCGCGCCGCCGACGCCTGCGCTGGAGTCGTAGATGCTCCCGACCCGGACGAAGCCGATCAGGTCCGCGCCGCCAGTGCTGCCGGAGCCCGGGGGCGTGCTCGAGCCACCGCCGGAGCCGCCGCCGGAGCCGCCGCCGCTGCCACCGGTCTTTGCGGCGACCTTGTCCATCAGCTTGTCCCAGTCGAAGCCGGTGCCCGGATCGGTGTGGCAGCTGGCTCCGCCTCCGTAGCTGGAGCTGCAGCCCGGGACCTCGTTGTGGCCGATGATGCCGTTGCGGTCCAGCGCCACGCCCTGGCGGTCCGCGATGTCGACGATGAGCTCGGCGAGCTCCTCGTACATGACCTCGGTGTACCAGGTGCCTGGGGCCTCGATGTAGCCCTCGAGCTCGATGGCGACCGAGCGGCTGTTGGTCGAGCTGTGGCCGGCGTGCCAGCCCTTGTCCTCTTCCCAGACCATCTGGGTGATCTCGCCGTCCGAGGAGCGGATGACGTAGTGGGCGGAGACGTTCGCCGAGCTGTTGGCGAACCAGTTGTAGACGCTCGAGTAGGGCCCCTGCGCCGTGTGGACGACGATGGTGTCGATGTCCGAGGGCCCGCGGCTCATGTTCGTGTAGTTGCTGGAGTGGGCCGCCACGAAGTTGTCGACGCCGTAGTAGTCGCCGATCCCGCCGCCCCGCATCGCGACGTCGAGGATCGGGATGTCCAGCTCGCGCCCGTGGATCACGACCAGCTCGCCGCCGGGGGTCTCCCACTCCAGGCCGCCCTCGATGGTCCGGTAGACCTGGCGGGCGAAGGATAGGCGGGCGCCGCCGTCCTCGGAGCCGGAGTACCAGCCGACGACCTCGACCCAGTCCCCGACGAACTGGAGCTCGGTGCCGGTCTCGTACTCGAAGCGGTCCGCTTCCATGCGCAGCTCGGAGGCCGCGCCCAGGACGTTGAGCCGCTGGTCGCGCATCAGCGCGTTGGGCTCGCTGTCGAGGCGACGGGCGGCGCGATCCAGGCTCGGTCCGGTCGCTGTCTCCCCACCGACCAGGTCCATGACGCCGAAGCCCCCGTTCATGCTGGGGTCGCCGCCGTTGTCGGAGAAGCGGCTCTGGCTCCAGGCGACCGCGATGAGCAGCTCGCGAGGCACGTCGTACTCGAGCGCGGCCTCGGCGAAGGCGTCGTTGAGGCCGACGGGCTCGGCGGCCTGGTCGGGGTAGGCGGTGCAACCGGAAAGAAGCAGGGACAAGAGCGGCATCGAGGTCTCCGGACGTGGTGGGTCGGATGTCCGAGCCAGAGTCGATGCCGCCGGACCTGCGAAGTATACACAGTGTGCAGAGCGCTACGTCAAGGGGGATCCTTCAGCCTTGGAGACGGGCGCCGGCAGGAGCCGATGCAAGGCCATGCCGGCGAGCATGGCGCCGACGAAGACCAGGGCGTGGGTGCCGCCGCTGATCGAGGACACGATGCCGGGCCCCGGACAGAAGCCCCCGAGGGCCCAGCCGATCCCGAAGAGCGCCGCACCGCCGACGAGCCGAATGTCCAGGTGGGTCGAGGTCGGGACTCTGAAGGCCGCCGCATAGAGCGGGCTGGGCCGCCGAAGGATGAGCCGGAACAGCACCAGGTGCAGCCCGATCGCGCCGATCATCACGAAGGCCAGGGAGGGATCCCAGTCGCCGGCGACGTTCAGGAAGTTCACGACCTTGTTCGCGTTGGTCATCTGGGAGACGACGAGGCCCGCGCCGAAGACGATCCCGGAGCCGAAGGCGGTGAGGGGATTCACAGCGTGCCCCCCAGGCCGAGCTGGATCGCCACTGCGGTCAGCACGCCGGTGCCCATGAAGGTCAGGGTCGCCACGAGGCTGCGCTTCGAGAACCGGGAGAGCCCACAGACGCCGTGGCCGCTGGTGCAGCCGTTGCCCAGGCGCACTCCGAAGCCGACGATCAGGCCGGCGGCGGCGACCGCCCCGAGGGACCGCTCCGAGGGCCCTGCGATGCTGTCGGGCATGACGAAGGACAGTGCGAGCCCGGCGAACAGCAGGCCGCCCACGAAGGCGAGTCGCCAGGAGGAGTCGCCCGGGGTGGGCCGGAGCAGACCCCCGACGATGCCGCTGATGCCGGCAATCCGGCCGTTGGCCAGGAGCAGGAGCGAGGCGGAGAGCCCGATGAGCGCTCCGCCGAGCGTGGCGGAGAGGGGAGTGAAGTCCTCCATCAGGCGTTCCAGCCCAGCATGCCGCCGGTCATCGACGCGACCTGGGGGAAACCGAGCCGCTCCATGACCAGCGCGGCCTGATCCGAGCGCGCTCCGGCGCGGCAGATCGCCACGGTCGGTTGCTCGCGCGTCCAGCCCGAGACGGCCTCGACGAGCCCGCCCAAGGGCACCAGGCGGGCCTCGGCGAGGTGGCCCTCGGCGGTCTCCCGGGGTTCGCGCACGTCGACCAGGCGCAGCGCATGGATGCGGTCGCGGACCCACTGCGGCGAGACCTGGCGCGCGCCGAGCTTGGAGCGGTCCAGCCCGGCGAGGGACCACGGGATGGCCAGGTCGTCTTCCCCGCGGCCGAGCGCCCGGTTGCCCGGCAGCGCCTCCTTGATGCGCTCGGGGTAGGCCAGGTCGAGGCCGTCCATGATCGCGACGAACTCCTCGACGCTGCGGCCGCCGCCCAGGCGAGGGTTGAGGATCTTCTCCTCGCCGACGGTGCTCGCCGTCAGGCCGTTGTAGTCGTGGCCCGGGCGCACCTCGGTCGCGTCCGGGAGCGAGAGCACCTGCTCCCACACCGAGCGGTAGAGCGTCGCGGCGTCTCCGCCCTGGAAGTCGGTGCGGCCGCAGCCCCGGACGAAGAGGGCGTCGCCGGTGAAGACCATGCCCGCATCGTGCGCGACGAAGCTCGTGCAGCCCGCGGTGTGACCGGGCGTCGCGCGCGCTTCGATGGCGACGTCGCCGATGCGCATGACCTCGCCGTGGCCGATCAGACGGTCGGCTCGGGGGACGCCGCCCGCGCTCGGGTAGACGATCTGGCAGCCGGTGCGGGCCTTGAGGCGCCAGGCGCCCGTGATGTGGTCGGCGTGCACGTGGGTCTCCGCGCAGGCGACGAGCTTCAGGCCGAGGTCCTCGACGATCTGGGCGTCGCGGTCTGCGAGCTCGCGCACGGGGTCGATGATCAGGGCCTCGCCCGAGGCCCGGTCGCCCAGCAGGTAGGTGTAGGTGCAGGTGGCTCGATCGAAGAGCTGGCGGAAGATCATGAGGTCCTCTTCTGGAGATAGTGGCCGAGGGGACAGCCTTCGCTGTGCCCCCCGGTGAACGACAGCGCGCGGCCGATGGCCTCGTCCATGGCGACGAACCAACCGCGGCGGGTGGGGAACAGGTTCTCGGGCCCGATGATCGCGGCCACGCCGGAGCGCTCGAGCCTCTCCATGGTCTCGGGCCGCATGCCCACGAGCACCAGCAGCTTGTCCTGCGAGCGCAGCCGCCTTGCCGCCTGGGAGAGCACGTCGAGGCAGGTCAGATCCAGGCCCTGAGCTCGCTTCAAGCGCACGACGATCGCCCGTGCCTCGGAGTCCGCGGCGTCGTCGAGGGCCTGGCGCAGCTCTCCCGCCGAGCCGAAGAAGAGCGCGCCCTCGACGTGGAGCACCTTCACCTCGGGGCAGGTGGTGCCCAGGTCCTGGTCGGAGACCTCGCGCAGTCGGCCAGAGGCGTCGACGCGGAGCTCCCTCACCACCAGCAGGCTGGCGCGGCGGACGAACATCGCGATGCTGATCGCCACGCCCAGGTAGATCGCCTGGTCGAGCGGCAGGAGCCAGGTCCCCGCGAGGGTTACGGAGAAGGCGGCCTTGTCGCCGTAGCCGGAGCGCAGGACCTGGCGGATGCGCGTCCAGTCGAGCAGGTCCCAGGCGATGACCAGCAGCAGCCCGGCCAGGGCCGACAGTGGGATCCGCTCCACGAGCGGACCGGCGGTCAGGAGCACCGCGATCACGAACACGCCCGAGAAGACGCCGGCCAGTCGCGAGCGGGCGCCCATTCGGTGATTCAGCACGCTCCTCGAGGGCGAGCCGCTCACCGGGTACCCGCCGGTCAGGGACGCCGCGAGGTTGGCCAGGCCCTGCCCGAGGAACTCGCGGTTGCTGTCCAGCGGCTCGCCGGTTTCATCCGAGAGGGTGCGCGCGACGCTCGATGACTCCACAAAGGAGAGGACCGTGGCCGCGGCGGCCAGGCCGACCAGCGAGAGGTCGGGCAGTCCGGGGTTTGTCAGCGGGGGCAGGCCCGAAGCGATCGCGGAGAGGTCGGAGAGCTGGGCCACGCCCTGGTCATCCAGGCCGAACAGCACGTGGGCGACCGTCACCCCGGTCAGGGCGACCAGCGCTGCGGGCAGGCGCTTGTCGATGCGCCGGATCCCCAGCACCAGGACAGCGACCGCCAGGCCCACCGCGATGCTGGGGCCGTTCGCCGTCAGCTTCGGGAGCTGGCCGACGGCGATGAGCACGGCGGCGCCGCTGATGTAGCCGAGGACCACGGGCTTCGAGATGAAGTCGACGATCGAGCCGAGCCGCAGGAGGGCGGCCAGGACCTGCATGACGCCCACCAGGAGCGCGAGCTGCAGCGCAATCTGGACCGGGGGCATGCCCAGCTCGGCGGAGCGCACGGCGACGGCGCCCCCGACGAGCAGGCTCAGCGCGTTCGTGGGTCCGGCGACCACGAAGCGGGAGCTGCGCGTCAGGCTTCCCACGATGGCCGGGACGGCGGTGGCGTAGAGACCGGCCAGCGGAGGCAGGCCTGCGATGAGCGCGTAGGCGATGCCCTGGGGCACCGCGAGAAAGGTCAGCGCCAGCCCCGAGGCGGCGTCCCGACCGAGATCGGCCGGTCGAAGCTGTTTCAGCGCTCGCCAGGTCTGTTTCACTCGGTTGAGTGTGTAGCAAGCGCCGTGCCAGTCCGGGAGCGCCCTCGATGGCCCAATAGTGTTTCAGATCATGTTTCACCGCAACGCCCAGGGTGAACCATGAAACGGTCGCCAGTGCGATGATGCCCCCCGCGCTGCGGACCCAGGCGTTGGCAGGCTTCTTGCTGAGCCGAGGACGGCATGAACTACGGCTTCGTCATCGACAACCGCAGCTGCATCGGGTGCCATGCCTGCTCGACCGCCTGCAAGAGCGAGAACGAGGTGCCGCTCGGCGTCTACCGGACCTGGGTCAAGTACACCGAGGTCGGTCGCTACCCGGACGTGACGCGCCAGTTCCAGGTCACGCGCTGCAACCACTGCGCCAACCCGCCCTGCGTGCGCATCTGCCCCGTGACGGCGATGGTCCAGCGCCCCGACGGCATCGTCGAGTTCGACGGGGACGAGTGCATCGGCTGCAAGGCCTGCATGCAGGCCTGCCCCTACGACGCCATCCACATCGACCCCGAGACGAAGACCGCCGCCAAGTGCCACTACTGCGCCCACCGCGTCGATCGCGGCATGGAGCCGGCCTGCGTCGTGGTCTGTCCGACCCACTCGATCATCGCGGGTGACATGGATGATCCCGAAAGCGAGATCGCAAGGGTGCTCTCGCGAAACCCCACCACCGTTCGCAAGCCCGAGCAGGGCACCGCCCCCAAGGTCTTCTACGTCGAGGGCGCCGACGTCTCGATGCATCCGACCGCCACCGAGCGCGAGCCGGCCGGGATGATGTGGTCCGAGGTCGTGCCCCTGCACGGGGAGCCAGGATCCGCCTACCCGAGCGCGGTGGAGCTCGATCTCAGCGGCGAGGGGCCGCCGATCAAGGTCAGCGCCCAGGGGCAGCCTGCCGAGGGGCCCATTCAGCCGGTCTCCAAGGCCGGCCACATGGTCCAGTACAACGCCCGGCACGAGGTGCCCTGGCACTGGCCGGTGCCCGCTTACCTCGTCACCAAGGCCATCGGCGCCGGACTGCCCGCGCTCGCAGCCCTGGCTTCTCTGGGGCTCTTCTCGATCAGCGATGCGGCCCTGCAGATCGCCCTCGGCGTCGCGCTGGCCTTCCTCGGCCTGACCACCGGGCTCCTGGTCTACGACCTCGAGCGGCCCGAGCGCTTCCTGCGCATCCTCTTCCGGCCCCAGTGGAAGTCCTGGCTCGTGCGCGGCGGCTTCATCCTCGTCGCCTACACGAACCTGGTGCTCGCCTGGTTTGTCCTCGAGCTGCTGGGGATCACCGCGCCTCGCATCGGGCTGGCCTTCGCGACGCTGCCGCTGGCGCTCGGAGCCGCCGTCTACACCGCCTTTCTGTTCGCCCAGGCCGAGGGACGGGACCTGTGGCAGAGCCCCTTGCTGCCGGCTCACCTGACGGTCCAGGCCGCCCTGGCCGGCGCGGGCACGCTCGCGCTCATCGAGCCCTCCGCGGTCGCGATGTGGACCTTTGGCGTCGCCCTGGTCCTCGACCTCGCCTTGATGGCCGCGGAGCTCGGCATGCCCCACGCCTCCGAGGTCGCCGCCCGCGCCGCTCGCGGCATCACCCACGGGCGCTACCGGCCGCACCTGATCGCCTCGGTCCTGCTCCACGTCGGGGCCCTCGGCGCGCTCCTCCTTCACCCCGGCCTGGCGCTCACGCTCGCCCTGGTCGGCCTCTACCTCTACGAGCACGCCTTCGTGATGGCGCCGCAGGAGGTCCCGAACTCATGAGCACGCTCTCCCAGCTCTTCGAGGCGGTCCTCGGCTTCCAGGCTCCGGCTCGTCGCTCCGTCGAGGCCCGCGACGAGGAGCCCTACGCCGAGGTCGACGAGGTCCCGGTCGACCTCACGGAAGTGCGCCATCCCGACGGGCGCATGTCTCGGTACCCCCCGCCCGACCGCTGGGACGACTGGGTCGAGTGGGACGGTGCGAAGTGGCCTCGAAAGGTGGCTCGGCGGTACACGCTGGTGCCGACGATCTGTTTCAACTGCGAGAGCGCCTGCGGGCTGCTCGCCTACGTGGACAAGAAGACCTTTCAGATCCGCAAGTTCGAGGGCAACCCGGCGCACCCGGGGAGCCGCGGACGGAACTGCGCCAAGGGTCCCGCGACCCACAACCAGATCCATGATCCGGAGCGGATCCTGTACCCCCTGAAGCGTGTCGGCGACCGCGGCGAGGGCAAGTGGAAGCGCATCCCGTGGGACCAGGCGCTGAGCGAGATCGCCGAGAAGATGCGGGCTTCCCGCGAGCGTCGCCGAGACGGCATCATGTACCACGTGGGCCGGCCGGGAGAGGACCACTACACGAACCGCATCATCACGGCATGGGGGGTCGACGGACACAACTCCCACACGAACATCTGCAGCGCCGCGGCCCGGGCCGGGTACTTCTTGTGGGCTGCGGGCGATCGCCCGAGCCCGGACCACGCGAACGCCCGGGTCATCCTGCTGGTCTCCAGCCACCTCGAGACGGGCCACTACTTCAACCCCCACGCCCAGCGCATCCTCGAAGCCAAGATGAAGGGCGCGAAGATCGTGACCTTCGACCCGCGGCTGTCCAACACGGCGGCGAAGTCCGATGTCTGGCTGCCGACCTGGCCCGGCTCCGAGACCGACATCCTGCTGGCGGTCGCCAACCACCTGATCCAGCACGATCTCTACGACCGCGCTTTCGTCGAGCAGTGGGTCAACTGGAAGGCGACGCTCGAGCACTTCGGCGCCGGCGAGACCTTCGAGGACTTCGACGCCTGGCTCAAGGAGACCTACGCCGAGTTCACCTTCGAGCGGGCGGCGGAGCGCTCGCAGGTGCCGATCGAGCGCATTCGAGAGACCGCCGAGATCGTGGCGAATGCGGGGGACCGCGTGGCCGCGCACGTCTGGCGCAGCGCGGCCATGGGCAACCGGGGCGGCTGGCAGGTCGCGCGCTGCCTCTTCTTCCTGAACGTGCTGACCGGCAGCGTCGGCACCAAGGGTGGGACGAGCCTGAACGCGTGGAACAAGTTCGTCCCGAAGCCCTACCGAAAGCCGGAGCCCTTCAACGCCTGGAACGACCTGCACCTGCCACACGAGTGGCCCTTCGCGATGTACGAGATGAGCTTCCTGCTGCCCCACTTCCTGGAGGAGGGGCGAGGGGACATCGACGTGTACTTCACGCGGGTCTACAACCCCATGTGGATCAACCCGGACGGCTTCATGTGGCTCCGGGCGCTGCGCGACACCGGCAAGATCCGCTGCCACGTCGCCCTGACGCCGACGTGGAACGAGAGCGCCTATTTCGCCGACTATGTCCTGCCGATGGGGCACAGCGGAGAGCGGCACGATCTCATGTCGCAGGAGACCCACGCGGGCATGTGGATCGGCTTCCGCCAGCCGGTCCGCCGAGTCGCGATGGAGCGGCAGGGCAAGCGCATCGACCGGACCTGGCAGGCGAACCCCGGCGAGGTCTGGGAGGAGAACGAGTTCTGGGTCGACCTGACCTGGAGGATGGACCCGGACGGGTCGCTCGGGGTGCGCGAGTTCGTGGAGAGTCCGGCGCGCCCGGGGCAGCCGATCACCCAGGACGAGTACTGGGCGTGGATCTTCGAGCACAGCGTGCCCGGCCTCCCGGAAGCCGCCCAGGCCGAGGACCTCTCGCCCCTCGAGTTCATGCGCAAGTACGGCGCCTTCGAGGTC
>Ga0114933_10001521_pt1 | contig 25793 bp, 24 predicted proteins | sample 4SBtaG_FD_89691 | JGI IMG/M metagenome (GOLD analysis project Ga0114933, IMG submission 89691) | Deep subsurface microbial communities from Kolumbo volcano to uncover new lineages of life (NeLLi) - 4SBTROV12_W25 metaG | ecosystem: Environmental > Aquatic > Marine > Volcanic | place: Kolumbo... | reverse complement strand
GTCCACAGCCTGAGGATCAATATCTGTTTCGATATATGGGCCCACTGGGCCAAAGGTATCGCTGGTCTTCTTCCGCCAGTTGGTGGGGTCATCGTGCCAAGAGCCTTCACTGCTTACGTCATTGGCACAGGTGTAACCAATGATAAAATTGGGCGCATCTTCGGGCGTAATTCTTCTAGCGGGCTTACCAATGACTATGACCAGTTCTCCCTCGTAATGAACGTAGTCTGACTCTTTCGGCAGGACTATGGTGTCACCCTGGCCAATAATGCAACTGACTCCCTTCTGCCAAGGCCGAAAAACCTGAGCTTCATCCACAAATCCAGAGTCTAGGTTTTCCACCTGATGAGCCACGTGGTCGGCATAATTAAGCCCCACCGCCCAGAAACTGCGTGGCCTGGTGGGCGGCAATATTTTAACCTTGCTGATGGGATACCTGGCATCTGTGAAATGATGCTGACCAAAAATGTCTCCCTGGATAACTCGAAGCTGGTCATCCTCTACGACGGCATAACTCTCCCAGCCATTGATCTCAAATCTAGCAAACTTCATGGGAGCTCCTCATATCAATTACATTAATATTTGGGGCCTATGATAAATGAATCACAGAATACCGGGTACCCCCACTCAATTCTTCGTCCACGAGAATTCGCAGTTCGGCTGCACCACCCCTCTTTGACTTCTAAATTCTCAGTGATAAGCTGAATGTCAATTTACGATAAAACCTAGGAGTCGATTATGGCCCTAAAAGAAGCCGCCCACGAACTAGAACAAGGCGATTACAAACTACCCGACACTGGGCGTCCGGTTGTTCGGTCAACTAAGGGCGTAATCTCCAGCGGTCACTATCTTAGCTCCATGGCTGGCATGCGAATGCTCTTGAAAGGCGGCAACGCCTTCGACGCCATTGTCGCTGCGAGCTTGGCGGCCGCCGTAATAGAGCCAATTGCCTCCTATTCCCTGGCGGCCGAGGGAGTATTCATGCTATACGACGCCGAATCGGACAAGATGCTATCCCTCAGCGGCCAGGGTACTGCCCCGGCCAAGGCCACTGCCGACTTCTACAAATCCCAGGGCTTTCAGCGCATCCCCACCGGCCCTGGCAAGAACGCCCATCTGTCATTCACCGTACCCGGTATCGTAGACGCTTTCATATCTATGCTAGAACGCTACGGCAGCCTGACAATTGAGGAGATCCTTGAGCCGGCTATCGAGTATGCCGAGGAAGGCATTCCCAACTATGAGTACATGCTCAACCGCCTTAAGTCGGCCAACACTCCGATCCAATTCGACAACTATCCTCCCGGCGGATGGGATGTATTCTTCAACGACCGAGAAATCCCCGAACCTGGTTCAACTCTAATTCAGCCTGGCTTGGCCAATACGCTAAAGGCCATGTCCGCCGCCGCCATTCCCGGAGACCGCGCGGCCGGACTAAAGGCAGCACGGGATGTTTTCTACACCGGATCCATCGCCAAGAAGATTGTGGATTCCGCAGCCAGTGTCGGCGGCATCCTCACAATGGACGATCTAGCCAACTACAAAAGCATATTTGGTGAGCCTGTTTGCAGCACCTTCCAAGGTCACGAAATTCTGGGCCACGATACCTGGACACAAGCCCCCGTGCTCCAACAAACCCTGAATATCCTGGAGCACTTCGACCTTAAGGCCATGGGCCACAACAGCCCAGAGTACATTCACACAGTCTCCGAGGCTCTAAAGCTAGCGTTTGGCGACCGTGAAGCCTATTACGGAGACCCTGAACGCGCAGAAGTTCCTATCGACGGATTGCTATCCAAGGAATATGCAGCAGAGCGCGTCGGTCTGATTGATCCAGAGCGAGCACTCCCGGAACAAGCCGCTCCTGGAGACCCTTGGAAATATTCCAAGGGAAGCGGAGTGGTCCCCTCTGGCACGCTAAAAGCCACCAACGGAGCGGCGGACGATTCTGCTCATGAAGGCACCACCCACGTTTCAGTGCTGGACAACAAAGGCAATATGGTCTGCGGCACAATCAGTGGCGGAGCTTTTGCTAAGTCGGTATTCTTTCCAGAGATCGGATGTGCACTCAGCACCAGAATAGAAATGTTCAACTGTGAAGAAGGGCATCCAAACGTGGTGGAACCGGGCAAGCGTCCCCGCACCACTCTAATCAACTATATGGCCCGAAAAGACGGCCAGACGGTGATGACCATCGGTTGTCCCGGAGGCGACAATCAGGCCCAGGCCAACGTGCAGTTGGTTCTGAACTCCCTGGTATTTGGCATGGACCCTCAATTGGCAGTGGAAGCTCCTCGATTCGCCAGCCAAAACGTTGAGAACTCCTTCTATCCCCACACCTATTTGCCAGGTCGGCTTGACCTAGAACCAGGCATCCCACAGAGCACTGCCGACGCTTTGGAGGCCAGGGGACACGAAGTTGCCTGGGCCGCCAACTGCGGTTTGGGTGCCACTGTTTCAGTAAGAGATCCACATAATGGAAACATGAGCACCGGCGGAGATCCTCGCCGAGCTTGCTACGCTATGGGCTTTTAAACCCAATCCCGCCAATGCAAAAATCCCCATTCCCTTTTAATTGGAATGGGGATTTTGTTTGCGTTGATATTTGGCGATTTCATGAACTATATAGGCCCACACACTAACGTCTACAACAACCTTATTTCCCGAGTAGCCGAGTGAGTAGAGCCACCAAATGTTGGCACCCAGGATGAATGTTTGCCTGGGCCACCCAAGACTATAATCATCAGCAGATCAGGGTCAACGACCATCGGTACCGGCCCGTCCGGGATCTTCATGAACCGCTCTATCATGGTCTCGTGGGTGTACCGCTCGAGGGGAATCCGCGCATGTTGATGCAGCCATTCCCTGACTTCTTTCTTGCCGAACCCATCTCCGGCAATAGTGGCGGCATGTTCCGGGCCCAAAGCGAGCAAGGTCTCACCGCCAGTATAGGCGTTATTAGCTCCCGTGATTGATATTGCTCCAGCAACGATCGTAAGAATGTCCTCCGCAGAACTTCCAGAGTGGTCATTGATATTGTGGGGCGGCTCTCCGGCCATCACTGTGACGGTACTCTGGTCGGGCCTAAAGCCGAGTTCTATGCTCAAAGGCTCCCAAGGGTTGGCTTCTTCGTTCTCAGCCACACAAAAGGTGTACTTGGACGGCGCACCCTGAGTGGACATGTCTCCCACTCCTGGATTGGCGCCTCCGACGTTCAGCTGCACCAATCTAACCGCCCGACCAATCGTCGCATTAGACTGCCAACCGGGTCCGTAAGCACCAGAACCGCCGTGCATCCCCAGGTTCTCACAGATGGGCCCGTTGACAATGATCAGCGGTGCACAAGGATGTGTCGTGGCCTGTATCGCGTAGAGGTTGAAGACCTCGTCACACATGGACTCCACCGCGGCAATGACCACCGGAAGGTATTCGGGTCTGCAACCCGCCATAACTGCGTTGACAGCCAATTTCTCCACCGTGGCCGACCCCCAGTTTGGCGGTATTTCTCCGATAATGTCCTGTGGCTTCATGGGAGTAGCGGCCAACATAGCTGCTACCCGGTCCGGTGTAGGAGGTACAATAGGCAGACCGTCGGTCCAACCGCGCTCCAGATAAAAATCCTGGACGGCCTCGAAATTATCGCTCACTTCAAGTTGTTCGGAAACTAAATCAGGCAATAGAGGCCTCACAATAATTACTTATTTGGAGAAAAGATAAGGACGGCCCAATTCAGGGCCGCCCTTATCGCTAAAACTAGCGGACTAAACGAATACCGGCTACCGCTGCTCGGTCAGACCTTGAACCACTTGCTCAAGCAGGTCGTCGGCCTTTTGAATCAGTTTTTCGGCTTGCAAGCCACCCAGCGGGTGTTCAGTAATTGCAACGCTGAGTTCCGGCATCCCTAGAGAACGCCGCTCGACTTCGCCCAGCCGTTTGAAACGATCGGTCCCAATCACCACGGTGCGGATGCCTCGTTTTTCAAGTTCTACTGCGTCGTGGATACTCCACGAGGTGCAGGATCCTCAATCCGCGAGGCCGACTATCACCGCTTGAACGGACGCAACCAACTCATCAATCACATCTTCCTTGGCTGGTAGAGAAGCAGTTGGTTTCCGTTTGTAAACAACGTTGGCAATCTCATATTTCTCTCGGAGCAGCTTTTCCAGTCGCTCAAAAAGCAGGTCTCCATTGGGCTTGCTGTTCCATAGGAAGCCTACTGACTGGCCTCCCAAACCGTCCAACACCGGGGCCATGGCCTGAACCATTTCCCTAGGAGCTGCCGTCGGATCCAGAACAATCAATTTTGCCGTTTCAGAGGTGGTCATGAATCACCTTTACTTAGCCTAGTTGAGGCTGCATAACTAAAAGAAGGCTAGGGCCTGTCGAATGTCATGTCAAGCAGGCCAAATCAGATTTACTCTAGGGATTCCGGAAGAACGGCGATGGCATGGGGCCCACTGGTACTTCGATCAGCACCGGAGCATCCAGCGTCAGCGCTTCCTTCAGAGTCGCTTCCAGTTCTACAGGACCGTTGGCCACAAATCCTCTGGCTCCGTAGGCCTCAGCCAGTTTCACAAAGTCAGGATTGTGCAGTTCAACGCCAATGGTCCGGCCACTGAACTGGTTCATCTGGTCTCGTTTCACATTTCCATAAGCGTTGTCGTTGAACACGACGACCACCACGTTAATGTTATGGGCCACTGCGGTGGACATCTCCTGTGAGTTGAACATGAATCCGCCGTCACCGGAGATACAGACCACGGCCTTGTCTGGCTGGGCCACCTTGGCTCCCAGGGCCGTGGGATAGGCGTATCCTAAGTTTCCTGAGTAGGAAGATGTTATGAACGTGCGCGGTTCGTAAACTGGGAAATGCGCGCGACTGTAATAGCCCAGCTGAGTCATACCGGAAATCAAGATTCCGTCTTCAGGCATTCCCTTCCGAACAGCTTCCAGCAGTTCCGTCTGAGGTTCAACCTTGATAATGTCATTGGAACGTTGGCTCTTCTGCGCTTCTATCGCAACTGAATTGTCTTCTCTGGCTTTGGTCTTGGTTGAGAGGCTAGTGAGGAGGTTTTCCATGGTCAACTTCGCGTCACCCTCGACGCGTAGTGTGTCCTGATAGCCACGCCCAATCTCTTCGGGATCGATGTCGATCTGCACAACTTTTTGACCATCGAGCCACTGAGAGGTGACCAGCCTCGTACCCACAGCCAAAATCACGTCATGGCCAAACTCTTTCTTGGCAATGGTATCGTTCCGCAGCCAAAGCGCACCTAAGCTCAGGGGATGGTGGTCCGATATAGCGCCCTTACCCTCTGCGGTGGTCACTACTGGAGCCTGCAAAAACTCAGCCAGCTTGGTCAAGGCCGCTGAACCCTCAGATGATATGACACCGCCTCCGGCCCAGATCAGAGGCTTGGCAGCACTGGCTAGGGCTTCAGCGGCGGCTTCAATCTGATCAGAAGGCGCTGCCACTGGTCTCGGTGCTTCCGGCTCTAGAAGTTCGACTTCTCCAACTTCCGCCAATGTTTCGGGCGGAATCTCAATCTCCACTGGGCGAGGGCGGCCATTCTTTAAATTGTGGAACGCCTCATGGACTATCTCCGGCACTTCGGCGGGATCTAATATCCTCTTGGCCCACTTAGTGACCGGTTTGATGGCGTCGATTTGGTCATTTACCTCATGGAGCATGCCTCTATCGCCGCCAATTTCGTCTCGTTCTATTTGTCCGGTAACCATCAACACGGGTGATGAAGCTGAATAAGCGGTGGACAAGGCCGAAGACGTGTTCAACAGTCCGGGACCAGGGACAACCAGAGCAGTGCCAATCTCGCCACTGGCCCTAGCATAGCCGTCGGCCATGTAGGCTGTGGCCTGCTCGTGGCGGACGGTGATGAACCGGATACCTGGCTCGTCGTATAGACCATCCATCATATGGTAGAGTTGCACGCCTGGAAGTCCGAATATTACCCGTACACCCTCTCGATATAGGGACTTGGCCAAAGCCTGGCCTCCAGTCATCTTAACCATTGAAATAAACTTCCTTCATCTGATTGATATCTTGTTATATTCGCGTTATTCGATGCGTACTAAGGCCTGTTGAACTGCACCAAAATGCCGTCCGGATCACGCACGTAGATGCTCTTGATGTCGCCGCTGGCGTCGGTATACGACTCCCTGGATCCCGCCAGTTCATACCCTTTGGCAATGAGTTCATCAGCTAAGCTAGCCACATCGGCAACGCCAAAGGATATGTGACTAATACCCACCTGGTCAAGGAGTATAGGGGAGCCATCCGGTTTCTCACCTGGATGGCTCGTCAAAGTTAGAGTGGGAGTCAGGCCATCACCGTAAGCCAAGCTAACCCAATGGCGGGTGTTGCGCTCCAGGGCGTAGTTATCCAGCCGTGCAGTCTGGGTGCCGCCCTCAGTAATGTCGGTGAGTTTCTCGCCAATCACCTTCATCCCCAAAGCGTCCCGGTAGAACTTCAGGGACTCTGCCATGTCGCGCACACATACCCCAACGTGGGTCACACAAGTAGCTATCATCTAATCTGGCTCCTTAAGCAGTAATCTACCGTCGATTATTACCCAAATATAAAATCGCGGATAGCCGTGAAGTACTCGTCGATCCCCTTGAAGAGTAGGTCATTATGCCCCGCGCCCTTAATTTTTAGCATCTTCTTGTTGGTCGAAACGAAGTTTTGGAACATCTCCTCCGCGTGCTCCAAAGGAGCAAGAGTGTCCAATTCCCCATGAATAACTAACACTGGGATGGCGATAGAAGACGCCTTGGCCTTATAGGCTTCTTCAAACTCTGACGCTTGCTGGGGACCTAAGCCTCCAGTGAATTGGCCGAGGCTAGGACGACCACTTTCAATGATTACTCCGTTAACTTTCGGACTCTCTTGGGCCGCAAGCTCAAAGGCGGCATGCCGCCCCATGGACCGGCCCATCACATAGACGGGACCGGAAAATCCACTGGCCCCCAAAACGATCCGCATTGACTCAAGAACGGTATTGGCGTCTGAGAGCATGGTGGTGAACGACGGAGTGCCACCGCTCTTTCCGTAACCTCGGTAGTCGGCAACAAAGAAATTCACTCCTATCTGGTTATAAAGCGGGGCTATTGAGTTGTAATCAATGGCCGTTTCGCCGTTGCCATAGAAAAACAAGATTGTCGGGCTGCTAGTTCCCGAAGGAAAAAACCGGCAAGAGAGGCCAATATCATCACCGACATTGATGGTGTAGTCCTGTACCCCATCGGGTGGAGGAGTCCAACCCTGCCTAGGATAGAAAGAATTCATGGATATGTGGGGGTCATCCAAGGCAGCGTAATCCACTTGGACCATGTTTATATCTCCGTTGTCTAAAAGAACTTAGCCGAAGAAACCATCAGACAGATGACTTTTAATCACATCAGCCACCAGTTCTGGTCGCTGAATCGGAACGTCATGGATGCTGTCTTCAAGCCAGACTGTCTTGCTGATTGGAAGTCCTTCTTCAGCCTCTTCAACCAGCATCAGCCGGCGTTTACCACGCTCGTGGGTGGCCAGATTGTTCTGCTGTCTGGCCGGCATGATCAACACCGGGCACTGAACTTGGCCGTAGAGTTTTCTGGGTTTGTGATCCCACAGGCCTTCTATTATTCTCAGGTGATTGTCACGGCTCAGGTTAGCCTTGATGGTGTTGTCTTCCAATATCTGAAAATTAGCCATCACAATATCAGCCACTTCAGGGGACATACCGGTTTCCTGATGCCTAGTTCGCACCCGTTCTAAGAACGATTCCACATTTACGCCGGTGAAATCCGGCGGGGCCATTTCAACTTTGGCTTCCTCAACGTTTGCATAACGGTTGGACACATTTATCATACCTCCGTCGACCCAGACCAGGCCTTTGACTGACTCCGGAGCTTCCACGGCCATGTTTAAGGCCACGCTACCACCCCAAGAATGACCAATGACTAGTGGATCTTCTACTCCCAGCCCTTTGATCACACCTAGTGCGTCTTTAGTCACAGATTCTATCTCGTAACCTTCATCGGGCTTGTCGCTCTCCCCATGGCCTCGTTGGTCCACTGCAATAACTGAGTATTCCTGAGCCAATATGGGTGCGACCATATCCCATATATGGCAAGTAGATGCCAACCCGTGGAATAACATGATTGGCTGGCCGTTTCCACCCCAGTCCAGGTAATGGAAGCTCATACCATCTACTGTTACCCACTGGTCTTTAGGGGCTTTTACCATGTAAAGAACCTCGAAATTTTATGGGGTATGCCCGAATACTCCCGACTACGGCCGGATATTCCGGGTTAAAAATGTGGACCTGGAAGATCTTATATGACTCTTAAGTTGGCCGGTTAGACTAACGCCAGACCGCGAATCCCCAGCCGCCTCCGGTACCCGCAGGAGAGCGGTAGACTGGAACGTATTCTACCAAGTCCATATCGAGATGCTCACACGCTGCTGCTGCGGTGACCCAATTAAGGATTTCAGAGCTACCAGAGTTCAACCGGTACCTGGGCAAAGCGGCAATCGCCTCGCCGTCTCTTTCTTTCATCCCTTTAAGGGCCAGTTGGTCAATTTCCTCATCGACTAGGAAGTGGCTCAACCCGCCGGAACCAACAATGGCCACCTTCTTGTCACTGTCCCAGGCTTCGATCGCCTTGGCCATGGACTTGCCGAGGTTATAGCACCGCCTGGGGGTGGGTTGGTTAGGAGGATAGAAAGTGTTCTGTGATACGGGCACGATGGGGCGGATCTTATTATTCATGATCCGCTTTACCACGTAGGAATAAGCGTGAGGCATCGCCTGATGCCTGCGCTCTGTTACTATCTTCTCTTTTACGTAACCCATGGGTCCCACAGCACCGCCAACCTCGTGGTTCATGTAACGGGCGTGGGCGATGTCAAAATCGTCCTCAATCAACCTTTCAATCAGGTGCAATCCCAGGTCAGAATCCACCGGTACATCCATCTCCTCAGTACCGTAACCCCACATGGAGGCCTTGGTGGCCGGGGAAGCACCATCTCCCGTACCACGGGGAGTCAGGTGCATGCTTTCTCCCCAGTAGATAGAGAACATCGGCATGTTGTCTTCGAAGAACAACTCTTCTTGGTCATCACCGACGATTACCACTACGTCAGGATTGGCTTCAATCATGGCGTCTTCGAGGGCAATTATTCCCCGTTGGCACGCATCATATTGAGCTTGGAATACCTCGGGAGTGAGTCGAGTGGCGATTGCGGGGTCAGCTGCAGCTAAAAGCTCGTCATAGGTTTTTGTCGAGCCGTCCTCCAAGGACAGCAGCATGGGATTGCCTTTGTCGCGAGCAGCATACTCGCCCCACATATCGCCGGGCAGGCTCAACATGGGGCTATGAGAAGTGCCTAAGCCCAATACAATCTCAGCCATGTTCCCTCCTACTGGGTTTATTCTGGTGTGGTCTGAATAGGTGAAAATGCTGGATACATAATCCGCTGGAACGGCAGATTTCGCAACCACCCTTAGCCGAACCGGGAAGCCACATTGACTGGTCATCCTGATATAGTAGGGAAACGACACTATCATGAAATACCCAGTGCTTGAGATTAGCTGGACGCTGGCCAGCTACCACAGGCCGAATCAAGCAGTATCTTGATTTCATTTCAATACTGATTCATTGGAAATCTGGAAGTAAATGCAACAGTACACCCTCAAGAGAATCGGCCTCTTCATCCCAACTCTGCTATTGATGACGATATTGGTGTTTGTCGTCATGCGAATAATCCCGGGGGATCCGGCAATCGCTCTGTTGGAGGGCGACGGTGGCGGATCATATACAGCCGAGGACGTGGAGAGACTCCGAGCGAAGCTGGGCACCGACCAGAATCTGGTGATCCAGTATGTGGACTGGTTGGGCGGAATACTCCACGGAGACTTTGGAGATTCTTACTGGTTCAACGCCTCCGTAATGAGTGAACTGGGAGACCGCATGCCAAGGACATTGGAGTTGGCACTGCTAGCTATCACACTATCTGTCCTTTTCTCCGTACCGATGGGAATCCTATCTGCGATTAAGCCAGATAGTTGGCTGGACCTTGGAGCGCGCGTGTTCACAATCGTTGGCATCGCCATACCCAATTTCCTGATGGCCATCTTGATGATTCTCTTCTTATTGGTGGTCTTCAATTGGCTACCACCGTTGGGCTATGTGGAATTATGGGAAAACCCAATCAGAAACCTGCAGCAGATGATTTTTCCGGCCTTGGCCTTAGCGATATATGACATGGCATTCATTGCCAGGGTAACCCGCTCCGCCATGATGGAAGTACTTCGGGAAGACTACATGCGCACCGCGAGGGCCAAGGGGCTCTCTGAGCGCGTAGTGCTGGTCAGGCACGGCCTCAAGAACGCATTTTTGCCCATTTTGACCATCTCCGGCTGGCAGTTTGCCCGACTGTTTGAGGGCGCAGTGATCATTGAAACCATATTTCTGGTGCCAGGAGTTGGACGGATTCTAATCGAAGCCATATTCCATCGGGATTTCCCCATGATTCAGGCGGTAATCGTGGTCATTGGCACCGGCGTGCTGCTGATCAACCTGGTGGTGGACCTACTCTACGGCTGGCTGGACCCCCGGATCCGATATACCTAGGCAGCTTTTTCCTACTTCGAGATTCCTCAATTCTCTCTTTCGTAATTCCAATAATCGTTAATGTTAATAAAAAGGGGCTGCCAAATGGCAGCCCCTTTTTATTAACATTAACGATTATCTTCAGAATTAACTGAGATGTTTGCCAAAGAAGCCAATAACCTTTTGCCAGCCATCAGTCGCTGCCTCTTGGTGGTAGCTAGGTCGGTCTACCGCAAAGAAACCGTGTCCAGCGCCGGGATACATGTGGAACTCGTAGTCCTTGCCCAAGCGTTTGAGCTCAGCCTCGGTCTCAGCCACGTCGGCTGGCGACGGTCTGGCATCTTCTTCACCAAACAGTCCCAGTAGAGGACAGTTCAGACCATCGGTGAAATCGATAGGCCATGCGGGCATTGCGGGAGTGAGTTCGTCATTACCCTTAGTGACTCCGCCACCCCAACAGTCAACGGCGGCATTGACATCATCCAAAGTGCAGGCACCTAGATAAGTCTGGCGTCCGCCAGAGCAGAATCCAATCAGACCAACCTTTCCATTGGTATAGGGTAAGCTGCGCAGGTAGTCCATGGCTGCTGAAACGTCGCCCATGGTCCGGACATCGGGCATCCCTCCAGCCTCGCGGATACTCGTGCTGTTCTCAGTGGGAGAGCCTTTGCCCTCGCGGAAGTGCAGGTTGGGGGAGATGGTTGCAAACCCGTTATAGGCCAGCTTACGAGCCATTTCCTTCGATGCTGCGTCCCAACCAGGCATGTGGTGAATCAAAACCACCGAGCCAACCGGGCCAGCGCCCAAAGGCCGGGCCAGGTATGCATCGATTTGGGTCCCTTCGTGTCCATTGATGAGTACTGTTTCCGCTAGTAATCCTTCATACGGCATAAATGATCCTTCCTTACTTCTCGATTCGTTATTTCGTCAGGTTCTAGAGGACTAGCCCTTAATAAAAATGGTTTAGCACCTCGTTGTGCCAATATACAGGCGGCTAGACTACTACCGGCAATAGGCCACGTCAAACTGCAGTGCGTCAGTGGCGACCAATCCCAAGAGTTTCCGGAGATGCTAACCATGTGAGTTTCACTAGCAATGAGGTACGGCTGAGGCTATAATGCGCCCAATCTTACCTATCAGCGTCAATTTATGTCGACTTGGCTTCTATTGGAATCCAACCCAGTATCGACACTGTGGGTCAATAAATTAGGAGCGTAGAACAAAATGGCTCTACCAGAACGGATGAAATTTGGAATATTCATGGGCCCGTTTCACCGTGTTGGCGAAAACCCCACACTGGCCATTGATCGCGACCTGGAATTGGTACAGTGGCTAGACCACCTGGGCTACGACGAAGCCTGGATTGGGGAACATCACAGCGCCGGATGGGAGACGATATCATCTCCTGAACTATTCATGGCAGTGGCAGCAGACCGTACTAAACATATAAAACTGGGCAGTGGCGTAATTAGCCTACCGTACCACCACCCATTCATGGTAGCTAACCGGATGGTGCAGCTTGACCACATGACTCACGGCCGGGTGATGTTGGGAGTTGGGCCTGGAGCGCTACCCGGCGATGCCTATATGTTGGGAATTGACCCAACCACGCAACGGCAGCGCATGGACGAAGCACTGGGCATAATCATGCGGCTCATGACTGAGACGGAACCCATCACTTACAAGGGGGAGTGGTTTGAACTCAGAGAAGCCATGCTCCAACTTAGACCCTACACCAAACCCCATATGCATTTATCTGTGGCTTCTGTTCAGTCTCCGGCGGGGGTCGCACTGGCTGGCAAATACGGAGCGTCAATCCTGACCATCACCAGGCCCCGTGACCCATCCGCCATCGAGTCTGACTTGGCAGGACTATGGGCAATCGCCGAAGAATCGGCTGCAGAGCACAACCAGGTGGTTAACCGGGACGACTGGCGTTTGGTGATTCCGGTGCACGTAGCTGAAACTAGGAAGGAAGCCTTTGAGCAGGCCCGACTGGGAGCAGGCCGCTATCAGGGAGAGTACTTCCAAGACACTATGGGGCGAGATCCGGTTACAGACGGGCCTCCAGAAAAAATCATCGACGCCATGGTGGACAACGGTACGTGGATCATCGGTGACCCTGATGACTGTATCGCCGGTATCCGCAGGCTAGAAGAACGGAGCGGTGGTTTTGGCGGCTTCTTTGTACAGACTGTTGACTGGGCGAAGCGAGAGGACATACTACACAGCTTTGAGCTTATTGCCCGTTACGTGATGCCACAGTTCCAAGGCACCGTGCTCAGCACTGCAGCTTCAAATAAATGGGCCAAAGACCACCAAGACGTTCTGTCCGCAGGCCGGGTTAAAGCGATTGACCGCGCCAAGTCAGATTACGCTTCCCGAGGCTAAAATTAGTTTGGCACAGTCCATAACTAGCCCAAGGGGATACCATGAAAGCAGTTTGGTACGAGCAAAACGGCGACGCCAACATCCTCCAATACGGAGACATGCCTGACCCTAATCCCGTTACCGGAGAGGTGAGGGTACGCATAGCCACTTCAGGCGTTAATCCGTCCGACTGGAAACGCCGGCAGGGCCTGACAAACCTGATTGATTTTCCCAAAGTTATCCCTAACCAGGACGGGGCGGGTGTAATCGATGCCGTTGGCCCTGGAGTCTCTAAGTCAAGGATCGGTGAACGCGTCTGGCTGTTCGAGTCCCAATTCAAACGGCCCTTTGGCACGGGAGCCGAGTACACAACAATTCCCAGTGGCCACGCCATACGGATGTCGGATAGCACCGATTTCACAACCGGGGCTGGCCTTGGCGTACCTGCAATGACCGCTCACCGGTGTGTTTTCTCAGATGGACCGGTCGCCGGGAAAACGGTGCTGGTCACAGGAGGAGCCGGCGCAGTTGGCCATTACGCGATACAACTAGCCAAGCTGGGCGGTGCTACGGTCATAAGCACTATAAGCTCAGACGAAAAGGCTCAAATAGCCTTGGCTGCCGGAGCTGATCACACTATCAACTACCGATATGGCAACACAGCTGAGCAGATCTTTAATCTAACTGACGGGATTGGGGTTGACCACATCGCAGAAGTTGATATGGCTGCCAATTTCTCGGTGAGTCAGCAAGTATTAAAATCGGCCGGGATCCTGGCCGTCTATTCTGCAGGACATACTCAGATCCCTACCGTGCCGCTGAAGTTCAACGCAACCAATATAACGGTACGTTTTGTGTTGGTCTATGACATGCCCGAATATGCTAAAGATGCCGCGGTAAGTGACATCTCATCATGGCTGGAGCAAGGCAAGTTGATGTCATTCTCGGGTCCTCACTTCCCGTTACCACAGCTGAAAGATGCTCACTTAGCGGTAGAAGACGGCACAACTGGAAAGGTCATAGTAGACGTGAATCCTCTCTAGTCAACTCTCCAGATTTAGAAGCGGGGCTATTCAAAAATTGACCACCACCAACGAGAACCTAAGCGGAACAGTAGTCGTAATTGGCGGCGGAGTGGTTGGTTGCTTTCTCGCATACCGTCTAGCTAGCGAGGGAGTGTCAGTAACTCTAGTAGAGCAAGAAGGACCAGGCGCGGGCGCAACGGGAAACTCTGCTGGAAACATTCAGCCTGGTTCAGGCGACGATGACACCTACAAAATCGCCCTCGGTGCAGAAAGCCTGTCCATCTGGCGTAATCAGTTACCTCGAATCAAAGAAACGGGGAAAATTGACTACCTAGAGCAAGATGTCCGTTATCTCTACGCTGCAACCAACGACCAAGAAGAACAGATCAGTCGTCAAATACTGAGCGATTTAAACGCTGCTGGCTTGAAAGCCGAGTGGGTCGACGGCCCTACAGCCAGGAAGATTGAACCCCGACTGTCCGATTCGATTATCGGAGGCGCCTTCCACCAAGATTGCATACAGATGGATCCAAAGTTGTTTATGGCGGCCTTAGCCCATGCTGCCGAGTCTGAAGGCGTTAGGATACTGCGCCGGTCGCCAGCAGTTGGGCTTAGCATCTCCGGAGACCGTGTCAGCAGTGTGGCGTTGCAAGACGGTAATTATCTGGAATGCTCCTCTGTGGTCCTTGCAACGGGTGCATGGACTCCTCAAGTCCTGTCTGAATGGTTGGGTTATAACCTCCCCGTCGTACCTCACGGTCTGCAAAAGATTCATATCAATCTGGGCTCTGCCGACCCGCTGAACTGTGCTGTCCGTTGGAACTCCGTAAATATAGTCTGTCGCAGAGACGGGTTGGTTCATGCCGGTAGCAAATTTGATCCCGCCGGGTTCGACACCAAGCCCACCAATGATGTCCGTGATTGGCTATTGGATCAGGTGGGAACTATCGTACCCGGTTTACAACCCTTAGGCGTACAAACCATAGCTGCGTTTGCCGCCTCCACACCTAACCGAATACCCCTGGTCGGGCAGCTACCAGGAACAGATGGAGTCTATCTAGCGGTACCAAGCACTGACGGATTTCTAATGTCCGCATTATTGGCTGATATGACTACCAAGTTGATGGTCAATGGCCAAATCCACCAGTTGATTAAAAAAAGTCCGTTGGCTCAAGCAAAACCTCGCTAACCCTTCAGCATCCTACTCATTTTTCTCAGATTTATGGTTTTTCTCTAGCTTATTACCAAACGTGAAATTGGTTAAATTTCCGCCTGGATTTAAATCAACGATTGCAATCAAGAAAGGACAATAACGCACCGTCTTACAGATCCATCCATGCGTGGGTAGCAAACTATCCAACCGGGTTCGCCTGGTTACGATGAAGGTCCGCCGCGTCAGAACCTCTTCCAATTCGGCCGAGTCTACCCAAAGGACTAACCGGCAGAACACCGTACCGGTGTTTGGGATGCAGGTCATCCAGCCAGTAAACTGACTCCGATTAAACCGCCCGCGTCCGGGACTCAGCCGAACGATATTGCCTCATTTGACCACCCTATACACCCCTTGTTAAAATGCGCCCAACTTGGTGATCCGTTGCATATCAGGCACGATGGCCTTACTGTTGCAGCCTCCACCGCCAGGCCATCTCTAACAGAATCAACGTTCTATCTGCGGGGTGCCATCACCATGACCAGAAAGATTACCGTGTCCGTTGACCACGACGTTTGCGTGGGCAATACAATGTGCGTGACTATTGCCACCAAGGCCTTTGAACTAAACGATAACCGTCAAGCAGCTCCAGCCAACCCCGATGCCGACACTGAAGAACTTATTTTGGAAGCTGCAGAAAACTGCCCAGTGGCGGCAATCACCGTTACAGACGCTGACACGGGCGAGCAACTGTTCCCTTAAGCTAATTCCCTCCCGCACCAAACAAACACTGACCACATGATTAACAGTGGGCCAAGTTAGTTAGAAACAAATAGCCCTCCTTTGCTACGACGCAGGGAGGTCTTTTAATTTGGGGAATATTCCGTAAAAACAACCCGACACACTCCCCGAAAGACAAAAGGAGAACCATGGACATCGGCATCGCATTATTAATGACCCAGCACGATTTCAATACCATTGACCTAGCCCGCAAAGTGGAGGAACTGGGTTTTGAGTCCCTATGGGCACCGGAACACGGCGTGGTTCCAATCGACTTTAAAGTTCAACCTGCCATTGGGCGCCAGGGCGGGATTCCCAAATTCTACGCTGAAGGGGGCATAAACCAGATCATCGACCCACTGATATTCCTGGCTGGTGCAGCCACAGTCACCACCAAGATTAAGTTGGGAACCGGCATATGTCTGGTGCCGGAGCGTAACCCCATTCGGCTGGCCAAAGAAGTGGCCACTTTAGACCAGATCTCAGGCGGCCGATTTTTATTTGGGGTTGGTGCTGGCTGGTTAAAGGGCGAATCAGAGATATTGGGAGTGGATTTCCCTCACCGCTGGAAGCAAACCCGAGAATACATCGACGTGATGAAGGAACTATGGACCACAGAGGTTACCGAGTATCACGGAGAATATGTCGATTTCCCACCTCTGGTATGCGCTCCCAAGCCTGTTCAAAAGCCTCACCCTCCAGTATTTGTGGGTGGTGAGCTGGAAAGCGCTGCCCGGCGAATCGCCCGGTATGGCGACGGTTGGTTACCTCGGGCACGGAACACTTCCGAATACCAAGATCCAGACAAACTTTCAGGGGCCCGCAAACGCATAGAAGAACTAATGACCCAACGCGGCAGAGACGCGTCGGCGTTTAACATCACGATGTGGGACGCGCCACCGGATAGGGATATGAACCGCCGATTTTCAGACGCAGGCGCAAACCGTGTCGTTCATATGCTAAACACCACCGATGAGAAATCGGCCCACGAAGCGATTGAACGCGTGGCTGATGCAGTCTTGTAAGGGATTGATTCCGCAGAGATGAGATATGAATCCAGGCGTTGGCAGTTCTGATAAGATTAACGCGAAAATTTGTGGCACACCCCGGGAGAAAATTGGCCGATGGACGACTTCCTAACAAGGGCCTTGGATCTGGCCACAGTGCAGGGTGCCTCGTACTCCGACGTGCGATTAGTTGAGACCAAGCAAGAGAGGTTCATAGTACGTTCCGGCGCAGTCGACACCCTGAGTAACGATGAGTCCCTGGGAATTGGCGTCCGGGTCCTGGTAAACGGTTCCTGGGGATTTGCCTCCACCAACATTTTGTCTCCGACTGAAGTAGACCGAATAACCGACCTGGCGGTGCAAATAGCCAAGGCATCGGCACAGTCCAGCAATGGTCCGGTCTCCTTAGGTCCTCCAGTAACCAGTAAAGGAGTGTATACCACCCCAATCCAGATCGATCCGTTCACAATATCACTGGAAGACAAACTGGGTCTGCTATTGGAAGCAGACCGTCAAATGGACTCGGTCAAAGGAATCTCAGCCCGTACCGGCAATTTAATATTCATCAAAGAACACAAGACTTTCGCCAACAGCGAGGGCGCCCACGTAGAACAGACCATCTACGAGGCTGGGGGCGGCCTTATGGCCACTGCCAGGGGCAACGGAGAGGTTCAGCGGCGTTCTTACCCGCAGTCCATGCGCCAACAAGGCTGTGCCGGCTGGGAATTTGTCGAATCCATGGACCTGGTTGGCAACGCAGAACGGATCGCCACAGAAGCAGTGGAGCTGCTCTCGGCAAAACATTGTCCTTCGGGAATCACCACGCTCATCGTTGGCGCTTCTCAGTTGGGACTGCAGATCCATGAGTCCTGTGGCCACGCCATCGAGTTGGACCGGGTGCTGGGCTCTGAAGCGGCCTACGCTGGAACATCTTTCCTCACTACAGATAAGCTAAACAACTTCAAATACGGCTCGGAGCAGATCAACATCACTGCGGATAGTGTCCGTCTGCCCGGCCTTGGTTCCTACGGATGGGACGACGAGGGAGTCCCCGCCCAATCTACACCGGTGGTAGAGAACGGGCATTTCACTGGCTACCTGACCTCCCGAGAGACAGCCTCCGGGCTGGGGCTAACTCCCAACGGCTCCATGCGAGCCGCTTCTTGGAATCGTATTCCGCTGATTCGCATGACCAATGTGAGCCTGGAACCAGGAAACTGGGAACTGGAAGACCTGATTGCCGACACAGATGACGGAATCCTGATGGAGATGAACCGCTCTTGGTCCATTGATGACAGGCGTTTTAACTTCCAATTCGGAACTGAGATTGGTTACGAGATCAAGAATGGGAAACTAGGCCAGATCCTACGTAATTGCACCTACACCGGCATCACGCCCGAGTTCTGGAACTCTTGCGATGCCGTCTGCAACGACAAGCTATGGACCATGTGGGGAATACCCAACTGCGGGAAGGGCCAACCGGGCCAGATTGGCCACACCGGCCATGGAGCGGCCCCGGCAAGGTTCCGGAATGTGAGGGTTGGGGTTATGAAGTAATGATGGGGCGAAAGGCCGCTCTGGCCTTACTGGATAAGGCGCTCAGCTACTCCAAGGCCCAAGAGACAGACATCTATCTAAACGCCTTGGATTTGGGTTTGTCTCGATTCGCCGGTGGGGCCATCCACCAAAACGTGGCCCACGGCAACGTCGTACTTAACGTCCGCTCCGTGGTGGGCAATCGATTGGGTCGTGCCACAACCAACGACCTTAGCGATTCAGGCGTGAGAAAGGCTGTTGATGCCGCCCACCAGAATGCATTACTAATGCCGGAAGACGACGGATTCCTTGGTCTACCACAGCCGTCAACGGCAACAAAAGTCAACAGTTGGGACGAAGCCACCGCCTTCTGCAGCCCGCAAACAAGGGCCAAGATCGTAAACGAAGTCTGTCTCCAAGGAAAGGAACACGACCTGAATGTGTCCGGTGCCTGCCGAACTGGTGTCCAAGAGGTCGCCGTGGTCAGCAGCCACGGAACTCGAGCCTTCCATGCCGGCACATTTGCCGGATTAATCATCAACACCATGAGCGACAATTCCGCCGGCTGGGCTAAGGGCGGCGGATGGCGTCTTGCCGACATGGACACCGAGGCGCTGGGCAGGGAGGCAGTTTCCAAAGCCGTTGAAGGTCGAAATCCATTAGCCATTGAACCGGGGGCCTACCCTGTGGTGCTGGATACCTACGCTGTTGACGACATCCTGGAAGCACTCAGCCTCTACGGTATGGGTGCTCAATCAGTCCAGGAGGGTCGCAGCTGGATGAACGATGTCATTGGCCATCAGGTGATGAGCACCGACATCACCATTTGGGATGACGGTTCAGATATCCAAGGCTGGCCGGTCCCATTCGATGCCGAAGGTATGCCCCGCCAGCGCGTAGAAGTTATCACAGCAGGAGTGGTGAACACCCCGGTACACAATTCCTACACAGCCGGAAAAGACGGCACAATCTCAACTGGGCATCAGGCTTATTTCACCGGAGCGCCTATCGCCAGCAACCTATTCATGCAGGAGGGAGCTTCGTCTTTGGAAGAATTGATCGGTTCCACCGAGCGTGGTATCTATATCACTCGGTTCTTCTACACCAGGCTGGCCCACTCCAAGGGCTGTGTCATGACAGGAATGACTAGGGACGGAACATTCATGATCGAAAACGGTCAAATCACCCATCCCGTAAAGGACCTTCGCTTTACCCAGTCTTACGTGGATGCTCTGGCCGGTGTTGAACTCGTTGGCAGCGATTCTAAACTAGTACTGAACGAGGTTGGGTTCGCTACCAGAGTTCCGGCATTGAAACTACAAAGCTTCAACTTCACGGGCGTTACTGTTTAACTAGCTGAAGTAGTCCGTCTGACTGGTGGTATACAGGCGTGCTATATTACGTCACCACTATACAGTTCACCAAAATATCTAGTTAATACACAAGTATTTGTAAATGTGTCTATAGCAGCTGGATGATTCTATTCGGCCAGTTATTAAGCGTTAAGTGTTGGACTCAGACCATATATTCAGCTAGGAGTTTCAGGCTATGAAAGCAGCCGTGTTGCATCAAGTTAACCAACCCCTGCAGATAGAAGAAGTCGACGTTGCTCTTCCAGGTCCCAGAGAAGTGCTGGTCCGCACCAGAGCCTCCGGTGTCTGTCACAGTGACCTCCATTTTGTGGAAGGTCTTTACTCCACGGTGATGCCTGTGGTCCTGGGCCACGAGGCTGCAGGAACTGTGGAATCAGTGGGTAACCAAGTGGATTATGTATCACCTGGCGACCGGGTAATCTGCTGTTTATCTGTTTTCTGTGGCCAATGCGAACGCTGCACAACTGGACGACCGGTGCTATGTTCGCGAACCGGGCTGGTTCGCAGTCCAGATGAAACGCCCCGCCTTAGCCAAAGAGGAACCCCTGTAACACAGTTCGCCAACCTTGGCGCCTATGCAGAAATGATGTTGGTTCACGAGAATTCATTGGTGAAGATTGAACAGGACATCGGCTTTGAGCAGATGGCCCTGATCGGATGCGGAGCCACAACAGGTCTGGGAGCGGCTATGAACACAGCCAAGGTCGAGCCTGGCAGTACCGTGGCCGTAATCGGCTGCGGAGGTGTGGGACTGAACGCAATCCAAGGTGCAAAGCTAGCTGGAGCGCTCCGCATAATTGCCATTGACGGTGTGGAAGATAAGTTGACGCTGGCCCGCGAATTCGGTGCCACTGATGTTATTGACGCCTCTGGCGGCGATGTTGAATCACGGGTGAAGGACCTGACCAGTGGAGGGGTGGATTACTCGTTTGAGGCCATTGGCAAAAAAGAAACTGCGGAGCAATCTTTTGGGATTCTACGCTCTGGAGGCACTGCAACCATCATTGGCATGATCCCCCAAGGGGTGAAGATTGAACTGGACGGCGCCTCCTTTCTGAGAGAACGTCGAATTCAGGGCAGCAGCATGGGCTCCAACCATTTCCGGGTGGATATGCCGCGGTATGTGGATTTTTACCTGCAGGGACGACTCAAATTAGACGAATTAGTAACCCGACGTCTCACTCTCGAAGACGTGAATGATGCCTTCACCTACATGAAGGAAGGATCAGTCGCCCGCAGCGTGATGATGTTCGGCTAGCCCCAGAAGCAGGCAAATACCAATACGCCTTCTTTCTTAGTAGCCATGATCAACTGATGTAAGTCAAATTAATCGTCTAGGACTTGGGTAGGTATTATCCCAAGGTGAAGCACAGCACTCGGGGTTAGTACGCAACAAACGCACCTGAAGATGCCAGACCTGGTCTAGTCGTACAGGCTTGGTCAATTGGGCATGGACATCAAGGTTATGAGCATCGTCGCCACCAGCTTTTCTTCGCCGCCGTCATAGGCCAATACGTTGCCCTTACAGACGGTCACAGTTGCGCCAGAGCGTACAACTTCGCCACGCGCCAGAAACCGATCTCCCCTGGCCGGTCCCACAAAGTTAACCTTGTATTCCACGGTAGATATTGTTGTACCTACAGAACTTAGGGTGAAAGCCGCATAACCGCAGGCACTATCCAGGATTGAAGTGACGATTCCACTGTGGACAACGCCGCACTCTTGAGTTAGATCAGCCTGATAAGGCATCTCAATCTCCACTTCACCGGGCTCAACTAAACCCAATACTGTGCCCAGGGTGTGCAAGGCTGTCTGTCGGCTGAATCTGCTGCGGACTTTAGCTTCAAAATCCGGGTCTCTGGGTTCAAATCTGGTCACTAGTCGTCTACTCCAACAGCACGATTCATCAGAAATTAAGTCTAAAAATCCAACCCAGTGGCGTCTTTGAACCGGCGCATAGCTTCAATATGTTCGCCAGCGGTCTTCAATCCGCCCTGGCGGTTCTCAATGGACAAATAACCCGCGCCCAGTTCCTGCCAGGCCCTGGCCTCATCCATCCAGTCTTCCGGTTGCTTTCCACTGGTGCGAAGACGTCCATCCAATTCGAGCTTACTAGGGTCTCGACCCATATCACGCATGTAGCCATGCACCTTATCCACATAGTCTTTTCCAGTCTCGTTGGGACTGAAATTGGGGCACCAGCCGTCGGCCAAGCGGGCCACTCGTTTTAACACCGGATCAGCAATGGTAGGGGTCGCAGAGCTCCCTGCGCCCAAGAATATGGGGATAGGACGTTGGACTGGCAGAGGGTTTAGACCGGCGTGGCTGATGTTGTGCCATTTACCATGAAAATCCACCACTTCTTGGGTCCAAAGAGCACGCATTACCTCAACCTGCTCGGCGCTGCGTCTTCCTCTATTGTGGAAATCTTCACCAAGTGCTTCGAATTCCACTGAGTTCCAGCCGACGCCGATGCCCAGCCGCAAACGACCTCCCGATAGCACGTCCACCTCTGCTGCCTGTTTAGCCACCAAGACTGTTTGACGCTGGGGCAGAATCAGGATGCCCGTAGCCAGCCCGACCCGGTCAGTGATGGCTGACAAATAACCCATCAGCGTCATGGTTTCGTGTACCACCGACTTATGATTGTAGGTGACCAGCGCCGGAAAATCATGGTGGGCTGGGTCTGCCCCCAAAACGTGGTCGGCGATGAATATATAGGAATAACCCATGTCTTCAGCAGCCTGGGCAAAGTCCTTGATTGCTGACGGGTCTGGCTCAATCTCTGTTTGAGGGAAAATTACTCCAACTTTCAATCCTCGCTCCTAAAGGTTCCGATTATTAAGCTGATGGATCATGTTCTTAGCCGATCAACACCAGCAATGATTACGAAACGCGCGCCGAAAATGGGCCGGGGCATCAAGCTTATTGGCGGATATATTTGACCAGCCGGTGGCCTTCCACATTTTGATTCACGTAGATATCGCCATGGGAGTCAACCCAGACGGCATGAGCTCCATTGCCAATTCCTGCATCCAGTGGACTGTCCCAGGTGGCGATTATGTCACCCTCAAGACTAAGGATGCTCATGAATCCATCCAATTCAGGCACGTATAGGATTTCATCTGCATCTATGTAGATATCGCAGGGCCGGGCCATTCCGCCCCATTCTTCCAGATATTTGCCATCTGCATCGAAGATCTGGATTCGGTTATTCTCGCGGTCAGCCACAAATACCCGGCCATCTGTGTGCACCCAAACACCGTGGGGAACGTGGAACTCGCCGGGGCCAGTCTTGCCAGGCTCACCCCATGAGAACAACAATTCACCATCAGCAGTGAATTTGTGTACCCGTGAGTTTCCATAGCCGTCTGAGATATACAGGTCACCCGCTGCGTCCAGAGCGATGTCACTGGGCCGGTTAAAGGGACCGGACGCCTGTTTGACAGGATCATTAACATTTCCCGACCAACCGGTGTCTGACGGCTTATCCCATTCACCCATGGTCATCAACAAATTGCCGTCAGGCCGGTACTTCAGAACGACGTGGCTGTTCTTGACCGGCATATAGAGATTGTCATCAGCATCAATAAACATGCCGTGGGCATCTGGCAAATCGCCTTCACCCCAGGAATTCAAAAAATTACCGTCTCGGTCCAGAACTATCAAGGGATGGTCTCCCCGATTGAAAAGATAGACCCTATCTTGGGAGTCTGTGACGATGGCAGTTTGTCCCAGGACCCAACCTTCAGGTAATTTTTCCCAGTTTTCAGCTTGTTCGTAAACTCGTACACCTGCGCCTACTCGAACCATTATCTACTCCTATGTCTACGAGAGAGCTGAACGTCTCTTCGCATGATTTTAATATTATTCGCCGGAAGTCAGAGCTTCAATTATCTGAAGATGTAGTCCTTCCGATCGTTGGGAAACGACTTCCGGAGCAATACCACCTAGAGGGTGTGGGATGCCTAGGGGTTGAAATCCTTGACGGCCAAACACCTTGGCATGTCTGTAGGCCGAATTCAAAAACGGGTCGGTACATATGACAATCGTCGGTACTCCCCTGTTTTCCAGAGCCATTGCATCGTGCACACTGCACGCGGTGCAAGAGCCTCAATCGGCTATGCAGGTAACCACAAAGTCACATTTGGCGACGAGGTCATCAATTATATCGTCGGCGGCTGGCCGGGAATATACGTACTTGTCGACTTCAAACCCGTCTCTAAGCTCAAAGTCCTTGTACATCAACTCTTTAACGCCCTGGAGCAAAAGACTGGCATTTGCTTTGCGATTACCCAAGAAGCCTCCCACTTTCCCGTGAATGGTGTCCAGCCGAGGGGCCGGGCTCCAGCGAGAGTAGGCTTCAGGATCAATGGGCGAAAGTAGGCCCATTTCACTCATACGAGCTTTGAGGTCTGATTCCTGTGCACTTACCATGGTCTATCCTCCCTGTACCTCTATGTATTGGAAGCCTATGCTACCCGTTAGGGTTTCTCTATCTTGCGAGTAACTCGACGGGAGCCCCATCCGGGAAGGTATACAGAATGAGGGCCACCACGACCTCCAGCCACCATGATGTGGATTCGGTCGGCAGCTCGCACCACCGGTACCCTCTGGTCTTCATCATCGGAGTCAACAAACCGAGGCCAGAAGTGACCCCGGTCAGCGTCGCCCTGAGGCGGACCACCTTTCCTCAATTCACGAACCGATTTTCTAGCGTGCTCAAAGAGAAATTGACGAATGTCCTGCTTCCGCCATCCTCCATCGTTCAGGAAACGAGCGTGCTCCGGACCGATCACAACAAATGTATCTCCTGAGACATACATTTGAACATTTCCCAGAGCGCACATGGTATCAGCCAAGATAGTCAAGAAATTCCGAGGTTTATTGTCATGGTACATGACATTATGGGGAGCCTCGGCCGGGAACACCGTAACCGCGCTGTCTGTGGCGTTCAATCCAACATCTGTATGCAGTGGCTCCCAGGGGTTTATGTCTTGATCTTCAGCCACACAATACGTGTAGGCACCGGGATGTCCGAAAGTAGCCTTATTGGTCTCGCCGGGGATGGCCCCGCCTAGGTTAACCAAAGCCAACTTAACCGCTCGGCCAATGGTCGCGTTGGCTCGCCAACCCGCGCCGAAGCAGTTGTAGCCACCATTGATGTTCAGCTCTTTGGCCAATGGGCCACTGACAATGACCAGTGGTGTGTGAATACCTGTTGAGCACATCACTCCACGTAGGTTAAAGCTGTCGTCCATCATTGCCTGGATCGCCGTAATGATTACAGGCATGTACTCCGGCAGGCAGCCGGCCATAACTGCATTCACCGCAATTCGCTCCAACGTTGCTTTGCCACCAAGGGGTGGCAGTTCAGCAATGAGTTCACTGCCATCTCGGCCCGTGAAATCAATAAACTGTTTTACCCGGCTTTCGGTTGGTGGCACAACAGGGAGACCATCGGTCCAACCGGTCTCAAACATCAACTCAATGGCATCGCTTAGGTTAACGGCGTCGGAAGAAACCATGTTTGCTCTCAGTCCTGCTGTCAGTATCCAAGGGGCGCGATTCATGCGAGTGTAATCTGGAGCTGATTTACTGTCAACGAAGACGGAAATCAAGGATTTTACGGGTGCGGTCCCCAGGGCGCCTCCAGCATCAGTTTTACTTCTTGAGTCATAACCAGAGGGCGGAGTTTTCCTGCAAATGTCATGAAACCATCATCCGAGAACAGCCGAGACCAAAAATCGCGTCGATCAGCATCATCTTCAAACCGCCACAGATGGACCAGTTGATTGATTGTGCCCACGTCAGTGGTGAAATAGCCGACTAATTTGGAGTCGAACCCACCCTTTTTTAAAGCAGGCCACCCAGACTCAGAGTAGTGTTTGACTGCTTCGCTCATTTTACCCACATAGAGGGTATAGGTGCG
>Ga0114933_10001519_pt1 | contig 25795 bp, 5 predicted proteins | sample 4SBtaG_FD_89691 | JGI IMG/M metagenome (GOLD analysis project Ga0114933, IMG submission 89691) | Deep subsurface microbial communities from Kolumbo volcano to uncover new lineages of life (NeLLi) - 4SBTROV12_W25 metaG | ecosystem: Environmental > Aquatic > Marine > Volcanic | place: Kolumbo... | reverse complement strand
GGTATTAAAACGCCAGTGCTTGGTCGATCATAACTGTCGAAATCCAAATCTAGGATAAAGCATTACCAGTTTCTTATTCAATCAACACAGACCCAGGGTCTGGGTCGGGCGCTCGAAATGACGGGCGTGGTGGGTCGGAATGAAGGGCGGTGGGGATTGACGTTTTCTTAACTGTCATTTCGAGCGCAGTCGAGGAATCTATGTTTCGAAGAAACATGTTCCTTCATGGCATGTTCCTTCCTCAAACAAAATCCGAGGTTTCTCGCAGGATGGTAGTGTCGGTCCAGGGAACGACGAGATCTTTCGGCTTCGCTCAAGATGACATTAAGTTTTGCTCGAAATGACGGGCGTGGTGGGTCGAAATGACGGGTGAGTCGAAACGACAAACATAAAAATGGAATAATCATTTCTCGGTTAAAGAAACCGAACCATCCCAATCATCTTCAATACTTGAATATTGCAAATTACGAACTCTATCTAAAATTCGAATTGCAGCCTTATCTCCTGGACGTAATCTTATACATCGTTCAAACTTCTTTCTCCCTAACGCAAAATCTTTTTCTAGGTAAGCGCGAAAACCCGTTTCATATTCTTCATAGTATTCCAATAACTCTTCGCTAATTTCTTCAGATTCATATCCGTAGACTTCATAAATAAATACGGGTTTTTCCTTACCCTTAACTTTTACGTAATCCAACAGACGCATTCGAAAAAGTCCGGGCGTCAAGCAATCGCGGGTGAATTCAGAAATCGCAAAATAGGTCCCATACTGTTTGTTCAAACTCTCCAACCGAGCGCCCAAATTAACGGGATCTCCTAAAACGGAATAATAATAAACCTGGTTGGATCCTAGATTCCCAAAATACATCGGTCCCGAATTGACGCCAATTCGGCAGCGCATCGACGTCACATGCCAGGGTTTGTATTTATCTTGAATCTTGTCCAATCTTCGCAACATTTTCAAACCCGCCCGCACGGCGCGGTCCGCATGATCTTCTTTCGGAACGGGCGCCCCATATGAGGCCATGATGGCGTCGCCCGCATACTGGTTCACCGTGCCGTCCTCTTCTAATACAAATTCTGTCATTTCCGTTAAATAATCGTTCATCAAATCCGCCAACTCGGCCGGCGTTAATTTTTCCGAAATGTTGGTGAAGTCCGCTAAATCCGTGAACATGATCGACATGAAACGGTCTTCGCCGCCCGCCTTCAACAACTCCGGACGCTTCACCAATTCCTCTACCAGTTCGGGAGATAAATATTTCGAAAACGCTTTTTGAATAAACCGCTTTTGCTTTTCTTCAAAAATCACGCGAAATATCATGATACCGCTATACACCAATACCTGAGTAAAAATGGGATGAATAGACTCCACCCATAACCCCTTTTCCACAAACAAATACCAATCAAAAGCCAGGTAAGAACCAACGCCAACCGCTAAAATCAAAGACAATACAAACGCCCGGGCAAATAAAGACGCAATCCCAAAAATCAAACCAGACGCAACAATCACGCCAATATCTAATAACGTCAACCATTCGGGACGTTTCAAAAAATCCTGCTGCAAAATATTTTCCAATATCGTCGCGTGCACCTCAATCCCAGGGTATAACGGACCGTGCGGCGTGGTATGGGTATCATGGGTACCCACCGCCGTCGTTCCCAACAAAACCAATTTGTTGTTTAATTGCTCCGCGCCCACAGCGCCCGACAACACATCCGTCACCGAATAATGCTTGAAGGTTTTAGCGGGACCGTAATAGTTCACGAGAAGGTTTCCCGATTCCGTTACGGGAATGGTGACGTCTCCAACCCATATACGATTCACTCCAAACTGGCCAATGCGTAATGCCAGCGGGATTTGCGTCCCCTGTTGAAGAATCTGCAATGTCATGGGAGGGAAAAAATGGTCCTCGGCCTCCATCACCATGGGCACCCAACGCACCACGCCGTCCACTTCGGGATTAAACGAAGCGTACCCCTGGCTATTGGCCATTTGTCCCAGTTCGGGAATGCTCAAATTAAAGGATTTTATTTTTTGCAGGTTTTTGGTGGAGGCATTTTTATCGACACGCTGGATGATGCTGTACTCATAAAAAGAAAGTAATCCCTGCGTATCTTCGTCCATTTCTGACCATTTTTTGCCGTCTGAATTTTCGTTGGAATCCACCACAAATCCCAATACCGATCGTTGCGAGTTGGCAATCGCTTCCGAAAAAATGGAATCCGAATTGCCCGCCTCTTCAAGCCATTCAGAAACTGTATTGCCGTTTGCTCCAGAAAAATCACGTTTAGCAAAATCCTGTTTCACGTCGTTCAATGGGATATAGATATCTTTCTCGGGGAAAAAAATATCAAATCCGATAACCGCAACTCCCACTTCTGAAAGCTTGTCCACCAATTTCGCCAATTTCGTTCGCGGCCATGGCCAACGGCCCTCTTTCGCCAAACTTTTTTCGTCGATTGCAACAATCACAACCTGATCGGAAACCGGACGTTCGCCGCGCAAATATACTTTTAGGTCGTAGCTTTTAAGTTCGAAGAGATAAAACAGCGGCAGGTCTGCCGCATAGATGAAGAAAGAGATAACGGAAAGGAGTATCGAAACGGTAAAACCATTCAGCCATTTTTTATTGCCAAACATGTTTCATCTTTCTTTCTTATAGTGGATAAAAATCAAAACCGAGATCCCTCCGCTGCGGTCTGGATGACGGGCGGTGGGGATTGGTTATTTCAATCGGTGATCTTGGTTCTTTACAAAACCCCCGAATGTTCATTTCGAGCAAAACCTAATGTCATTCCGACTTTCCCCAAACAGTCATTCCGAGCCCTGTCGAGGAATCTATGTTTCGTAGAAACATGTTCCCCTTAAAACCGAGATTTCTCGGCAAGCTCGAAATGACGTGCGATAGGAACTGTGTTTATAAAGATTTTTTTTCTATCAATACGAAACAAATATTATCACCTTCAAACCACGTTGGTCGGGATGACGTGCGATGGGGATTGATTATTTCAATCGGTGATCTCGGTTCTTTACAAAACCCCCGAATGTTCATTTCGAGCAAAACCTAATGTCATTCCGACTTTCCCCAAACAGTCATTCCGAGCCCTGTCGAGGAATCTCGTCGGTCCCTGGACCGACGCTACCATCATTTTGCTAGAAATCACAATCGCTTTAAAACCGAGATTTCTCGGCAAGCTCGAAATGACGTGCGATAGGAACTGTGTTTATAAAGATTTTTTTTCTATCAATACGAAACAAATATTATCACCTTCAAACCACGTTGGTCGGAATGACGGGCGGTGGGGATTGGTTATTTCAATCGGTGATCTCGGTTCTTTACAAAACCCCCGAATGTTCATTTCGAGCAAAACCTAATGTCATTCCGACTTTCCCCAAACAGTCATTCCGAGCCCTGTCGAGGAATCTATGTTTCGTAGAAACATGTTCCTCTAAAAATCGAGATCTCTCGGCAAGCTCGAGATGACGGGCAGTGGGATCAGCCCGAACAGTCACTCCGAATTTTTCCAACAGCCATTTCAAGCAAAACCTAATGTCATTCCGACTTCCCCCAAACAGTCATTCCGAGCCCTGTCGAGGAATCTAGTCGGTCCCTGGACCGACGCTTCCTTTAAACCATTCTTCGCTTAAATCGTTCCAATCGGGATTCATTCTATTAATCAATTCCACTTTTTTGGATCGGCGCCAACGTTTGATTTGTTTTTCTCTGTCGATAGCCGTTTGCGCGCGGTTAATCTGTTCACAGTAAATCAATTTTTTTATTTTATATTTTTGCGTGAACCCAGAATTTAACGCTTCCTTATGTTCAAAAACTCTTCGAGTTAAGTCGTTGGTTACGCCTGTATATAAGGTTCCAGATTTACTGGCCATTATATAGACGTAAAACGTTTTCAAAACTTAAACCCTCTAAAAAACGAGATCTCTCGGCAAGCTCGAGATGACGGGCGGTGAGGTCACCTAAAACAGTCCTTTCAAGCAAAACCCAATGTCATCTTGAGCTCAGTCGAAAGATCTCGTCGGTCCCTGGACCGACGCTACCATCATTTTGCTAGAAATCACAATCGCTTTAAAACCGAGATTTCTCGGCAAGCTCGAAATGACGGGCGATAGGGACTGTGTTTATAAAGATTTTTTTTCTATCAATACGAAACAAATATTATCACCTTCAAACCACGTTGGTCGGAATGACGGGCGGTGGTGCCACATCCAAACAGTCATTCCGAATTTTTCCAAACAGTCATTCCGAGCCTTGTCGAGGAATCTAGCCGTTCTATGGAACGGCGCATCCTTTCACAGTCGACAATGTGCGGGGTAAGTTTAACATAAAAAAAACCGCCAATAATCTCGCCTCCTAACAACCATTACCGCTATTAATATCTAACAAATCGTTGGAAAATGTGCTCTGTGTCCCTTGATTTTCTTCGGTAAGAGCCTGCGTCGCTTCTTGGACCGACAAACCAGTTTGTGCCGCAACCTCTTCGGCAGTAGGTTCACCAGGTGAACTTCCAGCAACTACGGTCGAACCGGTTGTCGTTTCAGTGGTTGTTGTGGTTGTATCCGTTGTTGTTGTGGTCGTTGTAGTCGTATCGGTTGTCGTCGTAGTATCAGTTGTCGTTACCGATGTATCGTTTAAAGTAACCGATCCAACAGACGCCGTAATCGCCCCGCTGTCGTTGGTAATCCCAAATGCCGTGACAGAAACATTACCCGTCGTGGACGATAACGTTTTACCGGTCGCCAAAGTAAACCCGCCCGAGCTATTGCTATCGGAATCTGCGTCTATGGTGATATCGCCGCCGCCGGACAAATTATCGTTGATAGAAATCCCTGAAACCGCATTCAATGTCAACGTACCCGTTGTACTGAGCGTGATACCGCCCGTAGTAGCGTCGAGGGACATACTTCCCGTCGCATCTAATGTTGTGCCTGTAATATTAATATAATCGTTTGTATCGGCGGCGTTATCGAAATCGCCGTCAAACGCCAAATTCCCCGCGTCGGCCGTCACGTCGCTACCCACCGTAATGCCGTCGTCGGCGTTGACTGCCAGCGCGTTAAAGGTGGAGGCGGTCGCGCCAAAGGTCACGCTGGCGTTATCTTTTGTGGCGTTTAAGGTCAGCGTTCCAGAAACGTTATTGCTATTGTCTGCCGAGATATTATTCACCGTGATATTGCCGTTCGTTGTGGAAGATCCAATAGCCAATCCGGTGGCCGTGATCCTTTCCAACTCGGCGCCGCTCAACGTCCAGTTGCCCGCCGTATCCCCAAGGTTCATCGTACCGCCGTCGGAGATCAGCAATTTTGTCGCCGCCGTTCCAGAAGTGATCGACCCGTCCAGAATAAGGTCGTTGGATTTAATAGATAACGCCACATTGTTGGCGCTCAAGGTTTTACTCGACGCTAAAGTAAAATCGCCGGCTCCGCTGGCGTTGGAATCGGCTGTAAAACTCGTTGTACCGGAACCAGAAGAAGTCACGCTTTCGTTCAAAGTAATCCCGCCGGTGGCCGAGAAGGTTAAGCTGGAACTGTATGTCAACGCCACGTTAGTAATGATATCGCTACCAGCTGTTGTGCCGCTATTAGTAACGCTCATCGCGCCGGTGGTGGTAATGGTTTGCAAACTGATATCGCCGCTGCCCAAGTTGGTTTTACCGGTGCCGGCGCGCAGTTCGACAGAGAGGTTACCGGAACCGGTATCCAAAGTCGTGCCGCTCGCCATGGTGATTTCGGCGTTACCGGAATCGCGTTGGACATCGACAACGCCGTTCGCCAACAAATCGTTGGCGATCAAATTCAAAGCGCCGTTATCAGTGGTTATGTTGGCGTTGATTAAGAGAGATCGACCCGCTTGTAAGGTGAAATCGCCGCCATCGCCAAATTTGTTATCGACGTCGATTGCATCATTTACCGTGATGTCGTTGCTGGCTTGTAAAATGACATCCTGTGCGGTTGACAACAACGCTTCAATGGTCTGGGAAGAAATAGTTACGTCATTACTCGCGCCTGTACCAAATTCAAACCCTTCGTTCGCCGGACCGCTATCCAAATTGAAAAGGTAAACGGCTCCCGAATTAGAAGAACTGTTATTTAAACCATCGTCAAAATAGGCTCCAGCGGCAAGTCGTCCGTTATCTAAAGAAGTCGAAGCTCCAAACAAATCGCCCGATTCCAAAGCGACGTCGATATTATTACCGCCTGTATATCCAGAACCTATGGTAGCCGCTAACTCGGTTCCGCTAAATTGATTATCGTCAAATTTAAAAATATAAACGGCTCCAGCCGTTGCGGTTCCGTTACTCACCCCATCGTCGCTAAGAGCGCCGACTGCCAGGGTGTTTCCATCTAAAGAAACCGAACGACCAAACTCATCGCTGGCTTCCAAAGCGGTCAAATCCAGGTTATTACCCCCTGAATAGTCCGCTCCGATGGATGCTTTTAACGTTCCACCGTTAAATGCTTCGTCGGTAAAGGTATATAAAAAGACCGTTCCTGAATCGGTTACTCCATTGCCAGAACCATCATCGCCGCGGGCTCCGATCGCTAATCGGTTGCCATCCAACGAAACCGCCTGGCCAAATTGATCGTTGTTCTCCAGAGTTACGTTGATGTCTTTTGTTCCCGAATAGCCATCTCCCATTGTGGCGGCTAAAGATCCATTGCCGAAGGAAGAATTGGTAAACGTATATAAATAAACCGCCCCTTTTTGATTGGTATTATCCAGTCCGCTACCATCGTCTAATTGGGCTCCCACCGCCAAGCGATTACCGTCTAAAGATACCGCATAACCAAAAGCGTCGTTGGCATTCAGGGATTGATTGATATCTTTAACGCCGGTATAGCCATTACCAATCGTACCGGCCAAGGCCGTTCCGGCAAAAGCGCTATCCGTAAATGTATAAAGATAAACCTCGCCGGAGGCAGAAACCGTATTCCCCGATCCGTCGGCATCCGCGGCTCCAACGGCTAAACGATTGCCGTCAAGTGAAAGCGAGATACCAAAAGAGTCGGAGTTAGTTAAAGTTTGGCTGAAATTTTTGCCACCGCTATAGCCGTCGCCAATGATCGCTTGTAAAGTAGCCCCAGTGAAACTATCGTCTTGAAAAGTATATAAGTAGACTGCACCGCAATCGGTAGTACAGGTACCGCTGGAACCGTCGTCTAATTGCGCGCCCACTGCCAACCGGTTATCGTCTAAAGAAACCGCGGAACCAAATCGTTCGTCCGCAGCCAAACTTTGACTGACGTTTTCGCCGCCGGAGTAGCCGGAGCCGGCGATGCCTTGTAACTTGCCGTCGCTGAACTCGCTATCGGAGAAGGTAAACATGTAAACGGCGCCAGCTCCGGCAGCGCCTCCATCAGCAGCGTCGTCGCCAATTCCCGCAATGGCTAATTGATTGCCATCAAGGGCGATTCCCTGCCCAAATGAATCCGAAGCGTCAATTGGAACATTCAAATTTTTCCCGCTGGTATAACCTGAGCCAATTATTGATACTAATTCTCCGCCATTAAAACTACTATCATCAAACGTAAACAAATAGGCGGCTCCACATGAGCTACAACCATTTTCAATTCCATCATCGCCCGAAACGCCAACGGCTAAACGGTTTCCGTCCAAGGCGACATTCACGCCAAAGAAATCGCTGGTTTCCAAATCCAAATTAATATTTTTTCCGCCAGAATAACCGCTGCCAAGCGTCGCTTCTAAATTGCCGCCGCTAAAAGTACTGTCCGTAAAAGAAAATAAATAAACCACTCCGGAATTTGATAGGGAATTGCCTAATCCATCATCCAGTTCAGTCGAAACCGCCAATCGGTTGTTATCTAAGGAAAGGTGTTGTCCAAAAAAATCGTTGCTTTCCAAGTTTTGGCTTACATTTTTTCCACCGCTATAGCCGCTTCCGATTATTCCTTGTTGTGTCGCTCCGCTAAACAAGCTATCCGTAAATGTATACAAATATACGGCTCCCGAACCGGCGGTACTGTTTCCCGAGCCGTCGTCTCCACCGGCGCTTACGGCTAATTGCAAACCATCCAGAGAAACCGCTCGGCCAAACTCATCATTGGCTTCCAGGGTAACGCCTAAATTTTTACCGCCAGAATACCCCGAACCCAAAGTCGCTGCCAAAGCGGCGCCGCTAAACGCATCGTCGGTAAAAGTATAAAGATAAACGGCTCCTGAATTACTCACCGCATTTCCAGAACCGTCGTCGCGGTTGGCTCCAACAGCCAACCGATTACCGTCAAGTGACACTGATATTCCAAATTGATCGGCGCTGTCCAAAGCCTTATTAAAATTTTTACCGCCCGTATAACCGTCTCCAATTATGGATTGGAGAACGCCGCCCCCAAACTGGTCGTCCGCGAAGGAATATAAATAGACGGCGCCGGCGTCTGCCGATCCGCCATTACTTGGTCCGTCATCCTGGACGGCTCCTACGGCCAGCCGATTATTGTCTAAGGAAATCCCGATTCCAAACTGGTCGCTCCCGTCCAAACTCTGATTCAAATTTTTTCCAGTCGAATAACCCGAACCGAGGATTCCCTGGACACCGCCGGTTCGGATTTCGGTGGTTTGGGAGCGCTCAAACTCAAAGAAGTACACCGTTCCGGAAGCGCTCGACCCGTTGCCGCTTCCATCGTCGAATGGAGCCCCGACTGCCAGGTCATTCCCGTCCAACGCCACTGCGAATCCAAATTGATCGCTGTCGTCGAGTCCGATCGCAATATCATTTGTTCCGGAATAATTCGCGCCAATAGTAGAAACCAGCGTTCCCCCGGTAAACTCGTCGTCTTCGAAACTATAAAGATAAACTGCTCCAGAATTCGATGTGCCGTTGCCTGATCCATCGTCAAACGGAGCGCCTACCGCCAAACGGTTTCCATCCAGTGAAACCGCATTGCCGAATTGGTCATTGGCTTCAAGCGCCGGATTGTTGATATCCTTGGTTCCCGAATAGCCAGAACCGATTGTTGCCGCCAAGGAGCCGCCCGAAAAAGCGCTGTCGGTGAAGGTATAAAGGTAAACAGCGCCGGCATTGGAGGTTCCGTTGCTCGACCCATCGTCTTTAAAAGAACCTACAGCGAGGCGGTTTCCATCCAGAGAAACTCCAGATCCTAAATTATCGTCCGCTTCCAAAGTTTGGTTGATGTCTTTTATGCCAGAATATCCAGACCCGATCGTCCCCGCCAACGAGCCGCCGCTGAAAGAGGAATCGGTAAATGTATAAAGGTAAATCGCGCCAGAACCCGATGTCGCATTACCCGACCCGTCGTCGGTAAAAGCGCCCACCGCTAACCGTGTTCCATCCAGAGAAACTGAAGAACCAAATTGGTCGCTGGCTTCCAGTCCCGTATTATCGATGTTTTTTCCCCCTGAATAATCGGCGCCAATAGTCGCCGCCAACGATCCACTTGAGAAAGCTGTGTCGGTGAACGTATAAAGATAGACGGCCCCTGAATTTGCAACCCCGTTGCCTGATCCATCGCCCCCTACGGAGCCAACGGCCAAGCGATTGTTATCCAGAGAAACCGAAAAACCAAACGTGTCTGGACTGTCCAATGTCTGGTTAATATTTTTGCCGCCGGTGTAACCGTCGCCAATGATCCCTTCAAGAACTGTATTGGAGAAATTATCATCCGTGAAGGAATAAAGATAGACGGCTCCTTCCCCATTTCCGGAATTGTCCGAACTATCATCGCCTGGAGCTCCGACAACTAGGCGATTGTTATCTAATGAAACCGCCGTTCCAAATTGGTCGGAAGCGTCGAGGTTGACGTTGTTATCGTCGCTGGTGGAGGTGTAACCGGAGCCGATGATTCCAACCTGCTCCCCGCCGCCAAACGTCGAGTTGCCGAAGGTATACATGTAAACTGCGCCGCCAGCAGAGTTTCCATTCGTTACTCCATCATCACCAGGAACTCCTACAACAAGCCGGTTGCCATCTAAAGAAACCATAATACCAAAATTGTCATTGGTATCCAGAGACTGGTCAATATTCTTTCCACCGGTGTAGCCTTGTCCGATAGTCGCAGCAAGTGCACCACTCGAGAAAGACGCATCGGTAAACGTGTAAAGATAAACCGCTCCCTCTTCGTCTCCTCCGGAACCTTGCGTTCCGGTGATCCCATCATCCAGTCTAGCTCCAACGACTACGCGATTGCCATCCAAGGAAACCGCATGTCCAAACTCGTCACTTGCGTCCAAACTTTGATCGATATCCTTGGTCCGTGTGCTGTATCCGGAACCGATAATCGCTTGCAGGGCACCCGTGCCATCCGTGTTGTTTCCTGCATTGGCGAAGGTCGTGTTATTGGTAAAGGTGTAGAGGTAAACTGCACCGCAGTCGGTACATCCCCCTCCAGAGCCGTCGTCGAGCCGTGCTCCGACAACCAAGCGGGTACCATCCAGCGACACTTCTTCGGCAAATTGATCATTGTTATCTAGAGTCAGGTTGATATCTTTTCGGGTGCTCGTGTCCGTATAACCATCCCCGATAATGGCCGCCAGAGTGCCGCTGCTAAATTCGCTGTCAGTGAATGTGTAAAGGTATACCGCGCCGCACTCTGTTGTACACGTTCCACTCGACCCGTCATCTCCAACCGCCCCGATCGCCAAGTTATTGCCGTCCAATGACAACCCGGAGCCAAATCGATCACCTGCGCCCAAGGTCCCCGGATCGCGGTTCTTCCCACCGCTATAGCCTGAGCCAAAAGTGGCGGCGAGTGCGGGGGTGGTAAATTCCGAATCGGCGAAGGTGAACAGATAGACGTCTCCCGATTCGGAAGATCCATCCGAATCCCCATCCCCATCCCTCGCAGTTGCGGCGAGCCGGTTGCCATCCAAAGATACCGCCGCACCAAATAGATCGGCATTTTTTAAGGTTAAATCGAAGTTTTTCCCCCCGGTATAGCCGTCTCCGATAATGGCTTGCAATGCCCCACCGTTAAAACCTGCATCGCTGAAGGTATACAAATAAACGGCGCCGCAATCCGTACAGGTTCCACTCGATCCATCGTCGGTGCTTGCCCCGACTGCAAGCCGGTTACCATCGAGAGAAACCGCACGACCTAAATTGTCGCTCGCGTCCAGCGACTGGTTCACGTTCTTGCCGCCGGTGTAGCCGTCCCCGATGACGCCTTGCAACGCCCCGCCATTGAACGACGAATCGGTGAAGGTGAACATATAAAGAGCGCCTGTGTCTGTTGTGGTTTCGCCAAATCCATTATCCGATTGCGCGCTAACAGCCAACAGATTTCCATCAAGCGACACGCCTTGACCAAAAAATTCGTCGGTATCCAGATCTATATTTATATTGTTTCCGCCGGTATAACCGTCGCCTATGGTCGCCGCCAAACTACCGCCGCTGAAAGCGCTATCTGTGAATGTATAGAGGTATACGGCTCCCGATCCAGAAACACCATTACCGGAACCGTCGTCAACGTTCGCGCCGATGGCTAATCGGGTACCATCGAGCGATAGTGAAACGCCAAACTGATCGTCCGCTTCCAAGGTCTGGTTGATGTCTTTACTGCGAGTGGCATAACCGCTGCCGATAATGGCCTGCAACGCGCCGGAACCGTCTGTGGCGTTGCCAGCGTTTGAAAACGATGAATCGGTAAAGCTATACAAATAAACCGCGCCAGATCCACTCACTCCGCCTCCCGAAGCGTCGTCCCCCAAAGCGCCAATTGCCAATCGATTGGAATCTAAAGAAACCGCCGATCCTAAACCATCGCTGGCATCTAGAGTTATGTTGATATCAGTTCGAGTCGACGTATTGGTGTAGCCGCTTCCCACGATGGATTTTAGCGCTCCGCCGGAGAACGACGAATCGGTGAACGTGTAGAGATAAACCGCGCCGCAGTCTGAACAGGTATTGGAAGAACCGTCGTCGAATCTTGCGCCGACGGCCAGTTGGGTTCCTTCCAACGCCACCGAAATACCAAATTGATCGTTCGTGTCCAAGGTCTGATCGATATTTTTGCCGCCTGTATAACCGGTACCGATGGTCGCGGCCAAACTGGTTCCGCTAAATTCGGTGTCTGTGAAGGTATAGAGGTAAACCGCGCCTTCGTTATCCGTCAGCGTTGTAGAAGTATCGGTGTTTCCATCGTCAAGTCTGTTACCTACCGCCAAACGCGTGCCATCTAATGAAACCGACTGTCCAAATTGATCGTTGGCATCGAGCGTTTGATTGAAGTTTTTTCCGCCGGTGTAGCCAGATCCGATAATCGCTTGAAGAGTCGCGCCGCCAAAAGCCGCGTCGTCGAAGGTATAGAGGTAAACCGCTCCAGCCGCGCTGGTTCCATTGCTAACCCCATCGTCGCTAGCAGCTCCAATAGCCAGGCGGTTACTGTTCAAGGAAATCGCGCGACCAAAATTATCTCCGTCGTCGAGATCCTGATTGATGTCTTTCGCGCCGCCATAACCATCTCCGAGCTGTCCAAGCTGTGTTCCGCTTTGAAAGTTCTCGGCGGAAAGCGCGAGGACGCTTTGTCCGGAGGCGAAGTCTTCTGCGGATTCAGAGAAATCATAAAAATAAACCGTGCCTGAATTAGTTGACGCGTTGCCGCTACCGTCGTCGCCAAACGCACCCACCGCTAATTTTCCATTATTTAACGAAACCGAAAGTCCAAATTCATCGTTGGCGTCTAGGCCCACGGCTATGTCTTTGGACCCGCTGGTATAGTTGGCGCCAATGGTCGCCGTCAATTCGCCGCCGGTGAATTCCAGATCGTCAAACGTGTAGAGATAAACCGCGCCTGCGTCGTCTATAGTGGTTCCCGATCCATCGTCAAAAGGGGCTCCCACAGCCAAGCGTTGGCCCTCCAAAGACACTGAAATACCAAATTGGTCGCCTCCTGAAAGCGACTCATTGTTTATGTTATTGCCCCCCGTGTAACCCGCGCCAATGGTGGCCGCCAAAGAACCGCCGGTAAATGCCGCGTCATCGAAAGCGTAAAGATAAACCGCCCCGGAGCCGGCAGTTGAATTATCTGATCCATCGTCAAAATAAGCTCCAACCGCTAGTCGGTTGCCGTCGAGAGAAACCCCAACGCCGAATGAGTCGCTGGCTTCGAGAGTCTGGTTTATATTATTGCCCCCAGTGTAGCTGGAACCGATGGTCGCCACGAGCGAACCGCCGGCGAACGCCGTGTCGGTAAAGGTGTAAAGGTAAACAGCTCCGGCATTCGTCAACGCGTTACTGGAACCATCGTCGTTAGGCGAACCAACGCCAAGCCTTGTCCCATCTAAGGAGACCGTGGTACCAAAAGCATCGCTGGAGTCAAGAGATTGATTGATATTATTACCGCCTGAATAGGCAGAACCAATGGTCGCGGCGAGAGCCCCTCCTGCAAAGGAGCTATCAGTAAACGTGTAAAGATAAACCGCTCCAGCCCCGCTTGTGCCGTTACCGTTACCATCGTCGCCCGAAGCGCCTACGGCAAGTCGCGTGCCGTCCAAAGAGACCGATCGGCCAAATGAATCGCTGGCTCCAAGAGTCTGGTTTATATTATTGCCGCCGGTGTAACCGGAGCCGATTATCGATTGCAGAACAGCGTTACCGAAATCGGAACCAGTAAAGGTGTACAGATAAACCGCTCCGGCGTTTGAGGTTGCGCCGCTCACTCCATCATCCCCAATGGCTCCAACAGCCAAACGGTCAGAATCTAGAGATACTGATGTACCAAAAAAATCGGAAGCGTCGAGACGAACGGCGCTATTACCGGACTCGTTGGTATACCCGTTACCGAGAGTTCCTTCAAATTGCCCGCCGCCAAAGGTGGAATTACCAAACGTGAAGAAATGCACCGCTCCACAACCCGAACAATTGTTAGAAGCTCCATCATCTCCAAAAGCGCCTGCCACTAAATTATTACCATCAAGAGATAAGGTAAGGGCGAAGTTATCCGAGTTATCTAAGGCAATATTTATATCCTTATTGCCGGTATAACCCGATCCAATATTTCCTTGATGAGCCCCGCTAGAAAATACCGTATCTGTAAACGTGAACAAATAAACAGCGCCAGCGGCAGAGTTCCCATTACTAAAACCATCGTCCCCATTGGCTCCTACAGCTAAACTGTTACCGCTAAGCGATACGCTTGAGCCAAAAACATCGCTCGAATCCAAAGATATATCTACATCTTTTGTTCGCGTACTATAACCGCTTCCAATAACACCTTGAAGCGCCCCAGTTCCATTCACGGCAGTACCCGCATTGTCAAACGCGGTATTATTGGTGAACGTATATAAGTAAACAGCGCCACAGTTAGAACAAGCATCGCTGGAACCATCGTCAGTTCTGGCTCCTATGACCAATTGAGTTCCGTTAAATGAAACCGAACTTCCAAACCCGTCGTCAGTGGCTAATAGTGTATTATCAATATCATTTGCTCGAGTATTATAACCTTCGCCGATAATAGACCTTAGAGTCGACCCGCCAGAAAAATCGCTGCTTGTGTTCTCAAACGTATATAAATAAACGGCTCCTTCGTTATTCGATCCATTAACGCCATCGTCAAACATTGCGCCCACAGCCAGAGCCGTACCGCCTGTGGAAGTGTCTCCCAATGCAACGGAATACCCAAACTGATCGTTATCGTCCAGCGTTCCAGGATCTACCGCTTCTCCCGCTCCAATGGTTGTCGCCAAAGAGGCTCCGCTAAAGCTAGTATCTGTAAACGTGAAAAGATAAACCGCTCCTCTGTCGGTACCCGTTCCATCATCTGCTGCAGCTCCAACCGCTAAACGCTTATCTAATAGGGACACTGAAAAACCGAAAAAATCGTTTGCGGCTAAGGCTGTAACATCAAAATTTTTACCGCCGGTATATCCCGATCCAATTGTGGATTGAAGAGCGCCTCCAGAAAAAGTACTGTCGTTAAAAGAATATAAATAAACCGCCCCACAACCAGAGCATCCATTACTTGTCCCATCATCTGAGGGCGCCCCTACTGCCAATCGATTGTTGTTCAAAGACACCGCCTGCCCGAAATTATCGTCGGTTTCTAACGGTTGGTTGCCGTTTTTCCCGCCGTGGTAGCCGTTGCCGATAATTCCCTGTAACGCCCCGCCGTTGAACGACCAATCGGTGAAGGTAAACATGTAAATGGCTCCAGAGTCGGTCTGGCCATTACCGTTGCCGTCGCCATCTATGGCTCCTACCACTAAACGATTGTCATTCAATGAAACTGCGGAAAAGGCGTCTTCTATATCAAGGGAAATGTCGATATTATTCCCGCCGGTATACCCGGAGCCAATCGTCGCGGCCAAAGCGCCGCCGTTAAAAACGCTGTCGGTAAACGTGTAGAGATAGACCGCGCCGGAATTGGTCAACGCGTCGCCGGACCCGTCATCACTTACTGCACCGACTGCCAGCCGGTTCCCGTCGAGAGATACAAACGTCACCTGATCGCTAATAGCCAACGCCGTATTATCAATATTATTTCCGCCACTATAATCGGCGCCGATGATAGCCGCCAAAGCGCCGCCGCTGAAAACACTGTCCGTAAACGTGTAAAGGTAGACCGCCCCCGCATTACTCACCCCGTTGCCCGATCCATCGTCGGAATTGGCTCCGACCGCGAGACGGGTTCCATCTAAAGAAACGGAGATCCCAAATTGATCGGTAGTTTCCAAACCTGTATTATCTATATTTTTGCCGCCACTGTAATCGGCGCCAATAGTGGCCGCGAGAGAGCCGCCAGTAAAAGAGGAATCCGTGAACGTGTAGAGATAGACCGCGCCGGAATTGGATACCCCGTCGCCGGACCCGTCGTCATTAAAAGCCCCAACCGCCAAATTGTTACCGTCCAGGGAAACCGATATACCAAAATTATCATTGTCTGCCAGGGTCTGGTCAATATTGTTTCCGCCGGTATAGCCATTACCTATAGTGGCCGCCAGCGCTCCGCCGGAAAAGACACTGTCCGTGAAGGTGTAAAGATAAACGGCTCCTTTATTATCCGCGTTGGCTGCAACCCCAAAACCATCGTCCCTGTTTGCCCCCACTGCCAACCGGTTGCCGTCCAGGGAAACCGAAATACCAAAAAGATCCCCATCCTCAATCGTTGCGTTGATGTTTTTACCACCGGTATAACCCTTACCGATGATCGCCGTTAAAGCTCCCCCGCCGAACTGGTCGTCGGCAAAGGTGTATAGATAAACGGCGCCAATGTTGGACCCTGTATTGCCAAAACCAGAATCCTCATCAGAACCAACGGCTAATTGATTGCCATCAATGGATACCGATCGACCGAAACCATCATTGTCGTCTAAATCCTGGTGGATGTCTTTGGAACCTGAGTAGCCAGAGCCGAGCTGGCCGAGTTGCGACCCTCCGCCAAACGAATCGTCCACAAACGTGAACATGTAAACGGCGCCGCCATTTGAAACGGAATTATTGGGACCATCGTCGGCTGTTGCCCCAACCACCAAGCGGTTACCATCAAGAGAAACGCTTTGTCCAAATACGTCAACATCATCCAAAGGTACATTTATATTATTTCCGCCGGTATATCCTTTACCGATAATGGACTCCACTTTGCCGCCACTAAATGAACTATCCGTAAAAGTGAATAAGTAAACAGCTCCAACAGTCGAAGAATCGTTATTAAGACCATCTTCGCTGTTAGCGCCTACGGCAAGCCGATTTCCATCTAACGATGCCGATACCCCAAATGCGTCGCTTGTATCCAGGGCTAAATTAATATTTTTTCCGCCTGTATAACCTTTACCGATGATGGCTTCAAGGTTCCCTCCGGTGAATGCGCTATCGGTAAAACTGTAGAGATAAACTGCCCCAGAATTTGAAAGGGAATCATCAAAGGCATCGTCGTTTTGAGCGGTAATCGCAATTCGATTACCATCTAAAGAAACATCCGCTCCAAACGCATCGCTAGCCCCCAGAGTCACATCGACATTTTTCCCACCGGTATAACCGCTCCCCATAGTTCCAGCTAAAGCGGCTCCGCTAAAAGCGCTGTCGGTAAACGTATAAAGATAGATGGCTCCTGAATTGCTAACCCCATTTCCGGAACCGTCGTCCCCATTAGCTCCCACGACAAGACGGTTGCCATCTAATGAAATTCCGCCTCCAAAATTATCGTCAGCTTCTAATGTTTGATTAAAATCCTTCGAACGAGTTGCATAGCCTGATCCAATAATTGCCTGGAGAGCGCCAGTCCCGTTGGTAGCGTTGCCGTTATTGCTGAATGATTCGTCGGTGAACGTGAAAAGATAAACCGCTCCACAGTTGGAACAGGTATTGGAAGTACCGTCATCCACATTGCTTGAAACGGCCAGGCGCGTTCCATCCAGAGAAACGGACGTTCCAAAAGAGTCGTTCGCTTCCAATAAAGTCAGATCGATATTTTTACCGCCGGAATAATCGGCGCCAATGATAGCTTGCAGGGTCGCGCCGCCAAATTGATCGTCAGAAAAAGTATAAAGATAAACGGCGCCTGAGTCCGATACCCCGTTCCCAGAACCGTCGTCAAAATTGGCCGCGACCGCAAGTCGATTTCCGTCTAAAGAAACCGATGTTCCATATTCATCGTTTGCTTCCAAGGTTTGGGTATCGACATTGATATTGGCGTAGTTGTTGCCGATGATTATGGAGTATTGGTTAAAGTTATCATCGGCGATGGTGATGTTTTTGGGATCGAGTAAGAACGTGCCGCCTCCGGTAACGGCGGTTCCGCCGAAGGTCACGGTATCGAAGGACGAAACTTCAATGAACCCGCCAGCTCCCGAGTCCGTTCCAGGTTGTGCCGAAAATTGCGCCAACACGGTGCCCTTCTGATCGGCCCAAGCAATAATGGTACCGCCGTCGCCGTCGGTTCCTGTCGCGTCGGCTGTCACGGTGGTGGCGTCGGTCATTGACAACAACATCGTGTTGGGGATCTCGTCGACGAGTAAATTTTTTCCGCCCTGGTATTCGCCGCCCAAACGAATTTGTCCCCCGCCGGTCAACCCGGAAGCGTTGACCGTTGCCGATAACAATTTAAAAGCCGGCGCGGAAGCGTCGATGTTGCCGCCTACTCCATTGGTTCCGATGGCGAGATAAGTACCGGAGGTGGTGATCTGTTGACCCGCGATGTGCCGAATATTACCGCCTGAAGCGCCGGAGACATCGAGCTTGGCGTCGACGTTTTCCCAACTCTTATACGCCGTATAAATATCGATGGTTCCGCCTTTACCCGTCGTGCCTTTAGCCTGGGTGGTCGCTGCGATAGAAAGACCGCCAGCGATGACTTTAATCAAGCCGCCCGATTCGCCGGAAGCGTCGACGAGGCCGCCAAGGCTCACCCAGCTGGTACCCGTGAGATAGATGGAACCGCCCATTCCCAAATTGTTGGTCGCGCGTAACGTTCCGTTATCGATGGTGACTGTCGAGCCTTCGGCTTTGATCGTTCCCGCTTGCGCTTGCGCGCCGGAAACCGAAGAGTCAACCGTTCCGGAAATAGTGATTTCGGCATTCGATTCTGTAAGCTGTTCGGTAACTTGTCCCGCTCCGATAAGATGCTTAACTCGTGTCGTCGCGCCCAATGTAACGTCGCCGCCGCTAGTGACGATCTGACCGGAGACAGTGATATCCGGCGGCTTTTGGTAATCAAAGTTGGAACCCGAAACGTGCGGGTCGCTATGCGTAATAATAGGAAGCGCGGCGCCTGAAACATGCGCGAATGCGGTGTCTGGAGCGCGGTCGAGTCCCGCAATCGTAAAATCGCCGCCGTTGGTTTGAATCGTATTTTGCAGAGTCACCGACGTTCCGGCTTTTAACAGAATATCGCCGCCGTTGGAGTTGAGCATTCCGATATCGATAGTCGTTCCGGCGATCAACTGAATGATCCCGCCCTGGGTTTGCAGGGTATCGTTGGCGTCTTGAAACAGGATCGCGCCGGTGCGCGCGAGAAAGGTTACGCTATTGCCGGTGGTTTGTTTGAGATCGAGAACGTTGTCGGATAGATCGTTCAACGTAATATTGACATCGGCTTCTAAGATGACGTTGGTTATGGCTTGAATGGCTTCGAGCGTTTGTTCGCTGATGGTATAAGTGCCGGCATCCTCGTGAAACTTTACCGCGCCGTCGTTTAATTCCGAATCGTGCGAGGCTCCGCTACCGGAGACGATCACGATATTCTCTGGATCTAAAAGAAGCGTCCCGGTTTTGCCATTAGTTGCGGTGGTGTCGACGGCGCCTTCGAAAAACAGATTTTGTTTGCCGGAGACCTCGACAAACCCGCCGTCTCCGGAGACGCCGCCTTGAGCTAAAATTTCGCCGCGAAAAGTCGTTGAATCGTCGGACCAGATCAGAACTTCCCCGGCGTTGGAGCGATCGCCGCGACCGCTAACGTCGATAAGACTTTCGGAATCAATTTTTGTTAGCTTCACCGAAGTTAACGTAACGTCTCCTCCAGAGATATTTTCGGCGCCTTGCGCGAGAATAGAACCTATATGCTCAACCGTGTCGCCTTCGATATGGACGGTTCCGGGTAGCGCGCCCGACTCGATAGCGGCGACATCGATCGTGCCGTCGTTTTTAACGTCGTCCGCTCCAAAGAGATAAACCGCGCCGCCTTTTTCGACAACTCCGTTGGCTTCGATGATGCCGGAATTGTTGACGACACTGCGCACCAGGCTTTTGGCTTTGGAGGTTGTCATAGCGACGTAACCGCCGTCGGCTTTGATCAGTCCCGAATTCAAGACACCGCTTTGCAAAGTTTTTCCGTCTTTATCTTTAATGGCGCCTTTGACCGGTTGATTGAGAACAAAGTTGATCAAACCGTCGCCGTCAAAGTCCATGGTCGCGGCTTCGCCGGACGCCATGGCGACGGAACCTAAATTGGCGACAATCATTCCTTCATTTTTTACGTGCGGGGCGAGCAACCCAATTTGATCGCCGCGAATGGTTCCTTGATTGATAATCGAGGCTAAGGGACGATCCGGGTCTTGCGTGAAACGGTAATTACGATCCAAGAAATCTTGATCGGAAATATTTAATGTGGAAGCGACCAGGGCGCCCACGTTGATTTCCGCGCCTTGGCCAAATAGGATTCCCGATGGGTTGGTTAGAAATATTTTTCCGTTGGCGTCGATTTGGCCGTAGATTTCGCTGAGACTTTTACCGACCACACGGTTGAGCGCGACCGCTTGCGCGCTGGGTTGATTGAATTGAACGCGCTCGCCTTGGGCGACGCTGAATCCCTGCCAGTTGGTAATCATTTGACCGGTTGATTGGTCGATCACCATTTGTTGCGATGTCGGCTGGTTGATTACGCCCTGTCCGGCAACGATTTGTCCGTCTTGCGGGAGAGCGTAAACCAGGGTCGGGAAACCGCCGATCAAATAAATCAGAAAACCGACACCGAGTTTCTTCAAACACTCGAATGAATATTTTCTATTTATTAATTTTTTAAATGGATGGTTCATGGTTATTGCAGGTAAATCCTTTTTTCCAATAGTCCTTCCGTTTTTTTCCAAACAGTTATTTACAAACGAGATTTCTCCACTTCGGTCGAAATGACGGCCTGTAGGGTTTGGCTTTTCCCTAACTGTCATCCCGACCAACGCGGAGGGATCTATGCTCCAGAGGAGCATGTTCCTTCCTCGCATGTTCCTTTACAAACCGACCCTTCGACAGGCTCAGGGTGACAATTTTTTGAGGTCGGGATGACGGATCATGGGATTTGTTAAACGCCACCTCAAACAGTCATTCCAACTTTTTCCAAACAGTCATTTCGAGCCCTGTCGAGAAATCTATGTTTCGAAGAAACATGGTCCTTTACAAACGAGATCCCTCCACGTTGGTCGGGATGACGCGCGGTGGGGATTGGTTTATTCAAACGGTAATCCCGGTCCTTCACACAACCCACGAATCGTCATTTCGAGCCTAAAGCCCGTCATTTCGAGCTTGCCGAGAAATCTCGCTTTTTTCAAAACAGTCATTCCGATTCCAAATAAAACCAGATCCCTCCATTGCAGTCGGGATGACGGATCATGGGATTTGTTAAACGCCACCTCAAACAGTCATTCCGCTTTTTTCTAAACAGTCATTCCGAGCCCTTTCCTGAATTAGTTTGAACAAGCGCTGACGACTTCGGCGCTAAACGGTTGATTGACTTCCACAAAGTCGGCCGGAGCCCCAAACGTGGTATCCCCGCCAAAATCCTGCGCCAAAGCGGTCGTGAAATCGCCGCCAATATCGGCTCCAAGCCCGCCTAAATCTCCGCCGGTATCAATATTCCCGGTTGTATCCCCTCCGCCAATGGGACCTCCCAAATCACCGCCCAATCCTCCCAGGTCGCCACCGGAATCTGTGGCCGCGACGGTTGTATCGGGACCTGTGTCAACGCCTCCTATATCGGCCCCACCCGTATTGCCAGTATCGTCGCCGCCAGTGGGCGACGAATCAGTTCCCGTATCGGCAATCGTTTCGGAGCCAGAGTCGCCGGTATCTACTGAGTCGTTAGAACTTTCGGTTCCCGAATTGGGGTCGCTATCGGTTCCTGAATTGCTATCGGAAGAGGTATCGCTGGAATCGGCGCTGGTGTCCGAGCTGTCAGAGGAGCTGGAATCGCTAGAAGCGTCCGCGCTCGTTGAATCGTCGGTACCCGTCGATTTATCCCCACTATCGGAGGAATCCTTGGATTCTCCACTATCTTTTTTGGCGCTTTTGCTATCCGATTTTTTGTCGTCTGAATCTGCGGTATCTTCGGAATCTTTGCTACCCCCTTTTTTGCCATCGGATTTGTCGTCAGAGGAGTCGGCAGACTCATCGGAATCTTTTTTGTCGGATTTTTTATCTTTTTTATCCGAGTCTTTTTTGGATTCTTTGGAGTCGTCGGAAGAGTCGTCGTCGGAGGATTTATCATCGTTCTTTGACTTTTTTGCTTTTTTGCTTTTCTTTTCTTTTTTCTCTTTCTTTTCTTCTTCCTCTTTTTCATCCTCGGTCTCTTCCACTTCAATCAAAGATTTTTTACCTTTTTTACCTTTAAACGCGGCGGAGTTACTGCCGGTGACCAGAGTGTCGAATAAATTGACCTCGGCGCGAGACATTCTGACAGCGCGTGTGGGCGGTTTGCCTTTTTGGATAACGGTTTTTTGCATGGCGCCAACGCGAACGCGGCCTTTTACATTAGGATCGCTGCTGGTGGTTAAAACCGCTCCGGCGCGGTTGCCGATTAAGGTGCGGTCTGCGGTGACGGCGACATAGCCGTGAGTGCCGCGCGCGACCAAGTTGCCGCTGGGAGATTTGATTACGAAGGAAGATTTTTTATTGTTTTGAGATTTATTAAAAATGTACATGGACAAGCCCTGAGAAACCTTAACCACGCCTTGTCGAAGTTTTTCCTCTTTTTGAAACAAATAGCGTTCGACTTCCATTTTGGCGTTGGGGCCGAGCGCAATCAGGCTGTTGTCGTTGAACTTAATTTTTAAGCGGCTGTTTTTTGCGGTACGGATTTCGTCTGTGGCATAAATTTTTTGGCGAAACTTGACTTTTTTCCAGGGAGAGAACGAAACTTTTTGAACTTTGGAACCGTCTTTAGATTTGGCGACGGGGGTTTGGGCGGTGCGGTATTGAATGGAACCGACCACGCCAATGATTTGACCGACCGGTTTGTCTTCCGCAAAAACATTCGAATTTCCGAAACCAATAAATAATAGAAGAAGAAATATTTTTTTTAACGCCAAAGAGTAACTTACATTCGGAGTAAAGAAAATCGGCGCACCTTTTCTTTGAATCAAAAAAGATTCCATAATTGAGTTTTCGGTAAATCGAATTTTTAGAACCGGTCAGTTTCCGCAAAGCTTAAATTTAGCCTATTTTGTTACATAAACAAAGGATAATCGTCATATTTGTAACATTCTTGAAACATAGTATTTTTAATACAGAATTAATTTGATTTTCTTTACAGTCATTCCGGGTCCAAAGCCCGTCATTTCGAGCGCAGTCGAGAAATCTGGCCATTTTTAAACCAGTCATTCTTTTACAAACGAGATCTCTCGGCGGAGTTTATCCTGAGCAAAGTCGAAGGACCTAGATGACGTACGATAGGGACTGTGTTTATAGAGATTTTTTTCTATCAATACGAAACAAAGATTATTACCTTCAAACCATTGCAGTCGGGATGACAGGCGGTGGGATCACATCCTAACAGTCATTCCGAGCCCTGTCGAGGAGTCTATGTTTCGTAGAAACATGTTCCTCTAAAAAACAGAGATTTCTCGCATGATGGTAGTGTCGGTCCAAGGACCGACGAGATCTCTCGACGGAGTTTATCCTGAGCGAAGCCGAAGGACCTAGATGACATTAGGTTTTGCTCGAAATAACAGACGAAGAGGATTCATTGATATATCATAGCTCCATGCTTACTTAAACTTTCTATATAAAAAATCCAAAAATAAATTTAACTCTTTGAAACTTAATTCCTTAGAGCGATACCCATTACACTATTCCTAAAAATAGGTATAATGATAGGTTTCTTTAAAATGGGTCATTGTTTGCCCAAACTTTTGTAACGGGAAAATTTCTTTTGTGTTGAAGTTTTTTAACATTAAGACATGCGGTTTCTTAATTTGCGCGTTTGGCGGGGCTATCCTTTTGGCCGCTCCGGTAAATGCGCAAACGCAAGTTCCTTCTTCTGGAGAATCCGGTCTCTCGGAAAAAGTGTTGCGGCAATCGCAACCAAAACCTTTTGAGCCGTTAGAAACCAACGCGCCAGAAATCATCGTTATTGAAGATAGTCGCAAACTAGAAGACCCTGGCGCGGGTCCCGCTTTTTTTGTTAAAAGCATGTCGGTTGAAGGCAATACCGTAATTGACGACGAGACACTGGCGCCTTTGCTAGATATTGGCGACGGGTTGGAAGCGACCTTGGGAATTTTGGCTTTGACGGCTCAAGAAATAACCGCTTTTTACGCTTCTAAAGGATATTTTTTGGCAAAGGCCTATATCCCAAGACAGAAAATAGAAGACGGGCGCGTTAAAATAATCATCGACGAAGGCAAAATCGGCGATGTCGCTATCAAAAATAATAAGAGGTTTACCGAAGAAGAACTTTTAAAACGCTTAAAAAATATTAAAAACGAAGACGTTTTAAGCGAAAAAACTTTGGAAGAAATTCTTCTTAGCATCAACGATTTAGCGGGTATTAAGGTTCGCTCCTTATTAAAGGCCGGCGAAAAACCCGGTACATCCGACCTGACTTTGGAAGTAACGGAAAGCTCGCCGCATGCTTTCAGTTTTGACGTTGATAATTTTGGATCGCGCTTTACAGGTAAAACCCGTATGGGAGTTAGCGCTTCTACGGCGCATTTATTGACCTTTGGCGATTTATTCACAGTCCGTGGCGTCAAGTCGGAAGCGGATCAAAATTTAGTCCAAACTTCTTATCAATATCCTTTAAACGACACGGGAACCCGTACGCTTCGATTTTCTTTTACGCATTCGGATCAGAACTTAGGCGGCGGGTTGGAAGCATTGAAAGCGGGCGGAAGAACTCATATTTTTAACATTGAGGGACAAGAATTGTTCCTCAAAACCAAAACGACTCAATTAAAATTTAAGGCGGGGTTTAATTTTAAACGGTTTAAAAACTTTCAATTGAATCAAACGACCAGCAACGACAACATCAACGATGTTTATTTTGGCGTCAATGGATATGCGGCCGATTCTTATTTAGGTAGAAGCATATTCGACTTAACGTTGGCGCGCGGTATTTCCGGAACCGATCAAGACTCCGCATTGCCTTCGCGCGTCGATGGCAACGCGGTAGTTAGCGTGCTCAACGTCAATTTATCCCGGTTTCAAGGAACCAAATGGTTAAACAGTTATTTTATACTTAAGGCAAACAGTCAACTGACCGGCAATCGCGCTTTATCGCCAAACTTATTTGCGGTTGGCGGTTTTGGCACGGTACGCGGATTTCCTCTTTCGGAACAATCGGGAGATTGGGGTTACAACCTGGCGGCGGAATACATCCTACCCTTCCCGTCTAAGATGCCATTTGGTGTTGGTAAGTTAACTCTAAATCAAATATTTTCGTTCACCGCTTTTCTGGAGCATGGCAAGGTATTTGTGCGGGATGCGCGGGCTGGGGAAAATGTCCGCGAATCCATTACGGGAGGCGGATTTGGTTTTCAAGTGAATATTCCAAAAGATAAGGGCCGCGCCGGGACCAATTTTTCAATCAGCTACGGTCTGCCTTTGACCGGTCCAGCTCCTTCCGACGCGAGTTCGGGTATTATCTACGCGAATGGCGCCATCAAGTTTTACTAAGAATAAATGGGGTTGGGTTTTTCTTAACTGTCATCCCGACTTTTCCCAAAACAGTCATTTACAAACGAGATCTCTCGACAAGCTCGAGATGACAACCTGTGGGGTTTGGATTTTCCCTAACAGTCATCCCGACCAACGCGGAGGGATCTATGCTCCAAAGGAGCATGTTCCTTCTTCGCATGTTCCTTTACAAACCGCCCCTTCGACAGGCTCCTAAGGAACTAGAGTGAAAATATTTATTAAATCGAGGCGAGATCTTTTAACGGAGTTTATCCTGAGCGAAGCCGAAGGACCTAGATGACATGCGGTGGGGACTTTGCAACTGTAGTTCCTTTTTCAATCAACGCGTGAAATGAGTCAGGCACTCCTAAGAAACAACTTCGCCTGTGTTTGGGTTAAGTAGTTGATATCCGAATTGTTTAGCTTTATTTTTGAAATTATTTAAAACGCGTTCTTGGTATTGGTTTTCGTAGTATTCTTGTCCTTT
>Ga0114933_10001518_pt1 | contig 25797 bp, 20 predicted proteins | sample 4SBtaG_FD_89691 | JGI IMG/M metagenome (GOLD analysis project Ga0114933, IMG submission 89691) | Deep subsurface microbial communities from Kolumbo volcano to uncover new lineages of life (NeLLi) - 4SBTROV12_W25 metaG | ecosystem: Environmental > Aquatic > Marine > Volcanic | place: Kolumbo... | reverse complement strand
CGTACTCCTTCGGTTGCCGAAACCCAGTGAACGGTTCCCTTTACGCGCCTTCCGGCCGTTTCGCCTGAACGTGTGTCGGCGTCATAAGTGCATCGAAGTTCAACCACGTGACCTGCATCATCCTTGATGACCTCGTCGCAGCGGATGATGTATCCGTACCGGAGCCTGACTTCTGCTCCCGGGCTGAGACGATGGAATTTGCTCGGAGGGTCTTCCATGAAATCGTCTCGTTCGATGAAGATCTCACGGGTGAGAGGGACGTTTCGTGATCCCTCTTTTGGAATGTCGTGAGGCCAGTATGAGGCGTCCAGCTGTTCCACTTCCCCTTCCGGGAAGTTGGTCAATACCACCTTCAAGGGATCCAGAACGCACATCACGCGGGGCGCTCTCGTGTTGAGATCGTCCCGGACGGCGAACTCAAGCATCGCGAAATCTACCCGGTTGTCGGCTTTGGCAACACCGATCATGTCACAGAATCGCCGCAGTGCTTCAGGTGTGTATCCTCGCCGCCGCATACCGGACAGCGTAAGCATACGTGGATCGTCCCACCCCTCAACGTGACCGTCTTTCACGAGGAGAAGAAGCTTGCGTTTGCTCATGACGGTGTAGTCCAGATTCAATCGGGCGGACTCATACTGGTGGGGCCGAGGCGCTTCAAAAAGAGCATCTACCAACCAGTCGTACAGCGGACGGTGAACGTCGAATTCCAGCGTGCAAAGCGAATGCGTAATGCCTTCGATCGCGTCTGAAAGAGGATGCGCGAAATCATACAGTGGATAGATGGGCCACTCATCACCGCGGCGATAGTGGGAAGCTTTCTTGATCCGGTACAGCACCGGATCACGCATGAGCATGTTCGGCGAGGACATGTCGATTTTGGCCCTCAACACATGCGCGCCGTCCTCAAAGTCTCCCGCTCGCATTTTGGCGAAGAGATCCAGATTTTCTTCGACACTGCGATCCCGGTAAGGGCTGTTTGTGCCAGCCTCGGTAACCGTCCCGCGTGTTGACCGGATCTCGTCTCCTGTCTGGCTGTCGACAAATGCCATTCCTTTTTCGATCAGTCGATTGGCAAGATCGAAGAGCTGCTCGAAGTAGTCTGAGGCATAATACTCGTGCTCACCCCAGTCGAATCCCAACCATTTGATGTCCCGCTTCATGGCGCGGACATATTCCATATCCTCGGTTTCGGGATTGGTATCGTCGAATCGAAGGTGGCAACGCCCTCCGTATTCCTGCGCCAGAGTGAAGTTCAGGCAGATGGCTTTCGCGTGCCCGATGTGTGGGTAGCCGTTGGGTTCAGGTGGAAACCGGGTCGTTATTTCTCCTGATACACGTCCCGATGCACGATCATCATCAATGATCTGCTGTATGAAATGCTTGCTCTCTCGGCTGGAACCGCTGGCAGGGGAATTTGAATCGGATGGGCTCAAAACCGGATCGGGTCAGGATGAATGACGGAAGAACTTGTTCAAGCTAATACGCCTGAGTCGAGGAAAGCACTCAAACGCTCTCGAAACTAAAAAAATCCCCCGCCGTGTATGCTCATCACCCGTGAACAATCGGATGTGGCGATGAAGATCCATGCACAGACTGAAAGACTGACCCTGCGCGAGTGGAGCCTGGATGATATCGATGAATACGCCGAGATCATCGGCGATGCGGAGGTGATGAAATACATCGGCAACGGCCAGCCGCGTCCGAGGTCGAGCGCCGAGGAATTCGTCAAGACCATGATCGGCCACCAGGAGTCACGTGGTTGGAATCGATTTGCAGTCGAGCACACGAACACGGGGGAGCTGGTTGGATTTTCGGGTCTGGATGATCAGGAGGGCGTTCTCGACTTCGGCTGGAGGCTGCACCGGAAATTCTGGGGTGCCGGATATGGTTATGAAGCCTCGGCTGCAGCTCTGTGGGTGGCGCGCAATTCCTTTTCGTTGACTAAAATCACGTCTCAGTCGTTTCCCGAAAACGTTGGGTCCATTCGAATCATGCAGAAGATGGGTATGGTTCAGATCAGCGAAGGGGAGTACGAAGGCAAACCACTCGTGATCTACGGCTTTGCCGATGAGTGGCCAAACCGAATGTCTGGTTGAGGTTATTCTCAGTGGATAAGGCTGAGACACAAAAAAGGCGGTGAGGAAACCCCACCGCCTTTGAGTATGGCACTCGAAGCAAGCTATCGATCAGAGAGACAACACCCTGCTTCCGGTCGCGATTTTATCGACACGCTGTGTTATCGACCCTCCCTCAAGGTAACGCTGCCGTTGTTCGTACGGATCACGATGTTGTTGTTTCCACCACGAACCGATCCCGTTGCCACAACTTCTCGTTTGCTTCTCCATCTGCGATCTGAATCATCTCCTTCAACTTCTACGTCGAGGTCGAAGTCAGAATAGATTTCGTAGTCGTCATCATCGTCATGCAGAGTAATTTCGATATCGATATCCATCGAGAGGCCTGACGGAACAGTCAATTCAATGTCGCCACCCATGGATTCGATGAGAACATGGCGATCACCATCGGTTCCACCGACCATTCTCACTTCGATGTCGCCGCCCATTGTATTGGCTTCAATCCATCCGTTGATCTCCTCAACCGTGATGTCGCCACCCATGGTAGTCGCTTTGACAAACTCACCGGCTGTGTCGATGAAGATGTCGCCACCCATGGTGTTGACGTCAGCGCCATAGCGGGCTTCGTCTACATCAATGTCGCCGCCCATCGTGCTGATTGTGACCTGCTCTTGTGCGCCGTCACTTGAAGAGCGGACGTTGTCGTAGGTAACATCACCGCCCATGGTTGTGCCATCGATACTTCCAGTCACATCCGAAATATCAACATCGCCGCCCATGGTGTGAAGCGAGCCGTCGACTTCTGAATTTGAGAGCCAGATGTCGCCACCCATGGTTGACATGTCGAGCTCACCGTTGAGCTCAGTCAGTTGTAGATCGCCGCCCATGCTCGAGCCTTCGATGACTCCTGTCACGCCAGTGATCTCCACGTCTCCACCACTGGTGGAAATCTCGAGATCAAATTCAAATGGGACAAAAATTTCCATTTCCACGTCCGCGTTTGAGCGTCGGGACTCATATTCGGTAAATACCTCTACGCTGCGGGACGAGTTGTCGAATTCAACGAAGACCTCGTCGGCATCTCTACCGTCGATCTCGATGTTGATGTCAACTTCACTGCGATCCCATCCGGTGATAGTAATGTCACCGCCGGTTTCGATGTCCAGAATGAGCTGACCGCCATTGGAGACATCAAAAGTGCGATGCATTTCCTGAGCGTGGCCCGTGTATGCGATCGCAAGCAGGATGAACGAAGCAAAAAAAGTTCGGAATACAGATTTCATAGTGATAAAAGCGTCAAATGCGCCGTTTTCAACAAAGTGTGTGTAGCAGTTCGGTTTTGTACCCCTTTGACAGACGGTCACAACAATAGGTTGGCAACCAAATCGAAAAAAAGCAGCATTTTTTCGGTCAATTCAGCCGGTTGGGCTTCAAAACTCTGCTTTAGTCCCGAGTGATTACGCGAGGAAGAAGAAAACGATACAGTGAAGGCGAAAATCTTTCGATCCAGGGGGCGAATCGTTCTGCTCCACCGATAAAGGAAACAGCCTTTTTTCGCTGAACAGCCTTCACGGCTTTGGCGGCAAACACCCTCGGAAGCATTGCATTGACGTGCTGAGCGTCCATTTCACCGTGTTCTTTGCCTGACGCTTCAAGCGCATGTCGACTGATTTCGGTGCGTACATAGCCGGCGCACAGCATCGTAACGTCGATATTGCTGGACCTGACTTCGGCGCGAAGTGCTTCAAAAAAGCCATGTAAAGCGTGCTTGGACGCCGAATACATGGCGCGTCGGGGTGTCGCGATTTTGCCCATGATGCTGCTGATCACTACGTAGTGACCGCTTTTCTGGGCCTCGAAGTACGGCAGCGTGGTGTGTACCATGGTGGTGCTGCCAAAATAGTTGATCTCCATGATCTTGCGATCAATCTCAAATCCGCTCTCCAGGACCGTTCCGCGTTGGCCAATGCCCGCATTTACGACCACAATATCCAGTTTGCCGAACTTCTCAATGATGGCATCCAAGGCGGCCGCATGTGTTTCGGGCCGGCAAACATCCATCGGGAGGATGAAATGCTCTTCTGAGCGTTCACAATGCCGCTGAACACGTTCCAGTCGGTTCACGCGACGGGCAGAAAGGACCAGCAGTGCACCCTGGCGGGCGAGCTCTTTGGCCATCGCTTCGCCGATTCCGGAGGAGGCTCCGGTGATCCAGATGACTTTGTTGTTGAATGACATGAAGCCGCTTCTTGGTGGAGCCCTAAAATACGAGAAAGAGGGCCGGCATTCGCCGGCCCCCGCTCAAGATTTGATGCGTTTCAACCTAATTCAACACAGGGTGCCTTTTCCTGAACATGACCGGAACGAGATCTCCGTCCGGGATTCCAATCTGTACCAGTTCCCATCCCTCATCGTATCCATCTATCATGGATCTGAGTCGTTCAATCCGGCCAGTCAGTTCATGTCCACCAAGTGTCCAATCGAATGACTCGACTCGATAATTCATGAGCTGCTTTTTTCCGTTGACAGTGACTTCAACGTCTACTGTCTGATTCTCTCTCAGAGAGGGTACGTGAATACAGATCTCGTTCATTGTTCAGGGAGGAAAGGAACGTTACTGTGCCGGGGTTGCCGCTGCCGCTGCTTCTTCTTCGTGATCGTACTTGTGTCCGATCACATTTTCTGTAACAACATGGCCGTCGAAGAGGTGAATGATGCGGTGGCTGTACTCGGCATCCGCAGGGGAGTGAGTTACCATCGCGATCGTCGTGCCCGCTTCGTTGAGAGAGGTCAGAAGGTTCATAACCTCTTCGCCATGAGTCGAGTCCAGGTTTCCTGTGGGCTCATCCGCAAGAATCAGTTTTGGACCGGCGACAACGGCACGGGCAATAGCCACACGCTGCTGCTGACCACCCGAAAGCTGCTGAGGGAAGTGCGTCTGACGGTGCAGAATCTGGACAGAGTCCAGAGCAGCGGTGACACGCTCCTTGCGTTCTTCCGATGGCATTCCGAGGTACAGCAGAGGCAGCTCTACATTTTCATAGACTGTCAGTTCGTCGATGAGGTTGAAGCTCTGGAAGACGAAACCGATGTTTCCTTTCCTGAGCTGCGCACGCTGGCGTTCGCTGAGTTTGGAGACTTCGGTGTCCAGGAACCAGTATTCGCCGTCCGTTGGGTTATCCAACAGTCCCATAATGTTGAGAAGCGTTGATTTACCGCAACCCGACGGGCCCATGATGGAGACGAATTCTCCTTCTTTGATTTCAATGTTGACGTTGTTCAGGGCGATGGTTTCGACCTCTTCCGTCAAATACGATTTTTTAAGACTGTTTGCTCTAATCATGATGAGTGTTTCCCTCTGTGGGGTCTGAAAGGCTTCAGAGTTTGTTCTAGCTTGAGTATCGGTTAGTAGGTCGGTGCATCCGATAGCCCTGAAGGACTGATTCTGCAATGATGCTCGAATGTATATCGAATAGACACCGGAAAGTGTTACATGGTTGGCAGGACTATTTAAAAACGAGCCTATCGGCTTCGTTGAACGTGTCGTACGACGAAGTCACGACGCTCTCACCAGGCTGCAGGCCTTCGAGAACTTCGTAAACATCCGGATTCTTGCGACCAAGTCGGATCGGACGCTTTTCAGCGAACTCTCCTGAGGCGTCTACAACGTAGATCCAGTTGCCACCCGTTGTCTGGAAAAATCCGCCCAGAGGAACCACGACGGCGTCTGCAGGGTCACTCATTTCCAGTCGGAAACGAACGGTCTGTCCACGACGAATAGTTGGCGGCTCTTCTCCGACAAAAACCAGATCGACTTCAAATCGACTCAGAATCACTTCAGGATAAACGCGTCGGACGACCATTTCGTATTCCTGTCCGGCAATTGGGTTCGTAATTACCCGCTGACCGCGTTTGACACGACTGATATGAAATTCGTCAATACCTGCCCGGACTTTTACTCCGTCGAGTATGTCAATCTGCCCGAATCTGAAACCGGAGTTTTTAAGTTCGCCCAATTCGGCATTCAACTGTGAGAGCTGGCCGGCTCGAGGGGCGCGCAAGGTAAGATTATCAAGACGCTGATTGATCAGCACAAAGTTCTCGTCCATTCGCGATACGGCTTCTTCCATCTGGTCAATCTGGATCCGTTGACGGAGGCTGTCCGCCCGATACGAGCGAAGCGTTAGATCCCTTCTGCGTGTCCAGTAATCGTACTCGTCTCGAGTGGCCTCAAATACCGCAGCCGAGACCAGTTGACGCTCGTATAGCGCAGAATTTCGATCGTGGTCGCGCTTGAGACGCTTGATATTGTAATCCATGTCCGTGAGCTGCTGACGCATGCTCAGGTTGGCTTGGTCTACACGGAAACGGGTGTCTTCAAGTCGGTTGTTCTGCTCGATACGCTGAGTTTCAGTCTGGAGCAGATTCAATTGGAGAGTCGGATTGGAAAGGCGCAGAATCGGCGTTCCCGCTTCGACGATTTCGCCTTCGAGGACAAAAATTTCTTCAATCTTTCCGCCTTCTACCGCGTCAAGGAATACGGTAAGACGAGGTTCGACATTACCTGAGCTTGGAACCATCTCCTGAAACGGCTCGAAGGCCACTTCTGAGATTGTCAGTCGCTCAAGGTCAACATTCAGTTTTCGTCCACCGGTGGTGGTTGAAAGGCCCCAACCGACGAGCGCAATGAACGCGACTACCGCGGCAATCATTCCGATTCGTTTTGGGGTCCAGGTTTTTTTCTGAATCTTACGATCCATCCCTTCACCGCCACCACGGCTCCCACCATCTGATGGAGAACTTCCTCCCGTTGAGGATCCGCGTGGTGATAGAAGTGTCTCAATCGAGCTCTTCTGTCCGGTTGCTGGTTCAGTAGTCATGAAAATATGAAGTCAATCAGGTCAATATGTGTGGTCATGCAGGCGATATCCTTCACGTACGGAAGGATACTTTTGTTGCATCGGGCCTGCGATGAGCCTGAATTGACGAAAACGGCAGGTTAACGGTCTGCATTTGGGACTATTCTTCCGCTACCTTTGATCCGTGCACGATGCACTGGTTCAATGTTTGTACCGCGCCGATGAAAGCCCGCCTTCTTTATCTCATTGTATTCTTGATGCTGCCCGATCCTTCGAGTGGGCAGGTGTTGATCAAGGACATCAATCAGTTCGGGCTCAGTTCCACGCCGGGGGCCATTACTGCGGCCGACGACAAATTCTTTTTCGTCGCGGACGATCCGGTAGCGAGTGGTCGGGAATTGTGGGTCAGCGATGGTACCGATGCGGGGACGAGAATTGTCAAGGATATTCGGGGCGGCCCTCTTGGATCCAGTCCGGCCAACCTGACCTGGGTTGGGACGACACTGTTCTTCACAGCGGATGACGGATTGCGAGGGCGCGAGTTGTGGCTCAGCGACGGAACTGAATCGGGCACTCGGATTGTGAAAGATATTCTCTCGGGCTCGGGCACTTCTGAGCCTACGGAGCTGACAGCATTCGGTGACACCCTCATGTTCGTGGCGGACGACGATATCCGCGGGCCAGAACTTTGGCGAAGCGACGGGTCGGACTTCGGGACGACGATGGTTCATGAAATACGAAGCGGTGTCCTCGGCGCATTTCCGTCTAAGCTCACGGTGATGGGTGACACCCTCTACTTTCGAGCGAACGACGGAGTGACCGGGCCTGAATTGTGGCGAACCAATGGTGTGTCGCTCGGAACAAGCCTTGTCCACGACCTGCATCCGGGAGCATTGGGGTCGGACCCGGACAACCTGACAATCTGGGGAGACACCCTCTATTTCTCAGGTAACTCGGTCACCTCAGATACAGAGTTGTTCAGAAGCGATGGTACGAGCGCAGGTACGGGACTGGTCAAAGACATCCGTGATGGCACGGTCGCCTCAAACCCGTCGGCGTTAACGGTCGGGGAAGGGCTGCTTTTCTTTTCTGCTGATGGAGACGGGAGGGGTGATGAACTCTGGGTGAGTGATGGGACGGAAGCAGGAACGCGACTGGTTCTGGATCCGTGGCCTGGAGGAGGCACCTTTCCACGAGAATTGTTGAAACTCGGTAACCGCGTCGTCTATACAGCTGACGATTCCACACACGGAAGAGAGGTGTGGATCAGTGATGGCACAGAAAACGGAACCGCGATGGTCACGGACCTTCGGAATCCCGGCACGTCGAACCCCATCGGACTGACTGTGATGGGGGATCGGGTGTTTTTTCAGGCCGATGAAGGGATCAACGGGAAAGAGTTGTGGCTTACGGACGGAACCGAAGCAGGGACCCGAATCGTGCTCGATCTGAATGCAGGCGACTCAGACTCCAATCCGGACGGAATCTCCGTATTTGACGGAAACGTGTATTTCCGTGCGACTGAGCCGGTCGCTGGGGCAGAAATATGGCGTTCGGACGGTAGTGCAGACGGTACCCGACTCGTCAAAGACGCACGACCGGGAACGGGAAACTCCAGTCCCTCTTCGCTCGCTACCGTCAGCGGCATGACTTTTTTCGCAGCAAATGATGGTATCTCAGGATCAGAATTGTGGGTGACAGACGGGACCACCGAGGGTACCCGCATGGTGACAGATCTTGCGCCCGGCTTGACTGGTTCAGATCCCAGAAATCTCATTGTATTTGGCGATCGGATAATGTTCGTCGCTTCGGATGGCCAGACCGGTCACGAATTGTGGATCAGCGACGGCAGCGCGTCAGGCACGATGTTGCTCAAGGATATCCGGGAAGGACTCGCCCCCTCGGAAATTCTTTGGATGACCCGAACTGGTGACCGCATCTTCATGGTCGCCGACGACGGAATCAACGGTAGAGAAGTGTGGGTGAGTGATGGCACATCCGTCGGGACCCGAATGGTAAAAGACATCAATACTGGCCCTTCGGTCGGCTCAAACCCGGGAAGTTTCGCTGTCCTCAATGACACACTGTATTTCGCTGCCGAAGAGACCTTTCTTTCTCAGGAGTTGTGGCGAACAGATGGAACGGAAGAAGGCACCATTCAAGTCAAAGATGTCCGACCGGGACCGATAGGTTCAGAAATTGCCTGGTTGAACGTGGCAGGAGGACAACTATTCTTCGGGGCAAATGACGGTTCGAATGGTTTCGAATTGCACGTCAGCGACGGGACGGAAGCGGGAACGGCCATGGTCGCCAATCTGGCTTCGGGCAGGAAGAGTACCGATATATCCTGGACGACGCCCGTCGGCAATCTGATGTTCTTTCAGGCAAAGCTGGGATTTGGTCCTGAGCTATGGGTCAGCGATGGGACAGAGTCGGGGACCATGGCTCTCGCTCAAATATCGACCAGTACTGCGACGACAGAAAAGCCCTGGATAACCGCTGCGGGTGATCGTGTCTTTTTTGTGGCTTCAGGTTCGGGAAGTGAACGAGAGATCTGGACGAGCGATGGAACTGTATCCGGAACGAATCAGGTTACAGATATTAATCCGTCAGGTGGCTCTGATCCGGAGAATCTGATATTCACATCGGGACGGCTATTTTTTACTGCAAACGATGGGGTCAGTGGCAGAGAGTTGTGGACCAGCGATGCCACGCCCGAAGGAACGTTCCTTGTCATGGACCTGCTGCCGGGGGAACTGGGTTCGGGCGCTTCTCTTCTGGGGACGGCCAGTAATTTCCTGTTTGTTCGGGGAGACGATGGAGTGGTCGGTTCAGAATTGTGGCGCGTTGATGCAGTTACTGTAGATATCGAATCAACCCCGATCGAAATCCCAGATCTATTCGAGATTACGGAGGTTCACCCGAATCCGTTTTCCACGACGGCATCGTTCGATTTCAGAAGTGCCAGATCGGAACGAGTTCAGATCGACGTCTACGATTTGCTTGGCAGAAGGGTAGTTGAGTTGACTGATGAGTTCATCCCGGCTGGCGCGACGAGATCTTTTTCTATTGATGGCTCCACCTGGTCATCCGGTGTATATTTCGTTCACATCCGGGGAGCCTCTCAGCAGGCATCCCGATCCGTTGTTCTCCTGAATTGACTCAGTCCGCATCCTGAATGGGAAGAATCGTTCGAACCGGTGATACTCCTGCCAAACGCAGAAATGCGCACAGACGATCGTGCGCGGAAGTAATTCTCCTTCTCGCAGAAAGACATACGATAGACGATGAGTGGGGAGACATGGTCGCATTCCTGGTCTTCAGTCTTCGCGGTATCGGAGAGACCATCGAATCGAGCGCCGGTGCGTGGGACGAGCGCAATTATTGGAAAAAGGCAGAGGCGTTGAGGCACAAATGGCGCTGGACGACGAAGAAATCAGACGAAATTGCTCAGCTCGTTGTAGAGGAGGAATGGCATTTGATAGCAAATGAATTGATAGAGTTGATCCCGCACTTCTCGGATGTTACTATAACAACCATCACCCGGGGACCAGACTGGTGGGTAGGAGCTCGCCGCGCACTGGTAAATGAATTTCAGGATCACGTTTCAAAGGCAAATTAGGAAGACGAGGGTATCACCTTGATTAAGGATCGCACATCTCTGACAGCAGGGGCAATGTTGATCGCACCTCCCATGCAGTGGGATCCAAATTTCAGGAGAGCTGTCGTGCTCGTGTGTGAGCATTCGGATTCAGGCAGTTTTGGCCTGATCTTGAACCGCTCTCTCACTCTTGTTATGGAACAGGTATTCGAAGACCTTCCCGGCTTCGACGAGGAAATCAGTTGGGGCGGTCCAGTCCAACCCGAAACCCTCCACTTCATTCACAGGCTCCCGGAAGTTATTCCGGACGGTGAAGAGATTCGACCTGGTATTTTTTGGGGTGGAGACTTCGAAGTCGTTAAACAAGGAATTCGCGATGGATCACTCGATCCCAACGACATCCGTTTCTTCCTTGGATATTCCGGCTGGTCATCCGGCCAATTGGGCGACGAAGTAGAAAACGGAGGATGGATTCTGACTGATTCGGATGAAGACGCCGTTTTTGATACGGCAGAATCCGCTGTCTGGGGGAAGACGCTTCGCTCCATGGGCGGAACGTTCGCCATTCTGGCCAATTTTCCTGATCACCCGAGTCTCAACTGATCGTTCTCCGTCGGAAGAATCGTCGATCAGGACGCAGTCCCGCCTTTCGCTCAGCTTCCGTGATTGATGAGTCGCATGAACTCGGCACGCGTGTGGGTATTATCCAGAAATGGTCCTGACATCGAACTCGTGGTAGTTACTGAATTCTGTTTCTGAACTCCACGCATCACCATGCAAAGGTGAGTGGCTTCGATGACAACGGCGACTCCCTGTGGACGAAGGGTCTCTTCGATCGCATCCCGAATCTGTATTGTCAGTCGCTCTTGTACCTGGAGTCGTCTCGCGAAAACGTCCACAACGCGCGGGATCTTCGACAGGCCCACGATTCGGCCATTGGGTATATAGGCGACATGAGCCTTTCCGAAAAACGGAACCATATGGTGCTCACACATACTGTAGATCTCGATATCCTTTACGAGGATCATTTCATCATATGACTCTTCGAAGACAGCGCTGCGAAGAATCTGACCGGCATCCTGGGCATATCCCTGGGTCAGAAATAGCATAGCTTTTGCCACACGCTCTGGAGTTTTGACCAGGCCCTCGCGATTCGGGTCTTCTCCCAGGGCACGAAGAGTTCTGAATACACCTTCGCCGATGGTTTCGAGCGAATCCGCGTCATACGTATGCTCTTCGTTGAACAATGCTTTGTCTTCCATTTCGCCTGAATTCACGTCAGTAATTGAATTGGTTGTGCTTACTCGCCCTTGTATTCAACAGAATTGTGCTCGGTCTCAAACAAGCGAATGGAGGTAAGTCTTCCTCCGCTTATCTCCGGCTCGATCTGATTCCAGAAAGCGATGACCAGATTTTCCGTTGAAGGAATAATTCCGGCCAAAAAGTCGACATCCAGATTCAGATTCGCATGATCGCATTTATCAACCACTTTCCGGTGAACGATTCTTTTGAGCTCGGACAAGTCGATCACATAACCGGTGTCGGCTTCCGGAGAACCGGCGACCGTCACTTCCATCCGGTAATCGTGGCCATGCCAGTTGGGTGAATTACACTTGCCAAATGTTTCACGATTCCATTCGTCGGACTTGTCCGGGTTGTGGAGTCGGTGCGCCGCGTTGAAGCGTGTTTTCCGTGTTACGTAAACGATTGGCATGTTCAGATCGCGAAATTCGTTGATGCTACCGCTCTGGGCGGTGCGGAAGCGCTACAACCGGTGGGTGGCCCCGTGCGTTCCATCAATCACCTCCATCGCCCAATAGGCGAGCATAGAGCCAGAATGGGCGGGGATCGCGGTGAGAAGGATCCTATATTGGACCGACAATCAAACGCCGGAATGATATGGCAGAGAAAACACTTTTTGAAAAGATCGCGGACGGGGAAATACCGGCAGACATCGTTTATGAGGACGATTTATGTCTGGCATTCCGTGATATCAATCCTCAGGCCCCCGTTCACATTCTTGTTGTTCCGCGAAGGCCGATTCCATCACTTGATGATCTGACGGCCGAAGACCGTGAATTGGTGGGACATCTGCACCTGTGTGCAAAAAATATTGCGGCATCTGAGGGCTGTGAGAATGGCTATCGTACGGTTTTCAACTGTGGTGAAGACGGACTTCAGACGGTACCTCACATTCATCTGCATCTCATGGGTGGTAAAAAACTCAGGTGGCCTCCGGGTTGAATCGGCAACCGGTTTCACCGTGAATCATTGAGGCTGTTTACTCGCAAATACCGCTCTTCCTTTCCGATTCTGATCGCGATGATCTCCGTCTTCTTCTGGACCGGAGCATCAGCGGGAGTCCGCGCACAGAGTAGTGTCGATACTGGATTCGAGCGGGACGTCAATAGATACCGCTGGAGCGCAAGCATTCTGGCGCAATCCCGGATTGAGGAGTGGGATGTCAGTCTCGCGAATCAATTCAGATCCGACGCGTTCATATTGTTCGACGATCGCCTCACGTTCAGGGATGAAAACCGCACATCCTTCCGGGCAGAGAGGGGAATTCGATCCCGGTCGTCTGACTTCGTTCTGTACGGGTCGGCGGACTGGTTCAGTCTCAGTAGAGTCTTCCGTCAGGACACGTGGGCCGGCGTTCGTTTTACTCCCACGAGTTCGCTCTGGGTCGAACCTGTCGTGGGTATTGCCACAGATGCTCGTCCGGGTTTTGGGGTTGATGCGACCAATCTTCCGATCAGAACAGATATTGGACCGGGTGTTGGCCTGCGCTATGGACTGCCCATTACCGATTTCCACGGGTACATGGTGGAAGCCGGCGGTCTCGTTCAGATACAACGCATGAGCCCTCGAGTCGGGAGAGTTCTTCGATCGATGATGAACAGCAGTCGCACTTTTGAAAAAACGACGGTCCGAACACGTTTTCGAGGTTCGAGTGTTCGGCGCGACGCCTATCAGGCGGCGTCATTTTTGAATCGAGAGGACTCGGCAGGGCGTCGCGCCGAAACGGTTGAATCCACTCGCAGCGATACGGTCACTGTCGGAATTGACGTGGAATCGCAGGTGTCTTCACCCATATGGCTGACCGGTTCATTGGACATCTCGGCCAATTCTCGAAAGGTCGAGACGCTTCGCGCACCTGAATCGGCGTTGTTTTTCGATTCCGACTTCAACCGTCGGACGGTGGAAGTGGCTCTGGCCGCGAGATATGATCAGGCAGCGACACGCGCAAGGGTCGCGTTCGTGGCTGGCGTTGAGGTGGAGAGAAGGAAACTGGACAACGCGGACGACCTCCCGGCCGCGCAGGCGAGTCAGAAACTGGACCTTCTGCGGCAGGCGGACAATGAGAGGGGATACTTCGGCCTACAGACTTCGGTGGATCTTTCTCCAGCCCGTTGGTGGAATTTGCAGTTTGACGGTTCGGCCAACATTCTCAGGCACGACACGCCCGACATAAATCTTGATGATCGGGATGAACTTCTGTACAACGCATTGCTCGGGTCCCGATTCAGAATCCGGGACGGTCTGGATGTAACGGTGCAGATTCTGGGCTCGAGGTTTCACACGGTATATCTGAAGTCCTTGCGCTCGGCTGAAAACTCGGTGCAACGCTCGATCAGATATCGGCCGGGCATCCAGTGGCGGCCCTCCTCCCGGACGCGTCTCCGATTCACTTCTGAAGTCCGTGCAACCTATACGGTGGATGACTTTCTGCTACCTGGTCGTCGTCCTACCGACCAGTCAGCACGCGAGATGCGCTTCGAACTGGAGGCGGACCACGATTTCGGTGGTGGATTCCGGGCTCTCGTTTCTGCCTCGTCATCAGACCTCCAGTTAGGTCGTTTCCTGGACGACGTTTTCGCCGAAATTCCGTTCGATACGCTCAGAACCTACAGCATGTGGGCCCGGGTTCAGGCAGGCCGAAAAATTCAGACAGAGCTGGGACTGCGTGCTTTCATCCGTACGGATTTTGACCGGGCAGCCACGGTTCGCTACCGACCAGAAGATGAGGAACAAGAGCTGTCCATATCGAGGATGGGACGCAAACGCATTGGACAGATAGGCCCCACGACGGCCATCGTCTGGCCGATGAGAAGAAACGCCTTTCTTCGAATTGATGGATGGGCTACTATTCAGCGGGTATCCCATCGATTGTATGGTGATCTTCCAGAAGGACTTGAAGCTGTCATTCATAAAGCAGCTGATCGAGGCAAGAGAACCATCATTCCCAACCTCGCCGTGAGTATGCGATGGATGTTTTGACCGGAAGCGTGCACATGATTCGAATCGGACTTACAGGCGGAATCGGGAGCGGGAAATCGGAGGTTCGCTCATTCCTTGAGGCGATGGGTGCCGTTGTATTCGACGCGGACTCTCAGGCTAAGGCGAGCATGGTTGAGGATCGGGAGGTCGTCAATAGACTCTCAGACATTCTGGGCCGTGAAGCCTATCAAGCCGACGGGTCGCTGAACAAATCGTTTATTTCAGAGCGAATATTTGCAGACGCTGATCTTCGTGAGAAAGTGAATTCCGTTGTTCACCCGGCCGTATTCGCGCGCTTCGAAGAAGCTGCAAAACAGGCTCAATCGGCAGGGGCGCCGGCCATTGTCCGCGAGGCCGCGTTGCTTCCAGCTCCCGTCTGGAGAGATTCCCTGGATGTGCTTGTCGCTGTGTTGGCACCAAAGTCGCTCCGGCTCGAACGAGCCATGGTCAGGGATGGTGCTTCCCTGTCCGAGATAGAGAGCCGGATGGATGCTCAGCCTGACGAAGAAGTTTATCGTGCGGTGGCCGATGTTCTCATCGTGAATGATTCCGGCCTGCAGGACCTGAAGTCAAAGGTAGAGGCATTCTGGTCTGACCTCATTTCCCAGGCTCCGGACGGTTCCGATAGCAGGAGTGGTGCTGATGGATGAGCGGACAGACACGGCACCCCGTCGCAGAAACCGGTTTCTGCGTGTGCTGGCAACCTGGCTATTGAATATGTCTGGCTGGAGCGTGGAAGGAGACATCCCCGACCATCCAAAGATGGTGCTCATCGGCGGACCCCACACTTCGAACTGGGACTTTATAGTAGGCCTTCTGACCGTTTGGAGCATCGAACTGGACGTACACTGGGTGGGCAAGCACACGATTTTCAAGCCTCCTTTTCGAAGACTGTTCGCCTATTTCGGGGGGATTCCGGTCAACCGTGACCAGCCAGGGACGATTTTCCGGGACATTATCGTCCAATTTGAACGAAGAGATCAGTTTTTACTCGCCATCTCACCGGAAGGTACGCGGCGGAAAGTGGTCCGTTGGAAACCTGGATTCCACCGAATTGCCAAAATGGCGGGCGTCCCAATTCTGCCATCTGCAATAGACTTCGGGACAAAACGTGTCCATTTTGGTCCCATATTCGAGCCTGGAGAGGATTTTGACCAAGATGTCAGGGTGCTTCAGGAGTTTTTTGGCCGATTCACCCCGCGCCACCCGGATTTAGCCTGAGACTATTATGAGGACAAGACGACTTGGATCAACAGATCTGCATCTGACAACGATGGGCCTGGGTACCTGGGCCATCGGAGGCCCTTGGGATTGGGGGTGGGGACCTCAAAATGACGACGATTCCATAAAAACCATTCACCATGCGCTGGAATTGGGCATAAACTGGTTGGATACTGCTCCGTGTTATGGGCTGGGACATTCCGAAACCGTCGTTGGAAGAGCTATAGAGGGTATTCGCGACCGGGTAATCGTGGCTACGAAGTGCGGACTGGTGTGGGATGATCCATCAGAAAGGACTGTTTACTCCCGATTGAGGGCTGAAAGCGTGCGCCGGGAAGTTGAAAACAGCCTGAAACGGCTGAATATCAGTCAGATCGATCTCTACCAGATGCACTGGCCCAATCCCGATGGTGATATTGAAGAGGCCTGGAAAGAAATGGCGCGCATCAAGGAAGAAGGACTGGTTCGCCACATCGGGGTCTCCAATTTCAGTGTTTCCCAGCTGGAACGGGTCGTCCGAATCCACCCCGTAGCTTCTTTGCAGCCGCCATATAGCATGCTCAGGCGTGATTTTGAGGTCGAAACGCTGAGTTGGTGTCGCACGAATGACGTCGGAGTGGTGCCGTACAGCCCTATGCAGGCGGGTTTATTGACAGGGGCGTTCTCCCAGGAGCGATTGGAAGCACTGCCTGCCGACGACTGGAGAAGGAAAAACGAACATTTTCAGCAGCCAAATTTCGCAAAAAACCTCGAAACCGTTGAATTACTGAAGCCTCTTGCTGCGCGTCTGGGCGCCTCGCTTGCGGAGCTTGCCATAGCCTGGACGCTCAGAGATGCCACGGTCACATCTGCGATTGTTGGAGCGAGGCGCCCAGATCAACTGAATTCGACCGTCGGAGGTGCGGATCTGGATCTGGATGATGCGGTTGCTTCGGAGATCGAAAAAATTCTGGGTCGAAATTGATTTAATATGGAAAAAGTGGCTCTAAAGACTTAACAAAGGCGAATTTTTGTCGATCTATGTTGTGAACAGCAAGAGCTGATGCTCAACTCTCACACAACTTGATATGACAAAGCTGCTCTCATTGTACGGCAGAACGGTCAGCCTCATCGGTATCGTTTTCGTCGTCTCATTTACAGTTCTGTCCCTGGCCTTTGTGTCACTTTCGGCCATGGAAGAACGGGATCGCGTTCGCGATCTTGAGAGAACCATTCTTCTGGCCAATAATCAGGTCAGGGACTTTGTCATTACTCGTGATCCTCAATTCGCCAAGGACACAGAAATCCTTCTTCAGAAGGCTGATAACGTTGTCAGGGATGGAATACGAGCGGACAACTATCAGAAGCTGCACAACGAAGTTCTTCTTTATCTGCATTCTGTTGACAACCTGATCGAAGTATATCAGCAGCGAGGGTTTTACGAAAATGAAGGAGTCGAAGGCAAGATTCGTGACCGCCTCAATTGGATAGAAGCCAAAGTCGAAGCCGAAAGGGCAGACCAGGTACTGATTTTATTGTTGAGCGCTCGACGAGCAGAGAAAAACTTCCTCCTGAGAGAAGACGAAACGTACGCAGACGGCGTCCACAGTGCCGTGGACGATCTGATGTCGAGCTTGTTCGAAAGCGGGATGTCAAGAGATGATTCGGCTGAACTGTACTCGGAACTGAGCGAATATCAGCGCGATTTCGATGAGCTGGTTTCCCTCGTCCAACAGGCTGAGTGGATCAGGGACGAAATGAAGTATTTGCAGAATGCGATCGGTCAGACCCTGCAGCACGTAGTGGATGTGGAGCAGGAGCGAGCACAGATGTTCTTGTGGACGTCTCTTGGCTTAATGTTGCTGGCATTCGGATTTGGAATCATCTACTCGATGTATGTCGCGAAATCTATTCTGAAGCCACTCGCACATCTTCGGCAATTTGCTCGGCGCGTGGCAGACGGAGAAGACATTGATGAGGGGTCATTTGTCGAAGGAGATGATGAGAATGAGGATCTGTCCGATCTGATGAGCTCTTTCCGCGATGTTGCGGAACAGGTTCGTCTGCGTAAGGAAGCTCAAGATGACCTTCTGGTTTCAAAAGCAGCGCTACGCCAGTACGCTGACGAACTGGAAGAGAGAACGTCGCAGCTTGACGAGGCTATTACTGATCTGGACGAAGCGAAAATTGAGGCTGAACATGCCTCCAAACAAAAAGCAGAGTTTCTGGCCAGCATGAGTCACGAGATCCGTACACCTCTCAATGGTATTATCGGAATGACAAGTCTGCTTTCAACAGAAGAAATGAAGGCCGATCAGCTCGAAGTAGTGGACGTCATCAGGACCAGTGGAGAGTCTCTTCTTGGAGTCGTAAACCACGTTCTGGATTTCTCTAAAATCGAGGCGGGTGCCGTCACATTAGAGGAAGAAAAGTATAACATCTCCGCCTGCGTTGAAGATGCAATCGGAATGGTTTCTCGACAGGCGGCTGAAAAAGGCCTGGACATCTCCTTTATCGTTGATTCCCAGGTTCCGGAGCAGGTAATCGGTGACGGTACTCGGGTAAAACAGATCCTTGTCAACCTTCTCGGAAATGCGGTCAAATTCACGCATGACGGAGAGGTTCAGGTCAGGGTCAACAGTTTCAAGAGTGGACTCAGCAATCTGATTCTACAGTTCTCCGTCGAAGACACGGGCATCGGAATCGATCAACGACATATACCGACGCTATTTGATCCGTTCACCCAAGCGGAGGCATCGACATCCAGAAAATTTGGAGGAACCGGTCTCGGTCTTACGATCAGCCAGCGTCTCGCAAAATTGATGAGCGGTTCATTATGGGTCGACAGTATACTGGGAGAGGGCTCTACCTTCCACTTTACGATTGATTCGGGAGTGACCGCTCACGTTCCGAATAGATCAATCGGAAAGCTTGATGGCCAGAATCGTGTTCTGTTTCTGAACGAAAATCCGATGATGGGTACCGCATTGCAATCATCTCTGCACCTTTATGGCATCAACATGAAGTCAGTTTCGTCAGAGGCAGCGGCCATCTCTGCTCTCGCTGAAGAATCGTATTTCGGCATTTTCATTAACGAAGATGGCCGGGTATATGACGGGGTAGGTGGTGCAGCCGTGGCCAAAGTTCTGCATGACGCTGCTCCCGATGTGCCGATCGTTCTGTTGAGGCACATCAATCAGAATCTAGGTGGAGATTCAGTTCAGTGCCTGCTGAAACCGATACGCCGGGCGGCACTTCACGATGTGATACTCAATCTTGCCAGCAAATCTGAAACCCCTCTGAAGGTGTTCTCTCTGGATTCAGACTCGGAAAAGGTTCGCTCTTCCGGCAAGCTTGCTGAAGACAGGGACGCTGTAAAACACAACCGACTGAAAGTGCTGATCGCCGAAGACAATCCTGTCAACCAGAAAGTCGGAGTTCGAATGCTGGAAAAACTGGGCTGTGTAGTCGATGTAGTGGATAACGGTGAAAAAGCCGTTGAGTCCGTCAAGTCAGGTTCGTACGCGTTCGTATTTATGGACGTACAGATGCCTGGTATGGATGGACTGGAAGCGACACGCGAAATCAGAAAGCTGAAAGACCAGGTAGAGCAGCCTATAATTATCGCACTTACCGCGAATGTGACAACAGCAGATCGTCACCAGTGTATCGAAGCCGGAATGGACGACTATGCGTCGAAACCCATACATCCGCAGACTTTGACATTGCTTCTGGATCGGTACTCTTCGAACGGAAACGGGAAACAGACCGATCACACCTCGGCCTGAATGCCTGATCCCGAGAACCGGGCCTCAGACAGCAATTGACTTCCTCAAGGCATCTGCGCGGTTACTCCTTTCCGGATACACTCGAAAGCGCGCTTTTTTCGATTCTCAACTTTGTAGCGCCATCGACTTGAACCAGAACTGACGATTCGTCCACCTGGGAAACCGTTCCATGGATTCCGCCGATTGTGACGACCCGGTCATTCTTTTTTACGGCTTCAACCATTGATTTTCTGTCGTCTTCTTTCTTCTTCTGCGGCCTGATGATGAAGAAGTAGAAAACGATAAAAATCAGGACCAGGGGCAGAAACATGGCCAGCGGATTGGCTTGTTCGCCTCCGGGGGCGCCGACCAGGAAATACGGGTAAGACAACATGAAGGTGCTGGATCTTTAAGAGATAAACCGAACAGTGCCGAATATACGCCCATCATCTCAATCCCGCAGATCGTCAGAAGGATATCAGACGAATAGCGTGGAGACAGATTTCGAGGTGCGACACCGCCTTTGAGAGGTCAGACGCGCAGTTCCCAGAAAAGTTGGGACATAAAAAAGGGCAAGCTGACCGTATCGCGACGCTACAACCTCCTACCGCTGCTGCCTTCCGGCCCTGACGGAGTTCAGAGGGAGCTGTCCGTACGGGACTTGCCCTTTGGCTGCCTCTCAACACCGTTCTGGTGACCTTGTTCCTTTTCAGCCACGGGATCCCTGCAGCAATTGATCACTGTTCACACAATATCAATCTCCTGCGCTACGAAGTCGATCTTCGGTCGAAACCACAGGCATCTAGACCATTCCTACAGGGTCGATATCAATCGTCATTCGATACCCGGATCGTAGTGATCCCATGGTGTTGGTTGACCGGCTGATTGCATCACGAACGTGACTAGCAGGAACGGAGGACGGAATCTTCAGAAGAATCTGGTGACGGAAACGATTCTTGACCTTGTGCACGAACGCGGGTGAGGGTCCCAACCGATCCACACTCTTGAGGTTTTGATCGATGAGTGTGCGCCAGCGTTCAGCCTGCACCCGGGTCTGATCATCGTCCGGACCTGAGAACAGAATCGATACCAGTCGGCCTCCGGGAGGATAGTTCAACTCTTCACGCATGCTAAGTGCATACTCAGCAAAACCAGCGTAGTCATGATGCAGCGCAAACTGAATGACCGGATGTCCAGGCTGGCGGCATTGCAGAAAAACTTCCCCTTCGAGATCGGCTCTGCCGGCGCGGCCGGCAACCTGCGTGAGCAGTTGAAAGGTTCGCTCCTCAGCACGGATATCAGGCAGCTGAAGTCCGGCTTCCGCACGGATGATTCCCACGAGGGTCACCTTTTCGAAGTCCAGTCCTTTCGCGACCATCTGCGTTCCGAGAAGCACATCGGCATCGCCCCGACCGAACTGATCGAGAATTTTGTGATGGCTCCCCTTTCCGGTCGTCGTGTCCAGATCCATTCGAAGCACGCGGGCCTCGGGTAGCCGCTCGGACAGTTCTTCTTCGAGTCGTTGCGTCCCACTTCCCATGAATGAGAGCTCTCCCGCACCACACGACGGACATCTGTTTGGAAGCCGTTCCGTGATGCCGCAATAATGACACCTGAGATGATGCAGCGGCCGGTGATACACCAGGCTCACCGAACAATCCGGACATTCTGGCACGTGACCACAGGACGAGCACTCCATGACGGGGGCGAAGCCCCGACGATTGAGCAGAAGGATGGTCTGTTCCTTTTTTTCGATGCGTTCCTCAATCGCTGTCACCAGCCGAGGTGAGAGTACTCCCTGCGATTCTTTCAATGAATGCTCATTTCGCAAGTCAATGACCCGCACGTTGGGGAGTCGTGCCGGGACGCCGCTCACCGGAACGCGGTCCGGCATTTCAAGCAACGTGTATTTGCCTGATCGCGCATTCGACAGGGACTCAAGGCTTGGGGTTGCTGATCCCAGAATGCAGGTCGCTCCGTTCTTCATTGCCCGTATTACGGCGACGTCGCGGGCGTGATATCTGGGAGCGGGGTCGAATTGTTTGTACGAAGATTCGTGCTCTTCGTCGACTATGATCAGGCCGGGATTGGGCATCGGAGCAAGGATGGCGGATCGAGGGCCGATGACGATCGGGAAGCGACCTTCGCCAATTCCCCGCCATGCATCATATCTCTCACCAGGACTCATTCTCGAATGAAGAACGGCTACGTCATCGCCGAAACGGGCACGGAATCGACTTACGGTCTGAGGAGTGAGCGAGATCTCGGGAACGAGAATAATGCCGTTTTTTCCTTCCCTTCTGGCTTTTTCCAGTGCCTGCAGGTAGACCTCGGTCTTTCCCGACCCTGTGACGCCGTGCAGAAGAAAACACCGGAAAGATCCGTCTGCGAGCTGTTTCTCAATTGCTACGACGGCAGTCTTCTGAGCAGGATGAAGTTCGACTGTACGATCGGAATCGGCTAAGGTCAGATCAGATCTGGATCGATCCACCTCTTGCGTTTCCGTTTCCAGATATCCCATTTCGACGAGGCGGCGAATGACGGCAGAGGTTCCTCCGCACTCAGCGAGGACCCGCGCCTGGGAAACAGGAAGTTCTTCGGACGCCTCCCAGATACGCATCTGTTCGACAATCTCCATCTGCCTCGATCCACTGGGCGGCGCGTGCGGCGCATCAGGAGAGAGGCTGATGAGGGTTTCGGTCTTGACACGTGAGCGCGCCGTGGCGCTCGAACTTCCAGGTGGAAGCGCCGCGCGCGCCGCCTCCCCGTGGGAGCACATATAATAGGTTGCGACCCACTTGGTCAGGTCGAGTAGTTCTTCGGAGAGCAGAGGCAGTTCAACGTCAACATCCAGAATGTCGCGCGCCTTGTATTTTTTCAGATCCGCTTCGCTGCCCTCTTCGATGACCACACCGGCCAGCTTCCTTTTGCCGAAAGGAACGACAACTCTTCTGCCAGGGCGCACCCATCCCCGAAAATGCTCGGGAACGTGATACGAGTACAGTCTGTCGACTGGTACGGGGAGAGCGATTCGGGCGATCTGCAACTGAAGCTCGAGCTGGATGAACGGAAGGTGGACGAAGATACGAGATCGGGGATGAGGGGATCCTTCTCACTGTGGCCGAAGCGCCAACCTTTGTTAAAAAACAGTCTTTCGGTGAAAGTGCTGTTTCAAGGGAAACTCCGGCAAATGAGTTCGGTACAGGCCCCTTCAGAAAGAGACACCATGCTGACAAAACGAACATCCCCTTACTGGCTGATTCTGAGCCTGTTACTGACCGGGTGCCTGCCTTCGTCATGCACAAGGGTGGAATCCAGGTCTGTGTCTGCCGCAGATTCTCTTTCCCGAGCCATCGCCTCTGCGATGCCGGTGGACACACTCGTGATTCACAGTGTGATCGAGACCGGTGATCTGCTGCTTCATCCCCGAACCGTCGGGTTCGATGATGCGGGCACGCTCTGGGTGAGCGACTCACGCAAGCACCTTGTTCTGTCGTTCGATGAGAGTGGCACGCTCGTCAGCAACGATACGCTGGATGGCAGTATCCCGTATCTCGCTGGATTCGAAGATGGTTCCGTTTTTGTCTACGCCCCCGTAGACCACACCATTCGCGTACGCACTGCAGACGGAGTCTGGTCTGAGACAGCGCTCGAAGGGTTGCTTCCCGAAGAGAGAGCGTTGACCTACGTGGCCCGAACCGAAGGAGGATTCGTTTCCAAGGTCATCGGTGAAGAATTTGACGGCTATCTGGGTGTTCACGCCGAGGATGGATCGCTGGTGCGGCAGATTCCTCTGGAAGGCCCCGTCTGGCGACGGGCAGGGTTGATTCGCTCGCACGAGGGAGTTGTCTACAGCTTATCTGGATACCGGCCTCTCATTGACCGGCTGGATGGAACGCGACTGGATTCGCTTGACCTGGTTGGATTCGATTCCCCCATGCTTGCCCGCAGCTTTCAGTTTGTGCGCGGAGACGCAGATCAACCACCGATGTTGACGGCCTCGGCAGCGATCTCTGGAGACCTGATCTTTGTGCTGAACATGCGTCCTGGCTGGCTGAATATCGATGTGTTCGACCTCGATGGTCAGCTTCGGTATATCCTCACACAGCCGGATCCATCATTCGCGAAGGAATATTATCCCTCCGACATCGCAGTGCGGCAGCGGGGAGACGGCGGCTTTGATGTGGCGGTGACGGTGACGGAGCCATCACCACGCGTCGATCGATTTACCTGGAGGCCTCTGAATTGAGGGTGCTGGTAGCGCGGGGCTTCTTTTGCGTCGCCCGGGCTGGTTGAATCCGGCGCACACCAGAGGCGAATCGCACTATATTCTGTCCTCATTCTGTCCGGAGTTTTCGTCATCAATTCCATGTCGCTCCAATTTTTGAAGAGCCCGGTTCAATTCCTGAAAGGCGTCGGCCCTCGAAGGAGTGAAGTGCTTGCCCAGCATGGAGTCGTCGAGATCAACGACCTGCTCTCCTACTACCCGCGCCGCTATCTGGACCGGACGTCGGTGAGTCTGATCCGCGAATTGAAGGCGGGGTCCGACCCGGTAACGGTGATTGGGACCGTCATTGCAGCAGGCGTCATTCCGGGCCGACGAACTCGACGATTCGAAGTCGTTCTGGAAGACGAACCCGGACGCCGAATGAAGTGTGTTTGGTTTCAGGGTGTCGGGTGGATCTCCAAGTCGATTGAAAAAGGCCATCGCCTGGCTGTACATGGAAAACCCTCCCGATATGGCGGGATGATGTCGTTTTCCCATCCTGATTTCGATCGATTGGATGAAGAAGGCCCTCCAGTCGAGACGGGCAGGATCATCGCGTTATATCCTGGTTCGGCGCCCCTTCAACAGGCGGGAATGACCAGTCGATCTTTCAGGAAGATCATTTACAATCTGCTGAAAGAAAGGGGAGAAGAGCTTCAGGAAAACCTGCCAGGTGACATATTGAGCAAACACGATTTGCTTGAAGGTCGTGTCGCCAGGCGAGCCATCCACTTTCCGAAGGATCAGGACGAGCTCTCCAAAGCACGCCATCGCCTGAAATTCGAAGAGCTTTTCTTCTTCCAACTTCTGCTGGCCAAGACCAGAACGCGGCGTGAAGCCGTACCCGGAATCAGGATTCCTTCATCCGGGCAGCTGGAATCACGTTTTTTCGCAGAAGTCATTCCCTTCACGCTGACAAATGCTCAGAAAAATGCGCTCAGAGAGATCGGCGACGACCTGATGAGTGGCAAGCAGATGAACCGTCTGTTGCAGGGCGATGTGGGAAGCGGAAAAACAGTCGTGGCGGCGACTGCGGCGTTGAAGGCGATCGATGCGGGACACCAGGTGGCTGTGATGGCACCCACGGAAATCCTCTGCGAACAACATTTCAGGTCGTTGTCAGCCTTTCTGGAGCCCCTCGGCGTCCAGGTCGGGCTTCTGACAGGATCCACTCCGGCTGCCTCCAGAAAAGAGCTGTTGGCCCAGGTCGCTGACGGAAGGCTCCAGTTTTTGGTCGGGACGCATGCCGTAATTCAGGATACCGTCAAATTCAGGAGTCTTGGACTTTGTGTCATCGATGAACAGCATCGCTTCGGCGTACTTCAGCGCGCTACCCTGTTTGAGAAGGGCAACGACCCTCACATGCTTTTGATGACTGCCACACCCATCCCGCGCTCCCTCGCGATGACCCTGTACGGCGACCTGCACGTATCGATCATGGACGAACGGCCACCCGGTCGCCAGCCGATCACGACCAGAATGGTGCGGGAAAAGGAACGGGAGTCAGTCTACAATGCGATGAGAAGAGCCGTAGCCGAGGGCCGACAGTGTTATGTCGTTTTCCCTCTCGTTGCAGAAAGCGAGAAGCTGGATCTGAAAGATGCTGTTTCCGGGCATGAACTGTTGGAGGCCGAGTTTCCAGAAGCCAGAGTCGAACTGGTACACGGCAGGATGAAATCTGCTGAGAAGGAAGAAGTGATGTCGCGATTCATCTCGGGAGAATCGCCCATCCTCGTGTCCACGACGG
>Ga0114933_10001516_pt1 | contig 25819 bp, 33 predicted proteins | sample 4SBtaG_FD_89691 | JGI IMG/M metagenome (GOLD analysis project Ga0114933, IMG submission 89691) | Deep subsurface microbial communities from Kolumbo volcano to uncover new lineages of life (NeLLi) - 4SBTROV12_W25 metaG | ecosystem: Environmental > Aquatic > Marine > Volcanic | place: Kolumbo... | reverse complement strand
TATTAACGCCGTAGAGAGACACAGCGTTAAGCGGGGACTCTTCTGTGCATCTTCCCTCTACCTTACCGTAAACGCTTCCTGTGGACGCATAGACGAAAGGCATTTTTGGATTATAAGCTTCTCTCGCAAAAAGCATGTTTCTAGTGCCTTCTACGTTTACCGCCGTCGCCAGAGCAGGTTGGGATTTGCAAGCCGGAAAGCCAACAATAGAAGCGAGATGAATAATAGCGTCACACCCATGAACAGCCTCCTTCATTTGTTTTAAAACTGTTACATCCCCATATTCAAATTCAAAGTTTGGACTTGTTGCTAATGGGATAATTGCGTCACACTGACCTTTATGAAAGTTATCTATGCATTTTACTTTATAACCATTATCTAAAAGATGTCTGCAAAGTACATTGCCAACATAACCTCCACCACCAGTAACTAAAACCTTAGTCATTTAAATCATCCTTAATTGTATCTTCTACAGCTTTAACTATTGCTTCTTTTGAATTGTATTTGTTTTGCCAGCCTATTGACTTTAGTTTTGTATTTAAAGTATTAATGAGATTGTTGTCACCACTCCAGTTTGCTTCGTCTCCAAGCCAAACTATTTCTTTCTCAACATTCATGCCTTTCATGACAGAATCTGCTACTTGATTTATGTTTATTACATCACTGGGAACTATGTTGTAATATTTTTCTACTTCTTCCTTTAAAGCTAGTAATATCAAGGCATCAGTAGTATCATCTACATGACAATAAGGTTTAGTAGAACCCGGAGAACTGCCTAAAGCCTCTAACACAGGATTGTTTTTAATTTTCCTCATAAAATCATAAACAACTCCGTGGGTAAGACCACGCCCAACAGTCGCGCACATACGAGCCGATACGCCGCTAATTTGTCCTGTTTCTGTATAATAATTTAGGATACTCTCAGATGCTCTCTTAGTCATCCCGTATATAGATGTTGGTTCTGTTTTGTCTTCTTCTATATACAAATCACTCCAATCGCCATAAACAATTACAGATGAAGCAAGAACCACTCTAGCGCCTTTCGGCGCCCATTGACAGATTTTCTGCGTGCTTAAGATATTATCTTGAATAATATCGAATGGATCATTGCCTTGCATCTTGACTGTTGCTTTACTTGCAAGATGAAATATGTAAGAAGGTTCGTGTTTTTTACACATGTACTGGAGACAAGAAAATTCCGCATCTGTAGTATCTGAAAAACCCAGATCGCACCTGTAGTGCTTATGAGAATAGGGAGACTTAAAATGTCTGCGGCTAGTAGTTATTATTTCTCCAACAGTTTGTCTATAGGAATAAAGTTTTTTTATTAAGTGTCTTCCTATAAAACCATTCGCTCCCGTCACTAGAACTGCCATCATTCTACCTCAAAAAATTTGTTTTTAACTTCAAGACATTTTTTTGCTTCGGCTTCCCAGCCTACATTTTCTAATATAGTAGCTACTCTTTCAAAGTAAGTATGGTTCTTTACAACAGACTCATACCCAACTTTCATATGTTTCAATCTTTCGTCAGGATTTTTTACATAAAAATCGACTAGAGTTTTAAACTCTTCAGGAGTTTTTGCAAAAACAATTTCATTGTTAATGAAAACGTCATTAGCCATAGATTCTACATAATCTGAAATGCAGAATCCTCCAGACATTAGGATCTTAAAGGGTCTTTCAATTACATCGTAACCAAAGTCTTGCGAATGAGGCTCGCTTATGTTTGGAGAGATCGTAGCAGAGGCAAATAAAGACCCTATGTTATCAGAAGATATGGTTCCTAGATATTGTGTAACAGGCCAATGAGATGTTCCAAATATTTTTATGTTATAATCACCAACTGGATGACACAAATTTATTAAGTATTTATCTAGATTTATTGCTTTGTAAGGCCAGTAACCTCCAACAAAACCAATGTCACACTTTAACTCCTTTGCCGGAGGACGAAGGTAGAAGTCGAATATGTCTGCCCCGTGTATTAGAGAAATAGGCTTTATACCTATTTCGTTCCATTTGTTATGCGTTACGTCAATCCAATTTTGAGTGTAATGATTGTGGACAAAATCCGGTCTTCCTGTTTCCGCCTTTAATTTCTCCATTAGTCGCTTTTCTTCGTCTTGAGCGACTAAGATTGGATACTTGTTAAGATCTATTTCCTTCTGCATGTCTCCCCAGTCAGAAGCACGCATGACCACTTTCATATGAGGTCTTTGTTTAATACACTTTATTAGAGCTTCGTTTATGTGATATGTTTGACCCATGAATAAATCTGGCTCAAATTCATCGAAAGCATCAAATGCAGGTTTGCTATCTTTTTCCCACAAAACTACATCATGGTCCATAGCCTTGAATACTTTAGCCCAAGACATTCTTATGTAATAATGTGCGTGAGGCCCATCGCTACTTATTAGAATCTTCATATTCTTTTGCCGCTTCTTGAGCTTCTTCTATAGTATGAAATGGTCCAAGCTTAACTTTAACCTTGTTTTTTACATATTTCCAAGCGTACCATTTATAGTTGTTTTTAATCCAACCCCAGTAATTTCCCATTATAAATCCTTGAGAGAGTCTATCTCTTTTATAGTCATTCTTTTTGGTTCTACCGCTTTTATTTTTATTCCAGACTCTATCATCATATTAAATATTTCAAATGGATATAGTCTAGATCTTTTTTTGTTTGAGCATAATTTTTTTAAAAGATCAAAAGCCTTTCCTTCAAAGTATGCTATTTGAGACCATTTTTTTTCTAAGCCATAAGCAAACATTGTGACTTCATCGTCTACAACGGTTACTCCTATTTCATCATCCTTGAATCTAGACTTGGAATCAACGATTACACAAGTCCCATTAGCTTCTACACTTCTTATAGAATACACATTAAATATCAAGTCACCATAAACTATAAGTAATTTTTTGTTTGCAGAAGCATTTATACCAAGCCTTATACTCTCAACTATATTTGTTTCTTCAAAACTTAAATTTTCAACTATTCTAACATAGTGAGGTAAGGAGTTTATTACTTTGTTTGATTCAAATCCTGCTACAACTATTATGTCTGACTTAGGATATTCTCTTTTAATATTAGATATGGTTTTTTCTAATATAGTTTCTTTTTGGTTTGCTTGTAGCAAGCACTTTGGGCCATACGACTTCATTCTATGACCCATACCAGCAACTGGTACTATCACAGTTATGTTTGGATCTTCCTCTTTGCTTGATCCGTCATTTTTTACAGTCGTGGTAAATCTATCCATTTGATCTTTGTTGCATTTTTTCCATGACTCTAATCCAATTTTTTTGCCAGACCTCTTGGTTGACAATAAAAGACGAATTGTCACCTGTAACCCTGACTTTTGTCAAAGATTTAGGGACATGAGCTATGATGTATTTTTCGCTTATTCTCATCCACAAATCATAGTCTTCACAAGTCCTCATTGTTTCATCATAGTAGCCAGTATCTTCAAGAACATCTTGCAAAGCTTCTTTTAGAATTAAAGCTCCACTGTGAACAATGCATTCCTTAACAAGCTTTTTTCTGCTATACGACTCTTTAAATTCTCTAATTATTTTTCCGGTCTCTACATTGACAGTGTCGTAATCTCCGTAGACTACCCCTATCATACCATTTCCCATTTCAAACAAATTTATACAAGCAGACACCTTGTCTTCATACATTTCGTCATCAGAGTCTAAAATTGCATAAATGTCTGTTTCTTCTAATGTGTATTTTATCCCAATATTTCTAGCATAACTTGGACCACCGTTAGACGTTTGGACTGCCATTATCTTCGTATTTCCAAATCTCCCTATATTTTTAGACTCCAAGATCAGACCATCTTCAACTTTTGTTTCAGTTGGATTTTTCAAATACGATGTAATTGCTTCCCAAGAATCATCTTCTGACCCATCATCTACTATACAGACAGTAAGAGGTCCGGGATAATTCTGATTAACAGCGCTTTCAATACAACGATCTATATACTCTTCATCGTTGTAATTTGCTATGAGGATTGTAACCGAAGCTAGGCTCATTATAATTCTTCCCATTCAAAAATCATTTGAGTATCATTTTTATCGTATTCTAACCCCTCTTTTAATTTTTTCTCAAGAGGAGCGCCTCTATTACCATATAAAAATGCGTGTATCATCGTTTGAGCAGTAATGCCATTTACTCCATCAGACGCTCTTATATAGGCAACTTTTTTGTTGTCTTTATTAATTGCTTTGTTCAATTTGTATGTCCAATTTTCCGGTATCTCATATCCCAAATCAAAAACAGAATAGTAGCCGCTTTTTATTTCTTTGAAACCTTCATCAATTATTAAAAGGTCTTCTTTGTTAATTTTAGGATCTGTTACCTTCTGCACTTTTATGTCAAGCTCTGATTCTTCAGATACTTCTCTGACATTCAATATGAAATCAAAATAATCTACATCATCTGATACGATGGAAAATAATATCCTGCCCACAGGAATCTTTTGCTCTTTTATAGAATCAATTGTCTTTTGGAAATCTTGATCGTCATCTCGAACGATGATAATCAGCGACAACTTTATCTCATTTTCTTTCTCTACAATCGACTTAAAGTCTTTTCCTTGATTTGCAGTCTTCCATAGTTCGTCTCTAAACCATTTGCAAAAACCTTTGACTCTATAATGTTCTTGATTGTCTTCTTCTCTAACCAGACGAATGTCTGATTCCGATTTAAATTCAATTTGATTATGTTCGCATAGTTTGGGAAGCGTCTCAAAAACACAATCAATACATTTGCTTTCTACCTGCTCATCTGCATTTTCTTTGTCTTCGTAGTTGAGATTAAACTCTTTATTTATATCTTCTTTTTTCATGGCCTCGTAGCTCCAATAGTAGCTTTTAATCCATCTAGAGTCTTTTTAGTAACAACTAGACCTCTTGTTTGTAAAAATTTTGATACTTCCTCGACAGTAGTATGTCCTAATCTTATGTCCCAAGGGGCAGAGAAGGTTCCATGCACTATCTTGTTAAATTCGTCTAAACTAATTTTATCTCTAAAAAAAGCTTTTGCTATTTGCCTAGTGTCATAAAAAGATACAAATATGTTTCCATTATGTCTAAGCTTATTTATCCAATGGTCTAATATTGGGTAGACTTCTTCCTGCCGGATAAAATCAATCACCTCATCAGCTAAAATTTCAGAACATTCTGCGTCTGAAACAATAGCATCTAAATTTCTAAGATCTGTATTTAGACCGTCAAATTGACTCACTGGGTCTACATTTGTATACCCATTGAGTTTATCCTCAGCGCCTACTGTTATTCTTAACTTCATATTAACCTCGAAACGGCACATTTGCCGCAAGTCTAAGAGTTTTGTCCCAGTTTGAAACAAATGTATCCATTGAATAGTTCTCTACTATAGTCTTTCTTGCACTTTCGCCAATTTCTTTACACATGTCTTCATCATTTAATAAATCCACCAAATGCTGCTTCATTTGATTTTCATCATTGGTTATGAATCCATTTACCCCATGCTCTATTACTTCAGGAATCATACAAGTATCTGTGGAGACAACTGCGCATCCACAAGCCATTGCTTCCATTAGAGCTGTAGGAACTGGAGATATTGTTGAAGTATTCAAAAATATCCTACTGTTTTGGTAGGTGGCGACAAGCTCTTCAGTTGAAGCAGCTGGCTCAGATAAACCCGGAGTATCGCCAACCACCTTGTATGGTAAACCGTCTATGACTCTTTGCCAAATGCTAAAGCCACAACACCAATCTCTATTTACCCAATCATTTACAACAGACAAAATTTCATCACTTCTCTCTTTATCTGTTGTGCAAAATAAATCTGTGTCTATACCATGAGTAATGACAGCAGTGTCTTGTTTGTCTTCCCATCCCCATTCGCCTATGCTAAAGGCTGATATAAATATATTAACATCACCTCTCATGTTTTGAACTGCGTTCATTATATTGTCACCCCATTCTGGAACAGGGAGGGTATGCTCTAAGCTGACCAAAGGCAAATGAAGAAGTTTTGCAAGCTCGTGAGCCTTTTGAAATTGACCAAACTTGTTTTGAGATAAAACCAAATCAAAGTCGATATGCGTTGGAAGTTGAGCATTTCCCATATTGGGATTTAGAAGAGTGTAATTTTCTGGAAGAGGGGCGTATGTCTCATTCCAATCTTTTATTCCTTCTGCTCTATACGCATAAAAGTTGTGTCCAGTTTTGGCTAATCCAGTTTCATATCTTTCATGTGTAGGAAAAGTCAATACGTTCAGCTTTTCATTTGGATCTCTAGTTGAAGCTCTTAATATAGAAGACATTGCATTAGGCATTTATGGTCTCCTTCATCAAAGCTCCAATTTTTTCATAGCGATATTCATAAGCCTGCTTTAATCCAATTTGCTTCATGTTCTTTAATTCTTCAGAATTTTCATATGCATGTCTCATTGCAGACATTAGACCCTGTATGTCAATAGAACACCAATTTTCATTTGGCGTAAAAAGATTTGGAAGAGTATTCATCATTCCATACACAGGTTCCATTCTTCCTTCAATTAAAAAGCCTCCATGTCCTATGAAGTCAGACATTCCACCTATATTTGTACAAATAGGAGTTTTTCCAAATCCCATTGCGTCAAAAGCAGGTATGCACCATGCTTCACCGAAGCTAGGCATGACAAAACAATCACAAGAGTTATGAAGTCTGTAAAGCTCTTTTTCAGAAGTGAAATCTGTTACTATCAGATCTTCCTTGTATTCATTTATGTTTTTATACTTTTTAACTTTTGTTTTTGCAGCATTGCACATATCCCGAACCTTCAATGCTAATTGCTCAGGCTCTACTCCGTGCTGACTGGTTTTTATTAAAAGAGAAGCTGGTTCGTCTGCGTCAAACTCAGTATGAAAAGCTCTTATAAAGGCTTCAATATTTTTTCTTTTGTTCCAGTCTGCGACTGTATAAAATACAAAGTTGTTTTTTGCTGATGGAAAGCTTAGCTTGTCATAAGTTTTTTCAAACTTTGAGAAATTAGTAGCATGGGGAATAACTTTTATGGGAACCGTCACGCCGCTTTTGCTTGACGCTTGAGCCATTTGGTTGTTAATCACCCAAGCCTCATCCATCAAATTTATTCTTCTAGCCCAATCGGAGTCTATAAAGTTATCTGTTTCTGTTGCGTACAGGGCTATATTCTTTTTAAACTTGTTGCTATACTCCATAAAATGTGGCAAAATATGTTGTATACAAACGTCGCAACCGCTAGAGCTTTTATTTTCAAGCTCAACAATCCTACTAGGTAATTCTACCTGCTCATTGTTTAGCTTAATTGCGCGAGGTACGACATCTACTCCAGCAGCATCTAGAGACAATATATAATCAATTGCCGCATTTCCCCATCCCGTACCATCTCTATAACAGCCTACATACAAGACTTTCATCGTATAACTTCTTTTCTCTTGTTTTCCCAAAAGTTTTTCAGTTCGCAAATGTCAGCCATCATATCATACGCTTTTTGCCTATCGAATGGCTCATATAAAGGCTTTAGAAACTTAAAGGAATCTTCATTCAGATAGGCATCGCCCATTCCGTTAATAAACATTGCATAGTTCAAATCTCTTATTAGTCTAGATTCAAAATAAGTGTTAAGCTTTTCTGGTTCTCCTAACACATTTACGATTAACCATCTGGCATATTCTGAGTTTGACATGTTTTCAGTGTTGCCATTTCTGGGCTGATGAATTCTAGGAGCAGACAACCATGTTTCTTCTGATGGCTTTAATTCCACTGAATCAAAATAATTTTCCCACTTCTTGGCTGTTTTGTCCCATTGATAATATTTCTCAAAGTTGAGCCTAGTGTTCTTTGCCAGCGTCATTCTCTCAGTTTCTTGCATCTCAAAAAACTTTTCAATTTGTTTTGCTGTATTATCATTATCAGGAACAGCTCTGTCACAACCTGTTTCTAGTTCGTTGTATAACGCTTTGGGTTTTAGAGGAGTTCCTCCCAATTTCCTTATTACGCTACTCATGGCAGAGTAATCAACGCTCATCACTGGAACACCACATGCAGCAGCTTCTACTTGAGGAAGGCCAAAACCCTCACTGTTTGAATATTGTATATACAAGTCAAAAACGTTCATTACCTTAGAAAGATATTCGTATGACACTCCTTTTTGCACATTTGAAAAAGACGCGGTAAAGTTGCCGCATTTTGGACATTTCGTTCTTGCATCAGAAAAGAAGTTAGGAAAACTGTGACCACATTCTGCACAAGAATAAGTGAATAGCACTTTGCTTGATATTTTGTATTGGTTTAATAGCTTTGGTATATCCCATCCAAGATCTGGATAGCTAGTGTGACAATACAAATACACGTTGTCTTTATTGGTCGATTGCAAAAACTTGCTAAACGAATCAAACAAATCAGGAAACAACTTCCTTCTTTGATTTCTCATCACAGTTCCGATTATCTGCGAATCTGGATCAAAACCCATTTCTGATTTATGCGCTCTTTTATCTTTGACTGGTTTATATGCTTCGTCCGCAGAGGGAGGCGCTGACCCTAAACACTTGATGACACCATTAGACTCTTTGTTTAGAACTTCCGCTCCCCAATCAGAATATGTAAAAACAGCATCGGCACTAGAAAAAGTTGATAGCCATTGTTCGTTTTGTGGATTAGCATCTACAGTTGGCATTATGACCCAATTAAAGAAAGGTCTAAATGGAGATCTTTCTTGGTATTCAAACATCCAAAAGTCTCTGATATCACAAACAATATCAGGCAAGAAGCTTAAAACTACAGACTCAAATTTCCAAGCTCCAAATTGGTTGATTGGGTTTGAGTCATATTTTTCTTTGTCTGATTCGTTTTCTTTGTCAGGCAAGTTACCAAAAAAATGCCAAGGTATCTCAGCTCTTTTAGGGTCTGTATCGGAACCATAACTTGCGAATTCAGCTAACTCATATTTTCCTGTTGCATGAAGCCTTTTCATAATCTCTCTGAGATATGTAGCATACCCAGTGTTTAAGTACGTTGCTTCTCCGCAAAATAATATTCTTTTTTTTCTCATGAATTTGCGTCTCTTAACACTTGTATTATAAGTCTTATTTTTTCAGATATTTCTTTTTTTGTGCTAGATGTATAGTCAGAAATTTCTTTGTTTGTGTATCCCTCAAGTCTCATTTTTATTATGAATACATACTCTTCCGGCAAGTATTCCGGCAAATAGTCTAAGATAGCATCCTTGCTATTATAAGGAAATTGTGTGTCAAATTCCTCCATCTTATTTGTTAAACTTGGTCTATTTAATTTTTTTCTAAGTTTGGAGATAGAGTTTTTTATACAAACAATCGCGTAGGTACTGAATATAGCTTTTTCTTTATCATGAGTTCTTATAGCTTTTAAGAGACCAATTAATCCAGCCTGTATATAGTCTTCAAAATTAGGGTCATTAAAAAAAGAAAGAGCTTGAGAGACAACCAATCCGTAATGTTCACGAATTAGACTGTCTTCTACAAGCTCTTCTTGTTTAGATATCTTTTGATTATTGCCCGACTGTTTGTCGCTCTTTTGTTTGATTAAAGAGTTTGAACTCTTTGACTCTAAATTTTGTTGAGTATCTTTTTTTTCCACTTTTGTCAATCCAAGAGTTATTCCTTGCAGAGGCAACTAAATCAATTATATCTCCTTTAGAGCAATATCGACTAATTGTTTCTCCGCCAGAATCCCAAGCTTCAAAATCAAAATAGTTGACAGTTTTCTTTTTTTCTCCGTTCTTTTCTTTTCTATACTCATTGATAGCTAAAGTAAAAGTGCAAAGATTCGTATTTTCAAACTCAACAACTTTTGGGTTTTCTACTAGTCTTCCAATAAATCTACAATAATTTGAAATAGTATTCATTTAAATGTCTCGCATGTTGTTTGTGCTAAATATAGTTATACTCTCAAAAGACAAAAGAGTCAACGCAACTCAATAACTTCATTAACTATGAAACCGTCATCTAATTGGTATCTTTTCTTTTTTGAATCTTGTCCAATCAATATTACGTTATTTCCTTCATATAAAATATTTTTGTATGAGTTCCATTGGTCACTAAAAACAGTAACACTATCCATAGTTCCTGTCGTATCCTCAACGCATAAAAATGCCATCTCAAGACCAATCGCTTTACCTTTTTTAGCGGTGTATCTCTTAACTTCATTGATGGTAACGGCCATTTTGACATTGCCCCTTTTACCATTAATAAACTCTTTGATAGTAGTATTTGCCAAGCTTGTGTCATAAGCTTCTACTCTTGAGTATGTAAGTCCTATTCCTAAGTAATTTTCTTCGGTTCTAATAACCCATTCAGGATCATCTTTTAGCGAATAAGATGGATTTTCACATTGGATTACTAAATCGGAGATAATCTGAGAACGCTTTGAGTTAAAGGTTGCTCCTCCGTCCTTTTTGACAGGAGACATGACTCTTAGTAGATCTACTAGGTTGTCATAGTTTTCAAAGTTGTCTTCTGCCCACTCAGCTTCTTTCTTAGTTATGTTTGACCAAGTATCAAACTCGTCTAACATTTGCTGTCTACTCTCTGGAAGATCCGCAAAGAACCCTACTGATATCAAAGCTGTTAACATTCTTGAATTGATCTTCTGTGAAGCTAAAACAAGAAACTCGTACCAATTAACTTCGCATAGCTGCTTGCCTAAAGTTTGTTCTAAATACACTATAGCATCTCTAAACTTATCAACCTGCTTTGCTCCAACAGATTTTATGTCTATTAAACCAAAATGTATGCGATCTTCGATTATGTCTGTTTGGGTATTCAGAGCTTTTATTGATGGAGGATTTACATATATCTCTAAATTCTTTGCATCGTTAACTAGGTCTCTAACTTCTTGTTGCGGATCTGGCTTGCCAGAAGAATGAATGAGGTAGTTACAATAAAACTCTAGCGGAAAGTGAGCCTTAGCATAAGCGCTCCAATATGCACATATTGCGTAAGATACAGCGTGGGATTTATTAAAGGCATAACGACTAGACTTCTCAATCCAGCTAAAGATTTCTTCGGCTTCTTCTGTCGTGATAGTGCCTTGTTCGGAGGCTCCCTTTAGAAAGTCCTCTTTGACTTTAGCCATAAGGTCTGCTTTTTTCTTACCGATAGCTTTGCGTAGATTATCGGCTTCTTGAAGGTTAAACCCTGCTAACTGTTGTGCAATCTGCATAGATTGTTCTTGATACACAAGAACTCCTTGAGTCCTCTTAAGGATTGGCTCAAGGGATGGGTGAAGATAAGTTATTTCTTGCACCCCATTCTTTCTATCAACATAGTGTTGGGTCATTGATTTGCCATCTACAATAGCCTTCAATGTTCCCGGTCTAATAATTGATATTAGAGCAGATAGTTCTTCAATGTTTTTTGGCTGAACTCTTTTAGCCCAAGACTTACCTAAGTTGCTTTCTAGTTGAAAAACACCTTTTGTTTTTCCTGAGCATATTAGATCCCAAGCTTTTTCATCTTCAAATCCAAGTTCAAGAGGTTCAAATGTGGAGGTTTCCATCAGCAAAAGCCTTTTCAAATTTAATCTTCGGCGCAACTCTTCTATATAGTTTCATAAAACCAATCATTAAGTTGGCTGTATCCTTAACGTCTTGCAAAGCATCATGAGCGTTTTCTTTGCTCATGCCAAATAAGTCTCGCATGGAATCCATACTCAATGATTTAACATCTGCATTATTTTCCATCCACATCCAGACATTATCCATCACATCAATTCTGTGAATTTTATTAAAGAGAGTCTGCTTCCCTGTTTTCTTGTCGATTGGCCCATATAGCTCACACATTCTTTGAACAATAGGCATGTCAAAACCAACAATATTATAACCCGCCGCAATCGGAGCGAAGTAAGGAGTTCCTTTCCAGTTGTATTTATTTACAAAGTTTGTGAACTTTTTCCATACAGTTCGTTCTGAAGGAGCTTTTGCGAGTTCTTCTCTTGTCTTGCCATTTACGGCTAATGCTTCGTCTTCGATAGGATCTAGACCCATTTTGATTGCTTCTTCGTCGTCTAATATAGGCCGCATTAAACTTTCAAAATATCCGTCTGGTTGAACAGTCAACTTACGACCGTGTATAGCGACAGCCGCAATTTGTACAGGCTGTGTTTTTTCTGGGTTTCTGGAGCCTGTTTCAAAGTCAAAAACAATAATGTCCTTGTAATTCATTTTATTTTCCTTCTAATCTCAAAAAATTTGTCCAGCGCTTCGTCAATATTTTCATATAGCTTGCTGAAAAAATGAGAGTGTACTTGGTATCTTATTTTTCCATGCATTAATGGATAGAAGTCATTGATTCTACAAATTGATAAGCTTTTGTAATCAACGTATCTCCCTGAATTAATTTTGTCCTTTACGTTTTGTCTGTAGCTAGTCTTCCTATCCATGTCTTTCCTTTAGTTGGTCTCTAATTCCCATCATTTTATCCATTAGTGAAATACCAAGAATATCAAATTTTACATGCCCCATAGACTCCAAGTCGTTCATTTCCATTCCAGCTATCTTCTCGCTACCTCTCTTGTCCCTTACCATTGGGCAAACATCGTTAAGATCATGAGAGGATATAACTACACCAGCAGCGTGTTTGCCCTGCGATTTGAAAGTCCCTTCTATTCGCATAGCCTGATCGAAAAATTTAGCATAGTCGCCTTCAAGAACACCATCATCATTTAATCTACAGTAGCCACGAAGTGTCTCCGGCTGATTCATCAGAGTCCATTTAATCACAGATGGATTGTCCATCTCTGCCAATTGATCGGATACTTCATGTTCATGTGGAAGACTTTTTGTTATTTCATTCATTTGGTCATAACCACAAGCTTCATTCATTCTCAAGACTTCTTTAATTGCGCCTCGGCCTTGCAGTCTTCCAAATGTCACCATTTGTCCAACCTTTTCACTTCCGTACTTGCCGCGTATGTAATCTATTGTCTCGTCTCTTTTATTAGCAGGAACGTCTATATCAATGTCTGGTAAAGACACATGGTCATCAGTGTTTCTTCCTGCGTTATAAAAACGCTCAAACAATAATCCATAATCAATTGGATCAACTTGTGTTATTCCTACTAAGTATGATACTAAACATCCAGCGGCAGAACCTCTTCCCGGACCGGGGATGTGATTCTTATCAACCACACTATTGACAATATCTCTAACTATTAAGAAATAGCCAGCTAGGTTTGCTTCGCTAATGACATCAAGCTCTTTCTTGATTTGGTCTGCGTACACCTGCTTGCTTTGCTCTGTGTTAACTTTTCCTATGGGTGCTAATCTGCTTTTCCAACCTTCTCTGCATAAGTGTCTTAGATATTGATCTTCTGAAAAGTCTTTGGGACACTTGAACTTAGGAAGCATAGGTTTGCCTAGTATGTTGTAGTCTTCGCACATACTAGCTATTAGCATTGAGTTTTCTATCTCCTGTGAAGTATTTACATTTTGTATTTCTTCAAGGGATGGAATATGAAAGTTATTAGACTTTAGAAAACCAGCAAATGCAGCTTCTCCAGATTCTTTTAGCTTTTTCTTGATCTTAGGCAGGGTTGTTTTCAATGCAGAGCAAAGCAGTAATAATTGATCGTTTGCGTCTTTCTTTTCTGGATAGTGTGAATCTGCCGTAGCTACAGTTTGGAATTTATACTTTTTAGCTATATACCGTAGACCTTGAACTACTAACTTCGCTGCTGGAGAATTATCTTGGTCAATAGCTTGTATCTCAATGAAGAAGTTTTCCTTACCAAATATAGACCTGTATCTATTTGCAATTTTTAATACTTGGTCTACCCATTCTGGATGTATGTATCTTTTGGCTTCATCTTCTGTTTTTGCGTTATAAGCAGACTTTGGGTCTACGAATATTGCATTTGCTAAGTCGCTACCAAGATGCCCGCTGTAAGATATTAAGTTGCCATCTGCAAAAAGGTTTAATTCGGCAAGGTCTAGTCTTGGCTTGTAATAGTAATTTTCTTCGTCATTGCTTTTAGAGACTGCTTGGATCAGGTTGTCCCAACCTTTTCTGTTTTTAGCAAGCACACATAAATGACTCAGGCTTCTATTTTCGTCGGACTTTATTTTGCAATCTTGCTGGCTTAGGTAAAACTCACACCCAAGAATAGGTTTGATATTCTTTTTCTTCATTGCCTGTGTAAAGGCCACAGCGCCTGATATAGTACCGTGGTCGGTTAAGGCGCAGGAGGTATAGCCTAGATTAGAACATCGCTCAGCGACCTGTGAGGGCTTACTAAGACCATCTAAAAGACTGTAGTGTGTATGTAAGTGTAAAGGTGTCCAACTCATTTTTTATTATCTTCTGCTAATCTTCCGCCGCCATCTCCATAAGTGGCGATCTTTTCAATTTTTCCGTACTCTTCAACGACTTTGACTACGCCTTTTTCTTTAACTTCGTCTCTTATATGTTGACATATACTCTTGCCTGAGTCTTCATATTCGCCGCTGAACTTGCAAAGCTTTTGACACTTCCAGTGTCTGTTTTCATTAGAAAGAAGTTTAGGCTGTTGAATGTCTCTTATCTGCTCAAATTTTTTCCTTAGTATGGATTCAGCTTTTTCATAATCGCTTTCGTCAAATACCATTGAAAACAATCCGCCAGCATTGATGTAATATATGCTTACTGAGAATTCTCTTTCTGGATACATATTTTTAAGAGCGTAGTAGTAAAGAAGTAGCTGCGTGTCTTTCTGTAGCTTTTCGTAAGTCTTCTCTTCTCCGGTCGCCCAGTCTAGCCGTTTTCCGGTTTTGTAATCTAGTATCTCATAGTAGCCTTCTCCCTGTTTAAGGATTAGGTCTACAGTGCCTTTGATTGACAGGTATCCTTCAATCGTCTGGTCTTCAAACTCATACTTATATTTTGCCCAAGGCTTTTTTATCTCTATGTCAAAAAACAACTCGGTAGCAAATACATTTTGATTTCTAGGGTCTAGCAATCCGTCTTGGTATGCTACTGCCTTCTCTGCCCAACGAAGACATTGCCTCTTTTCTTTTTCTCCAATATTAACTTCTGGAAAAGCATTTGTGTAATAATCAAAAGCTATGTTATTCAAAAGCTCAAGATCGTCGCACTCTTCTAGAGTCAGGTTTCTTCCGGTTTCCTCATCTTCTACGATGTCAAAACCTTTATTCATTGCAACTTTCTTGTCTCCAAGAGTTTGCATAACTTTATGAGTAATAGTACCCATCAAGGCTTTTGCATTAGTTTTATCTTTGAACGAAAGATTGTACTGCAAAAAATACTTTTGCTGACAAAATTCCAAAGTTCCAAGACTACTGCTTCTGTGGTAACAAACTATCATCTAACGGATCTATTTCTGATATAGGCAAGTTATACATATCTACATGTGTTTTAAAACCATTTCTACTATCAATATCGCCTTCTCGCCAAATTTTGGCTCTCGCAAAAAAATCTTCAGGCTCTGCCTGCCCCAAGATGCAAATACTTTTGATGTTACGATAGGCACGCCTTCCGTTTTCCATCGTCATCCTAGCAAATTCAATACTTACAAAAATATACAAATCAGGTCTTTGATGAACACTCGTTTTAGCGACGGATACATCAAAGTGTTCCTGTGGATAAACTGTTCTTCTTTTTGTTTTTATTTCTACCCTACGGCCATCCTTAGCTATGATGTCGTAGTCATATTTATCTGAGCCTTTATTGCAGCTAGTTATTTCTGCTCCAATATAAGATGCTACAGCTTCCTCTCCTAAGTAACCAGCGGCATTACCACCACCTCTCAGTATTGAGTTCCTTATTCTTCCAAGACTCTTCGCTTTCTTCTGAGCGCGAGTGACCATCCTGTCATCCCAAGGTATACTTATGATTTTGTTGTTAGCCATCCCCAATCCTTTAATACTTCCATAAGAGCTAAGTTAGTTTCGTGAAGATCCTTTTCACTATTGTCTAATATATGGTCAAATATTTCCTCTTTAGCATCTAAAGATGTTTCGCTTGAATGAGCATCTTCAAAAGGCTTTCTGGTAAGTCTGATTACTTTTCCTCCAGCTTTTTGTATTGCTTCAACTTCGTTAGGGAATCTTACATCGGGAACAATGGCAAACTCAGTGCCGCTTGAAAGTATTCTCTCCAAGCAAGAGCTTGTCCAAATATCCGGTTTTATACGTCTACAGACATCTGTGCCAAAATACTGTAAGAATTCTCTTGCTGTCATAAAACCAGAGGCGTTTATAACGTTCGGCATATCTTCCCATTTAATATTAACAGGAGTATTCTTATCTTCATCTGAGCCATAACATTGCTCTTCTTTTAATCCAAATAAATTAACAGCTATTATTTTTAGTGGGTCGGCAAAGCTAAACGATCTGACATAAGGCCATATTACTTGTGAGGCATATTCTACGAATTCTTCATCTTGTCTCTCAATGTCAAGAACTCCCAATCCCTCTACTTCATTTCCGTGTTCATCTATCTGCGTGGCGTTTACCAGAAGAGAACCTTCTTCGTCCATAAAAAATTTCTTGACAACATCATTCAGTCTCAATTGGTATCCATGTATAAACTTGCAGCATGTACTCTTTCCACTTTGTTTTGCACCAGAGAATCCTAGTATTTTAGTCATTATACAACCCTTCAATCTGAGGTTTTATTTTTTGTTCTATCTCTATGGTGGACATTTCTCCAATATCCTTTGATTCAATCATTATATCCACTACTTCAAGTTTACCCTCACACTTTTTTCTGATAGATATTCTTGCCTTTTGTCCAGCTTTATCGTTATCACATATCAAAGCAATTTTTTCAGCAGTAGAATTTTCAAGTATTCTCAGCTGAGTATCAGTTATACTGCAACCAAACATTCCAACAGAATTTTTGATTCCAGATTCCCACAATCGCCAAACATCCCCTTGCCCTTCAACTAAAACTACAATCTTTGTGTCTTCGATATACCCTTTAGCGATATGATAACCATAAAGCCAAGCTCCAGAATAAAACTTTTTGGAGAATCTCCACTTAGGTTGTTCATAATCTTCGTATTCTTCAGAAGGCCATCTTCCAAGATAGCCAACCATTACTTCCCCCTCGTCGTCATAAACCGGCACTATGACTCTTTTTCTCATAACGCCTTTTGTATTTCGAGAAACTCCAACATCAAAAGCGTCAAGAACTTCCTCGCTGTATCCTCTATTCAAAAAGTATTTAGCTGGCCGCAACAAGGACTGCCTGACTTTGTTTCTTGGGTGTCCAAGTTTCTTGTTTTGTTCTCGTCTCTTAAAGTTTCTTTCAGCGTTTGATAGGCTTTTCTTCGTAAAGTCTACTTTGGAAGAGCCTTTATTTAAATCTTCAAAGTTAGTTTCAACCAGCTTCATTGCAAATGAAACGGCATCTGCGAAAGGAATATCTTCCCTGTCGTATTTATTAGATAATAAAGCTCTTATAAGACCTATGGGATTGTTTACATACTTTTTCTTGCCAGTGGTCTTATCTATCTCTTGCTCACAATGTTCTGTCCAACAGACCCATATCCCTAAGTAAGGATTGTCTGCATCTGTTGTCATTGTCCATCCTGTGGGGCAATCACCACCATGTATTGGACATGGACATGTTACATAGTCATCAAATATCTGAACCTCTATTCCAAAGTGTGCAAGCACTGGTACTATATTCAACGCAATCTTGTCACCAAGAACCTTAAGTTCTTTTCCAGACAATCTTTTCAAAACGGCTTCTCCGGATCAATATCTTCTTCAACTACAAAGCCTTCTTCGTTGTCATTGACTTCGTTATCAAAACCTTCTTTTTCTTTTTTATTAGCGAGTATGTATTCAGATTTGGTAAACCCTTCAACTAGCTTTCCATATTCGCCAATCAAATTCATATTAACATAATCAAAATCTTCTTCTAATCCTCCGCCATGTCTGTGCAGAATAGGTTTAAGCTTTCTGTTTCCGCTTTCTCCACCATCTTCAGCAACTTCTTCTTCTGATTTTTTCTTGAATAGGCAGAAGCTACTACAATATCGAGCAATATCATCAGAACCCGCTATAACGTCTTCGCCTTCCCTAGTAATCCCTTCTCTATTTAATTGAACAAAAGAGAGAACTGAGACGTTTTCTTTTATTGAGACATTAACCAATTCTTGCATTTTGAAACCCAAAGCTATATGTGGCTGTTCATTGCCTTTCATTTCTGATGAACCGCCTAGCTTCAAATAATCATAGACAACAAGACAAGGATTTGTATTTCCATTTTCATCTCTACCAACAACTCTTTTAACCCAACGTCTGATGATAGATACAATTTCTTGGATTGGAATACCGGCTACTGGAGAGTATTTGTACGGCATCTTCTTGAGGGTTTCAGCAGCCTGTTTTACTCTCTCTATTTTTGCTTTTGATTTTGAAAATTGACCTGTTGATATTTCATTAGTTTGGACATCGCTAATACTAGCTAATATTCTGTACACATGATCTTTTTGTTGCATCTCGGTGTCTAGTACCAAAACTGGAATATTTAGTTTTCCAGCTACATGCAGAGCAACCGTGTCTGCGAAAAAACTTTTACCAACTTTTGTTCTGGCTCCTATGAGGTCTACGTTTCCTTGTCTAAGTCCTCCTCCTATCATCTTATCGTATCTTGAAAAGCCCGTGCTTACACCCATCATTTCACATGGGTTTTCTATTAAGTCGTCTATATGCTCATCAATATCTTGAAATATATCTACTGGTTCATTACCACCGCGATTTTGAAGTGTGTCTGCAAGACCATAAAAAGGCTCTTCTCCAATAGCCAGAATTTCAGAGATAGACTTGTCGCTCTTTACTTCTAGTATATTTTGTTGAACCATCAAAGAGCATCGGTAGACTTCTCTAGCTACTTCCAATTTCGCGACAGTTGCAGCTTGATGATTGACATTTGATTTTTCAATAGTCGTGGCGCTTAGTTTTTTGAAATAGTCTTTTAAACTTTTCTTAGAAAATTGCTCGTCTAAACTTAAAACTTTGGAAGCGCCATAAAGCGTTGGTAAATCGACAGTTGTTGAGTCTTTGAAGAGCTGTTCTAAACAGCTCCACATAATTTGGTTTTCTTCTTGTGTGAAAGAGTTAGCCGTAAGGATGCCATCAACATCATCAAAGGCATCTTGCCCATGCTGTATCAAACCTGCGATTACAGATTTTTCTGCTGTTACATCATTTATTTTGTCCATTAACCTACGCACCTCGAACACCGATGATAGGTTCCAGCTTTATAAGCTGGATTTATCTCCTCTTTTTTTCCACAAGTGTTGCAAACTACTTCAACCATTTTTACTGGTTTTCTACGAGGGGTTGGAGCAATATCTGGAGTTTCAAATTCTTTCCCTGTAGCTTCGCTTCCATCGTCTACAAATTGATTTTCTCCAACTTTTATCGGTTCTTTTCTTCCATGCTTTCCAGCAGGAAGGTTGTCCCGCTTTATTGCGAAATCTTCTATTTCCGACCGCACCCGCACTGACGACGATGGCATTTTGTCTGAGCCTGCGTCTTCTGATCCTGCTGTTTCTCCGGCTGGTTCATCTGCTGTGATTGGTGAGATGTTTTCTCCCGTGAGGGCATTATAGCCTTGAGCAATTTTTTCAAGATCATTTTCTATGATTCCATTTTTTATTAGTTCTAAAGGTGACATAATTAGTTCCTACTATACTTTCTTCTGCTTAACTCAAGTAGTGTGTCTGCCTGTTTTCTGATGTCTCTTATAATATCTGATGAAGAAGTTACATTCCCATCAATTACTCTTTTGACACGCCATACTTTTTGTACGAAGTCGTCTTCTCTTATAACAGAGTTCACTTTAACTTCCCATTTAGTATACTTATCAAATTGATTTGAAACTTTTGATACCGCATAGTTTATAAATTCTTCACACCATTTAGATTTAGCAACTTCTTTGTTGTGCTTCTTTTGTAGGAAGTTGCAATAATTGTATATGGCGTAAGCTTTTTCACAGCACTCTTCTGAAGTTAAGGACTTAAGTTCAAATGCTGTAAGTGACAGTATTTTTTCGACTTCAGGGTTTGGTTCTACATGAATAACGTCAGACATGTATCCATCTAATTTACCTACAAACTCTTCTAGTCTATCTATTGATAATTGATTCTCGCCATTCATTTTCTGTTCCTGAATAACTCAAAATAACAAGTTGTATATCATTGTTATAAAGCCAATTTCCCTTATCTCTATCTCTAGCTTTTGACTTTCTGAAACCTTGTCTATTGCCATGAAAATGGGCGACAAATTCAAAATGCTGTCGCCCGTGTACTTCTACCGCCAAAGAATGTGACGGTATCAAGAAATCAACATACAGAGTAGATTTTCTTGATGGCTTATGTGAGCCGACAAGCGGCACTTCCTCAAGGATTGTATCATAAGGAAACTGCTCACGGAGTAATTTTCTTGCTAAAATATGCAATTTGCTTCGAGGTCTTGTCTGATCTCCTGAAACTACGCATTTTGATAGGTTCCAATTTCTTTCTCGGCCATCAAAGCCTATAGCTTTCAAAACAACATTTCCTTCAATGAGTTTTGTAAAGCAGGCCATAAGTCGTGTTCATCAAGAAAAGCTCTGAGTCTTTGCTGACCTTGAAACTTGACCAACTTAGTAATTTTTTCTTCATCATCTTTTTCGATTCCTTCGGCCTCCAAAAGTTTTTTTATAAGCTTCGGATCATCGACTAAAAAATCGCATGTGTACCAAGCTCCGGCTGCGGAAATCAAATCGAAGTCGTTTGCTTGATCGAACAGTTCTTGCTTGTAATCAATACCTGTTCCATACCGAAGCCATCCAATAGCTTCGGCTCCTACAAATCCCCCAAGAGCAGAAGTGACTACTTTCCAATGAAGTGCTTGTCCGATTTGTCTTCCGTCACTCTTTTCTTTCCATGCTTGAATCCAAGCAATTTCCAATATCGTATCTGCTTGATAGCGAACCTTTACGCCACCATCGGCCACTTTTTTCTTTCCCATGCCGCCAGTATTAGCAATAAAGTGTGTAATCATGATAATGATAGCTCTTTGTTTGGGAACCACACTGCTCATCTTCTTGCAGAAGTTAGACAGTATCTTGGGAACTCCCGGCCTGTAATCGCCTCTTACTTCTTCGTCTAAGTCTTTCTGTGCTATGAAGCTAGATATTGAATCAATAATGACTACACAGTTAGGATGGGCCTTTACTATCTTTTCTATAGCACCTAGATACTTTTCTGCACTAAGGGTTTCTGTTTCAGACTGTACTACAGTGATCTTACTAGCATCTAAGCCATGAACTCCTTCAAAGTTCTTCGTGCTTAACCTGCCTTCTACATTCACATAAAATATGGGTCTTTCTCCATACTCTTTTTTCTGACAGTTCGCAGCGAATTGTAAAGCTGTGGTTGTTTTTCCAGACTTTGGATCTCCAATCATCTGAATCCAAGTTCCCTCTCGAAAGCCACCACCAAGAGCGTAGTCGAGAGATGGACTTACAGGAATAACCTGCATGTCTTGCAGTTCTTCAAATACATCAGCTCCATTCACTAATATATTTCCGTATTTTTTAGTAATGGTTTTTAATGCTGCGTCACTCATTGTCCAGATTCTCCAGTTTAGAAAACAAACTTTTCTTACCAAAACTCTTTCTTGGCTTTTGCATAGTATTGTCTTCGTACTTAACTTCTTTTATTTCTGTCGCCTCTAGCTTGTCAATAGACTCTTGTTCCTTTTTAATTATAGGTTCAAGGAATTTGACACGCAGAGAATATATGTTTTTGCCTTTGTAAGAGTTCAAGGCATTGATAATAGCTTTATCGCTATATTTTTTGAGAAGAGTGTAAGCTTTGGTTACTTGGCTTTTAAATTTCTTTTGCCATTTATCAGTATTCCATAAGGCATAAGCTGGTCTACCGACCCTTTGTTTTTCAGCTTCTCTGAGGCAAACCATTTCAGCAATGTATTGAGCGGCATTACATGCTTGTCCTGTTGTCTTGTGCTTGTAATTTTTGTTCATCCAATGTGCCTTTCTTCGTAATCAAACATTCATAAGGAGCATCGTAAAGGCTCCTCTCTTCAAAACGCTCTGGAATCAATTCAGGAAGTCTCCAAGTTCTTACATGTAGTTTGCCATTTTCAACATGACCTATATTAAATGTATGAACTGTTAGATCTTGAAATAGTAAAGCTCCAGCTCCTTTGCAAAAAAAATAACCGTCATATCCAGAACCAATATCTTCTACATGAGAACGGTTTCTGACTTTCATACTTTCTATATGCAAGTTATTTTCTTCACAGTATTGCTTCATTCTAAGCCAGCCACTTTCGGGTTCAACATTAGGTCTACCGTCGTCTTGGTAAACAGTTTCTCCGTTAGAAAGTTCAGCTATCCATATTGGATTAGAATCAGCGTACTGATTTATATAGCTATCTAATTCTTTGCTTAAGAACACAGTCATTATTTTTTAATCGTATGTATAGCGTTTTGGTGTCTAGACTTAGAAGTTCTAGAAGATCTTGTTGCATCACCACGTTCAGAGGCTGCTGGAGTCATGATAGTCACTCCCCTACCCTCTTTGTGTCCCATTAGACCTGACACATCAGGATCTGATTTAGCTTCTGAAGTATGAGAGCTTCTGTCAAGAGTCTTAATATGCTTATCGACGGACGATTTAGTCCTGTTCAAATCTTTGGCAATTTCTTCAGCGGTTTTATCTGTGTTATTTTCGATATAGAATTTTTCAACCTTAGTTAGTTTTCCAGTTTTCTTAGTCATTTAAGAAACTCCTCTCGGCCCAAGTCAAACTATTGTTCTGCTTTGTCTCTAAATATTTTATGTAATGATTAAAAGTATCAATGCTAACTTTGGAAAACTTTGTATTAACTGAGTTAATTTTGTTTGCATCCATACCAAAAGGGTCGAACAAACGACCTCTCATAGATTTTACATAATTAAAGCTTTTGCCTTTTACAGTGGCTATATAAGCACAAGAAGACCCAATTTCTTCTTCAATTACTTGTCCATCTTTATCGTAATAGATATAGGTTGTGTCTTCAGGGGTTAAGAATTGTTCCACGTCATCAGTCATTTTTAACGATCTCCACTGTAAATTTTCCGTCTTCTTCTGTTGCTTCCCCAATTAGAAAACCATCTGTTGCTGCTTGATAGTATTTACCAGATAAATCTATAACCCAGCTAGACCCACCACACAAAGGACAGTTAGCAGATATAGAAAATTCATTGTCTGAGTCAGCTACTTTAACCATTTTCAACAAGTCGGTATCACAATCGGCGCACTTTATGATTTTATCTTCAAATGGTATATCTTCCAAATTATTTTTTTCCATCTTTTATATACTTAGCTTTTTGTGATGTAGACATTTTATTTATGTCAGTCTTACTCGCATCGCCTGACTTCTTCCACCACTCTTTTGGTTTTTGTTTCTTAAGGTTTCCTTTTTCCTGCTTTGCTCTGTGATCCTCAAGTTCATAACGGCCCATATTTTTAGTATTTGCCTCAGCGAGTTGACCAAGAGTTTTTGGTTCTCCTTTAACAAATGCAGTAGGAGCCTGATTGATAACTATTTTAATGTCACTACTTCCACAAGAACATGGCTCAGGGGTTTTCCCAAAACCATGAGATTGCTCAAATTCATGGCCGCAATCGTTGCATAAGTAATCATAAGTAGGCATCAGGAATATTTTACCGTGTCGTCATAAAGAGCGTCTAAGATTCTAGAAATAATCTTGTTTCTAATTATATCATCTTCTGTAAGTTCGGCAATACCAACTCCTTCAACATCTTCAAGACGTTCAAGAAACTCCTCAAGACCTCCTTGATCTTTTGACGCTAGATCTGTCTGATCTATATCGCCATTAATCACAGCTTTAGAATCCCAGCCAATTCTAGTTATGAACATTTTTAATTGTTCAAACGTAGCATTTTGGGCCTCATCTAATATTATAAAAGAATTGTGAAAGTTTCGCCCCCTCATATACTCTAAAGGCACTACTTCAATCTTGCCTTCTTCTCTATATGCTTGAACTCTATTGCTATTCAACCTGTACTGCATCTCTTCTAATACAGGAACAAGATAAGGATGTATTTTCTCTTCAAAAGTTCCGGGCAAAAAACCTAGCCCTCTACCTGACTCAATGACAGGTCTAGTAACAACTATCTTCTCAACTCTTTTATCTAATAAATAATCACAAGCTAATCCAACTGCTACTGCTGTTTTTCCAGTACCCGCTGGGCCTGTACAAAATGTAACATCATTTCCATTTATAATGTTAATATATTCTGTCTGATTTTCCGTTTTAGGCTTTAAAGCCTTCCGTCTCGTAGTATATCCTGACTCATTATTCTTTTTTCTAGTCATACTACTTACCTGTAGAACCAAACCCTCCATCGCCCCTGTTTGTAGAGTCTAGTTCATGAACTACATGTTGTATAAAGGTTGGGGCTTCTTGTATTAACATTTGTGCGATTCTATCGCCTCTTTCTATATGATACGGCTCTTTTGTTGTATTGTGCAGACAAACTTTTACTTCACCTCTGTATTCAGAGTCTATAACTCCTGCGTGTCTATGTATACCTTTGACTCCCATTGATGATCTATCCCATATCAAACCTACATAACCTTTGGGTATTGCAATTGCTATTCCAGTTGAAACTAAGACTGTGGCTCCAGAAGGTACAGAGATTGCTTCAAAAGAGTATAAGTCCCAACCAGCGTCATCCATATGACCTTTTGTTGGAACACGAGATGAATCATAAAGCTTCTTAGATTCAAAAAAAGCGGTCATTTAATTTCCTTCTTTTCATATTTCCAAATTAAATTGGAAAGAGTGCTTCTGGTGATTTTATTACCAGCTTCTACTTCTTTGTTCAGCTGCTCAGCTAACCATTTGAGCATATCATTGTCTATTGTGATACTTCTAAGCATTAGAAATCGTCTTCAATGTTTCCAACCGCATATTCAGTGACGCGAGTTTCAAAAAAGTTCTTGCACTTCTCTAGGTCGATAATTTCACTTAACCAAGGAAATGGATTTTTGGTATCTTCATAAGGACTTGGTAGATTCAAATCTTCTAGCCTACGATTTGCTATATACTGCACATAATCAATAAACATATCAGAGTTTAACCCTAAGATACCATTTGGAAGAACATCTCTTGCATAAGCAAGTTCAAGTTCCATAGCTTTATCTATATGCTCTAGAGTTTCTTTTTCAAAAGCTTTAGTCCAAACCTTTGGGTCATCCTCTCTAATTCTATTGATCAGAGTGGTTCCAAATTTAATATGTAAGCTTTCGTCACGAAGAGTGTATTGAATTTGTTCTCCAACTCCCGGCAGTTTATTTTGTCTATTAAAGGACAAAAGCATTGCGAAACCGGAGAAGAAAAATATTCCTTCGCAGATAACATAGTAGGTGATAATGTTTCTTAGAAACTCTCTCTTGCCTTCTAAAGTGTTGATGTTAAAGTCTGGCCTATTAATATCGGTACAGATATTCATTAGGAACTCGTCCTTAGACTTAATGCTAGGTATTGAGTTGTATGCTTGGTAGACTTCATTAATTTTTAGACCGAGAGAATCGCAGCAATAGACGACTGTTAAGTTGTGCAAGCTTTCTTCGTAAGCCTGCCTAAGTATATACTGACGACATTCAGGATCGGTCACATACTTGAAGATACTCAAAAGAAGGTTGTTGGCTACTAAAGACTCTGAACCGGCAAAGAACCCCAAAGACCTTTTTACTACTAACTTCTCATCGTTGGTTAGCAAGTCAGAGCGCCAC